>Ga0209051_1000986_pt1 | contig 27534 bp, 26 predicted proteins | sample AraplaCvi_mMS_r2_2_FD_184286 | JGI IMG/M metagenome (GOLD analysis project Ga0209051, IMG submission 184286) | Arabidopsis root microbial communities from North Carolina, USA - plate scrape MF_Cvi_mMS_r2 (SPAdes) (version 2) | ecosystem: Host-associated > Plants > Roots > Endosphere | place...
GGATCCACGAGGTGTAGGCGCCGCGCTTGCCGTGCGGCGAGTGCTCGGCCACGTAGGTGGCGGCACCGCCGTACTCGCCGCCGAGCGCGAGGCCCTGCAGCATGCGCAGCGCGATCAGGATCACCGGTGCCGCGACGCCGATGGTGGCATAGCTGGGCAAGAGGCCGACGATGAAGGTCGACAGGCCCATGATCAGGATCGTGACCAGGAAGGTGTACTTGCGCCCGATCATGTCGCCGAGCCGGCCGAACACGATGGCGCCGAACGGCCGCACCAGGAAGCCCGCGGCAAACGCCAGCAGCGCGAAGATGAAGGCCGCGCCCGCATCGAGGCCGCTGAAGAACTGCTTCGCGATGATCGCGGCGAGCGAGCCGTAGAGGTAGAAGTCGTACCACTCGAACACCGTGCCAAGGGAGGAAGCGAAGATGACCTTCTTTTCCTCCGAGGACATGGGCCGGGGGGCCGGATGCGGCACCCCCCTTGAATCCAGTGTTGCTGCCATTTGCGTCGTCTCCTGTGTATGCGTTCGGTCGGCCCCGGCATTCGGGACCGTGAAGCATTCTTGGAGGCGCGACTGACCCGAGCCTTTCGCGAAACTGAACCGACGCTTACGGATTAAGGTGAAACCCGCGGGGTCCGTTTCAGCTTGTAAGAAATCGGCCTTCTGTTCAGCTTTTGCTGCTTCGCAGCAAGGAGGGCCGCTGGTCGGCCGCGGCCCATTGCGGGCCATCGAACCAGGCGTCGCCGGCCAGGTAGGCGCGCAGCATCGCGAGGCCGTCGAAGCCCCAGAACAGGCGGCCGTCGACCACGCAGCTCGGCGTGCCGAACACGCCGGCCTGCAGGGCTTCGTCGGTGTTGCGCTTGAGCAGCGCCTTGTTCTCGTCGCCGTTCACGTCGCGCTTCGGTTCCAGTTGTGCTGCCAGCGCGGCCAGCCGCGTGGCGTCGCCGGCTTCCTCGCCGCCGCGCCACACGTTGCGCAGGATGGTTTCGGCCACGAGGCGGCTGATGCTGCCGTCGTCCGAGGTCGACAGCGCGAGCCGCAGGTGCGGCAGCGGGTTGTACGGATGCGAGGCCGGCATCTCGATCGGGATGCCGTTCGCATGGCCGAGCCAGAGCACGTGACGGTAGGTCCAGCTGCGCTTGGCAGGAATCTCGGCCGGGCCGAGCTGGCCGTGGTGCTTGAGGATCGCGCCCAGCAGCACCGGCTTGTAGGCCACGCTGCAGCTCAGGCCCTCGAGCGCCTGGGGCAGGTGCTCGAACGCAAGGTGCGCGTAGGGCGAGATGAAGTCGAGGTAGAAGTCGATGTGCTTCATGCGTGCTTGTCTCCTGAGGGTTCCGGGATGCGCCAGAGGCCGGCCCGCGCCCGCAACTCTATCGCGCGCCACACGCCGCGCCGCGCCTCGTCTTCCATCCGGCTCCAGCCCGCGATCTCGGGGAGGGTGCGCAGGCATCCTTCGCAGAAGCCGCTCTGGCTGCTCATGCGGCAGACCGAGGTGCAGGGCGATGGCACATCGGACGCATCGTCGCCGACCGGGCGCTGCACGGCCGCGGCGCGTTCGGCCAGCGCTTGTGCGTCGTCCGGATTCACGTCGTCACACCACGTCCGCCACCGGCGCGCCGGTGAGCTTCTCGAGGTCTTGCGGGCGCAGCTGGAACACCGCATGCGGATGGCCCGCGGCGGCCCAGATCTCCTCGAAGCGGAACAGCTCGCGGTCGATCAGCACCACCGGCGGCGTGGCATGCGCGACCGGCGACACGCCGCCGATCGTGAAGCCGGTGCGCGCCTTCACGAACTCCGCATCGGCGCGGCCGGTCTTGCCGACCAGCACATCGACCTTCTTCTCGTCGACGCGCTTGTCGCCCGAGGTGATGACCAGCACTGCCGCGTCGTCGCTCTTGCGCCGGAAGACGATGCTCTTGGCGATCTGCCCGACCCCGATGCCGAGCGCGTCGGCCGCCTGCTGCGCGGTGCGGCAGGCGTCGTCGAGCATGCGCGGCGAATGGGGGTGGCCCGCGTCCTGCAGCACACGGGAAACGCGCTGCACGCCTTCGGGCAGTGAATGAAGTTCAGCGCCGCACATCAGATGCCTCCCGCTTTGTGTCGACGCTCATCATCCCGCCCTCTTGGTACGGATCGCCTTGGAGGCGCGCGAATTCGGTTCGCGCCCCAGCGCCTCGCTGATGTACACGCCCGCGTCGATCAGCCTGTCGAGGTCGATGCCGGTCTCGATGCCCATGCCGTGCAGCATGTAGACCACGTCTTCGGTGGCGACGTTGCCGGTCGCACCCTTGGCGTAGGGACAGCCGCCCAGCCCGGCGGAGGACGACTGGAAATTCCAGACCCCCAGCTCCAGCGAGGCCAGCGTGTTGACCAGCGCCTGGCCGTAGGTGTCGTGGAAGTGGCCCGAGATGTGGTCCACGTCGAAGTGCGCCAGCGTGGCCTCGATGGCCGCCTTCACCTTGCGCGGCGTGCCCACGCCGATGGTGTCGGCCACGTCCACGCGCTGCACGCCGATGTCCTTCATCAGCTTCGCCAGCATGCCCACGCGCTCGGGCGCGATCTCGCCTTCGTAGGGGCAGCCGACGGTGCACGACATCGCGCCGCGCACCGCGATGCCCTGCGCGCGCGCCGCGGCCACCACGGGCGCGAAGCGCTCGATGCTCTCGGCAATGGAGCAGTTGATGTTCTTCTGGCTGAAGGCCTCGCTCGCAGCGCCGAAGACCACGATCTCGTCGGGCCATTCCTCGCGCGGCGCGGCAATGGCGGCCTCGAAGCCCTTCATGTTGGGCGTGAGCACCGAATAGCGCACGCCGGGCTTGCGCTTTATGCCGTGCATCACGGAGGCAGCGTCGGCCATCTGCGGCACCCACTTGGGGCTCACGAAGCTGGTGACCTCGATCTCCTTCAGGCCGGCGTCCTGCAGGCGGTGCACGAGGCCGATCTTGATTTCGGCGGAGACCGGTTGCTTCTCGTTCTGCAGTCCGTCGCGCGGACCGACGTCGACGATCTGGACCTTGGCGGGGAGTTTCATGGGATGTCTCTGGGTTCGCTGGGGAAAGGAAAAAGCGTCCGTCAATTGTCGGCCGTCTGGCTCCGGTGTGCTCGGCGGCGCCTGCCGCAGGGGTTGCAATGCCTGCCAGCGGCGTTGCAGATCGTGCCAGCGCCGCGGTTCACGCCGTTTCGCGCTGCACGAAATCCGATGGCGGCTCGGCGGGCGCGGGCGCCTCCACCGCTTCCAGCGCATCCACCCGCGCGCCGTCCGGCCCGCTGCGGGCCCACGCGACCAGCGCATCGACCGCAGCGGCCGGGCCGCAGGCCAGCGCCTCCACGCTGCCGTCGCGGCGGTTGCGCACCCAGCCGCGCACGCCCAGGCGCCGCGCGGCCTGCACCATCGACCAGCGGTAGCCCACGCCCTGCACCAGACCGCGGACGACGAGATGGCGGGTGACGGCGGATGGATTCATGGCATGGGCAGCATCAGTACGACTTGGGCAGGCCGAGCGCCTTTTCCGCGATGAAGTTCAGGATCATCTGCGGACTGACCGGCGCAATGCGCGGAATGTAGCTCTCGCGCAGCAGCCGCTCGACATGGTATTCCTTCGCATAGCCCATGCCGCCCAGCGTGAGAACCGCGTTCTGGCAGGCGTCGTGCGCCGCCTCGGCCGCCAGGTACTTGGCGGCGTTGGCCTCGATGCCGCAGGGCTCGCCCGCGTCGTACAGCGTGGCGGCCTTGAACACCATCAGGTCGGCCGCCTCGAGGTTGGCCCAGGCGCGTGCGAGCGGGTGCGCCACGCCCTGGTTCTGGCCGATCGGCCGGCCGAACACGACGCGCTCCTGCGCGTACTGCGAGGCGATGCGCAGCGCGGCGCGGCCGATGCCGATGGCCTCGGCCGCAATCAATATGCGCTCGGGGTTGAGCCCGTGCAGGATGTATTCGAAGCCGCGCCCTTCCTCGCCGATGCGGTCTTCCTCCGGCACTTCGAGGCCGTCGATGAAGAGCATGTTCGAGTCCACCGCCGCGCGGCCCAGCTTGTGGATCTCGCGCACCTCGACCTTGCTGCGGTCCAGCGGCGTGTAGAACAGCGTGAGGCCCTGCGTAGGCTTCTTCACCTGGCCGAGCGCCGTGGTGCGCGTGAGAATCAGCATGCGGTCGGCCACCTGCGCGGTCGAGATCCAGATCTTGCGGCCGTGCAGCAGGTAGCTGCCATTCGGCTGGCGCACCGCCTGCGTCTTGAGGCTCGTGGTGTCGAGCCCCGCGTCGGGCTCGGTCACCGCGAAGCAGGCCTTCTCGGTGCCGGCGATCAGCGGCGGCAGGAAGCGCCGGCGCTGTGCCTCGCTGCCGAACACCACCACCGGGTTGAGCCCGAAGATGTTCATGTGCACCGACGACGCGCCCGACATGCCTGCGCCCGAGGCGCTGATGGCGCGCATCATCAGCGCCGCCTCGGTGATGCCCAGGCCCGCGCCGCCCTGCGCCTCGGGCATCGCGATGCCGAGCCAGCCGCTGTCGGCCACGGCGCGGTGGAACTCGTGCGGGAACGCGGCGCGGTCGTCGTGGTCGCGCCAGTAGTCGGCGGGGAAGTCTTCGCACAGCCGCTCGATGGCGGCCACCAGCGAGCGCTGGTCTTCGTCGAGGGAGAAGTTCATTCGTCGTTGTCCTTGGGTGAAGCCGGCTGCAGCGTGATGCCGCGGGCGAGCAGGCGGTCGATGGCTTCATCGCCGTACCCCGCTTCGCGCAGCAGCTCGACGCTGTGCTCGCCGATGCGCGGCGCCATGCGGCGGATGGCCGCGGGCGTGGCGCTGTAGCGGCCGACCGGCGCGAGCGTGCGGATGCGGCCTTCGCTCGGATGGTCGAATTCGGGAAAGAAATCGACCGCGCGCAGGTGCGAGTCGCCGAGCAGGCTCTCGGTGCTGTGCAGGCGCGCGACCGGGATGTCGGCCGCTTCCAATGCGGCCATCCAGTCATCGCTGCTGCGCGTGGCCATCACTTCGGCCACGAACGCATAGACCGCGCCGATGTTCGCGGCGCGCGCCGTGTGCGTGCCGAACATCGGCGAAGCGCGCAGTTCGGGCCGGCCGATCAGGTCGAAGAAGGCCTGCCAGTGCTTGTCGTTGTAGATCAGCACGCTCAGGTAGCCGTCGGCCGTGGCGTAGGGCTTGCGGTGCGGCGCGAGCAGGCGCGCATAGCCGGTGGGGCCGAGCGGCGGCTCGAAGCTGTGGCCGCCGAGGTGGTCGCCCATCACGAACTGCGAGAGCGCCTCGAACATCGGCACCTCGACCGCCTGGCCGAAGCCGGTGCGCTGCGCGTGCAGCACGGCGGCGAGCAGCGCGATGGCGGCCTGCAGCCCCACGGCGCGGTCGGCCAGCGTGACGGGCGCGTAGCGCGGTGCGCCGCCGCTTTGCTGCGCGAACAACGAGGCCACGCCGGCCGCGCCCTGGATCAGGTCGTCGTAGGCGGGTTTGCCGGCATAGGGGCCGTCCTCGCCGTAGCCGAAGGCGCCGAGGTAGACGATCTTCGGATTGGCCGCGGCCACGGCTTCGTAGTCGAGCCCGAGCCGCGCCATCGCCTGCGGGCGCGTGTTGTAGATCAGCGCATCGCAGCCAGCCGCGAGCCGCAGGCAGGCCTCGCGTCCCTCGGGCTGCTTGAGGTCGAGCACGATCGAGCGCTTGTTGCGGTTGAGGTGCATCGCCATCGCGCCCATGCCGGCATGGCGCATCGGGCCGACGGCGCGCAGGTTGTCGCCGGCGGGCGGCTCGACCTTGACGATGTCGGCGCCGAGGTCGCCCAGCGTCTGCGTGGCGTAGGGGCCCATCACCACGGCCGTGAGGTCGAGGATGCGGATGCCCTGGAGGGGTCCGGATGTGTTCATTTCTTCGCTCCTTCCCCCTCTGGGGGAAGGCTGGGATGGGGGCAGGCAGAGCGCCCCATGGGTACGCCGCTTGCCCCCACCCCTGCCCTCCCCCGGGAGGGGAGGGAGAAATACGAAAGCGGGTTCATTCGGGCTGAATCCCCGCGGCTTGGATCAGCTTCTTCCACTTCGCCAGCTCCGCCACCGTGAACGCCCCCAGCTCTTCCGACGTGCTGCCGAACGCATCGAAGCCCAGCTTCGCCACCCGCTCGCGGAAGGCCGCGCCGTTCGCCATTTCCGACAGCACCTTGTTGAGCTTCAGCACCACGTCGCGCGGCGTGCCGGCCGGCGCGAACACGCCGTTCCACGAGGTGATGTCGAAGCCCTTGAGCTCGGGCGTGTCGGCCAGCGGCGGCAGTTCGGGGAAGAGCTTGGTGCGCTCCTGCGTGGTGACGGCAATCGCGCGCATCTTGCCGGCCTTCACCGTGGCAAGCCCCGCGGCCAGGTCGACCACCATCATCGACACCTGCCCGCCGATCAGGTCGGCGATCGCCGGCGGCGTGCTCTTGTAGGGCACATGCAGCATCGGCACACCGCTCATGCGCGAGAGCGTGGCGCCGCTCACGATGCCGGTGCTGTTGCCGCTCGCATAGGTCAGCTTGCCCGGATGCGCGCGGCCCCAGGCCAGCAGCTCGGCCACGCTCTTCACGGGCAGCTCGTTGTTGACCACCAGCATGAACGGCAGGTTGCCCATGCGACTCACGGGCGCGAAGTCCTTCACCGGGTCGTAGGGCAGCGACTTCATCAGGCTCGGGTTGGCCGAATGCGTGGTGTTGGTGGTCATGAAGAGCGTGTAGCCGTCGGGCGGCGCCTTGGCCACGAACTCGGCGGCGATCACGCCGTTGGCGCCCGCGCGGTTGTCCACGATGACCGAGGCCTTCAGCGCCTCGCCCAGCATCTGCGCCGTGATGCGCGCCACCGCGTCGGTGCCGCTGCCGGCCGCGAAAGGCACGATCAGCTTGATCGGCTGCTTCGGGTAGCCCTCCTGCGCAAAGGCCCAGGGCGCCGCGCCGGCCAGGCCTGCGGCGGCGCCGACGGAAATGAAACGGCGGCGGCTTGCCACCGCGACCGTGGTTGTCGCGTTCTTCGTCTGCATGGTTCTTGTCTCCGGGTGGTTGTCGTTCAGGGCCGGATCACGCGCTCCGGCGATTCCTCGTACGGCGGGCTGTAGATGACCAGCACGCGCACCGGCTCGTCGCTCACCACCGTGAAGGTGTGCATCGCGTCGGCCGGGAAAAAGCAGCTGTCACCGGGGTGCAGCTCCTGCCGCTGGCCGCCCACCTCGGCGACCGCGCGGCCTTCGAGCATGTAGCAGACCTGCTCGATGCCCGGGTGCGCATGCGGCAGCGCGCCCTTGCCCTTCTGGATGTGGCCGACCAGCACCTCCAGCTGCTTCGCGCCCACGGTCTCGGGGCCAATCAGCCGCTTGTTCAGGGTGCCGGTGTGGTTGGCCGGGTGATAGCCGGCAATGTCGCTTTCGCGGACGAAGTAGCGTGGTGCAGTCATTGTTTTCATTCAGCCTTTGTGTTCGATGGCCAGGCAGGCGGAGCGCAGCATGGCGGCCACCTCGTCGATGCGCGGCTCCAGCCGGTAGCGCGGGCCCGCCACCGAGATCGCGTAGGCCTCGCCCCCGATGCGCAGCGGCCATGCGAGGCCGACGAGATCGGGGATGCTCTCGCCCAGGTTGCCGTACCAGCCGCGCGCGGGCGAGCGTTCGAGCTCCTGCTCGATGGCATCGGGTGTGGTCAGCGTGGCGTCGGTCAGCGCTGCCAACGGAGTGGCTGCCAGCAGCTTGCGGCGCGCCTCGGGCGCAAGCGTGGAGAGCAGCGCGCGGCCCATCGAATTGGCATAGGCCGGGCGCGTCTCGCCCGCTTCGGCGGAATAGCGGATGCTTTGCGGCGCACTCAGCACTTCCAGGTAGACGACCGTACTCGGGTCGCGGAACTTGCCGAACAGCACGGTTTCGCGCGCGCCGTCGCGCAGCTCTTCGAGCGCGGGCCGCACGCGGTCGAGCACCGGGTCGTGCGCCGCGATGATCTGAGCCATCGCGAGCAGCCGGCCGGTCGGGTAGTAGCCCTGGCGGCGGCCGGTCTCATACATGTAGCCCTGCTCTTCCAGCGTGCGGATCAGCCCGAGGCAGCTGGACACCGGCATCTCGAGCAGGCGCGCCATCTCGGACAGCGCCAGCGGCTGCTTCTCCCGGGCGAAGAGCTCGACGATCTCGATCACGCGAAAAGCAGTTTTCACAACCATGAAGAAATTTTCGCGTATGTGAAAAACAAAAGCCTCAGGGTTTGCCCCTGGCTGCGCCTCCTTTCAGCGTCATCGCCGGTAACGCATGCCGTCGTCAGTAGCCCCGGACCGGATCGACCACGCCGCTGACCGGCAGGCCCTGTTCCATCGCGCGGATCTTTCCGGCGATCTGGGCGATGGATTCCTCGCGCAGCGTGCGCGCCGAGCCGTGCGGCGTGACGGTGATCTTCGGGTGGCGCCAGAAGGCGTGGCCGGCGGGCAGCGGCTCGACCTGGAACACGTCGAGCGTGGCACCGGCCAGCTGGCCCGCATCGAGCATCGGGATCAGGTCGTCTTCCACCAGGTGGGCGCCGCGCGCGATGCTGATGAGATAGCCGCCCGGTCGCAGCCTGCCGAGGGTGTGGCGGTTGAGGATGCCGCGCGTGGCCTCGGTCAGCGGCAGCAGGTTGACCAGCACGCGCGTGGACGACAGGAACTCGTCGAACTGCGCTTCGCCGCTGAACACCTTCACGCCGTCGATCGCCTTGGGCGAACGGCTCCAGCCCAGCACCGGAAACTCGAACTGCGCCACGGCTTTCGCGACCCGCTCGCCAAGCACGCCCAGCCCCATGATGCCGACCGGAAAGTCGCGCCGCAGCTTCGGCTTGCGGTAGCTCCAGCGGCCTTCGCGCGCATCGGCTTCGTACACGTCGAACTCGCGGAAGTGCCGGATCAGCGTGTGGCACACGTATTCGGCCATCTGCACCGACATGCCGGCATCGTCGAGCCGCACGATGCGCGTGTGCGCCGGCACGCGCAGCTTGAGCAGCGCATCGACGCCCGCGCCGATGTTGAACAGGCCGCGCAGCCCGGGCTGCTCGTCGAGCAGTTGCTGGGGCGGCGCCCACACCACCGCATGGTCGGCCTGGGCCGCGCCCGGCTTCCAGGCCTCGATCTGCGCATCGGGCAGTTCGGCGCGGAGGCCTTCGATCCAGGGTTCGGGGCGGTTGTCGGTCAGGGAAACGATGATTTTCATGAGCCGGATCTTAGGGGCCCGGGCCATGAACCGACCCGGCGGCTTGTGGCGCCCGGGGCCTTCTTCTATGCTCGTGCGCGACCATCCAGAACATCGACACACCCGGAGACCCCAGCATGATCAAAGTCAGCGTGATGTACCCCTACACCGAAGGCGCACGGTTCGACCACGCCTACTACCGCGACAAGCACATGCCGCTGCTGAAGGCACGCATGGGCGATGCCTGCAGGTCGTACACCATCGACAAGGGGCTGGCGGGCGGCGCGCCCGGCACACCGCCGACCTATGTCGGCATGTGCCACGTGTTCTGCGATTCGGCCGAAGCCTTCCAGGCGGCCTTCGGCCCGCATGCCAAGGAGATCCTGGGCGACATCAGGAACTACACCGACATCGCGCCGGTGATGCAGATCAGCGAAGTGGTGGTGGGCTAAGCCGCAAGCGCAGCCATCCGCAACAGTTCGTCGCCCTCGGCCACCTGCTCGCCGGGCGAGAACATCAGTTCTTCCACCGTGCCGTCGGCCGGCGCCGCGATGGTGTGCTCCATCTTCATGGCCTCCATCACTGCGAGCGGCTGGCCGCGGCTGACCTTGTCGCCGGCCTTGACCGCGAAGGACACGACCTTGCCGGGCATCGGCGCGGTGAGCCGGCCGGCTTCGGCATGGGTGTCGCCGGCATGGGCCAGGCGGTCGATCGCCGTGATCTTCGTCGCGCCCTTCGACGCGAACACATGGGCCGTGGCGCCATCCAGATGCACGTCCACGGTCTGCCGCGTGCCGGCGAACTCGACCTCGAACTCGCCCGACGGGAACTGGCCCACGACCAGCGGGCCCTGCACGCCGCCGGCTTCGAGCCAGAGGCTGCCGTCGCGTTTGTAGGCGAGCACAGCCGCGTGCTCCGTGCCGCGGAACTCGAAGTCGAAGTGGCGCCGGTATTCGCCGTGCGAGCGCCAGCCGTCGCGCCGCTCGAACGGGTCGGGTGCCCCGGCCGGCCGCTCGGTGATGAGCGTGCGCGTGATGGCGGCGGCCGCGGCCAGCGGCAGGCCCAGCGCTTCGCGATCGAACAGCACGGCGCGCTCGCGCTCGATCAGCGCGGTGTCGAGGTTCGCTTTCGAGAACGATTCGGTCGCGAGGATGCCGCGCAGGAACTGCACGTTGGTCGACACGCCCACGATCTGCACCTGCGCCAGCGCCGCATCGAGCCGCGCCAGCGCCTCGGCGCGCGTGCTGCCGTGCACGATCAGCTTGGCGATCATCGAATCGTAGAACGGAGAGATCTCGCCGCCCTCGCGCACGCCGTCGTCGATGCGCACGCGGCTGCGCTGGAACGCCGTTGCCTGCGGCTTGCGGTAGACGCGCAAGCTGCCCGTCGCAGGCAGGAAGTTGTTGTCGGGATTCTCGGCACAGATGCGCGCCTCGATCGCGTGGCCGTGGATCTGCAGCTCCTGCTGCTTCGCAGGCAGCGTCTCGCCCGAGGCCACGCGCAACTGCCATTCGACGAGATCGAGGCCCGTGATGGCTTCGGTCACGGGATGCTCCACCTGGAGACGCGTGTTCATCTCCATGAAGAAAAAATTCATCTCTCCGCCTTCGCGCTGCTCGACGATGAACTCGACCGTGCCGGCACCGACGTAGTTCACCGCGCGCGCCGCAGCCACCGCCGCCTCGCCCATCTGCTTGCGCATCGCGTCGGTCATGCCGGGCGCGGGCGCTTCCTCGAGCACCTTCTGGTGGCGCCGCTGCACCGAGCAGTCGCGCTCGAACAGGTAGACGTAGTTGCCGTGCGTGTCGCCGAACACCTGGATCTCGATGTGGCGCGGGCGCTGCACGTATTTCTCGATCAGCACTGCGTCGTCGCCGAAGCTGTTGATCGCCTCGCGCTGGCACGAGGCGAGCGCCGCGGCAAAGTCTTCGGCCCGGTCGACCGCGCGCATGCCCTTGCCGCCGCCGCCCGCGCTGGCCTTGATGAGCACCGGGTAGCCGATGCGGTCGGCCTCGCGCTGCAGCAGCTGCGGGTTCTGGTCGTGGCCGTGGTAGCCCGGTACCAGCGGCACGCCGGCCTTCTCCATCAGCTGCTTCGATTCGGCCTTCAGGCCCATCGCCTTGATGGCCGATGGCGGCGGGCCGATGAAGACCAGGCCGGCGTCGGCGCAGGCCTGCGCGAACTCCTCGTTCTCGCTCAGGAAGCCGTAGCCCGGGTGCACTGCTTCGGCGCCCGTGGCCTTGGCGGCTTCGAGGATCTTCTCCCAGCGCAGGTAGCTGTCCTTGGGCGCGCTGCCGCCGAGGTGCACCGACTCGTCGCAGGCACGCACGTGGTTGGCATGCGCGTCGGCATCGGAGTACACGGCGACGGTGCGGATCGCCATGCGACGAGCGGTGGCCGCGACACGGCAGGCGATCTCGCCTCGGTTGGCAATGAGGATCTTCTTAAACATTCGGAGTGTCTCCCGGAGGATTTTTTTTCAGTTGGAATGCAGGCGCGACGCCCGGATCGGGCCGGCCGCTGAAGATGCGGGCCACGCGGACGAACAGCGCCTTGAGAAAGCGCCAGCTCTTGCGGATGAGCCACACGCTGAGCACCAGCACGAAGACGAACAGCAGCAGGAAGACCAGCGGGTGCGCAACGGCAAGCCACAAGCCCGCGGGCACCATGCTGTCCTCGACCAGCGAGGCGCCCACGTTCGAGAACGGCTCGGGCGATGTGTTGATGGCCGCGCGCGTCGTGGCCTTGGCCGCATGCGCGGTGGCCGCGAAACCGCCGCCCACGAGCGCGGCCACGATGGCCATCGCACCATGGTCGGCACCGAACACGCTGGCCGCGAGCGCCGCGCCGGCCGGAATGCGGATGGCCGTGTGCACCACGTCCCACAGCGAGTCGAGGCCCGGGATCTTGTCGGCGAAGAACTCGATGAACACCATGAAGCCGCTGGCCGCGATGACCACCGGATGCGCGAGCAGCTGCAAGCCACTGGGCAGCGGCACCCAGCCGAAGTAGCCGGCCAGCCCGGTCAGCAGCACGACCAGGTACAGCCGCACGCCGCTGGCCCAGCCGATGGCCGCGGCCAGTGCGAGCAGCTGGGGCATGTCGAGCGAGTTCATCGCGTGGTGCTCAGTGGCCCAGCCAGGAGGGCTTGCGCTTCTGCAGGAAGGCCTGCACGCCCTCGCGGCCTTCATCGCTGGCGCGGATGTCGGCGATGCCCTCGACGGTCTTGGCGATCAGCGCGTCGTCGATCTCGCGGCCGTCCACGTCGGCGATCAACTGCTTGCAGGCGCGCACCGCGGCCGGGCTGGCGCTGGTGAGCGCCTTCAGGAGTTCGTCGACCTTGGCGTCGAGCGCATCGGCCGCCACCACTTCATGCACGAAGCCGATGCGGTGCGCCTCGGCGGCCGTGAAGCGCTCGGCCGTGAGGAAGTAGCGCTGCGAGGCGCGCGTACCCATGGCACGCAGCACGTACGGGCTGATGGTCGCGGGCACGAGGCCGATCTTGACTTCGCTCAGGCAATACCACGCCGTATCGACGCTCACCGCCATGTCGCAGGCCGCGACCAGCCCCATGCCGCCCGCATACACATCGCCCTGCACGCGTGCGATGGTGGGCTTGGGGCATTCGGCAATGGTGCGCAGCATGGCGGACAGCTTGCCCGCGTCGGCGATGTTCTCGCTGCGCGTGTAGTCGGCCATGCGGCGCATCCAGTTGAGATTCGCGCCCGCACAGAAGGCCGGGCCGCTGGCGCCGAGCACGATGGCCTTCACCTGCGGCGCGGCGCCGGCTTCGGCGAAGGCCTGCGTGAGCTCGGCGATGACCACGTCGTCGAAGGCATTGCGCGCGTCGGGCTGGTCGAGCCAGATGCGTGCGATGGGGCCTTCGCTGGTTTCGAGTTTCAGTTTGATGAAGTTGCTCATGCCGCGTCCCTCGTCACATGCGGAAGATGCCGAACTTCGGCTCTGGAATGGGCGCGTTGCGCGCAGCAGCAAGGCCGAGCGCCAGCACCCGCCGCGTGTCCGCCGGGTCGATGATCCCGTCGTCCCACAACCGCGCGGTCGCGTAGTACGGGTGGCCCTGGTCTTCGTACTGCTGGCGGATCGGCGCCTTGAAGGCCTCTTCCTCTTCCTTGCTCCAGCTGCCGCCCTTCAATTCGATGCCGTCGCGCTTCACCGTGGCCAGCACGCTCGCAGCCTGCTCGCCGCCCATCACGCTGATGCGCGCGTTGGGCCACATCCAGAGAAAGCGCGGGCTGTACGCGCGGCCGCACATGCCGTAGTTGCCGGCGCCGAAGCTGCCGCCGATGATGATGGTGAACTTGGGCACGTTGGCGGTGGCCACGGCCGTCACCATCTTGGCGCCGTGGCGCGCGATGCCTTCGTTCTCGTACTTGCGGCCCACCATGAAGCCCGTGATGTTCTGCAGGAACACCAGCGGGATCTTGCGATGGCAGCACAGCTCGATGAAGTGCGCACCCTTCTGTGCCGATTCGGAAAACAGGATGCCGTTGTTGGCGATGATGCCGACCGGCATGCCCTCGATCTCGGCAAAGCCGCAGACCAAGGTGGCGCCGAAGCGGGCCTTGAACTCGTGGAACTCGCTGCCGTCGACGATGCGCGCGATGATCTCGCGCACGTCGAAGGGCTTGCGCGTGTCGGTCGGAATCACGCCGTAGAGCTCTTCGCGCGGGAATGCGGGCTCGCGAACCTCGGCCTTCGCCGGGGCATCGGCCGCCCTGGCGTTGAGGTTGGCCACCGCCGACCGTGCGAGCGCGAGCGCATGCAGGTCGTTCTGCGCCAGGTGGTCGACCACGCCCGAGAGCCGCGTGTGCACGTCGCCGCCGCCCAGGTCCTCGGCCGTGACGACCTCGCCCGTCGCGGCCTTCACGAGCGGCGGGCCGCCCAGGAAGATGGTGCCCTGGTTCTTCACGATGATCGACTCGTCGCTCATCGCCGGCACGTAGGCGCCGCCCGCCGTGCACGAGCCCATGACCACCGCGATCTGCGCAATGCCCTGGGCGCTCATGTTGGCCTGGTTGTAGAAGATGCGCCCGAAGTGCTCACGGTCCGGGAACACCTCGTCCTGGTTCGGCAGGTTGGCGCCGCCCGAGTCGACCAGGTAGATGCAGGGCAGGCGGTTCTGCTCGGCGATCTCCTGCGCGCGCAGGTGCTTCTTGACCGTCATCGGGTAGTAGGTGCCGCCCTTCACGGTTGCGTCGTTGCAGACGATCATGCAGTCGACGCCGTTCACGCGGCCGATGCCCGCGATGAGGCCGGCGCCGGGCGCGGACTCCGCGCCCTTGGCATCGAGGTACATCGCATGCGCAGCGAGCGGCGCGATCTCGAGGAAGGGCGTGCCCGGGTCCAGCAGTTCGGCCACGCGGTCGCGCGGCAGCAGCTTGCCGCGCGCCGTGTGCTTGGCGCGCGCGGCCTCGCCACCGCCCTGCTCCACCTTGGCGAACTGCTTGTGCAGGTCGTCGACCAGCGCGCGCATGGCTGCGGCATTGGCCTGGAAGTCGGCCGAACGCGCATTCAGTTTGGTTTCGATCTTGCTCATGCTGTCTTTTCTTGTTCGAGGCCGAGCTGCTCGGCCATTGCTTCGCGGATCTTGAATTTCTGGATCTTGCCCGTCACCGTCATCGGGAACTCGGTAACGAAGCGGATGTACTTCGGCACCTTGTAGTGCGCAATCTGGCCCTTGCAGAAGTCGCGGATCTCGTCCTCGGTCGCGGCCTGGCCGGGCTTGACGATGATCCACGCGCACAGCTCCTCGCCGTACTTCCGGTCGGGCAGGCCGACCACCTGCACGTCCTGCACCTTGGGATGGCGGTACAAAAATTCCTCGATCTCGCGCGGGTAGATGTTCTCGCCGCCGCGGATCACGAGGTCCTTGATGCGGCCGACGATGTTGACGTAGCCCTCGGCGTCCATGGTGGCCAGGTCGCCGGTGTGCATCCAGTGCTCGGCATCGATCGCCTCGCGGGTCTTCGGCTCGTCTTCCCAGTAGCCGTGCATCACCGAGTAGCCGCGCGTGCAGAACTCGCCGGAGCTGCCGCGCGGCACGATGGCGCCGGTCTCGGGGTCGATGATCTTGATCTCCAGGTGCGGCTGCACCGTGCCCACGGTGGACACGCGCTTGTCGAGCGGCGTGTCGATGCTGCTCTGGCAGCTCACCGGGCTGGTCTCGGTCATGCCGTAGGCGATGGTGATTTCGCTGAGATGCATTTCATTCACCACGCGCTTCATCACCTCGGTCGGGCACGGCGAACCGGCCATGATGCCGGTGCGCAGCGTGGACAGGTCGAACTCCTTGAAGCGCGGATGGTCGAGTTCGGCGATGAACATCGTGGGCACGCCGTGCAGGCCCGTGCACTTCTCGGCCTGCACGGTCTCGAGCACCGTGAGCGGATCGAAGCCGTCGTTCGGATACACGATGGCCGAGCCGTGCGTGAGGCAGGCCAGGTTGCCGAGCACCATGCCGAAGCAGTGGTAGAGCGGCACCGGGATGCACAGCCTGTCGGCCGGCGTGAGCTTCATGCATTCGCCGATGAAGAAGCCGTTGTTGAGGATGTTGCGGTGCGTGAGCGTCGCGCCCTTCGGGAAGCCCGTGGTGCCGCTCGTGAACTGGATGTTGATCGGGTCGGTGGCCTTGAGCGTCTTCTGCACCTGTGCCACGCGCGGGTCGGCCGCGTCGCCGCTCGCGAGCAGCTCGCTGAAGCGCTGCATGCCGGGCTCCTGCACATCAGCCGCGGCCTTGCCGTCGATCCAGAAGGTGTGGCGCAGCTGCGGCAGGCGCTTGGGGCCGAGTTCGCGCAGCATGCCCAGGTAGTCGCTGGTCTTGAACTTCGCCATCGTCACCAGCGCCTTGCAGCCGACCTTGTTGAGCGCGTATTCGAGTTCGGAGGTGCGGTAGGCCGGGTTGATGTTGACGAGGATCAGCCCGGCCTTGGCGGTCGCGATCTGCATCAGCACCCAGGGCGCGTTGTTGTGCGACCAGATGCCCACGCGGTCGCCGGGTGCGAGCCCCAGCTTGAGCAATGCGCTGGCCAGCTTGTTGGACTCGGCCTGGAGCTCGCGGTAGGTGAAGCGCTTGCCTTCGTGGCGGCTGACGAGCGCCTCGCGGTCGGGCTGCTTCGCGGCCATGCCGTCGAAGAAATCGCCGATGGTTTGCTCGATGAGGGGGACGTTGGTGGCGCCCTTGCTGTAGCTTTCAGTCAACGAAGCAGTCATGTTCATGTTCCTTGTCTCCTTGTCTGGCTCCTTCCCCTTCCGGGGGAAGGTTGGGATGGGGGCGGACGGCGCTTGCTCGGCGACCTGCTTCATCGAACGCCGCTTGCCCCCACCCCTGCCCTCCCCGGAAGGGGAGGGAGAAAAACAATCTAGGCCGTTTCCGAAAACAGCTCGCGCCCGATCAGCATGCGTCGGATCTCGCTGGTGCCGGCCCCGATCTCGTACAGCTTGGCATCGCGCCACAGCCGCTCGACCGGAAAGTCCTTCGTGTAGCCCACGCCGCCCAGCGCCTGGATCGCCTCGCCGGCCATCCACGTGGCCTTCTCGGCCGAATAGAGAATGGCGCCGGCCGCGTCCTTGCGGAAGGTGCGCGCATGGTCGTTGCGGTCGCAGGCCTTGCCCACGGCGTACACGTAAGCGCGCGTGGCCTGCCAGGTCGAGTACATGTCCGCGAGCTTGCCCTGCATCAGCTGGAATTCGCCGATGCTCTGGCCGAACTGCTTGCGCTCGTGGATGAAGGGCAGCACCGCGTCCATGCAGGCGGCCATGATGCCCAGCGGCCCGCCCGAGAGCACCGCGCGCTCATAGTCGAGGCCGCTCATCAGCACCTTGGCGCCCATGCCTTCACCGCCGAGCACGTTCTCTTCGGGCACTTCGCAGTTGTCGAAGAACAGCGGATAGGTGTTGGAGCCGCGCATGCCGAGCTTGTCGAGCTTGGTGCCGGCCGAGAAGCCCTTGAAGCCCTTTTCGACGATGAAGGCCGTCATGCCGCGCGCACCCATCTCGGGTTCGGTCTTGGCGTAGATCACCAGGGTATCGGCGTCGCCGCCGTTGGTGATCCACATCTTGCCGCCGTTGAGCACGTAGTAGCCGTTCTTCTTCTCGGCCTTGAGCTTCATGCTCACGACGTCGGAGCCGGCGTTGGGCTCGCTCATGGCCAGCGCGCCCACGTGCTCGCCGCTCACGAGCCTGGGCAGGTATTTCTTCTTCTGCGCGTCGCTGCCGTTGCGGTGGATCTGGTTCACGCACAGGTTGGAGTGCGCGCCGTACGAGAGGCCGACCGAGGCCGAGGCGCGCGACACCTCTTCCATGGCCACGATGTGCGCCAGGTAGCCCAGCTCGGTGCCGCCGAATTCTTCCTTCACCGTCATGCCGTGCAGGCCGAGCTCGCCGAGCTTGCGCCACAGGTCGTGCGGGAACAGGTTGTCGCGGTCGATGTCGGCGGCGCGCGGGGCGATCTCGTTCGCGGCAAAGTCCTGGATCGCGCTGCGCAGCGAGTCGATGGTGTCGCCCAGGTCGAAGTTCAGGCCGGGATCGTGCATGTGTGTTGTCTCCTCTGAAGGGTCGGCGCGCAGGCAGGCTGTCCCACGCGGATGGGCGCTTGGAAGAATGCAGCTTACGCCTCGCCGCGCCGCAATTGGCGCCACAATGGTTGCAAATTGCGCCACGCTGGAACCACCTGACCATGTCGTCCCCGTCCTTCCTCCGACCTGCCCGCGCCGTCACGCCGATGGCCTTCGTGAGAGCCATCGTGCAGGGCTACGAGCGCTATGGCATCGATCCGTCCGCGGCGCTGCAAGCGGCACAGATCACGCCGCGCGAGCTGGCCCGGCCGGGCGCGCGGGTGACGGCTGCGCAGTTCGAGGCGCTGTCGGGCCATGCGATGCAGGAGCTCGACGACGAGGCGCTCGGCTGGTTCTCGCGGCGGCTGCCTTGGGGCAGCTACGGCATGCTGTGCCGCGCCTCGCTGACCTCGCCCGACCTGGGCGTGGCCATCAAGCGCTGGTGCCGCCATCACCGCCTGCTGACCGAGGACATCACGCTGGCGCTGGAGGTGTCGGGCGGCGTGGCCACGCTGCGCATCGCCGAGCACCGCCCGCTGGACGAGGCGTTCCGCGAGTTCTGCCTGGTGACGAGCCTGCGCTTCTTGCACGGGTACGTCTGCTGGGCCATCGATTCGCGCATCTCGCTGCGGGACGCGACCTTTCCCTTTGCAGCGCCGCCGCACCGCGACGCCTATCCGCTGATGTTCACGCCCGAGGTGCGCTTCGATGCGCCCGAGGCGAGCATCAGCTTCGACGAGCGCTATCTCGCGCTGCCGCTGCAGCGCGACGAGCGTGCGCTGCGCACCATGCTCAAGCGGGCGCTGCCGCTCACGGTGCTGCAGTACCGGCGCGACCGCCTGCTGGGCCAGCGCGTGCGCGAGCTGCTGCGTTCGCGCGCCGCCGAGGCCACCACGGCGGAGGCGCTGGCCACGCTGCTCAATGTGTCGGGCCGCACGCTGCACCGGCAGCTGCACGAGGAAGGCACCTCGCTGCAGGCGCTGAAGAACGAAGTGCGCCACGAGATGGCGGTGGAGCAGCTGCGCCGCACCAACCGGCCGATCAAGCAGGTGGCACTGGCGGTGGGCTTTCGCAACGAGAAGAGCTTTTCGCGTGCGTTCCTGCAGTGGACCGGGCATGCGCCGCGGGACTTTCGGCTGCGGGGGTTGTAGCGGTTGCTTCTGCGCGCTTGTTCAGGGCGCGTGCACAGGCCACCGGGTACTCCCCTCCGCGAATGTCCCCCGGCCTGCGGCCTCCTCCTTGATTTCGCTGCGGGGAGCACCCGATGTCCTGTGCACGAGGGCACGCTCGTGGTGCACCGCTGATCAACGACCGCTCTGCATAACGCTCCCGTCGATGGGGTGCCTTGCGCAGCGAAATAAAGGGGGAGGCCGCAGGCCGGAGGACATTCGCTTCGCCGCGTACCCCGTCGGCGGGAGCGCGCCCTGAATCAGCAGCGCCCAAACAAAGGCACTTACGCGAAGTGGCGAAGCTCAGCCCGGCTGCGCAATCAACGCCAGCGCATCGGCGATCGACTGGCTGTCTTCCGGCCGCACCAGCTTCGCAACCTGCTGGCCGTCGCGCATGAACACCAGCGTGGGCCACAACCGCACGTTGAACGAGCGGCCCAGCGGCCTCCCGCTGCCGTCCTCGACCTTGATGCGCGGGATGTCCGGGTACTTGGCAAAGGCTTCGGCGATGCTCGGTTGCGCGGCCTTGCAGATGCCGCACCAGTTGGTGCCGAACTCGACCACGGCCGGGCCCTTCAGGGCATCGATCTCGGCGCGGTCGGGCTGCTCGGTCTTGTATTCGGAAGTCATGGGATCCGGCTCCTTGTGGACTGGCTTGCTTGATGCCATTGCAGCAGAAACCCTGCGGGCTTGCTCGCGGCAGGGGCTTGGTCTTCAGGCCGGCTGCAGGCCGTGCGAAGCAAGCAGCGCAGGCAGTTCCTGCATGTCGCTGAACACCTGCAGCGCGCCGACGCTGCGCAGCGCCTCGGGGCCGCTGTGGCCCGATTCGCCGGTGCTGTAGCCGAACACGGTGGCACCCGCGGCCACGCCGGCCATTGCGCCCGTGACGGTGTCCTCGACCACCGCGCAGCGCTTCGGATCGACACCCAGCGCCTCGGCGGCGGCAAGGTATACGTCGGGATAGGGCTTGGAGCGCGGCATCTCGTGGCCGCTGAAGATGCGGCCCTCGAAGCACTCGAGCAGCCCGACCTTCGCCAGTTGCAGTTCGACCTTGTGGCGGTCGGCGCCCGAGGCGCAGGCGATGCGGCCCCGGAGCCGCGCATGGATCTCGCGGATGGCCGCCGGGGCGTGGGCGATGGCCACGAGGTCGCGCTCGAGGGCTTCGTTGCGGCGGGCCCTGAAGGCCTTGAGCCAGTCTTCGGTGATCCTGACGCCGGTCTTCGATTCGATGAGCGCGGCTTCGTCCTTCACGGCCTTGCCGGTGAAGGTGTTCATCGACTCTTCGGTGGTGAGATGCCAGCCGAGCTCGCCGAGCATCTCGGCGAGCACGCGGTTGGTGATGGGTTCGGAATCGACGAGGACGCCGTCGCAGTCGAAGAGTACGGCGTCGAAGGGGAATGGGGTCATTGCGCTGCAGGGGTTCGGGGAATTCCCCCATGGTAGCAATGACCCCGGCCGGGCTCAGGACGCGGGCTGGATCGGGATGTAGATCTCGCCGCCGCCCGCCATGAACTCCCTGGATTTCTGCGCCATTCCTTCGGCCATGGCTTCCGCCTCGGCCACGCCCTTCTTCGCCGCGTACTCGCGCACTTCCTGCGTGATCTTCATCGAGCAGAACTTCGGTCCGCACATCGAGCAGAAGTGCGCCACCTTGCTCGAATCCTTGGGCAGCGTTTCGTCATGGAACTCGCGCGCCGTGTCGGGGTCCAGGCCCAGGTTGAACTGGTCCTGCCAGCGGAATTCGAAGCGCGCCTTGCTGAGCGCATCGTCGCGCGAGCGCGCTCCAGGGTGCCCCTTGGCCACGTCGGCCGCATGCGCGGCGATCTTGTAGGCAATGATTCCCTGCTTCACGTCGTCGCGGTCGGGCAGGCCCAGGTGCTCCTTGGGCGTCACGTAGCAGAGCATCGCGGTGCCGGCCCAGCCGATCATCGCGGCGCCGATGGCGCTGGAGATGTGGTCGTAGCCCGGCGCGATGTCGATGGTCAGCGGGCCGAGCGTGTAGAACGGCGCCTCGTGGCAGTGCTTGAGCTGCTCGTCCATGTTGGCCTGGATCATGTGCATCGGCACGTGGCCCGGCCCTTCGATCATGGTCTGCACGTCGTGCTTCCACGCGATCTGCGTGAGCTCGCCCAGGGTGCGCAACTCGGCGAACTGGGCTTCGTCATTCGCGTCGGCGCCCGAGCCCGGGCGCAGGCCGTCGCCGAGCGAGAAGCTCACGTCGTAGGCCTTCATGATGTCGCAGATGTCCTCGAAGCGCTCGTACAGGAAGCTCTCCTTGTGGTGCGCGATGCACCACTTGGCCATGATCGAGCCGCCGCGCGAGACGATGCCCGTCATGCGGTCGGCCGTCAGGTGGATGAACGGCAGGCGCACGCCGGCGTGGATGGTGAAGTAGTCGATGCCCTGCTCGGCCTGCTCGATCAGCGTGTCGCGGAAGATCTCCCACGTGAGGTCCTCGGCCACGCCGCCCACCTTCTCGAGCGCCTGGTAGATCGGCACCGTGCCGATGGGCACCGGCGAGTTGCGCACGATCCAGTCGCGCGTGGTGTGGATGTTCTTGCCGGTGGAAAGATCCATCACGTTGTCGGCGCCCCAGCGGATCGCCCACACGAGCTTTTCCACTTCTTCCTCGATGCTCGAGGTGACGGCCGAGTTGCCGATGTTGGCGTTGATCTTGACCTTGAAGTTGCGGCCGATGGCCATCGGCTCGACTTCGGGGTGGTTGATGTTGGCCGGAATGATGGCGCGGCCGCGCGCCACCTCGTCGCGCACGAACTCGGGCGTGATGATGCGCGGAATGCTGGCGCCCATGGGATTGCCGGCCACGCGCTTCGCACGCTCCTCGTTGGCGAGGTATTCGGCCATCCACTCGCGCTTGCCGTTCTCGCGCAGCGCCACGTATTCCATCTCGGGCGTGACGATGCCGCGGCGCGCGTAATGCATCTGCGTGACGTTGGCGCCGGCCTTGGCGCGGCGCGGTGTGCGCTGCAGGGCCGAGGCGCCGGCGCGCAGTTCGGCCAGGCGCTGGGCATCGTGGTCGTGCGCGTGCTTGAGGCCCTCGTCGAGCGCCTGGTGCGAACGGCCTTCGTAGCTTTCGGTGTCGTTGCGCTCGGCGATCCAGGCGCCGCGCACGCCCGGCAGGCCGCGGCGCACGTCGATCTCGACCTTGGCATCGGTGTAGGGGCCCGAGGTGTCGTAGAGCGACACGGTCTCGCCGTTGGTCAGCAGCACGTCGCGCACCGGCACGTTGAGGTCGGGCCGGCTGCCCGGGATCAGGCACTTGTGCGAGGCGGGAAAGGGCTCGCGCGTGAGCGAGAGCAGGGAGGTGAACTTGTCGGGGGCATTCATGCGGGGCACTCCTTGTTGAGGGAAAGGGTGCTCCGCAATCGCTCTGAGGACTTTGGGCCGCCACCTTGGATGGATGGATGGCGGGACCGGAGTCGGGGAGTGCAGCTCTTCTTACGCCGGTATGACCCGGATCAAGTTCGCGGGTCGGCACTTTGCCATCTCAGCACGCCACATGCGTGCACCCCGGAGCGGGGACTATTGTGCGGGCCGCAGCCCGGTGCGTCAACCGGGGGTCTGCAGATCGCCTTCGAGGTAGAACCAGCGCTCCCCCTCGCGCACGAAGCGGCTGCGCTCGTGCAGGCGCGTGGCGGCGCCGGTGCTGCTGCGCTGGCGGGCGACGAATTCGACCTCGGCATGGTCGGCGTCGAGCACCGAGCGCGAGCGGATGTCCAGGCCCAGCCACTTCACGCCGGGTTCGAACTCGATCGACGCCGGCCGCGTCGACGCGTGCCAGGTGGCCAGCAGGTAGGGGCCGCGTTCCAGCACGAAGGCGGTATAGCGCGAGCGCATCAGCGATTCGGCGTCGGGCGCGGGCGTGCCCTCGAAATCCTCGAGGTAGCGGCCGCAGCACAGGGCATAGCCGATGGGCTTGTCTCGGCGGTCCGTGCGGCCGCAGGGGCAAGGTCCGGTGGTGGGATCGGTGGCACTCATGAAGAACGCTATTGGAACATCCTCCGGGGCCCTTCGCCGATGGGGCAAGCCCGGGGCCCGGCCGGCGGCCGTGCGAAACGCCCGGTTCAGGCCAGCGCGCGCTGGATCAGCAGCTTCTGGATGTCCGAGGTGCCTTCGTAGATCTGGCACACCCGCACGTCGCGGTAAATGCGTTCGAGCGGAAAGTCGCTCACATAGCCGTAGCCGCCCAGCGTCTGGATCGCAGCGCTGCAGACGCGCTCGGCCATTTCGCTCGCGAACAGCTTGGCCATGGCGGCTTCCTTGAGGCAGGGCCGGCCGGCATCGCGCAGGCTGGCGGCATGCCAGATCAGCTGGCGCGCGGCCTCGAGCTGCGTGGCGCATTCGGCCAGCCTGAAACCGACGGCCTGCTGCTCGAAGATCGCCCCGCCGAAGGCCTGGCGCTCCTTGGCATAGGCCAGCGCCACGTCGAAGGCGCTGCGCGCCATGCCCACGCTCTGCGCCGCAATGCCGATGCGGCCGCCCTCGAGCGCGCCCAGCGCGATCTTGTAGCCCTCGCCCTCGGCGCCGATGAGGTTTTCCGCCGGAATGCGGCAGCCGTCGAAGTTGATCTGCGCGGTGTCGCTGCTGTGCTGGCCCAGCTTGTCTTCCAGGCGCGCGACGTTGTAGCCCGGTGCGTCGGTCGGCACGATGAAAGCGCTCATGCCGCGCTTGCCCGCGCCCTTGTCGGTCACCGCGATGACGATGGCGACCTGGCCGTTCTTGCCGCTGGTGATGAACTGCTTCACGCCGTCGATCACCCAGCCGTCGCCGTCCTTGCGCGCCGTGGCGCGCAGGCTCGAGGCGTCGCTGCCGGCCTGCGGCTCGGTAAGGCAGAAGGCGCCGAGCATCCGGCCCTGCGCCAGCGGCTCGAGCCACTGCTTCTTCTGCTGCGCGTTGCCGTAGCGCATGAGGATGGCGTTGACCGGGCAGTTGGTCACGCTGATGGCGGTGCTGGTGCCGCCGTCGCCGGCCGCGATCTCCTCGAGCACCAGCGCGAGCGTGAGGTAGTCGAGGCCCGCGCCGCCGTGTTCCTCGGGCACGCAGATGCCGTAGGCGCCGAGCGCCGCGAGGCCCTGGTGCGCTTCCTTCGGGAAGCTGTGCTCGCGGTCCCACCGCGGGGCATGGGGCCAGAGTTCGGCCTGCGAGAAATCGCGCACCGCGTCGCGGATGGCTTCCTGGTCGGCACTGAGCAGCATGGCGTTGTCTCCTGTCTTTTTTCTTGCGGGCCTGCTTACTTGCCGGCGCCCAGGTCCATGATGAGCCGCGCCGCCATGTACAGGCGCCGTGGAATGGCGCTGATGTCGACGTACTCGGCCTTGTCGCTGTGGTAGCCGAAGCCCGGCAGGCCCAGGCTCTCGATCACGGGCTTGCCCGATAGCGCTGCGTAGGCCGCGTCGGTGCCGCCGCCGGTGCGCTCTTCCACGCCCAGCGTGCCGCCGGCCTCCTTGTAGTAGGCCACGGCCTTGTCGACCAGCTTCCTGCCGCCTTCGCCCGCATTGAAGGCCGGACGGCCGCGCGTGACCACCACCTTGACATCGGATTCGGGCAGCTTCTTCTGCTGCGCCCTTTCTTCGAGCGTCTTCATGGCGGCTTCGAAGTCCTCGTTCTGCGCGTAGCGCACGTCGGCGTTCAGCGTGGCGCTGGCCGGAATGATGTTCGACACGTTGCCGGCCTTGGCCATGGTCCAGTTGAAGCGCAGGTGCCTGGCCTTGTCGTCGATGCTCATGGTGCGCAGCACGAGGTCGGACGCCTCGACCAGCGCGTTCACGCCCAGGTCGGGCGCGGCGCCCGCATGCGAGGCCTTGCCGGTGATGTTCACCTGCACGTAGGCAATGCCCGAAGTGCCGAGCGAAAGCTTCTCGTCGCCCGCGCTCGTGGGTTCGAACGAGAGCACGTAGTCGGCCTGCCTGGCTTCTTCCTGGATCAGGTCGCGCGAGCCGAAGGAGCCTTTTTCCTCGTCGGTGTTGAACAGCACGGTGATGGTGCCGTAGTCGCGCACGCCGTAGTCCTTGAGCAGCTTCAGCGTGTGCAGGATGACGGCGTTGCCGCCCTTGTCGTCGGCGATGCCGGGGCCGTAGGCCTTGTTGCCTTCGATGCGGAACGGCGCCTTGGCGAGCGTGCCCTTGAGGTACACGGTGTCCATGTGCGACATCAGCAGCAGGTTCTTGCCGCCCCGGCCCTTGAGCTTGCCGACGATGTTGTCGCCCACCACGAGGCCGGCGGACTTGCTGCGCGTGACGGTGAAACCGAGATTCTTGAGTTCGCCCTCGAGGTAGTTCCCCGCGGCCGCAATGCCCTCGGCATCGCCCGTGCCGGTTTCGATGTTGACCAGCTGCTCCAGCGTCTTGAGCACTGCGGGCTGCGCATCGGTGGCGGCCTGGAACAGCACGTTGTCGCGCTTCTGCGCCCAGCCGGCGGCAGGCGCCAGGAAGGCGGCGGCCAGCAGGGCTGAGAGCATGGTGCGTTGATTGAATGGGCGCATGAAGAATCTCCTGGCGTCTGCAGTATTCGTAGAGAGAAAAACCACGAAGCGCCCCGGCAAGGGGCGCTTGTGGTGGTTGTTTTTTGTTAAAGCAACTCGAGTGCCACGGCGGTGCCTTCGCCCCCGCCGATGCACAGCGTGGCGACGCCGCGCTTCTTGCCGCGCGCCTTCAGCGCATGGATCAGCGTGACCATGATGCGCGCACCGCTGGCGCCGATGGGGTGGCCCAGCGCGCAGGCGCCGCCGTTCACGTTGACGATCTCGTGCGACACGTCGAGCTCGTGCATCAGCGCCATCGGCACCACCGCGAAGGCCTCGTTCACTTCCCACAGGTCCACGTCCTTGACGGTCCAGCCGGTCTTCTTGAACAGCTTGGCCACGGCGCCCACGGGCGCGGTGGAGAACCACTCGGGCTGCTGGGCGTGCGTGGCATGGCCGACCAGGCGCGCAATGGGCTTCGCGCCGATCTTCTTCGCGTGCGACTCGGTCATCATCACCAGCGCCGCGGCGCCGTCGTTGATCGAGGAGCTCGACGCCGCGGTGATGGTGCCGTTCTCCTTCTTGAACGCGGGCTTGAGCGTGGCGATCTTGTCGAGCTTGACCTTGCCCGGGCCCTCGTCGATGGAAATGACGGTGTCGCCGCCGCGGCCCTTCACGGTGACGGGCGTGATCTCGTCCTTGAACGCGCCGGATTCGGTGGCCGCCTTGGCGCGCTGCACGCTCGCAATGGCGAAAGCGTCCTGCTGCTCGCGCGTGAACTTGTACTTGGCGGCGCAGTCCTCGCCGAAGGTGCCCATGGAGCGGCCCGGCTGGTAGGCGTCTTCCAGGCCGTCGAGCATCATGTGGTCGAAGATGCGGTCGTGGCCCATGCGGTAGCCGCCGCGGCCCTTGAGCATGAGATAGGGCGCATTGGTCATGCTTTCCATGCCGCCCGCCACCATCACCTCGTGCGTGCCGGCCAGGAGCAGGTCGTGCGAGAGCATTGCGGCCTTCATGGCCGAGCCGCACATCTTGCTGAGCGTGACCGCGCCCGCGCTGTCGGGCAGGCCGCCCTTGTAGGCCGCCTGGCGCGCCGGGGCCTGGCCCTGGCCGGCCATCAGGCAGTTGCCGAACAGCACTTCGCCCACGCTGTCAGGCGCAATGCCGGCGCGCTCGACGGCGGCCTTGATGGCGGCGCCGCCGAGGTCGTGTGCCGAGAGGGAAGAAAAGTCGCCCTGGAAGCTCCCCATGGGGGTGCGGGCGGCGCCGACGATGACGATGGATTCAGGCATGGTGGTCTCCTTCGGAAAGTTGGAAGAAAAAGCGGTCGCCGCGGACCGCGGGCTCAATCAGAAATGGGTCGCATGGCCTTCGTGCGGAAAGCGCTGCGACTCTTCGTACGGGAACACATCCAGCATCTGGCCGGCCCGGATGCGTTCCTTGTGGTGCTGCCAGAAGGCAGCGTCGAGCAGGTCGGCATGGTGCGCCATGAAGGCCTCGCGCACCGCGTCGTTGCCGAGCAGGAAAGGGCCGAAGGTTTCGGGAAACACGTCCTTCGGGCCCACCGAGTACCAGACCTCGCCGCTCATTTCGTCTTCCTCGTTGCGCGGCGCGGGCACCTTGCGGAACTTGCAGTCGGTGATGTATTCGATCTCGTCGTAGTCGTAGAAGACCACCTTGCCGCCGCGCGTGACGCCGAAGTTCTTCCACAGCATGTCGCCCGGAAAGATGTTGGCCGCCACCATGTCCTTGATGGCGTTGCCGTACTCGACCACCGCGTGCTCGAGCTGCTCCTTCGCGCGCTTGGCATGCGCCGGGCTTTCCGGGTTGGCCAGCGTATCGAAGGCCTCCTGCAGGAAGATGTTGAGCGGGATCATGCGGCGCTCGATGTAGACGTGCTTGAGCACGAGCTCCATCTCCCCGTTGCCGTCGCGGTCGCCGATCTCGAGCTGGCTGGGGGCGAACTTGCGGATCTCCTCGATCAGCTCGGGCTCGAAGCGGTCGAGCGGAAAACCCACGTCGCTGTATTCCAGCGTGTCGGCCATGCGGCCCACGCGGTCGTGCTGCTTCACGAGCATGTACTTGCCCTTGATCTGCTCGCGCGTGGTGTCCTTCTGCGGCGGATAGAAGTCCTTGATGACCTTGAACACGAAC
>Ga0209051_1000987_pt1 | contig 27532 bp, 21 predicted proteins | sample AraplaCvi_mMS_r2_2_FD_184286 | JGI IMG/M metagenome (GOLD analysis project Ga0209051, IMG submission 184286) | Arabidopsis root microbial communities from North Carolina, USA - plate scrape MF_Cvi_mMS_r2 (SPAdes) (version 2) | ecosystem: Host-associated > Plants > Roots > Endosphere | place...
TCACTGCAGGCAACGGGGAAAGCGCGCGAGTTTGCCACAGCGCCCCGCCCCGTCCGGGACGGCGGACGTGCTAGCGCGCGGCGCCCTGGGCGGGCTGTTGGAAACTGCCGGAAACAGTCGTTTCAGGGCCCAGGATCCACGCCAGGCCTCGGGTGATCAGGACGGGCGCGACGGTGAGATGGTCCTCGCCCGCGATCACGTCGTTGCGCAGGCGCAGGCCGGGCCAGCGGTGCGAGGCCAGCGCCCGGGCGTAGGCGCGCGCGTCGCCGACCATGTCGACATCCCCAGGCGCCTCGTAGCGCGCCGCGTCGGGCGCGCCGCGGGGGGCCGGGGTCTCGAAGCCGCCGACGCCGATGTAGACCTGCGCGCGCAGGTCCGCGCGCCCCGCCGCCGACGCCTTCTCGCGCGCGAACGGCAGGCCGTGGTCGAACCACAGCGAGGGGCTGCCGAGCACGTAGCCCGAGAACATCCCGGGCGCGACGGCGAGCACGTGCGTGCCCCACAGGCTGCCGTAGGAGTGGCCCGCGAAGACGCGCCGGCCCATGTCGGCGCGGTAGTGCGCCGCGACCCAGGGGAAGAGCTCGTCGGCGACGAAGCGGCGGTAGCCCTCGGCCTCGCCGAAGGCCGGCGCGCGGCCGGGCATGTCCGAGCGCGCGTCCGACTGCCCGTGCGCGCTGGGCGTGTAGTCGCGGCGGCGGCTGAACTCGGGCGTGTCGCCCACGGCGTAGCCCAGGCCGACGAGGATGAACTCGGGCAGCGCCCGGCTGTGGCCGCCCACGCGCGCCGCGATCGCGCGCGTGAGCGGGAAGGCGTAGGGCGCGTCGGTGGTGAACACCACGGGGTAGCGGCGCCCGGGCGAGCTGCCATAGGACGGCGGCAGGGCGACGTCGATCTCGTAGTCGCGGCCGAGGCCGGCCGCGTGCACGACGTGCACCTCGGTGTCCTTCAGCACGTAGGGCGACGGCGCGGGTTCCGCGGCACGCAGGTTGGCGCAGGCGGCCAGGAGCGCGAGCGCGGTGGATCGAACGAAGGGCATCGGGGCGCGAACTTGGCAGTGGAGCGCGCGATGCTACGCGAGCCTCTCAGCCGGGGGGGTCGTCAGCGCCCGCGCCGTCCGGCTCCTCGAGCCGCGCCATCGCCTCGTCGATCAGCGCATGCAGCGCCATCAGCCGCTCGACGCCCACGGCGGCATTGAGGCCCTCCTGCGCCGCGCGCCAGCGCCGCTGCGCCTCCTGGCGCTTCTCGCGCCCGGCCTCGGTGGCGACGACGAGGCGGCTGCGCCCGTCCGCCCCTGCCTCGAGCGTGAGCCAGCCGGCCGCCACCATCGGCTTGAGGTTGCGCGAGAGCGTGGAGGCATCGACCTTCATCCAGGCCGCCAGGTCGACCGGGCGGATGGGCCCCAGCCGGGTGACGTGGCTGAGCAGGGAGTACTGCGTGCCCTTGAGGCCCGACTTGCCGACCTCCGCGTCGTAGCGCGCCGCCACGCGCCGCATGAGCTGGCGCACCTTGAGGTTGGTGCAGCCCTGCGGCTTGACGGCTGGAACGTCGGTGACGGCGGGCGCGGGCATGCTCCAGTATAGTTGCACCTGCATCCATTGCATATGCATCCATCCGGAAGGAACGCCGTGAACGCCTCGACCTCCGCCGCCCGCCTCGCCCCCGACCAGGCCGCCGCCGCGCTCGAGCGCTGGCTGGCGGAGGAAGCCGCCGTGCGCGCACGGCTCGACGCCGGCCCCCCCCCGGCGCGGGGGTCGCCCGGCCGGACGAGATCGCCGGCCTCACCGGCCTGGAGCAGCTGCAGCGCCTGCTCGCGGGCCGCCTGCCCTACCCGCCCATCGCGCGCACGCTGGACTTCACGCTGATGGAGGTCGACCCGGGCCGCGCACTGTTCCAGGGCACGCCGCGCGTCGACCACTTCAACCCGATGGGCGGCGTGCATGGCGGCTGGTTCGCCACGCTGCTCGATTCGGCGCTCGGCTGCGCCGTGCACACGATGATGCCGGCGGGCCGCGGCTACACGACGGCGGAGCTGAGCGTGAACTACGTGCGCGGCCTCTCGCCCAAGGCGGTGCGCGTGCGCGCCGAGGGCCGCGTGGTGCACTGCGGCCGCCAGCTCGCCACCGCCGAGGCGCGCCTGGTCGGCGCCGACGGCGCGCTGTACGCCCACGGCACCACGACCTGCCTGGTCTTCGAGCTGCCCACCGCGGCATCCTGAAAGCACGAGAGCCCGCCGGCTGCCGCCGCGGGCTCTTCGTGGGAACGTGTTCGGGGATTTCCGGGAGACGACCGGCCCCGGACCCTCAGACCGGGCCGCGGCGCTCGATGTGGCGGAACGTGATGCGACCCTTGGTGAGGTCGTAGGGCGACAGCTCGAGCGACACCTTGTCGCCCGCGAGGATGCGGATGTGGTGCTTGCGCATCTTGCCCGACGTGTAGGCGACGAGCTCGTGTCCGTTGTCCAGCTTGACGCGATAGCGGGAGTCGGGGAGCACGTCCTCGACCACGCCATGCATTTCGATCAGTTCTTCCTTGGCCATGTAGCGAAAACTCCTCGGATGAGTCCCGCCCGGCGCGCGCGAGGCACCCCGGGCGCGGCGCGCTCGTCGTCTCCGCGGCGCGCCTCTTGTCTTGCGATCGGACCGCGCTGCGGACGCCGTGAACTGCGGCAATCCGCGTACGCATGGGGCCGATCAATCCGGCATTCTAGGCTGATTGGCGCGCAAACTCGACGGGCGGATCGGGCAGTCCCGCGCCGCCGGTCACTGGCGGCGCGAACTCGCGATCTGGGCGCAGACGTTCGAGCCGGTCACGGTCACGCGCAGCGTGCCGCCATGCCATTCCAGCCAGTTGAGCGCGACGTATTCCTCGATCTCGACGGCACCGATGAGCCCCGCCTGCCGCGTGCGCAGCAACTCGACCGCAGCGGGCAGCGACTGGCGCAGCCGCTCCTTGTGATCGCCGGGCGCGGCCGGTGGCCCCGGGCGGGATGCTGCGGCAGGCTTGCTCATGGGGAAGTCCTTCCGTGATCGGAGGCGGCCGGCGATGACCGGCGCCCTGTGCGGGAGCCGCCGCGCGGAGGGGCGCGCCCGGCCGGGCGCGCCGGCAAGCGCGTCAGAGCGGCTTGATGTTCGCGGCCTGGAGGCCCTTCTGGCCTTCCTTCACCTCGAATTCGACGCGCTGGTTCTCGGCCAGGCTCTTGAAGCCCGTGGACTGGATCTCGCTGAAGTGCGCGAACAGATCCTTGCCGCCGTTGTCCGGGGTGATGAACCCGTAGCCCTTGCCATCGTTGAACCACTTCACGATGCCGGTTTCGGTCGCCATGTGTATCTCGTATCCTGAATAAGTTGATCAATGCGCAGCACATGCCGTCGCAGCAGGTACACGCAAGAAAAACTCGAACGGGAGAGATATCGACCGACACCGCCGCGAAACCCTCCGCGGGCGGCACCGATTGAAGTCCTTCTGCATCGAAGGCTTCTCTGTGTTTGGCCTACCCAGTCATTATAGGCGGCAGGGTCTTCGCAGGCAGGACGGACGAACCCTAGGAGCGAGCGCTGCAGGACGACCGTTCCGCAAGCGTGGCTTCAGCCACGCAGGGCGGCGCGCAGCTGCTCGCCGAGCTCCGGTCGCTCCGCGTACGGGTCGCGCGGGTTCTCGCCCTCCACGATGTCCTGGGCGCGGTCCAGCGCCGGCCCGACCGCCTTGGGATGGCTGTAGATGTAGAACCGGCCCGCCAGCACCGCGTCGAAGACGAGGGCCGCGACCTCGGCGGCGCTGACCTTGCCGCTGGCCACCGCGCGGTCGATGTTCGCGCCCGCCACGCGCTGGCTCGCGGTGGGCGACGGCGCCTGCGCGTCGCGCGCGTCCTCCGGCCGGGCGCGGCCGCTGCGCGCGATGCCGGTCGGCACGAAGTACGGGCACAGCACGTGCGCCTGCACGCGCTCGCTGACCAGGCGCAGGTCCTGGTAGAGCGTCTCGCTGAGCGACACCACGGCGTGCTTGCTGACGTTGTAGACGCCCATCACGGGCATGTTCACCAGGCCGGCCATCGACGCGGTGTTGACGATGGCGCCGCGGAACGCCCGGTCCGCCTTCTCGGCGGCGAGCATCAGCGGCGTGAAGACGCGCACGCCGTGCGCGACGCCCATCACGTTCACGCCCAGCACCCACTCCCAGTCCTTGGCGCTGTGCTCCCAGACCAGCCCGCCCGCGCCCACGCCCGCGTTGTTGAACACGAGCCGCGGCGTGCCGAAGCGCGCCAGCGTGTCCGCGGCCAGCGCCTCGACCTCGGCCGCATGGCGCACGTCGACGCGGCGCGCGAGAACGGGCGCGCCCAGCGCCTCGACCTCGGCCGCCGCCGCGTCGAGCGCGTCGCCCATCACGTCGGCCATCACGACCTGCATGCCGCGGCGCGCGGCCAGGCGCGCCATCTCCAGGCCGAAACCCGAGGCGGCGCCGGTGAGGACGGCGCAGCCGCCCGCGAGGAAGTCCTGGTCGTCCATGCGTGTCCCGTCGAAGGCGTGGTCAGCGCGGCAGCGCGCGCGCGAGGATGGTGTCGAGGCCGGCGCCCGCCGGCAGCTGCCCGAACGCGTCGGGCGCGCCGTCCAGGCGGCTCTCGCAGAAGGCGGCGAACACCGCCGGCGGGGCGGTCTGCGCGAGCAGCGCGGCCTGCACCGCCAGCGCCAGGTCGCGCGCGAAGCGGCGTGCGGCGAGCTCGTCCACGCCTTCGTCCGCCTGCGCGACGACGCGCGCCGCCGCGCGGTCGAGCGCCGGGTGCATGCCGCGCGCCGGCGCGAGCTCCTGCGCGATCGCCGCCGCCGCGGGCCCGCCGCGCAGCGCGCGCAGCAGGTCGAGCGCCATGATGTTGCCCGCGCCCTCCCAGATCGAGTTGAGCGGCATCTCGCGGTAGATCCGCGCCATCACGCCCTCGCCCCCGCCTTCCACGTAGCCGTTGCCGCCCAGGCACTCCATCGCCTCCTGGGCGAGGTGGCTGCCGCGCTTGCAGACCCAGAACTTGGCCGCGGGCGTGAGCAGGCGCCGCATCAGCGCCTCGTGCTCGCGCTCGGCGGCGGAGGCGTCGGCGGCTTCGCTGCGTTCGACGGCGCGCGCGACGCGCAGCGCGAGCGCGGTGGCGGCCTCGCTCTCGAGCGCCAGGTCGGCGAGGACGTTGCGCATCAGCGGCTGCTCGATCAGCCGCCTGCCGAACGCGCGCCGGTGCTCGGCGTGGTGCAGCGCCAGCGACACGGCCCCGCGCATCAGCCCCGCGGTGCCGAGCGCGCAGTCCAGCCGCGTGAGCGCGCCCATCGCGAGGATCTGCGGCAGGCCGCGGCCCTCGTCGCCGACGCGCCACGCGAAGGCCTCGACGAACTCGACCTCCGAACTCGCGTTGGCGTGGTTGCCCAGCTTGTCCTTGAGCCGCTGGATGCGCACCGCGTTGCGCGTGCCGTCGGGCAGGCAGCGCGGCAGGAAGAAGCAGGTCGGACCCGCGGGCGTCTGCGCCACGACCAGGAAGGCATCGCTCATCGGCGCCGACATGAACCACTTGTGGCCCGTGACGCGGAAGCGCTCGCCCCAGTCGTCCGTGCCGTCGGGCACGGCGCGGGTCGTGTTGGCGCGCACGTCGGAGCCGCCCTGCTTCTCGGTCATGCCCATGCCCATCGTGATCGCGGTCTTCGCCGTCGCGGCGCGCAGGCGCGCGTCGTACGCGGGGCTCGCCAGCAGCGCGCCGAAGGCCTGCTGCAGCGCCGCGTTGGCGCGCAGCGCGGGCGCGACCGCGTAGGTCATGGAGACCGGGCACAGCACCGAGGGCTCGAGCTGCGTGGCCAGCAGGAAGCCCGCGCCCCGCTCGACGTGCCCGGGCCCGCCCGGCGCCCAGGCCGAGCCGTGCAGGCGGTGGCGCAGCGCCGCGCCGAGCAGCACGTGGTAGCTCGGATGGAACTCGACCTCGTCGATGCGCCGCCCGCTGCGGTCATGGGTGTGCAGCACCGGCGCGTGGAGGTTGGCGAGGCGGGCGTGCGCCTGCATGTCCGCGCTGCCCGCCTCGCGGCCCAGCGCCGCGAGCGCGCTCGTGTCCAGGCCCGGCGCGTTCAGGCGCAGCGCGTCGCGCAGCGCGGCGTCGGCCGCGAAGAGGTCGACGTCCTGGAGCGGCGGCACCTGGTTCAGCACCTCGTGCGTGGCGCCGTGCAGTTCGGCATCGAAAGTCATCGGGAGTCCTTCCGTGCGTCGCGCGGCGGGCGGGCCGCCGCGGGGCGGCCGTGCGCGCTCATGGCGCGGGCCTTTCCATGTCCACGTGCGCGATGTCGTCCTCGAGGTAGACCTCGCCGACGACGACGTAGCCGTGGCGCCCGTAGAAGCCCTGCAGGTGCGCCTGGGCGCCGATGCGGTTGGCCTGGCCGGGCCACTGCGCGTCGCAGCGCCGCAGGCCCTCGGCGATCAGCGCGTGCCCCGTGCCCGTGCCGCGCTGCGAGGGGTCGACGACCACGCGCCCGATCGACGGGGCCGCGTACTTGCGGCCCGCGTCGACGACGCGCAGGTAGGCCTGCAGCAGGCCGCCGGCGTCGCGGCCGAGGAGGTGCCAGGCATGGCGGTCGAGGCCGTCGACGTCGAGGTAGACGCAGTCCTGCTCGACCACGAAGATGCGCGCGCGCAGGGCCAGCATGTCGTAGACGTCGTCCACGGACAGGCCCTCGAAGCGGACCCACTTCCAGTCGAGCGTCGAGAGGTCGTTCACGGCTTCCTCAGATCAGCTTGACCAGCTGCTTGCCCTGGTTGCGCCCCTTGAGCAGCCCGAAGAAGGCCGCGGGCGCGTTCTCCAGGCCCTGCGCGACGTCCTCGCGGTACTTGAGCCGGCCGGTGGCCACGAGGGTGCCGAGCTCCTTCAGCGCCTCGGGCCAGACGTCCTTGTGCTCGGTGACGATGAAGCCCTCGACCTTCATGCGGTTCGTCAGGATGAGCTGCGGCAGGGTCATGGGGATGGGCTCGCCGTTGTATCCCGCGATCATGCCGCACAGGGCCACCCGCGCGAACGCGTTGGCGCGCAGCATCACGGCGTCCAGCAGCATGCCGCCCACGTTCTCGAAGTAGCCGTCGATGCCTTCCGGGCAGGCCGCCTTCAGCGCGCCGCTCATCGATTTCAGGTCGCCGTGCGCACGGTAGTCGATGCAGGCGTCGAACCCGAGCTCCTGCACCACGTGGCGGCACTTCTCCAGCCCGCCCGCGATGCCCACCACGCGGCAGCCGCGCGCCTTGGCGAGCTGGCCGACGACGCCGCCCACCGCGCCCGCCGCCGAGCTCACCACGACCGTCTCGCCGGCCTTGGGCGCAATGATCCGCACGAGTCCGTACCAGCCGGTCACGCCCGGCATGCCCACCGCGCCGAGGTAGGCCGACAGCGGCACGTGCGTGGTGTCCACCTTCTGCAGCACGCCGCGCTGGCCGGCGTCGACGACCGCGTGCTCCTGCCAGCCGCCCATGCCGACCACCTTGTCGCCGACGTGGAAGTGCGGGTTGCGCGACTCGACCACCTCGCCCGCGGTGCCGCCGATCATCACCTCGTCGAGCGCCTGCGGCGGGGCATAGCTCCTGGCGTCGCTCATGCGCCCGCGCATGTACGGGTCGAGGCTCAGGAAGTGGTGGCGCACCAGCACCTGGCCGTCCGCGAGCGGTTCGACCGGGGTCTGGACGAGGCGGAAGTTCTCGGCCACGGGCTCGCCCGCGGGGCGCGAGGCGAGGAGGATCCGGCGGTTGATGAGGGTCATGGCGGTGGGCCTCGGTGGAGGAATGTCAGGGGGCGGGTTCGTCGCCCGCGCGGCGCAGGGCCGTCGCGTACTTGAAGGTGCCGGTCGCGTGCGCGCACAGGCGGCCGCCCGCGTCGTGCACCGCGCCTTCGCAGAAGGCCATGCGCGCGCCGCCGTGCAGCAGGCGGCCGGTGGCGACCAGGCGGCCCTCGGCCGGCCGCATGAACTGGGTCTTCATCTCGATGGTGGCGATGCCGGCGGCGCGCTCGTCGCCCGGGCGCACGCTGCGCGCGGCGTGCGCCATCGCGACGTCGAGCAGCGTCATCACCACGCCCCCGTGCGCGACCTGCCAGGAATTGAGCATCTCGGGGCGCACCTCGAGGCTGATCTCGGCGATGCCCGAGTCGAAGCGCCACAGCTGCATGCCGAGCGCCTCGACGAAGGGGATGTCGAGGGCGAACTTCAGGGGGGTCCGGTCGGTCATCGGGAGGGTCAGAAGGCGTCCTCGGGCACGTCGACGCAGGTGCGGTCGCGCGTCTCGACGACGCGCAGCCAGGCCTCGGTCTTCGGCAGCTCGAAGCGCATGAAGTAGTCGAGCGCGGCCAGGCGGCCGGTCGCGGCCGCGTCGGAGGCGCCGCCGTCGACGACCGTCGCGCCGATGTCCAGCCACAGCCACGCCAGCACGGTGTGCCCGAAGGCCTGCAGGTAGGGCGTGGCGTTGGCCAGCGCGTCCTCGGGCCGGGCGGTCGCCCAGGCCGCGCGCGTCGCCGCCCCCAGGCGCTGCAGCGCCCGCGCGAGGGCGTTGGCGTGTCCGGCCAGTCGCGGCTTCGCGATCGCGCGCGCGATGGTGGCGTCCACGCGGTGCGCCAGGAGCTTCAGCCCCGCCCCGCCCTGCATCACCGCCTTGCGCCCCAGCAGGTCGAGCGCCTGGATGCCGTGCGTGCCCTCGTGGATCATGTTGAGGCGGTTGTCGCGCCAGTGCTGCTCCACCGGGAAGTCGCGCGTGTAGCCGTAGCCGCCGTGCACCTGGATCGCCAGGCTGTTGGCCTCCAGGGCCCATTCGCTCGGCCAGCTCTTGGCGATCGGCGTGAGCATCTCCAGCAGCAGCGCCGCCTCGGCGGACGCCTCGGGCGTGCCCGTGAGCTCCTCGTCGACGAGCCGCGCGCAGTACAGCGCCAGCGCCAGGCCGCCCTCGACGATGGCCTTCTGCGCGAGCAGCATGCGCCGCACGTCCGCGTGCTCGATGAGCCGCGCCGGCGTCGACCCCGGATCCTTGCCGCCGGCGCCGACCGCCCGCCCCTGCGTGCGCTCGCGCGCATAGGCGAGGCTCGCCTCGTAGCCGGCCGCGCCCAGCATGGTGGCGCCCAGCCCGACCCCGATGCGCGCCTCGTTCATCATGTGGAACATGCAGCGCAGGCCCTCGCCCGCCGCGCCCACCCGATACCCCACCGCGCCGCCCTGCTCGCCGAAGTTGAGCAGCGCGTTGGTCGTGCCGCGCCAGCCCAGCTTGTGGTTGAGGCCGGCCAGGCGCACGTCGTTGCGCTCGCCGGTGAGCCGGCCCTCGGCGTCGACGAGCCACTTGGGCACGATGAACAGCGAGAGCCCCTTCACGCCCGGCACCAGCCCGCCCTGCGCGTCCGCGATCTTGGCCAGCACCAGGTGCACGATGTTGGGCGTGATCTCGTGCTCGCCCGCCGAGATCCACATCTTGTGGCCCGTGAGGCGATACCTCGGGCCGAGCGGATCGCCGTCGCCGGCGTCGCCGTCCGGCACGGCACGTGTCGTGATGTCGCCCAGCGACGAGCCCGCCTGCGGCTCGCTCAGGCACATCGTGCCGAACCACTCGCCCGCGAATTCGCGCGCCGCGAACACGGCCTGCTGGCGCGGCGTGCCGTGGGCCATCAGCAGGCGCGCGTTGCCGACGGTCAGCATCGCGTAGCCGCCCATCGCGACGCAGGCCTGCGAGAAGAACGCGTTGCCCGCCTTCTCGACGACGCAGGGCAGCTGCATGCCGCCGGCCTGCGCGTCCTGCGAGGCGGCCAGCATGCCGCTGGCCGCGTAGGCGCGCAGCGCGGCGTGCGTGGCCTCGGGCAGGCGCACGCGGCCGTCCTCGACGCGCGGCTCCTCCACGTCGACCAGCCGGTTGAAGGGCGCGAACTTCTCGCGCGCGAGGCGCTCGCAGGCGTCGAGCACGGCGTCGAAGGTCTCGCGCGAGTGCTCGGCGAAGCGCTCGCGCGCGCACAGCTCGCGCACGCGCAGCCAGTCGTGCAGCAGGAAGTCGAGCGTCGCGCGCGTGCTCACGCGGGCCTCGTCATCGCCGGCGTCGCCCGCCGCCCGTCAGAGGACCTCGAACACGCCGGCCGCGCCCATGCCGCCGCCGATGCACATCGTCACGCACACGCGCTTCGCGCCGCGCCGCCGGCCCTCGATCAACGCGTGCCCGGTCAGGCGCTGGCCGCTCACGCCGTAGGGATGGCCGAGGGCGATCGCGCCGCCGTCCACGTTGAGGCGATCCATCGGCAGGCCGAGCCGGTCGGCGCAGTACAGCACCTGCACCGCGAAGGCCTCGTTGAGCTCCCACAGGTCGATGTCGTCGACCTTCAGGCCCAGCCGCTGCAGCACCTTGGGCACGGCGAAGACCGGCCCGATGCCCATCTCGTCGGGCTCGCAGCCGGCGACCGCGAAGCCGAGGAAGCGGCCCAGGGGCTCCAGGCCGTGCTGCTGCGCGTAGCGGTCGGAGACGACCACGCAGGCGCCCGCGCCGTCGCTGAACTGGCTCGCGTTGCCCGCGGTGATCACGCCGCCGGGCAGCGCGGTGCGGATGTCCTTGATCGACTCGTAGGTCGTGCCCTCGCGCAGGCCCTCGTCCACCGAGACGGTGAAGGTGCGGGTGCCCATGCCCTTCTTCGGGTCGGCCACGCCCGCGTCGACCTTGATCGGCGCGATCTCGTCGGCGAACCGGCCCGCCTCCTGCGCGGCGCACGCGCGCTGCTGGCTCTGCGCGCCGTAGCGGTCCTGGCGCTCCTTCGAGATGTCGTAGCGCTGCGCGACGTTCTCGGCGGTCTGCAGCATCGACCAGTAGATCTCGGGCTTGTTCCGGTTGAGCCACAGGTCGCGCAGCATGTGCTGGTTCATCTCCTGCTGCACGCAGGAGATGCTCTCGACGCCGCCGGCCACGAAGACGTCGCCCTCGCCCGCCACGATGCGCTGCGAGGCCATCGCGATGGTCTGCAGCCCGCTGGCGCAGAAGCGGTTGACGGTGGCGCCCGCCACGCTCACCGGCAGGCCGGCGCGCAGCGCGATCTGGCGCGCGATGTTGGCCCCGGTCGCGCCCTCGGGGTTGGCGCACCCCATGAGGACGTCCTCGACCTCGGCGCCGTCGATGCCGGCGCGCTCGACCGCGGCGCGCACGGCGTGGCCGCCGAGCTCGGCCCCGTGCGTCATGTTGAAGGCGCCCTTCCAGCTCTTGGCGAGCGGCGTGCGGGCGTTGGAGACGATGACGGCGTCGGTCATGGATGGAACTCCTGCGGAAATGCGTTCGAAGGTTCGATGCGGATTCAGGCCCGCGTGCCGGGCGCGGGATAGGCGCCCGAGGGCACCGAGGCGGGCGACGGCGCGGACGGCGACGACGCCGGCGCGCCGCCGCGCGGCCGGGCCTGCCAGAAGCCCTGGCCGGCGACGATCGCGATGCCGACCACGATGCCCGCCACGATCAGCGCCAGCCGCCCGAGCATCAGCTGAAGGTCTTGCCTTCGGCGACGAGCCGGGCCAGCAGCGGCGCGAGCTGCCAGAAGGTGCCGTCGTCGGCGGGGTTCTTCGCGAAGCGCTTCATCGCCTGCGCGACGTTCCACAGCCCGACGGTGTCCGCATAGCACATCGGGCCGCCGCGGTGCAGCGGGAATCCGTACCCCGTCAGGTAGACCATGTCGATGTCGGAGGCGCGCTGGGCGATGCCCTCCTCGACGATGCGCGCGCCTTCGTTGACCAGCGAGAACACGAGGCGCTGCACGATCTCGTCGTCGGAGACCTTGCGCGGCGCGATGCCCAGCGTCGCGCGGTGCTGCTCGATCATCTCGGTGACCACCGGCGAGGGGATCGCCTCGCGCTTGCCCGGCTTGTAGTCGTACCAGCCGGCGCCGGTCTTCTGCCCGAAGCGGCCCATCTCGCACAGCAGGTCGGCCGTCTTCGAGTAGCGCAGGTCCGGCTTCTCGAGGTAGCGCCGCTTGCGGATGTACCAGCCCACGTCGTTGCCGGCCAGGTCGCCCATGCGGAACGGCCCCATCGCGAAGCCGAAGCGCTCGATCGCCTTGTCGACCTGCTGCGGCGTGCAGCCTTCCTCCAGCAGGAAGCCGGCCTGGCGGCTGTACTGCTCGATCATGCGGTTGCCGATGAAGCCGTCGCACACGCCGGAGACCACGCAGGTCTTGCGGATCTTCTTGCCCAGCTGCATCACCGTCTGCAGCACGTCGGGCGCGGTCTTCGCGCCACGCACGACCTCGAGCAGCTTCATCACGTTGGCCGGGCTGAAGAAGTGCGTGCCGATCACGTCCTGCGGGCGCTTCGTGAAGCCGGCGATGCGGTCGACGTCGAGCGTCGAGGTGTTGGTCGCCAGGATCGCGCCCGGCTTCATCACCGCGTCGAGCTGCTCGAAGACGGCCTTCTTGACCTCGAGGTCCTCGAACACCGCCTCGATCACCAGGTCGGCGTCGCCGAGGTCGGTGTACGCGAGCGTGGTCTTCAGCAGGCCCATGCGCTCGGCGAGCCTGTCTTCCTTGAGCTTGCCCTTCCTGACCTGGTTCTCGTAGTTGGCGCGGATGGTCGCGACGCCCTTGTCCAGCGCCTCCTGCTTCATCTCCAGGACGACCACGGGGAGGCCCGCGTTCAGGAAGTTCATCGCGATGCCCCCGCCCATCGTGCCGGCGCCGACGATGGCGACCTTCTCGACCGGGCGCGCCACCGTGCCCTCGGGCAGGCCGGCGATCTTGGACGCCGCGCGCTCGGCGAAGAACGCGTGGCGCAGCGCCTTGCTCTCGGGCGTCAGCATCAGCGCGGCGAAGGCCTCGCGCTCGTGGCGCAGGCCGTCCTCGAACTTCGCCTTCGTCGCCTGCTCGACGCTGTCGACGCAGCGCAGCGGCGCGGGGAAGTTCTTCGAGACCGCCCGGACGGTGTTGCGCGCGAAGCCGAAGAAGGCGTCGCCCTCCGGGTGGCGGCACTTGAGGTCGCGCACCATGGGCAGCGGGCGCGCGTCGGCGATCTCGCCGGCGAACGCGACCGCGCCCTCGAGCAGGTCGCCCTCGATCAGGCGGTCGAACAGCTTCTGGTTGGGGATCTGCGCGAGCAGCTCGCTCTTGACCGGCTCGCCGCTGACGATCATGTTCAGCGCCGGCTCGACGCCGATGGCGCGCGGCAGGCGCTGCGTCCCGCCGGCGCCCGGCAGGATGCCCAGCTTCACCTCGGGCAACGCGATGCTGGCGCCGGGCGCGGCGACGCGGTAGTGGCAGCCGAGCGCAAGCTCGAGGCCGCCGCCCATGCAGACGGTATGGATGGCGGCGACCACCGGCTTGGCCGCGCCCTCGACGCGGGCGATCAGGCTCAGCAGGTTGGGCTCGGCGAGCGCCTTGGGGCTGCCGAACTCGCGGATGTCCGCGCCGCCCGAAAACGCCTTGCCGGCACCGGTGATGACGATGGCCTGGACGGCCGCGTCGTCCTCGGCGCGCTCGATGCCCTCGGCGACCGCGCGCCGGGTGTCGAGCCCGAGGCCGTTGACCGGCGGGTTGTCGAGCGTGATGACGGCCACCGCGCCGCGGACTTCATAGTGCGCACTCATGGGATGTCTGTCTCCGTGCGGAATAGAACGATCGTTCGATTCTAGGGCCGCCGCGCGACGGCGGCGTGTCCCGGTCGTGACAAGGGCGGGAACACTGTAACCCCGGGTCCGTGCTGCGCCACCGCCCCCCGCACCTCGAACCGCACGCTGTCCAGCGCCTCGCCGCTCGCGTCGACCAGCGCCAGCTCGTGCCGCCCCGGCCAGGGCATCCACGACAGCGGCTTCGCGGCGCCGAGGCGCTTGCCGTCGAGCCGCCAGGCCGCGCCGGGCGGCACCGGCGCCGCGGCCGCGAAGCGCAGGCGCTGCACCGCCGGCGGGATGTCGGGGTCGATGGCGACGACGGAGCCGTCGTCGGGCGAGACGATGGCGCGCGGCGCGGCGCCGGCCGCGCTGGCGAGCTGCACGCGCGAGGTCTCCGTGCCGGGCAGGAACCACTCCGCGCGCGCCGCCTCGAGCCCGCGCGCGAACTCGACCGGCCGGCCGACCAGCCCCTCGGGCCGCGCCGGCGCGTCGGCACCGCGCGTGCCGCGCTGCAGCGCGTCCATCACCGTGCGCCACACGGGCGCGGCGCCGCTCACGCCGGAGACCGCGTGCATCGGCTCGCCGCTCGCGTTGCCCACCCACACGCCCACCGTGTAGCGCGCGCTGAAGCCCACGCACCAGTTGTCGCGCATGTCCTTGCTGGTGCCCGTCTTCACCGCCGACCAGTAGCGCGTGGCGAGCGCGTTGTCGAGGCCGAACGTGGGCACGCGCGCGCCGTTGTCCGAGAGGATGTCGGCCACGATCCACGCCGCCCCGGGATCCATCACCGGCACGCCGGCCGGCGCCGGGTCGGATGCCAGCAGCCGCGGCGCGCCCACGCGCCCGCCCCGGGCGAGCGCGCGGTAGGCGTTGGCGAGCGAGAGCAGGTTCACCTCGGCCGAGCCCAGCGCCAGGCTGTAGCCGTACCAGCCGCCCGGGCGCGCGAGCGGCAGCCCGAGCGCCACCAGGCGGCGGGCGAAGCGCTCGGGCGTCACCATGACGACGGTGCGCACCGCGGGCACGTTGAGCGAGGCGCCGAGCGCCGTGCGCACCGACACCGGCCCCTTGAAGTCGTGGTCGTAGTTCTGCGGGATGTACAGGCCCGCGGGCGTGACGAGGCGGGTGGGCGCGTCGTCCAGCACCGAGGCGGCGGTGAGCCAGCGCTGCTCGATCGCCTGCTCGTAGAGGAAGGGCTTGAGGGTGGAGCCGGGCTGGCGCGGCGCGAGCACCGCGTCGACGGCGGCCGCGCGCGAGAGCTCGCCGCTGGAGCCGACCCAGGCAAGCACGTCGCCGCTCGCGTTGTCGAGCACCACGACGGCGCCGTCCTCGACCTGGCGGTCGCGCAGCTCGGCGAGCTGCGCACGCAGCGCGTCGCGCGCGATGCGCTGGGTGCCGGCGTCCAGCGTCGTGCGCAAGGCCGCGGAGGCGGACGCCGCCGGCGCCTTGGCCCCCCGCGCGGCGGCGGCCAGCGCCCGGCGCGCGAAGTGCGGCGCGAGCTGTTCGTCGTCCGCGCCCGAAGGCGCCGGCGTGCGCGCGAGGATCAGCTCGGCGAAGCCCTGCACCGTGGCGCAGCCGGCGCCGCGGCCCTGCGCCTGCAGGATGGCGCAGGCGCGCCGGCCGACCAGCGCCGGCGCGGCGTTCGGCGCGCGCAGCAGCGCGGCCGCCACCGCCGACTCGTCGCCGTCCAGCCCGGAGGGTGCCTTGTCGAACAGCGCCTGCGACATCGCGCCCACGCCCACCTGCTCGCCGCGGAAGGGCACGAGGTTGAGCCAGGCCTCGAGAATCTGATGCTTCGTCCAGCTGCGCTCCAGGCGCAGCGCCGCCGCGGCCTGCGCGACCTTGGCCTGGAACGACCGCCCGCCGCGCGGCAGCGCGAGCTCGGGGTCGACGAGCCCGGCCAGCTGCATCGTGATCGTCGAGGCCCCGCGCCGCGCGCCCGCGTCCGCGCGCCCGATCGCCGCGCCGGCCACCGCGCGCCAGTCGACGCCGGCATGCGCCTCGAAGCGCTGGTCCTCCGAGGCGATCACCGCGGCGCGCAGCGCCGGCGAGACGTCGCGCAACGCGAGCCAGGCGCCGCGGCGGACGTGCAGGTCGGTGCGCACGGTCTGCACCGGCGTGCCGCGGCGGTCGAGGATCACGGTCTCCGAGCTGCGCCACGCGGCGCGGACCTGGTCGAACGACGGCAGCGCGCCCGCCTGCGCCGCGACGCAGGCCAGCGACAGGACGAGCGCCGCCGCGGGCGTGGCGGCGGGCGTGGCGGCGGGCGTGGCGGCGGGCGTGGCGGGGACTGGCCTCCGGCCTGTCCCCGTGTTCGACGCCGCCTCCGACAACACGGGGACAGGCCGGAGGCCAGTCCCCTCCCATGCCGCCCCCGTCGACACGGGGACAGGCCGGAGGCCAGTCCCCTCCCAGGCCGCCCCCGTCTTCACGGCAGCACCGTCCACGCCGCGTTCGGCGCCTCGCCGAACATCTCGGGCGCATACATCGCCTCGACGTGCGTCTGCGGCACGTTGAAGCGCCCGGGGTTGTTGAGCCGCATCGTGTACTCGACCTGCAGGCCGCCCTTGGGCACGTAGCGGTAGTAGGCGCGGAAGGCCTCGAAGCGGCGCTCCTCGTAGGCGAGCCAGCCGCGCCGGTCGTCGGCCTCGCTGCCGGCGGCGATGCGGTCGTCGCCGCCCAGGCCGGAGCCGAGCAGCGTCGCGCCGCCGGGGATGGGGTCGCTCACCACGACCCAGGTCGCGTCGGCCTGCGCGTCGATGGCGAGGTGCACGCGCACGACGTCGCCGCGCGACCACTTGCCCGCCACCTTCTGCTCCACCGCGGTCACGGTCTTGGCCACGCGATACCCCGTGCCGAAGGGCGCGAGCACCGGCACGGCCGCGCGCGCGGTCACGGTCGCCCACGGCTTGCCCGTGCCCTCGTGCGTCACCTGCAGCCCCGCGTCGGCCTTGGCCGCGGCCGGCCAGCCGAGCGCCAGCGCGCCGCCGTCCGGGCTCCTCGACCAGTCGAGCGAGGCCGCCGCCGCGCCGTCGAAGCCGCCGCGCGTCACGCCGCGCACGGGCACGGTCTCGAAGCGCTTCGAGAACGCCTCCATCGCGATCGAGCCCCAGACGTTGGCGACGGTGGTCGACCAGCGCCCGCGCTGCTGGCGCTGCAGCGTGCCGGTGACCAGGCGCGGCACGTCGTCCTGCCAGTCGGGCCGCGCGAGCACCGCCAGCACCACGCGGGCCGCGTTGGCGTCGCCGTTGGCCATCAGCCACCACCAGCTGTCGTCGCGCTCGGTCGAGAAGCCCAGGCGCGTGCCCTGCACGTTCAGGCGCGCGCGCAGCACCTGGGTCGCCTCGGCGGCCTTCTTCTCGCGATCGGGGATCGCCTCGACGCGCGCGAGCACCTGCAGCCAGTCCAGCACCGCGGCCGTCGGCCACTGGTTGGGCGCGACCTGGATCGAGTCCAGCATGCGCGGCTGCACCTTGCCCGCGCGGCTCAGCGCCTCGAGCGCGGCGAGCTTGCGCACGTCGAGGTCGCCGTTCTTCAGCCACGCGGGCTTCCAGTCGTCGCGCTTGACGCGTCCCTCGACGAAGGCGATGAGCCCGCGCTCCATCTGCGCGCGCGCCTCGTCGGGCAGGCGCAGGTCGTGGCCGAGGGCGCTCGCGGCGTCGCTCGCGGAGAGCAGGTAGGCCGTCAGCACCTCGCTGCCGCCGTGCGGGCGCCCGCCGGGGAAGTACTGCACCAGGCCGTCCTCGTCGAGGTAGATCGCGAGCCGCGCGGTGAACGCGCGCCAGCGCGCGGCGTCGCGCAGCCCGAGGGCGATCGAGGCCTGCTGCTCGGCGCAGATCCACGGATAGGCCGTGAAGTACTCGCGCACCCCCGGCAGCCCGTCGCCGAGCCGGGGCCGGAGCGCGAGCTCGATGCCCCCGCGCGGGCGCCCCTGGGCGTCGAGCACGGCGCTCGCCGGCGCCGCCACGGGCACCGCGAGCGCCTTGTCGAGCTGCTGCAGCGTCGCCTGCTGCACGGTCACCGGCACCGCCTCGGCCACGGCCTGGGCGAACTTCATGCGGTCGTGCGCGGCCCCCGCGTCCGCCGCCACCGTCCACGCGATCGCCGTGGTGCCGGGCGGCACGTCGAGCTCCCAGCCCGTGTCCGCCGCGCCGCCGGCGGGCACGGCCACGCTCAGCGGCGGCAGCGCGAACTCGCCCGCGCTCGCGGCCAGCGTCGCCTGCAGCGCGGCCTTCGTCGTGTTGCGCAGCGTGAACATGGCCTTGTAGCGGTCGCCCTCGCGCACCAGCGGCGGCACGCCGGAGACGATCTGCAGGTCCTGCGTCGCCGCGATGGTCGCCTGGCCGGTGCCGAACAGCGCCGCGTCGGCGCCCTGCACCACGTCGGCGACCGCGACGATGCGAAAGCTCGTGAGCGAGTCGTTCAGCGGCACGCCCACGGTCGCCTCGCCCCGGGCGTCCAGCACCACGGACGGGTTCCAGGCGAGCAGCGTGTCGAACAGCTCGCGCGTCGGGAACTGCCCGCCGCCGCCGCCGGGCGGCGCGGCCTTCTTGCCGAAGTGGCGCTTGCCGATCACCTGCATCTGCGCGGTCGCCGTCTCCACGCCGTAGTCGCGGCGGCGGATCATCGCGTCGAACAGGTTCCAGCTCTCGTTGGGCCGCAGCACGAGCAGCGCCTCGTCCACCGCCGCCAGCGCCACCTCGGTGCCCGCGGGCGCGGGGCGGCCGTCGGGCAGCGTCACCTTGACGCGCACCTGGCTGGTGGCGCGGATCGGGTAGGTCGCCTTGTCCGGCACCACGTCGACCTTGAGCCGGTGCACCGCCGCGCCGACCTCGATCTCGGTGATCCCGTAGCGGAACGCCGGCTTGGCGAGGTCGACCATCGCGGTCGGCGGCTGCCAGGCGTCGCCCTCGTCGCGCCAGGCGTGCCACCATTCCACCGGCGACTTCCAGCCCCAGCTGAAGAACGAATACCACGGCACCTGTCGCACGCGCCCCCGCACCGCGAGCACGGAGACGAAGACGTTGGCGCCCACTCGGCCTTCACCGGCAGCGTCACGGTCGGATCGCGGCCGTCGAGTTCGACCGTGCGCGTCTCGAGGATGCCGTTGCGCTCCACCGCCAGCAGCGCCGTGGCGTGGCGGAAGGGGCTGCGCACCTGGAAGCGCGCGACCTGGCCCGGCTCGTAGGCGCGCTGCTCCGGCAGCACGTCCATGCGGTCGTCGTTGCCGCCGTTGAACCACACCTCGCCCGCGCGCGTCACCCACACCGAGGACGCCGCTTTCGCGACATGGCCCTGCGCGTCCCGCGCCTGCGCGACGAGCTCGACCTGGCCGACCGCTGAAAGCTCGACGGCGCACAGCACCAGGCCGCGCGCGTCGCTGCGCCCGCTGCAGACCTCGCCGACATCCTCGTCCACGGTGCGGCTGTCGTAGGCGTAGAAGCCGCCGACCAGGCGCTTGCGCGCCGAGAGCTCGTGGTGGACGATCGCCCGCACGCTGACGTCGATGCCCGCCTGCGGCCGGCCCGCGGTGTCGAGCGCCACGACCTGCGCCGGCAGCTTCTGGTGCACCGAGACCCAGTCGTCGGTGCGCACTCCCAGCACCACGGCCGAGGGCCACAGCGGCAGCGTCTGGCTCAGCGTCTGCACCTCGCCGTTCGGGTCGGCGTAGGTCGCCTGCACCAGCAGCTCGCGCGGCGCGGTGGTGGGCGGCAGCTTCGTCAGCGTGGCCTTGCCGGCGCCGGACTTGTCCAGCACCACGGGCAGCTTGTCGGCGACGAGCTTCGCGCCCGCGTCGCCGTGCGAGACCATGCGCCCTGCGTCGTCCTCGTCGACGTATTCCTCGCCGAACAGGGCGCCGTCGGCGCCGGTGCGCACCGCATTCGGGTCGGACGGCGCGCGCGGCGGATCGAAGTGGAAGCCGGGCCAGCGCGACACCGGCACGGCGCGGGTCAGGTCGATGTCGCGCACCTGCGCCGAGACCTTGAGCGGCAGCCCCGCCGCCCCGCCGCCGTTGGTGTAGTTCACCATCACGTCGAGCGAGAGCTCGCGCGGATCGACCTGCGCCCCCTTGGGCGGCACGAGGCGCCCGCTCAGGGCGGGGATGCGGAACTCCTCGACGCGGAAGTCGCCCGTCGAGACCTCGTGGTCGTTGCCCGTCAGCGTCACCTCGTAGGTGCCGAGCTTGGCGTCCTCGGGGATCTTCCACACGGTCTCGGCGTAGCGGCCGGCGCGCCACGCCAGCGGGAACTCGAACTTGGCGCCGCTGCCCTCGTGCGTGATGCGCAGCGTGGTGGGCAGGTGCGCGGGGTCGACCAGCGCGAGGCCGGTGAGCTGCTCGCGGCGCGCGAGCGTCTTCATGGAGACGGTCTGGCCGGCGCGCAGCAGCGTGCGGTCCATCACGGTGTGGAACAGCTCGCGCGCGGCCCCGGCGCCGCCGTAGGAGTCGAGGTTGAAGCGCCAGGCCTCGATGCCGTCCTGCCAGGTCGACCAGGTGAAGCTGAGGTCGGCGCGGCCCTGCGCGTCGGTCTTGCGCGCGCTCACGAAGAAGCCCTGCGGCCGGCCGCTGTCGCGGTCGCCGCCGCGGCAGACGTCCCAGTCGGGCTTGGCGAGCGCGGCGTCGATGCGCGCGAAGCCCTGCGCGTCGGTCCGGCCCTCCCACAGCTTCTCGCCCGTGCAGTCGGAGACGCGCACCGTGGCGCCCTGCACCGGCTGGCCCTTGTCCAGCGTCGTGACCCAGGCACCCGAATTCACGCTCGCCCACTTGAAGTGGACGGCCAGGTTGGTGACGAGCACGCCGGTGCGCACGTACATCGGGCGCGGCTTGTCGAGCAGCGCCTCGCCCAGGCGCGGCGAGGCGATCTCGACCACGTGGTAGCCCGGCGTGGCGAGCGGGATGCCGATCACCTCGAAGGGATGCGGCTCGGTCGCGGACTCGGGCGGCAGGGTCAGCCTGCGCGCCGCGGGCTCGTGCTCGAGCAGGCTCACCTCGCGCGTCTCGATGCGGCTCGTGTCGTAGTGGTACTCGGGCGCGTCCTGGCCGTAGGACTTCGCCTTGCGCGGGCCCTGGCCGGGTTCGAGCGGCGGCGGCAGCCTGATCTTCAGGTCGGCCTCGACGTCCTCGCGCTTCATCGAGGTCTCGTCGTAGCGCGAGACCTTGGCGAACCACTCGATGATGGCCGCGTCGTCGGCGAGCGCGAGGTCGCGCGCGGGCGCGCCGCCCAAGGTCACGGCCTTCACGCCCAGCGCGCCCTCCACGTGGCGCACGGTGAGCGGCAGCATCGGGTCGGCGTTGAGCTCGAGGATGCCGAAGGTCGCCGCCGGGAACTTGGCGAGCGGCGGCGCGCCCGCGGTGCGGGTCTTGAGCGGGAACTCGGCGGCGTTGTCGAGCGCGCGGCCGGCGTCGTCGGCGAAGCCCGCGGGCAGCTCGATGCGCAGGTCCGCGTTCTCGGGCAGCGGGCCGGAGAACTGCACCGCCGTCACGCCCTCCTCCGTCCGGTCGCCGCCCACCGTGCCACGGCTGCGGCCGAAGAAGTAGAGGAACTTGTTGAGCCCGGACTCGCGCACTTCGACCAGCCGGTCGACGGTCTCGCCGCGGTGCTGCTCGATCTGCGCCTTGTGCGGGCCGTCGGGCGCGACGAGCACGACCTGCTCGGCGAGCCGGCGCGGCACGGGCGCGGAGAACTCGACGCGCAGCGGGCGGATGGGCAGGCAGTCGGCGCGCGAGGAGACGCGCTCGCAGGTGAAGCTGGCCGAGAACGCCGGCCGCACGGTGAACTTCAGGCGCTGCTCGGCGCTGGTGGCCACGCCCGAGGCCGACGCGATGCCCTTGCCCCACACCAGCGCCACCTTGGCCTGCGGCGGCGCGGGACGCGCGCAGCGCAGGGTGACGGTGCGCGCCTGCTGCGCCTGCAGGCCGACGGCCTTCAGGATCGCGTCGCGGTCGGCGCCGGCGACGACCACCACGGGCACGCGCTCGGCGACGTTGGCGACCTCGCACCACGCGAAGCGCTGCACGCTGTCGGGCGTGGCCGGGCCGTTGAGCAGCAGCGCGAAATACTGGCCCTCCTCGACGTCGGCGGAGACGTTCGGGTAGCTGCGCACGACCGCCGGGCCGCCGGTGCCGAAGGAGAAGCCCGCGTCCGCCCCCAGCGCCTCGCCGGCGAGCGACTTCGTCCCCGGCCGCGGCGTGACCTTGCACTGCGTGCCGGGCGGCAGGTCGCGCGCGAAGTCGAACACCCAGGTCTTGTCGTCGACCCAGCGCGCGGTGCCCTCCTGCGTGCCCGCGGGCGTGCAGGCCACGTCCAGCGGCGCCGCGAGCTTCGGGTCGCCCAGCTTGACCATGGACTGGTCGAAGGTGGCGCGCACCTGCCGCACCAGCGCCACCTCGCCGCGCGGCGACGCGGTCTTCACGCCCACCGCGCCGGCATGCGCTGCCGCCAGCAGCGCCGCGACCAGGACCAGGATGTTCTTCTTCGACCGCATGGCAACCTCGCCTCCCGCCCGCGGAGCGCGGGCGTGTGGAGGCGAAGTCTATGTGCTCCGGGGTGGCTCCAAGGCCCCCCGAGAGGGGGGATTCCCGCGGCGCAACGATCGTGGGGACTGGCCTGCGGCCTGTCCCCGTGTTGACCGCGCTCACCCCCGCCGGAGCATGGGGACGGGCCGGAAGGCCGGTCCCCCTTTCAGTGCGCCTGCGTTCCGTCCGCCGGCGGCACCTCGGCGACGCTGCGCGCCCCCTCCTCGCCCGCGCGGTCGCGCCAGGTGACCGGGGCCGGCGGCTGCACGAGGAAGGTGTTCGCATCGATCCCCGCGTCCCTCGCCTGGCGCGCCGCCGCCACGCCGGGGTGTTCGTGGTTCGCGTGCGCCACCTGCCAGCGCGGGCTGGCGGGGTGCCCGACGACGAAGCCATTGGGGTCGACGTCGCGGGCGAAGCGGCCCCAGTCGTCGCCCCCGGCGGCGAACGCCGAGCCGCCGGCGGCGGTCAGCAGGGCGAGGACGAGCGGACGCGTCAGGGTGAACGGACGGGGGGCCATGGTCATTGCTCCTGGAGGGATGGGCGTCGGTCGGGACGCGAAGCTCCAACTGTGAGGGCAGGCCTCCATGTCTTCAATGTCGTCGATGCCGCATTTCCTGCCTTCCCCGCCCGCCGGATTGCGACCGGTGCGCCGGCCGGCTATCGTCGTCCCACGACGGACGGCCACGGAGGCTTCGCGGATGACGACCCGGGTTCGATGGACGCGCGCGCTGGTGTTCGGCGGCGGCGCGATCGCGGCCGCCGCCGCGCTGCTGGGCGGCGGCGGCGCCACGCCGCTGGCATGGATCGCGGCCGTCGTCCTCGTGGGGGCGGGCGTGCTCGCGGCGTTCTCGCCGTACGACCAGCCCTATCCGCAGCCCGCGCCGCCGCAAGGCGACTACGCGCTGCACACGATCCAGTTCGACGACTTCGGCACGCTGTGGGACGTCACCCAGGCGCAGCAGGTGCTCGACGACATCGACGCCACCTGGCAGACCGGCAACACCTTCGTGGTCGTCTTCGTCCACGGCTGGCACCACAACGCCGACCCGGCCGACCACAACCTGCGCGACTTCGACGCCAAGCTGCTGCGCCGCCTGCACGCGCAGCTCACCACCCGGGAGCGCTGCGACCTGCGCGAGAAGCTCACCGGCACGCGCCGCATCCGCCTCGTCGGCCTGTACCTCGGCTGGCGCGGCCGCTCGCTGCCGGGCGCGCTCGACTACCTCAGCGTGTGGTCGCGCGGGGCCGCCGCGCGGCGCGTGGGCGACGGCGACGCCTCGGAGTTCGTCGAGCGCCTGCAGCGCATGTACCTGCGCGCCAACGCGACGGCGCGCGGCCCGGTCGACGGCACCAACCCCTTCATGGGCCTGGTCACGCTGGGGCACAGCTTCGGCGGCCAGGTGCTGCTGCGGGCGGTCGCGCGCCCGCTGGAGTTCGAGCTCGCGGAGCGCACGCAGCGCCAGTCCGACGTCCTGCGGCCCCCGCGCCTGAAGGCGGACATCCTGGAGCGCGCGGCGATCGACGACTTCGGCGACGTCAACATCCTCCTGAACCCCGCGCTGGAGGCCGGCCAGTTCGCGCGCATCGACGACCTGCGCCGCCAGCTGCGCTACCCCGCCACGCAGCCGCCGCAGCTGGTGGTGTTCTCGGCCGACGACGACTTCGCCCGCGAGGCGCTGTTCCCCGCCTCGCGCCTGGCCACGCTGCCGCTGCGCCCGCCGCTGCGCAGCCCCTACCAGGGCCGGCTCTACGGCCAGGCGCTCGGCGTGCTGGACGCGCAACGCACCCACGACATGGAGACGACGGACGGCCCGCCCTCGCTCGTCGACGCCGACTACCTCGTCGACGGCGGCAGCAAGGTGCGCGAGTTCGACTTCTCGGGGGACGTGCGCTTCGGCCGCGTGCGCATGCACGGGCCGCCGGCGCTCGGCGACGCGACCCCGAACAGCCCGGTCAGCGTCGTCGTCACGCACCAGGCGCTGATCCGCGGCCACAACGGCATCTTCGGCGACGACTTCGTCGAGTTCCTGTGCGCCTACATGGGCTTCGTGAGCGGCAAGCGGCTCATGATCCACCACGAGCGCCGCAACGGCCCCCCGGCCTGACCGACGCGCGGGCGAGGCGGGGACTGGCCTCCGGCCCGTCCCCGTATCCGTCGCGGCCGCCCGGAACACGGGGCCGGGCCGAAGGCCCGTCCCCCTGCCGCGGCCGCGGGGTCGCTCACTTCTTGGTGTAGATCTGGTCGAACACCCCGCCGTCGGCGAAGTGCGTCTTCTGCGCGCTGGCCCAGCCGCCGAAGGTGTCGTCGATCGTGAACATCTTCACCGCGGGGAACTTGCTCGCGTACTTGGCGGCGACGGTCTTGTCGATCGGGCGGTAGTAGTTCTTCGCCTCGATCTCCTGCGCCTCGGGCGAGTACAGCCAGTCGAGGTAGGCCTGGGCGACGGCGCGCGTGCCCTTGCGGTCGACCACCTTGTCGACCACCGCCACCGGCGGCTCGGCCAGGATGCTGGAGGGCGGGTAGACGACGTCGAACTTGTCGGCGCCGAACTCCTTGAGCGACAGGTAGCCCTCGTTCTCCCAGGCCAGCAGCACGTCGCCCACGCCGCGCTCGGCGAAGGTCACCGTGGCGCCGCGCGCGCCCGAGTCGAGCACCGGCACGTTGGCGTAGACCTTGGCGATGTACTCGCGCGCCTTCGCGTCGGTCGCGCCCGGCTGCTTCAGCGCCCAGCCGTACGCCGCGAGGTAGGCCCAGCGGGCGCCGCCCGAGGTCTTCGGGTTGGCGACGATCACGCCCACGCCCGGCTTGGCGATGTCCGACCAGTCCTTGATGCCCTTGGGGTTGCCCTTGCGCACCAGGAACACGATGGTGGAGGTGTAGGGCGTCGAGTTGTCCTTGAACTTCTTCTGCCAGTCCTTGGCCACCAGGCCCTTCTCGGCGATGGCGTCGATGTCGTAGGCCAGCGCGAGCGTGACGACGTCGGCGTCCAGGCCGTCGATGACCGAGCGCGCCTGCTTGCCCGAGCCGCCGTGCGAGTTGTTGATGGTGACCGTGTCGCCGGTCTTGGCCTTCCAGTACTTGGCGAAGGCGGCGTTGTATTCCTGGTAGAGCTCGCGCGTCGGGTCGTACGAGACGTTGAGCAGCTGCACGTCCTTGGCCGCGACGGCGGCGGCGGCGGCGGACACGGCAAGCGCCACCAGGGCGCGGGCCAGGATGCGGGGGGTGGTCATCGGGAGATCCTCTTCGGGGTCGACATGGAAAGCGCTGCGGCCTTCAGCCTCCAAGCGAGGCCGCGCGCGACGGGTTTATTCATTCTGGTGGGGGCAAGACCCCTGTCCAAATGCGAAAAACGCGTTTGGTCAGACGCACCGTCGCGCTGGGTCGAGGACTCCCCACGTCCGGGCCCTCAAGGCGCCCGCCCGGCCGACCGACAAACGAAGGAGGTCGCCCGGTCCGACCCTGAAAGCCCGTTCCGTGACCCAGCCTCCCGCCGCCCCCCGCCCCCGCCGATTCGCCAGCCTGCGCGCGCGCTTCGCCGCCCTGGTGGCCGCCGGGCTGCTGGGCTCGCTCACGCTGGCCGGACTCGCGGCGCTGCACCTGCTGGGCGCGGCCGAGCGCAGCGCCTTCGCCATGGGCGAGCAGATGGCGCGCAGCCTGGCCGAGCAGATGGCCGTGGCCACCGGCGCGCAGGCCGACCCGGCGGCGCTCCAGCCCATCGTCGACTTCGTCCACGACGGCGAGAAGCTCGACCTCGAGGTGATCGACCGCGCCGGGCGCATCGTCGCCGACGCCGACAAGGGCGACATCGGCCGGCTCGCGCCCGAGGCCGGCGCGGCCGCGATCGACGCCACCCTGGTCGACGGCCGGCCGCGCGAGTTCATCGAGCCCGCGCACGACGGCGAGCCCGAGCGGCACCAGGTCATCGTCGCCATCCCGCCGAACGCGGGCGCGCCGCGCGTCGCCGCGCTCGTGCTCGAGTACGGCCCGCTGCGCGAGGTGCTCTCGCGCGAGGCGACGCGCCGCGCCGGCGTGCTGCTGGCCGCCGCCGCCCTGCTGGCGGCCCTGCTGCTGGCCGTCTGCGCGCTCGCGCTGCGCCCGGTGCTGCGCTCGGTCGGCCGGCTGCGCGCCGCCGCCGGCGCGCTGGCCGCCGGCGAGCGCGGGCACCGCATCGGCATCTACGGCGCCGACGAGCTCGGCGAGCTGGCGCGCGGCTTCGACGCCATGGCCGACTCGCTCGCGCGCTCGTCCGCGCAGCTGCTGGCCGAGGTCGACGAGCGCCGCCTCGCGCAGGCGGGCCTGGCCGAGGCCAATGCCCACCTGGAGCAGCGCGTCGTCCAGCGCACCGCCCTGCTCAACGAGAGCAACGAGCGCCTGCGCGCCGAGCTCGGCGAGCGCGAGCGCGTCGAGCGCGAACTCGAGCAGCTCGCGCGCTTCGACCCCCTCACGGGCCTGCCCAACCGCGCCCTTTTCCTCGCGCGCCTGGGCGAGGCGCTGGCGCGCGGCGGCGCGCAGCGCAAGACCGGCCTGATGTTCATCGACCTCGACCGCTTCAAGGCGGTCAACGACGCGCTCGGCCACGAGACCGGCGACCACGTGCTGCAGCAGACCGCCGCCCGGCTGGGGGAGCGCCTGCGCGGCGTCGGCACGGTGTGCCGCATCGGCGGCGACGAGTTCACGGTGATCGTCGAGGACGTCGCCGACCGCGACGCCCTCGCGCCGGTCGCGCAGGGCCTGGTCGAGGCCTTCCGCGCGCCGCTGCACACCCCCGCCGGCCAGGACATCCACCTGAGCCTGAGCATCGGCATCTCGCTCGCGCCCGACGACGGCGCCGACGTGATCGAGCTCATGAAGCGCGCCGACATCGCCATGTACGAGGCGAAGTCCGAGGGCCGCAACGGCTACCGCTTCCACTCCGAGCGCATGGGCGAGGAGGCCGCGACGCGGCTCGCCATCGAGCACGCGCTGCGCAACGCGCTCGCCAAGCAGGAGTTCACGCTGCACTACCAGCCGCGCATCAGCGCCACCGGCGGCGGGGTCACGGGCATGGAGGCGCTGCTGCGCTGGCGCAGCGCGCTGGTCGGCAGCGTCGAGCCGGACGTCTTCATCCCGGTGGCCGAGGACACCGGCCTGATCCTGGAGATCGGCGCCTGGGTGATCGCCACCGCCTTCGGCCAGCTCGCGGAGTGGCTCGCGGCGGGACTCGAGCCGGGCACGCTCGCCGTCAACATCTCCGCGCGCCAGCTGCGCCAGCCCGGCTTCGCGGGGATGGTGCTCGCGCAGGCGCGCGCGGCGGGCGTGCCGCCCGCGCACGTGGAGCTCGAGCTCACCGAGAGCATGCTGGTCGCCGACCCCGAGCACGCCGCCGCCGTGCTCGCCGAGCTGCGCGGGCACGGCTTCGGCATCGCCATCGACGACTTCGGCAAGGGCCACTCCAG
>Ga0209051_1000988_pt1 | contig 27493 bp, 20 predicted proteins | sample AraplaCvi_mMS_r2_2_FD_184286 | JGI IMG/M metagenome (GOLD analysis project Ga0209051, IMG submission 184286) | Arabidopsis root microbial communities from North Carolina, USA - plate scrape MF_Cvi_mMS_r2 (SPAdes) (version 2) | ecosystem: Host-associated > Plants > Roots > Endosphere | place...
CGCCACCACGGCTACCCGGGCAGCTTCGCGCAGTTCGTGCGCTCGCCGCAGGGCGGCCGGCTCCAGTCCTCGATGCTGCAGGGCGTCCCCCTCGAGGCGCTGCGCTTCGTCGGCGTGACGGAGCGCTATGAGGAGTCCCTCCAGGCGCTGGCGGGGGAGCTCGGGCTCCCGCTCGACGTCCTGCACGAGAACGGCAACCCGTCGGCCGCCGCGCAGGACGACTACGACGACCTGCTGCCCGCGGACGACGAAGCGTTCGCGACGGCCTGCGCCGACGACCTCGCGCTGCACCGGCGCGCCAACGCACTGCTCGACCACCGGCTGCAGGCCCGGCGCGACGGCCGGCCCTACGTCCACGGCGCGCTGACCCACGTCGACGCCGGGCGGATCGACGGCTTCGCGTTCACCCGGCACGACGACCGGCCGGTCGTCGTGGACCTGCTCGCCGACGGCCGCCCGCTCGCGCAGGTGACCGCGAGCCTCGACAGGATACCCCTCAGGAGCATGGGCGCACCGCGCAACGGCTATGTCGGCTTCTCGTTCCGGGAGGACGCGGCCCTGCCGGCCGGCACCCGGGTGGAGGCGCGGGCAGGCCCGCAGGTCATCGGAGAAGCGATCGTGGCCTGAGGCCCCGCGGCCCCTGGTTCGCGAGGCGGGTACATCAATACGTCAATCGTGGAGGAAGCGTCATGTCACATATCCTGTTCGTGGGACACAGCCACATCAAGTCCCTGCAGAACGCCGTCGACACCATGTCCGACCTGCCGGGCGAGGCGTCGTTCCTGTTCGTCCGCTCCGAGGAGTTCAAGAAGGCCGGCCCGCCGGAGCCGCCGCACAAGCCCGAGAACATCGATGCCGCCCGGTTCGGCGAGGCCTTCGCCTCGCTGGTGCACGGCGTCGACGCCGTCGTGATGTGCTTCAACGGCAACGAGCACAACAACGTCGGCATGCTGCAGCGCCGCGGCGCGCCTTCGGACGCCGGCGAGGTGATCGCCCGCGTGAAGGGCGCCGCGATCGACCGCACGCCGGCCTGGCATGCCTTCCTCGCCAGGCTGGCGCCGGCCGGCGTGCGCTTCTTCATGCTGCCGTCGCCGCCGCCCATCGAGGACAACGACTACCTGTGGCGCTCGCGCTCCGAGCACATGAACATGGAAGGCCTGAAGGTGTCGCCCGCCGAGCACCGCCTGTCCTACTACCAGGCGCAGATGGACGGCTTCGCGGAGGTCTCGCGGCGCATCGGCGCGCCGCTGCTGGCGCTGCCCGGGTCGGTCCGCTCGGGCGGCGGCTTCCTCCTCGAGGACTGCATCAGCCATGATCCGACGCACGGCAACGAGATCTACGGCGAGCGCGTGCTGACGGCCGTCTACGACCAGGTGGCGCGCGCGCTGGCGGCCCCGGCCGCCGGGCGCGAGCCCGCGGCCGAAGCCGGCGTGCCGGCGCCCGCCGCGCCGGCGCCGCGCGCCCCGTCCGCGCGCGCCTCGCATCCCTACGCCGACCTCCCGGACGCCCAGTACTGGCGCCAGTCCGTGGCGGAGCCGGCGGCCGAGGAGATCGACCCGCTGCCGAACGCGCGCTGGAAGATCGCCGCGGACGACCGGATCGCGACCGCGGGCAGCTGCTTCGCGCAGCACGTGTCGCGCCGCATCCGCCGCTCCGGCTTCAACTTCCTGCAGGTCGAGGCCGGCCCGACGGACCCGGCGGAGGCCGCGGCGCGCGGCTACGAGGACTTCAGCGCCCGCTACGGCAACGTCTACACGGCCCGCCAGCTGCTGCAGCTGTTCGACCGCAGCTTCGGCTACTTCCGGCCGATGGACCGCATCTGGACGCGCAAGGACGGCCGCTTCTGCGATCCCTTCCGCCCCCGCATCGAGCCGGACGGCTTCGAGTCGCGCGAAGCGCTCATCCGCGACACGCAGGCGCACCTCATGGCGGTGCGCACGCTGTTCCGCACGCTCGACGTGTTCGTCTTCACGCTCGGGCTGACGGAGTGCTGGGTGTCGCGCCTGGACGGCGCGGCCTACCCCGTCGCGCCCGGCGTGGCGGGCGGCGACTACGACGCGCGGCGCCACAAGTTCGTCAACTTCGGCTTCAACGACGTGGTCGCCGACCTCGACGCCTTCATCGAGAAGCTGAAGATCGTCAACCCGGCCGCGCGCATCCTCCTGACCGTCTCGCCGGTGCCGCTCGCGGCCACCTACGAGCCGCGCCACGTGCTGGTCTCGACGGTGGCGTCCAAGGCCGTGCTGCGCGCCGCGGCGGACCAGGTGACGCGGGACCACCCGCACGTGCAGTACTTCCCCTCGTACGAGATCATCACCGGCCCGCAGTCGCGCGGGCGCTACTTCGAGGACGACCTGCGCACGGTCACGGCCGCCGGCGTGGACAACGTCATGAACACGTTCATGCGCAGCGTCACCGAGCGGCCCGGGCCGGAGGACGTCGGCAACGAGGAACTCTACGCACGCATGGAGGCGCTGGGCGAGGTCCAGTGCGAGGAAGCCATGCTCGCCAAGTCCTGAGGGAGCCACCGCATGAACGACGACACGCTGGGTGCGGTGCTGCAGGCGCGGTTCGAACGCTGCGCGTCGCGGGTGGCGGCCTCGCGCATCGGCCGGCCGGGCTTCACCTGCGCGCCCGCGCAGGCGGCCCGGGTCGATGCCCGCGACGGCAATCGCTCGTACGTCGAGCCGGACGAGGGCTGCGAGATCAGGATCGCCCCGGGCTCGAGCGACAACCTCGTCTCGGTCGGCCACGTGGAGATCGCCCGCGCGGTGGTGGACATCCGCGGCGACGGCAACACCGTCGTCGTCGGCGGCGGCCGCAAGTTCCAGGGGCGGATCGGCATCGTCGGCGACCGCAACGTCTTCTTCTTCGGCCGCGACGCCACCTGCAACCGCGGCAACTTCGTGATCACCGGCAACGACCTCGCGATCGTGTTCGGGGACGACTGCATGCTGTCGTTCGACATCAGCGTGCGCGCGGGCGACAGCCACGGCGTCTTCGACGTGGCCACGCTCACGGCGCTGTCCGAGCCGGCGGACATCCTCGTCGAGCCGCACGTCTGGCTCGGCGAGGGCGCGACGGTGCTGAAGGGCTCGCACATCGGCGCCGGCTGCGTGGTCGGGGCGAGCGCGGTGGTGAACGCCGCGCACCCCGGCATGAGCGTGCTGGCCGGCACGCCCGCGAAGGTGATCCGCAGCGGCGTCTCCTGGACGCGGCAGCTCGCGCCGCCGCAGGCCGAGCGCCAGCGCGTGCGCGCGCTGCTCCAGGCGTTCCTCGGCTGATCCGCTAGCGGGTATCCTGCTTCAGCAGGCGCGAGCGCACGAGCACGTTGTCCTTCACCTCGACCGCGGGGCTGTGCACCAGCAGGATCCCGCGGCCGAGGCTGTCGATCACCTGGTTGCCGGCGACCACGCCGCTGGCGTTGAACAGCGCGATGGCGTCGTCGCCCGTGCCGACGAACACGTTGCCCTTGACGAGCACGTCGGAGGTCGGCGGATCGTCCGGCTGGCCGATCTGCGGCCCGCCGTCGGACGTCGACAGGCACTGGACGCTGCCGTCGGGCTCGGGGCGGCGCTGGATCCGGCTGTCGAGGATCGCGATCTTCGACATGCCGCCGCGGAAGACGCCGCGCGACTGGTCGAGCCAGCGCAGGCGCTCGAAGCGCACGTCCTGGCCCTTGAAGAACCAGTACGCCTGGCCGCCGTGCTTGGACTTCACCGCCACCAGGTCGCCGGGCCGGAACTGGCGCAGGCGCCCCACCTGCAGCACCTTGAAGCGCCACGTCGCGTCGGTGAGGCGCTCCACGTCCGTCCAGGCGACCTGGTCGTTGTCCTCTTCGGGAAAGCTCGCGTCGGCGCCCGAGACGACGCACTTGCGCAGCCAGTGGCCGATCTTGAGGTCGTCCACGAGCGCGGGCGGCACCGGCATGCCGGGGTCGAGCTTGAGCGTGAGCGCGTCGGGCCCCACGTCGACGACGCGACCCTGGGTCACCGCGCGGCCGGGGCGCGAGAACTGCAGGTCGCGCACGACGAGGTGGTTGACGTCCTGGCCGTAGAGTGCGTGGAGCGCCACGGCGATGACCAGGTTCGTCCGCTCCATGCCCTGGCCCTCGATCACCAGGTGGCCCGTCGCGTTCGCGGGCACGATGCCCGAGAGGTCGAACGCGGCCTTCGCGCCGGGATGCGCCAGGGTGAAGCTGCCGGCCGCGAAGCGGATCGCGAAGTCCTCGCCCGGCTGGCGGCGGAAGTGCTCGCGCGCGGACTGCAGCGCGGCCTGTACGGCGGGCCAGGCGTCGGGCGCGTCGATCCGGACCTCGGCGGCCGCGGCGGCCGAGCTCAGCAGGACGGCGAACACGAGCAGCGCGCCGCGCGGGCGGGAGAACGGTCTCATCGGGACTCCGTGCCGGCCGCGCGACGGCGCGGCCTCCGGGGCCATGATGGCGCCCTCACATGACAGGCGAGCCGCAGGGCGGGAAGCTCAGGCCTCGCGCGCCGCGGGCGAGCCCAGCGGCTCGGGCGGGAACGTCGGCTGGAACTCGCGTTCGCCGGTGAGGCCCTCGAGGCCGGGGGCCTCGGCGTAGAAGCTGGCGTTGATCTGGGTCTCGCGCACGAGGTGGGCGCGGAAGCGCTGGTAGAGCCCCGCGTCGACCGTGCCCGGGTCGCGCCAGAAGGCCTCCAGCGGGCCCTTGTGCACCAGGCCCTCGACTGCGTAGAGGCACTCGCCCAGCGTCACCACGGGCGTGCCGTGGTAGAGCGACTGCAGGCCGGTCGTGGAGTTGACGGTGACCACGCCGCGCGCATGCTTGAGCAGCGTGGGCAGGTGCAGGTCGTGCACGTAGCGCACCCGGCCCTTCAGCCCGAGCGCCAGGGTGCGCTCGGCGATGAGCTCGGTGTAGTCGGAGTACGGACGGTCGAGCGGGTGGTGCTTGAACACCAGCCACTCGTCGCGCGCCGCGTGCTCGGCGAAGGACTGCATGACGCGCTCGATGAACTGGCCGACGTCGCGGTAGGGCGAGAAGCGCTGGATCTGGCTGTCGTTGTAGACCTGCAGCGGCGCGAGGAACCAGCGCTTGTGCCGATCGTCGCGCGTGAGCTCCTCCAGCACGTCGCGGTCGCGCCAGCGGCAGACCCACTTGCGCGCGCCGCCGCGCACCCAGCGCAGGCCCTCGGCGATGGGATGCATCGAGCGGTGGTGGCGGTAGTGCGGATAGGCCCAGGACCCCAGCGTGGTGGCCAGCGCATAGGTCATCGCGAGGTCGGCGACCTGGCCGAATTCCTGGTGCGTGGGCCGCGGCGCGGCGAGCTCCACCGGCTCCTGCTGGTCGTAGAAGCTGCGCACGCGCGGGATCGTGGAGTGGCCGTTGACGCCGCCGATCTCCAGCGTGATGTAGTCGGGCCGGACGTAGCCTTCCTCGAACACGTAGACGGCGACGCCGAGCGCGCGCGCCTCGCGGATGGCGATCTCGTGCTGCAGGCGCGACTGGCCGAACAGCACGATGGCGTCGATGCGGTGCTCGGCGACCAGCCAGCGCAGGCGCTCGGCCCAGCGCTCCATGGGCGCGGCGAAGCGCATCGCGCCCGGGCCGCGCCAGAACCAGTCGTCGCCGCCGTTGAAGTGCACCTTCCACACGTCCTGGCCGTGCGTGCGCAGCACGCGCGCGAGGCGCGAGAAGAACCAGCCGATCGGACCCTGCAGCATCAGGATCCGCCGCTGGCGCAGCAGCCGGTCGAGGGACGTGGGCGTGGTCATGCGGCGCGTCGATGCATGGGGCATGCCAGCCCCGCCGCAGTGTCGCCGGCGGCCGCGCGCGCAGGGGCTCGACCGCGGGTAACGACCGCGCAAGCGTGCAACGGGATATGACGGCCTGGACGGGGCATGGGACGGAAAGTCTACGGACGGGCGAGGGATCGGGCGAGCCCTAGAACCCCCATTGGGGTTTCGCCGGGGCCTTGAGACTAGCGGGCTGCCCGCTCGACAGGAATGCACCCGGGCGCGTTCAGCCGCCGTTTGTGCCGAGTCGTTCACGGACCCGGCGGGTCCAGCCGAGAAATCGTCGCAGCATGCGCCGGCCCCATGACGGCCGCATGGCGCCGCCCAGCTCCCGCCACGCCCGCAGTTCCTCGAGCGCGCGCTCCGGCGTGGTGAAGTGCCCGCTGGTGCGGCTGACGTAGGTCGGGTAGACGATGAGCGTGGCCGCGACCAGCTCGTCGAGCGTGCGGCGGCGGGTGCGGCGCTCGCTGGAGAGATGGTCGGTCGTCAGGCCCCAGCCGGCGTAGAAGGGCAGGCCCCACGTGACCACCGGCGTGCCGCGCAGCAGCGCCTCGAAGCCGGCCAGCGAGGTGAGCACGTGCACCTCGTCGACCGAGCGCAGCAGCGTGTCCATCACGACGTCGACCACGACCTCGTCGCAGAGCGACTTCGCCCGCGACTCGCCGTCGCCCGGGCCGCGCAGGCGCGCGACGACGTCCGGGTGCGGCTTGTAGACGAGCCACGCATCGGGGCGCGACGCACGCACAGCGCGCAGCAGATCCATGTTGGTGCGCAGCCCCGGCGCGCCGTAGGTGATGGCGGCGTCGTCCTCCACCTGGCCGACCACCAGCACCACCGGCCTGCCGCCGATCGGCCGCGTCCAGTCCGACTGTCCGACGTTGTACTTGGTCAGGCCGAGCGCGAGCAGGCGCTGGCGCAGCAGCGCCGCGCGCCAGGTGAGCGCGGCGTCGAAGTCGGACTCCTCGAGCAGCTGCTCGAGGCCCGAGGGCTGGCGCGCGTCGTAGTACATGCCGCGTTCGTCCATCACCCAGGACAGCGGCCGCACGAGGTCGGCGCCCAGGCCGACCGAGCGCAGGAAGCCGTCCTCCAGGCGCACCACGTGCGCATCGACGGCGACCCGCTTCGGGATCGCCCGCCGCCCCCACAGCGCCACCGTGGCGCCGGCCGGCACCGGGGTCTGCGGCTGCGCGAACTGCACCTGGGTGCCGGCGAAGAAGGCGCGCACGATGGGCTTCTTCCAGCGCGAGAAGCCGAAGGCCACGACCTTGGGCGGGAAGCGCTCGCGGCCGCGCCGCTGCAGGCCGATCCACTCGAGCAGGCGCTCGACCTCGCACCGGGTGCGCGTCTCCGGGTCGAGGTAGCGCGGGTAGTCGACCAGCGCCGCGTGCGCGAGCGAGGCGAGCGTGGCGGCGCCGCGGCGCGCGGGCGGCTTCTGCTGGTCCTCGGTCAAGCCCCAGCCGGCGTAGAAGGGCAGGCCGAAGCAGCGCACCGGCCGGCCCCACAGCAGCGCCTCGAAGCCCATCTGCGACGTCACCGTGTAGACCGCGCCCACGCGCTCGAGCAGCGAGGGCGGGTGCGCGTCGCTCGCCACCACGGTGACGCGGGCGGCCATGCCGGCCTCGAGGTTGTCGACGTAGCCGCGCTTGCGCCCCGCGATGACGTCGGGGTGGACCTTGAGCAGGATGGGCGCGCGCGGGTGCTCGTCGAGCGCGGCCTCGAGCATGCGGCGGAAGCTGCCGGGGCCGGCCTGGCCGAACTTGATGGACGCGTCGCCGAAGGTCTGGTCGACCACCAGCACCGGCGCGTCGCCGTCGTCGGCGCGGGCGAGCGCCCGCCCGCGGCCGCCGAACAGCGTGTCCAGGCTCGCCTCGCGGGCATGGTTGTACTTGGAGGCGCGGGCGGCGCGCCAGGCGTCGACCAGGCGCAGCGCGCGCTCGACCTCGGCCGGCGCGAGCGTCCGCCTGACCAGCGTCTCGAGGCGCGAGGGCAGGCCGGCGTCGTAGTAGATGCCCTCGTCGTCGACCACCACCGACAGCGGCGGCTCGGCGGCCCCGAGCCCGACCGAGCGCAGGAACCCGTCCTCCAGCCGCCAGACCGGCACGCCCTGCGCGGCGGCCCAGCGCTCGGCCTTGGCGGCGCTCGGCTTGCGGCCCCAGGCGAGCGCCACGTCGGCGCGCTCGGCGCCCTCCTCGCGCGGGCGCACCACGCGCGTCGGCGCGAGCAGCTCGGGCAGCGTCGCCACCGCCGCGACGCCGCGGCCGGGCACGCAGGCGAGCGCCACGCCGGCGAGCGGGTCGGGCGCGGCGGACGGGGTCGTCGGGAGCGCCGGCGCGGCGGCGAGGTCGGGCGTCAAGCGGGGATGGCGAGGCGAGGAGATGCGCTCGACTTTAGCGGGGACTGGCCTCCGGCCTGTCCCCGTGTTCGACGTCGGCGCGCCAAATACGGGGATGGGCCGCAGAGGCCGAGAGTCTTCCCTGGCGGGCGCGCTGCGAGGGGACTGGCCTCCGGCCTGTCCCCTCAGCACGGCCGCCGGCACCGATCAGGCCTTGCCCCAGGCCGCGAAGTGCGGGTTGTCGAAGCCCGGCTTGCCGTACGCCAGCACGGGCCCGGCGACGGTGTTGACGATGCCGCCGGCCGCGCGCAGCACGGCGTCGCCCGCGGCGATGTCCCATTCCATGGTGCGGCCCAGGCGCGGGTAGACGTCGGCCACGCCCTCGGCGACCAGGCACAGCTTGAGCGACGAGCCGGCGTTGGTGCGCGAGGCGACCTGGCGGCCGGCGAGGAAGGCGTCGAGCGCGGTCTCGTCGCCGTGCGAGCGGCTGGCGACGACCGTCAGCCCTTCGGCCGGCACGGCGCGCGTGGCGATGGCGCGCTCGCCCTGGGCGTCGGCGACGCGGGCGCCGACGCCCTCGGCGCCGGAGAACAGGCGCTCGATGGCCGGCGCGTAGACCAGGCCCAGGATCGGCCGGCCGTTCTCGACCAGCGCGATGTTGACCGTGAACTCGCCGTTGCGGCTGATGAATTCCTTGGTGCCGTCCAGCGGATCGACCAGCCAGAAGCGCGCGCCCACGTCGGGAATGCGGCCGGCTGCGACTTCCTCCTCGGCGACCACGGGAATGTCCGGCGCGATGCGCTTCAGGCCTGCGAGGATCACGGCCTCGGCGGCCTGGTCGGCGGCGGTGACCGGGGAATCGTCGCCCTTCTTCGTCACGTCGAAGTCGGTGGCGTAGATGTCCATGATCACCTTGCCCGCGTCGCGGATCAGGGGCGTGAGGTCGGCCAGGAGGCGGGACAGGTCGAGCGCGGCGAGCGTCATGGGGGTCTTCACTTTCGTAGGAAGGATGGACGGATTGTGCGTGACGATGCAGAATCAGGCCACTAAATGATTTAGTGTCCTGGTTTACACCGAGCCTCCCGCGCCCATGAGCCCCGCCAACAGCGCCAACCTCTCGCAGTTGAACGCCCAGCGCCGCCGCGCGGTGCAACTGCGCGTGGACGGCCGCAGCCTGGCGCAGATCCGCTCCGAGACGGGGCTCAGCATCCCGACCATCATCAAGGCGTTCAAGGCCTTCACCGGGGGCGGCTGGCAGGCGGTGGACGTGGGCGCCCGCGGACGCCCGCAAGGAACGGGCCGGGCGCTGGGCGCCGCGCAGGAGCGCGAGCTCGCCCTGCTGGCGCTCTACGGCACGCCCGAGGCCGCGGGCCTGGCGCCGGGCCTGTGGTCGGCCGACGCCGTGCAGGCGCTCGCGCGCCAGCGCCACGGCGTGGCGCTGCACGCGCGCGCCGCCGCGCGCTGCCTCGCGCGCTGGGGCCTGGCGCTCACCGCCCTGCGCGACGCCGCCGCCACGCCCGCGTACGCCGACTGGCTCGCGGCGCACCACGCCCCGGCGCCCGCGCGCGGCGCGCCGCGCGTCTGGTGGTGCGGGGGCCTGCCCGCGCCGGCGGGCCCGGCGGGCTCGGGCCGGGGCATCCTCGTGGCGGTCGACGCGCGCGGCCAGATCGCCTGGCTGCCCGTCGCCCACCTGAGCCTGCAGGACGGCTACGTCGCCTTCCTCGACCGCCTCCAGCGCCACAAGCCGGGCGCGCTCGTCGTCTGGCTGCACGGCGTCGACCTGCGCCGCGCGGCGCAGCTCAACGCCTGGGTCGGCGCCCAGCCCAGGCTGGCGCTGCTCGACTGCCCGATCCCCCTCGCGCGCCGCGCCCCCGCGACGCCCGAGATCAGCGCCCTAGCGCCGCCCGCGCTGCCGGCGGCCCCGTTTCCCCACCTCGACTCCGAATCCCCGCGGCCGGCCTCGCGCCCGCCCGCGGGGGCGCGGCCCCTTGCCACCCCCACTGCGTCGAAAGCGGACGATTCCATGAACCTCACCCACCTCCAGCGACTGGAAGCCGAGAGCATCCACATCATGCGCGAGGTCATCGCCGAGGCCGAGAACCCGGTGATGCTCTATTCGATCGGCAAGGACTCGGCCGTGATGCTGCACCTCGCGCGCAAGGCCTTCTTCCCGTCGCCCCCGCCCTTCCCGCTGCTGCACGTCGACACCACGTGGAAGTTCCGCGCGATGTACGAGATGCGCGACCGCATGGCCAAGGAAAGCGGCATGGAGCTGCTGGTGCACCAGAACCCCGAGGCCGCGGAACTGGGCATCAACCCGTTCACGCACGGCTCGCAGATCCACACCGACATGTGGAAGACGCAGGGGCTGAAGCAGGCGCTGGACAAGTGGAACTTCGACGCCGCCTTCGGCGGCGCGCGCCGCGACGAGGAGAAGTCGCGCGCGAAGGAGCGCATCTTCTCGTTCCGCTCGGCGCAGCACCGCTGGGATCCGAAGAACCAGCGCCCCGAGCTCTGGCGCCTGTACAACGGCCGCAAGCAGAAGGGCGAGTCGATCCGCGTGTTCCCGATCTCGAACTGGACCGAGCTCGACATCTGGCAATACATCTACCTCGAGAACGTGCCCATCGTGCCGCTGTACTACGCGGCGGAGCGCCCGGTGGTCGATCGCGACGGCACGCTGATCATGGTCGACGACGACCGCATGCCGCTCAAGAACGGCGAGGTGCCGATGATGAAGAGCGTGCGCTTCCGCACCCTCGGCTGCTACCCGCTCTCGGGCGCGGTGGAGTCCAAGGCCGCGACGCTGCCGGACATCATCCAGGAGATGCTGCTCACCAAGACGTCCGAGCGCCAGGGCCGCATGATCGACCACGACGCCGCCGCGTCGATGGAGAAGAAGAAGCAGGAAGGCTATTTTTGAGCCCCCACGGTCGCTGGCGCTCCCTGCCCCCCCGAGGGGGCCGTCCGCGAGCGGCCCGGCGGAGCCGGATCCGCCGCTCCCTTGAACTTCATGCACACCGCGCGAGCGGCAGCGCCGGGTCATCCGGCTCCGCTCCGAAACGATTAAGGGTATCCCCATGGCACACCAGTCCGATCTCATCGCGACCGACATCGAGAAATACCTCAAGCAGCACGAGAAGAAGAGCCTGCTGCGCTTCATCACCTGCGGCTCCGTCGACGACGGCAAGTCGACCGTCATCGGTCGCCTGCTGTACGAGTCGAAGATGCTGTTCGAGGACCAGCTCGCCGCGATCGAGAACGACTCGAAGAAGTACGGCACGCAGGGCGGCGACATCGACTTCGCGCTGCTCGTCGACGGCCTGGCCGCCGAGCGCGAGCAGGGCATCACGATCGACGTCGCGTACCGCTTCTTCTCCACCGACCGCCGCAAGTTCATCGTCGCCGACACCCCCGGCCACGAGCAGTACACGCGCAACATGATCACGGGCGCGTCGACCGCCGACGTCGCCGTCATCCTGATCGACGCGCGCAAGGGCGTGCTGACGCAGACGCGCCGCCACAGCTACCTCGTGAGCCTGATCGGCATCCGCAAGGTCGTGCTGGCCATCAACAAGATGGACCTGGTCGACTACTCCGAGAAGATCTTCGACAAGATCAACGAGGAATACCGCGAGTTCGCCAAGCAGATCGGCCTGAACGACATCACCTCGATCCCGCTGTCGGGCCTCAAGGGCGACAACATGCTCGTCGCCAGCGAGAAGACGCCGTGGTACCGCGGCCCCACGCTGATGGGCTTCCTCGAGACCTGCGAGATCGACGAGACGCGCCTGCAGAAGGAAGCCTTCCGCCTGCCGGTGCAGTGGGTCAACCGCCCCAACCTCGACTTCCGCGGCTTCGCCGGCGTCGTCACCAGCGGCATGATCAAGCCGGGCGACCGCATCCGCGCCCAGCCCTCGGGCCGCGAGAGCAAGGTCGCGCGCATCGTCACGCTCAACGGCGACCTGCCGCTGGCCGTCGCGGGCCAGTCGATCACGCTCACGCTCGAGGACGAGATCGACATCTCGCGCGGCGACGTCATCTCCACCGCCGACTCGCCGGCCGAGGTCGCCGACCAGTTCGAGGCCTCGATCGTGTGGATGATCGACGAGCCGATGATCCCGGGCCGGCCGTACCTGATGAAGATCGGCACGCAGACGGTCACCGCCACCGTCACCGAGCCGAAGTACAAGGTCAACGTCAACACGATGGAGCACCTGGCCGCCAAGCAGCTGGCGCTCAACGAGATTGGCGTGGTCAACCTCGCGCTCGACCGCCCGATCGCGTTCGACCCGTACACGGTCAACCGCGACACGGGCGGCTTCATCCTGATCAACCGCATGACCAACAACACGGTCGGCGCGGGGATGCTGAACTTCGCGCTGCGCCGCTCGCACAACATCCACATGCAGCACGTGGACGTGGACAAGGCGCGCCGCTCCGAGATCAAGGGCCAGCGCCCGGGCGTGCTGTGGTTCACCGGCCTGTCGGGCGCGGGCAAGTCGACGGTCGCCAACCTGGTCGAGAAGAAGCTCGCCGCGCAGGGCCGCCACACCTACCTGCTCGACGGCGACAACGTGCGCCACGGCCTGAACAAGGACCTCGGCTTCACGGAAGCCGATCGCGTCGAGAACATCCGCCGCGTGGCCGAGGTCGCGCGCCTGATGGTGGACGCCGGCCTGATCGTGATGACGGCCTTCATCTCGCCGTTCCGCTCGGAGCGCGCGATGGCGCGCGGCCTGCTGGGCGACCGCGAGTTCATCGAGGTCTACGTCAGCACGCCGCTGGCCGTGGCCGAGGAGCGCGACGTCAAGGGCCTGTACAAGAAGGCGCGCCGCGGCGAGATCGCCAACTTCACCGGCATCAGCTCGCCCTACGAGGCGCCCGAGGCCCCCGAGATCGTGGTCGACACCACGTCGATGACGGCCGAGGAGGCCGCGGACGCGGTCATCGCCAAGCTCAAGGAGCTGGGCCTGATCGACTGACCGCGCGTCGCGCGACGCGCTGGGAACGAGGCGGCCCCGCGGGGCCGCCTTTGCGTTGCGTCACGCCCCGCGCTTCGCCCGCTTCTTCCAGGCGCCCAGCGCCAGCAGGCCGGCAAGGCCCAGCGCGGCGACGGGCGGTTCGGGCACGACGCCCACCTCCAGCCGCTGAGCGACGACCCAGAGGTTGGGCGTGGTGTAGTCGCGCGTCGTCACGCCAGGGTCGAGGTAGGCGTCGAGATGGCCGTCGTAGCGCAGGCCGAACACCTCCATCTCGGGCGGCAGCGCCGCGAGGGATTCGGGGCGGAACCACTGGCCGACCTGGGTGAAGCCGTCGATGTCGGTGCGCTGCGCGGACGTGGCGATCACGTTGCCGTCGCGGTCAAGGAAGGACAGCGTCCCGGTCTGCTGCACGTTGCTGGGCGGCCCCTCGCTCGTGACGTACGCCCAGATGTCCTGCGGACTCCACAGGTGCAGGAACTGCCCGCCCTTGAAGTCGATGGTGAGCGAGAGCGTGTCGCCGGCGGCCATCGAGAAGGTGGGCGGCGGCGCGAAATACGGCGCGCCCGAGAAGGCGAAACTGATCACGTTCTGCGGCACGTAGGACAGGTCGAGCGTCTCGGTCACCTCGACCGCGGCGGCGTCGACCGCGCCGCAGGCGAATGCGAGGACCACCGAGGCCGCGATGCGCGTCGTGTTCATGAGGAGCTCCCGTCGAAGTCGCGCCTGCGGCGCCGGTGTCCCGGCCGGCGGCCGATCGCCGCCAGCCCGGCGAGGCCCGCCGGCAGCAGCAGGCCCGTCGCCGGCTCGGGTACCGCAAGCATGATCGAGTCCCCGCCCAGCGACAAGCCCGGAACCGCGTACGTGCCCTGCGTCACCGCCGGGTTCAGGTAGTCGAGCAGCGTGCCGTCGTAGCGCACGCCGAAGAACGTGAGCGTCGACGGCAGCCCGGCGAGGTCGACGCCGGAGAAGACCTGCCCCACGTGGACGGTGCCTTCGACGTCGGTCTTCACGGCCGAGCTCGCGATGACGCCGCCACGCGCGTCCAGGAACGAGATCGTGCCGGCCTGCAGTACGTCGCTCTCGGTCGTCGTCGAGAACGCGTAGGCCCAGGCCAGGCTCGCGTTGACGAGCGTGACCGACTGCGCGCCGGCGAAGTCGACGGTGAGCGAGAGCGCGTCGCCCTCGGCCAGGGTGAAGGCCGGACCGGCTTCGAACTCGGGCGGCCCGAGGGCCGCGAGGCTGCCGGCGCCGGCGGTGACCTGCGCGAGGTCGAGCGTCTCGGTGACCGCGACCGTGGCGGCGCGGGCCGGACCGGCCGCGCAGCACGCGAGGACGGCCAGGACGAGGGAGCGTCGGGACATGGGCGACTCCTGATCGTTCGATCGGCGCGCCGCGTCCGGCGCGGGGTCGACCATAGCAGCCTGGCGTCGCATGCCTACCCGGGTTTCCCGCCAAGCCCGTCCCGGCCCTGCGGCGTGAACTCTGCACGCGCAGCTTTACGTCCGGAAGCTCATTGGTCCGGACCGCCGACCGATATCTCCAGCAACACGCCGCGCCGCACGACGGCGCGGTCGTCCTGTTGGAGGAACCCATGTCTCATCCCGTCCGCGCCGGCGCTGCCGCGCTGCTGTCGCTGCTCGCCGCCTGCGGCGGCGGTGGCGATGCCGCCGCCCCGACCGACACCCCGGCCGCCGCGGCCCCCGTCGATGCATCCCAGCCCGCGCCCGCGGGCACCGGCGCCCCGGCCGAGGGCGCTGCCGCCCCCGAGGCCGCCCAGGCCGCGCAGGCCGCGCCCGCGGCGGCAGCGGCCGGCACCACGCGCCAGGACGCCTTCCGCCTGCTCACCCAGGCCAGCTTCGGCCCCACCGACGCGGACATCGCCAAGGTGATGGCCTCCGGCCCCGCGGCCTGGGTCGACGCGCAGCTCGCCCTGCCCTCCTCGTCCGCCTACCTGTCGCGCTGGGACGCGCAGAACAAGGCCGTCGTCGCGCGCAACCCCGGCGCCAGCGCCGGCCAGCAGCCGATCTCGTCGCAGTTCTTCCAGCAGGCCATCGCCAGCGGCGACCAGCTGCGCCTGCGCGTCGGCTACGCGCTGTCGCAGATCTTCGTCGTCTCCACGCAGGGCCTGGCGGGCGACCGCGCGCGCGCCGTCGCGGCCTACCTCGACATGCTCGACAAGGACGCGCTCGGCAACTACCGCACGCTGCTGCAGGACGTCGCGCTGCATCCCGCGATGGGCATCTACCTGTCGAGCGTGAAGAACCAGAAGGAGAACCCGGCCACCGGCCAGGTACCCGACCAGAACTTCGCGCGCGAGGTGATGCAGCTGATGTCCATCGGCCTGTCCCAGCTCAACGCCGACGGCACGCGCAAGCTCGACGCCGCCGGCGCGCCCGTCGACACCTACACGAGCGACGACATCGTCGGCCTGTCCAAGGTCTTCACCGGCTTCAGCTACGGCGGCCCGGACACCAGCACCAACCGCTTCATGGGCGGGCTGAAGGTGCGCGACCCGAACTTCCTGTCGCTGCCGATGCAGGCGTATCCGCAGTTCCACTCCACGAGCGCGAAGAGCTTCCTCGGCGTCACCATCGCCGCGCAGGGCACGCCGGACCCGAACGCCAGCCTGAAGGTCGCGCTCGACACCCTGTTCAAGCATCCGAACGTCGGGCCCTTCATCGGCCGCCAGCTGATCCAGCGCCTGGTCACCAGCCATCCGAGCGACGCCTACGTGGGCCGCGTCTCGGCCGTGTTCGCCAACAACGGCGCCGGCGTGCGCGGCGACCTGAAGGCCGTGGTGCGCGCGATCCTGCTCGACCCCGAGGCGCGCGCCGCCAGCGCCGCCGCGGGCGACGCCTACGGCAAGGTGCGCGAGCCGCTGCTGCGCGTCACCGCCTGGATGCGCGCGTTCAACGCGAAGTCGATCTCGGGCGCGGCGACGGTCGCCGCCACCGACGACCCCGGCCTCTCGCTGGCGCAGAACGTGGGCCGCTCGCCCTCGGTCTTCAACTTCTACCGCCCCGGCTTCGTCGCGCCCGACAGCGAGACCGGCGCGCGCGGGCTGACCATGCCCGAGCTGCAGATCACCACCGAGACCAGCGTCGCGGGCTACGTCAACACCATGGCCACGTCGGTCTCGCGCGGCTTCGGCGTCGCCAACGCGGCCGGCCAGCGCGACGTGCAGGCCGACTACGCGGGCGAGCTCGCGCTGGCGGGCACCACCGCGCCGCTGGTCGACCGGGTGACGTCCAAGCTGCTCGGCGACGGCGTGCCCGACGCCTTCAAGGCCCAGGTGCGCGCGGGCGTCGACTCGATCGCGATCCCGGCGCTCAAGGCCAACAACGCGAACGCGGCCCAGGTCGACGCCGCCAGGCGCAACCGCGTCTACGCCGCGGTGCTGCTGACCATCGCCGCGCCCGAGTTCATCGTCCAGAAGTGACGCGCCCCTCCCCTCTTCCAGGCCCCGACATGGACTTCCGCCTCACCCGCCGTCAACTGCTGCGCCGCGCCGGCGCGCTCGGCGTCGTCGCCCCCGCGGCCGCGCCCTTCGCCCTCAACCTCGCCGCCTTCGGCAACGCCAGCGCCGCCGGCGCGAGCGACTACAAGGCGCTCGTCTGCATCTTCCTCACCGGCGGCAACGACGCCTACAACACGGTGCTCGCCACCGACACCGCCTCCTGGAACGCCTACACGGCCCAGCGCAAGGCCGGCGACCAGCCGCTGGCGCTCGCCGCGCCCGGCACGCCCGCCTCCGCCGGCTCGGCCGACTTCCACGCCCAGCTCGGCGGCGTGCTCCCCATCGCGCCGCGCAACGCGCAGGGCCGCGCCTTCGCGCTGCACCCGAGCCTGGGCGCCGTGCGCGACCTGTTCGCGGCGGGGCGCGTCGGCATCGTCGCCAACGTGGGTCCGCTGGTGCGCCCGACCGCCAAGGCCGACTACGCCAGCGCCACCTTCCCCAAGCCGCCCAAGCTGTTCTCGCACAACGACCAGCAGTCGGTGTGGCAGACCTTCGGCCCCGAGGGCACGCCCTTCGGCTGGGGCGGCCGCCTGGGCGACCTCACCCTCGCCGGCAACCAGCGCGCGATGTTCTCCGCCATCTCGGTCGCGGGCAACGCCCCCTGGCTGACGGGCAAGAGCGCGCGCCAGTACCAGCTCGCCACCGGCGGCTCGATCCACCTGGGCGGTGCCGACGGCACGATGTACGGCTCGGCCGTGGTGCAGCAGAAGCTGCAGGCGCTCGCCGGCAGCACGCGCGGCGCCAACATCATCGAGCACGACCACGCCGCGGTGGTCGCGCGCTCGACGAGCGCCGACGCGATCCTCTCGGGCGCGCTGCCCCTGAACGGCCCCTGGGGCACCGCGGGCCTCGCCCCCGGCGCGGTCGACCCGCTGCTCGCCTTCCGCAACCCGGACACGGGCGCGAGCGAGCTCAACCCGCTCGCGCAGCAGCTGCAGGCCGTGGCGCGCATGATCGCGGCGCGCGGCACGCTCGGCATGGCGCGCCAGGTCTTCTTCGTCGAGCTCGACGACTTCGACACCCACGACGACCAGCCGCGCCGCCACGCCGCCAACCTGGCCCGCCTGGCCCACGCGCTGAAGTACTTCGACGCCACCCTCACCTCCATGGGCGTGGGCCAGGACGTCACCACCTTCACCGCGTCCGACTTCGGCCGCACCTTCACGAGCAACGGCGACGGCTCCGACCACGGCTGGGGCGGCCACCACGTCGTGATGGGCGGCGCGGTCAAGGGCGGCGACGTCTACGGCGCCTTCCCGGCCTACGGCAGCCCCGACGGCCGCGGCGGCTTCACCAGCCCCGACCAGATCGCCTCGGGCGCGCTGCTGCCGAAGATCTCCGTCGACCAGTACGCCGCGACGCTGGGCCGCTGGTTCGGCGTCGCCGACGCCGACCTGCTGGCCGTGCTGCCCAACCTGGGCAACTTCGGGGCGGCGACGCGCAATCTCGGGTTCATGGCCTGAGCGCGTCCGGCCGCTCCGAGGCGCTCGGACCGGAGCGCGGAGGGCTCAGGTAGTCCGGTGAACGGGCATGAAAAAGGCAGCCGAGGCTGCCTTGGGAGGGGACCGGCCTCCGGCCCGTCCCCGTATGCCAGACCTGGCGTCGGCGCGTCAGCCCTTGCGGCGGCGGGCCATCAGGCCCATCGCGGCCAGGCCGCCGAGCAGCAGGGCGCCGCTGGCGGGTTCCGGCACGGCGGCGGCCACCGACGTGAACTGGTAGCCGCCGTTGGTCGCCCCCTTGGCCAGGCTGCCCGTCACTTCGTAGTAGTACGAGCCGGCGTCGTGCGCGCCGAAGGAGACGTGTTGCGGGGTCGTGCCGTCGAAGGCGATCGAGCCGAGCGCGTTGTTGCCGCTGTCGAACAGGGTCAGCGTGGTACCCGTCAGGTTGCTGAAGCCGCTGACGTCGAACGTCAGGGCGTAGACGCCCAGGACGCTGGACGAGCCCAGCGTGAACGTCCACTTGTCGTCGAAGCCGGTGTCCGGCAGCGAGATGCTGTCGGCCGCGACCTCCGTGCCGTCGTGGATGCCCAGGTCGCCGCCGCCGGACTTGATGCTGGCGGACGCGGCGCCCGCCGCGAGGGCGAGCGCGGCGACGATGGCGATCTTCTTGATCATGGGAAGCCTCCTTTGAGTGGGCCGGTGCCGTGGCGCCGGCCGAAATGGCGAGTCGATCCCCACGCGTCGGTCGACGTGCGGCAGACCGCCGACATCCTAAGCGAGGCAGGCCGCCCGGCGCGGTGCCCGGGCCGGGTGCAGGGCGACGGCGCAGGCTGGACAGCCCTTCAAATTAGGGGGTTCCTACCCGGTTGCGAAAACTGGACGAACGCACAGGAAAGCAAAGTGCGTTCGAAACGCGTGCGCGCGCGTTCGCGCTGGCGAGAGCGGGGGCGGGGGGCGGGGGCGAGCCGGTGGCCCACCCCCGGGGCAACGATCAGCCCTTCGAGCGGCGGCGGCCCACGAAGCCGATCATGCCGAGGCCGGCGAGCAGCAGCGCCGTGGTGGCGGGCTCGGGGACGGCAGCGACGGTCAGCGTGCCGTTATAGCCCGACACGCCCTTGCTGCCGTCCGACTTCACGTCGATGAAGACGCGGGTCGGAGCGGTGAAGGTGTACGACGCGACGTTCTTGCCGTACGAGCCGTCCTGGCCGAGCTTGAACGAGTAGTCGTCGGACTGCTTGTCGCTCTTGTCCTTGCTGCCGCTGAACCAGACATCCTTCACGTCCGCGCCGCCGAAGGCGGAAACGGTCGAGCTGAACGAATAGGTGCCCGGAGCGAGGTCGACGTAGAACGAGTGCGTGTGCGCGCCCGAGAAGTCGTAGGTTCCGGTGCCGTCACCCAGGTCGGTGGGTCCGGCATGCGCGGCCGCGGCGCCGCAGGCGACGACCGCGATGGCTGCGAGTTTGCTGAAGTTCAAGGCTTGCTCCCTGCAAGTCAGGGGCGGCCGAGGGCCGCCGCGTTGAGGAGCGGCGCCGCCGGGGCGACACCGGTACCGGCTGGACTGCCAGTGCCGTTCGATTGTCGAAGGGGGTCCGCCCGGCCCCGGCGCGCAATCGTGACCAAACTTAGCGTTTCCCCCAATTCGTGACAGAGTCAACGCACGCCGACCTCAAGTCCCTCGGCGGAATGCCGAGTCGGCCGCCCGACACTCATCGGCGGCATCGCCCCGCTTTCCGCGGCCGGGCCACCGCCGGGCAGTCAGTTGAACGCGAACTGCCCCGTGCAGGACCAGAGCATGTCCTCGTACGGATACGTCACAACCGAGCCCGCATCGCCGCGCACCGTGCGTTGCTCTTTCGACACGTTGCAGCCCAGGCGGATGTTGCGCGTGGGCAGGTAGTTGAGGCCGAGCCCCGCCTGGTACAGGCGGTCGCTGCCGCGCACGTCGGCCTGCGGCAGCTCCGAGAACGCGGTGTCGAGGTCGCGCTTGGTGTAGGCGCCGGTGGCGGTGAGCTGGATCTTGGCGCTCACCTCGTAGCTGATGCGGCCGCTGACCATGGTGCGCCGCCGCGCGTCGGTGCTGGTCAGGGGGACGCCCAGGAACGAGGTGTCTTCGCCGCCGGTGTCGTCGTCGCGCAGGAAGTCGAGGCTGAACTGGGTGCGGCCCGTGGGCGTCCACGTCCAGCGGCCGTCGGCGGCCCAGGTGTGGAAGCTGCGGTTGGTGATCACCGAGTGCTCCTCCTGCGCACGGCTGAGGTTCACGTTGAACGTGCTGGCCCCGGTGGCGTTGTACGAGAGGCCCAGGATCACGTCGTTGCGCGTGAAGTGGTCGGGCGTGCTCACGAGCGCGCCCGATGCGTCGAGCGCCTGCAGGTAGTGCGGATAGTCGCCGCGGGTGTGGCGGAAGCTGAGGCTCGTGCGCAGGTCGGGCGACGACTGGTAGGCGATCCCGGCCTGGCCTGCCCAGCGGTTCTGGTCGCGGTAGCGGTAGATGTCGGCCGAGTACTCCTGCTGCTGGCCCGTGAGCGCCACGTCGAAGGTGAGCTTGGTGACCACGCCCAGGTGGAAACGCGCGAAGCCGGAGCGGGTGTCGAGGGTGTTGCGCGCGGTCAGCGGCGTGTTGACGTCGAGGCTGTAGCGGTAGAGCTGCGACGAGTCGGAGTAGCCGACCTCGCCCGAGAGCCGCCCGACCGTCGCCCAGTCGCCTTCGATGTCGACCGAGTGTGCGGTGCTGTCGAGTTGCGACTGCTTCCCGAACTTGTTGTAGTCGAACTCGGCGTTCGCCTTGAGCCGCTCGCGGCCGATCGGCTGGTCGACGGTGCCGACGATGCCGGTGGTGTAGATCCAGTCGGACGCGATGGGCGTGCCCGACGGGGCGCGGAACACGTTCGAGTCGTGCGTGACGGTCTCGAGCACGCCCAGCGTGTAGGGATTCGGGTCCTCCGCGGCCGCGAAGGTCGGGGCGGCGAGGAGCGCGCCGGCGGCGACGCAGGTCGGCGCGAGGCGCAGGGCGGGGGCGGCGAGGCGGGGGCGTTGGGTCATGGGACTTGCTCCTGCAGGTGCGTTCAGAACGCGTCCTTGTCGAAGAACACCAGCTTCACGGTTCGGGCGATGATCCGCAGGTCGAGTCCCAGCGACCAGTTGCGCAGGTACTCCAGATCGTATTCGATGCGGGCGGTCATCTTGTCGAGCGTCTCGGTCTCGCCGCGCAGGCCGTTGACCTGCGCCCAGCCCGTGATGCCTGGCTTCACCTTGTGGCGCGCCATGTAGGCTTTGACCTGGCGCCGGTAGTGCTGGTTGTGGGCCACCGCGTGCGGCCGCGGGCCGACGATGCTCATGCGGCCCTGCAGGACGTTGACGAACTGCGGCAGCTCGTCGAGCGAGGTGCGGCGGATGATGGCGCCGAAGCGCGTGATGCGAGGGTCGCCGCGCGAGGCCTGCACGACCACGGGGCCGTTGTCGGTCGTGCGCATCGAGCGGAACTTGTAGACCTCGATGATCTCGCCGTCCAGGCCGGTGCGCAGCTGGCGGAAGATGATCGGCCCCGGCGAGCTCAGCTTGACGCCGATCGCGCACAGCAGCAGCAGCGGCGAGATCATCACCAGGATCACGCACGCCAGCACGATGTCGCTGCAGCGCTTGATCACGCCGTTGATGCCGGTGAACGGCGCCACCATCAGCCCCACCACGGGCACGCCGCCCATGTCCTCGAGGCGCCCCTGGATCACGCTCACGCCGAAGATGTCGGGCACGAAGTGGATCGAGGCGGTGGTGTTCTGCAGCGACTCGAGCAGGCTCTGGATGCGCGGCTGCGAGGTGAGCGGCAGCGTGATGAAGACGTCCTTCACCGCGTGCTGCTCGATGTACTCGGGCAGCATCTGCAGCGTGCCGACCAGCACCGCGTCGGACGGCAGGTTGACACGGTCGGCGGAGCGGTCGTCGAAGAAGCCGAGCAGGTCGTGCCCGAAGGCGCGGCGCTCGCGCAGCATCTGCGCCACCCGCAGCCCCATGCGCCCCGCGCCGATCACGACGGCGGGACGGCGCGACTCGGGCAGCGAGGCCATGTAGCGCAGCACGCCGGTGCCCACCGCCACCAGCGCCCACTGCACGAGCGGCGTGGCGACGGCCCAGGCGACCAGCAGGCGCGGATCGACCGTCTCGAGGCTGCCGGTGGCGTAGCCCAGCAGGCCGAGCACGCACAGCACCCAGACCCATGAGAGGATGATGTCCACGCCCGCGCCGAGCCCCGCCGCGCCGAAGCGGTTGACGCCGGGGAACATGAGCACCAGCAGGAGGATGGCGAGCGCCATCGATACCCCGTCCATGGGGACGCCGTAGACGGCGTGCACGACGGCCAGGGTCCCCGTCGCCACCACCGGCTCCAGCAGGGAAGCGATGACGCTGGAGATCGAGGCGGGGGCGCTGAGGAATTGCTTGCGGTAGCTGCGTTCTTCGAACATCGGGCGCGCGTCAGCAGGGAAAAGGGCCGCGGGACGCGGCGCCGGTCGACGCGCGATTCTCTGCAGGATCCATGTCAGTTGGTGCGGCCGTACGTATCCTCGAACCGGACGATGTCGTCCTCGCCCAGGTAGGAGCCCGACTGCACCTCGATGATCTCGAGGGGCAGCTTGCCGGGGTTGGCGAGGCGGTGGGTCTCGCCGAGCGGGATGTAGGTCGACTGGTTCTCGGTCAGGATGACCTTGCGGTCGCCGCAGGTCACCTCGGCCGTGCCCTGCACCACGATCCAGTGCTCGGCACGGTGGTGGTGCATCTGCAGGCTCAGGCTGGCGCCCGGCTTGACCATGATGCGCTTGACCTGGAAGCGCTGTCCCATGTCGATCGAGTCGTACCAGCCCCAGGGGCGATGCACCTTGCGGTGCAGGCTGTGCTCGCTGCGGCCGCCCTTGTCGAGGCGCGTGACGAGCTTCTTCACGTCCTGGCTGCGCGCGCGGTCGGCCACCAGCACGGCGTCGGCGGTCTCGACGACGACGACGTTGTCGAGGCCGACGGTGGTCACGAGACGGCCCGTGGCGTGGACGAACGTGTTGCGGCTGTCCTCGAACATCACGTCGCCGACGCCGCAGTTGCCCGCGCCGTCCTTGGCCGCGACCTGCCACACGGCGTCCCAGGCGCCGAGGTCGTTCCAGCCGGCGTCGAGCGGCACCATGCGGATGTCGACCTCGCTGCCGGGGCAGTGCTCCATCACCGCGTAGTCGACGGAGTCCGCGGGCACGGCGAGGAAGGCTTCCTTCGTCGGGCGCACGAAGCGCGCGTCGGGCTCGCGGCCGTCCCAGGCGGCCTGCGTGGCGGTCAGGATGTCGGGGCGGAACTTCTCGAGGGCCGCGAGCCACACCGAGGCGCGCAGCACGAACATGCCCGAGTTCCAGGCGTACACGCCCTCGGAGACGTAGCGCGCGGCCGTCTCGGCATCGGGCTTCTCGACGAACTGGGCGACCTTGGCCAGGCCGTTGTCGGCCGGCGCGCTCTTGATGTAGCCGTAGCCGGTCTCGGGGCGGTCGGGCGTGATGCCCAGGATCACGATCGCGCCATCGGCGGCGCTGCGGATCGCGTCGTGCAGCGCGCTGGTGAACGCCGCGGCGTCGCCGACGGTCTGGTCGGCGGGCGAGACGACCAGCACCGGATCGGAGCCGTCCTCGCGCGCGGCCAGGGCGGCGAGCGTCAGCGCGGGCGCGGTGTTGCGGCCCACGGGCTCGAGGATGACGGAGGCCGGCTCGACGCCCATCTCGCGCAGCTGCTCCAACGCCAGGAAGCGGTGCTCGGCGTTGCCCACGATCAACGGCGCCTTCACGTTGACCCCGGGGGCGGCGAGGCCCTTCAGGCGCGCCACGGCCTGCTGGAACAGGCTGTCGTCGCCGGCGAGGGCGAGGAACTGCTTGGGGAAGCCGGAGCGCGACAGCGGCCAGAGGCGGGTGCCGCTGCCGCCGGCCATGATGACGGGTTGGATCGAGATCGACGCGGACATGCGGGAAGGCTTTCTGTGGAAAGGGAAGGACGGGGCCGGACTGGGATCCCCGCCCGGCGGCCTGCTGAAAGCGAGGATCGGGCCCGGATCAGGCCCGGGCGTCGCCCCAGCGCAAGGCATTGCCTTCGTCGCCCGGATACGTCGTGTTGCCGTGCCGGTCGACACAATATTGCGGGGAGACGATCATATCTTCCAGCACCTCGCCGCGGGACAGGCGGGTGTAGTCGAACATGATGCTTCGTATCACTTTGCTGTCGGAGCGCAGCACGCAGCCGTTGCCCAGCCAGGTGGGGCCGACGATGGTGGCGCCGGCCTCGATCTCGCTCGATGAGCCGATGTAGACGGGCCCCGTGATGTCGACCTTGTCGAAGTCGATGCGGGTGTTGAGCCCGACCCACACGCCCGGACGGACCTCGCGGCCCGGCATGTCCATCTGCGCGACCTCGCCGCGCAGCACGCGCTGGCAGACCGCCCAGTAGTCGGTGACGCGGCCGATGTCGATCCAGTTGAACCAGCGGCTCTGCGCGTAGAAGGGCAGCCCCTTCTCGGCCAGCAGCGGGAACAGCTGGCTGCCGATGTCGAACACCTGGCCCGACGGGATCAGGTCCATCACCTGCGGCTCGAAGATGTAGATGCCGGTGCTGGCCAGGCGCGACTTCGCCTGCTCGGGCTGCGGCTTCTCCTGGAACAGGGTGATGCGGCTCTCGGCGTCGGCGACGACGATGCCGTAGTTCTTCACCTCCTCGAGCGGCACTTCCAGCGTGACGACGCTGGCGAGCGCCTTCTTGGTCTTGTGCTCGTGCAGCGCGGCGCCGATGTCGAGGTCGATCACCGCGTCGCCGCACAGCACGATGGTGGTCTCGTCGAAGAAGCCGCTGTGGTCCTGGATCTTGCGCATGCCGCCGGCGGAGCCGACGGGCTTGGGCGTGATCTCGCCGTGCTCGCGGCCGCCTTCGTACGAGTAGCCGATCTCGACGCCCCAGCGATGCCCGTTGCCGAAGTAGTTCTCGATCTTCCAGTGCGAGTGCGCGACGTTGATCATGATCTCCTTCACGCCATAGCGCGCGAGATGCTCGATCAGGTACTCCAGCACCGGCTTGCCGAGGATGGGAATCATCGGCTTCGGCATGTATTTCGTCAGGGGGCGCACGCGGGTGCCCTGTCCGGCCGCCAGGATCATGGCCTTCGCCATCGCGGTTCCTTCTAGTCGTGGTGTGGTCGCCCGAGGGCTCGGCCCGGGGCGGCGTGTCGAGAGGGTGCGTGCCGTCGAGCGGCCGAACCTGCTGCCATTCTGGCAGGTCCGGATGACGCTCCGTGTAGGTGGCGGCCCCTTCAGGCCGAGGACCGGCCTGCGGCCCGTTCTCCGTGTTTACCCTGGCGGGGCCAGGCCGGAGAGCGTGAGCGTTCTTCCCGGCGTGATCCTCTGCGAGGGGACTGGCCTGCGGCCTCGTCCCCGTGTACCAGCAGGGCGATCGCGACGAACACGGGGACAGGCCGGAGGCCAGCCCCCGGCGCGCTCACAAGTCTCTGAGCAGGGAGGCGGCCGCGTCCTTCGCCGACAGCGCCGGCGCCAGCCCCGCCAGGGGCCAGGCGATGGCGAGGTCCGGGTCGTCCCAGCGCACCGCCCCCTCGTCCTGCGGGGCGTAGTACTCGGTCGTCTTGTAGAGGAAGTCGGCCGACTCGCTGAGCACGAGGAAGCCGTGCGCCAGCCCGGGCGGGATCCACAGCTGGCGCTGGTTGTCGGCGCTCAGCTCGACGCCGACCCAGCGGCCGAAGCTCGGGCTGTCGCGCCGGATGTCCACCGCGACGTCGAAGACCGCGCCCGCGGCGACGCGCACCAGCTTGCCCTGCGCCTTCGGGCCCTTCTGGAAGTGCAGCCCCCGCAACACCCCGCGCGCGGAGCGCGAGTGATTGTCCTGGACGAAGTCGACGTGGCGCCCCACCGCCTCGTCGAAGACGCGCTGGTTGAAGCTCTCCAGGAAGAAGCCGCGCGCGTCGCCGAACACCTTGGGGGTCAGGACGAGCACGTCCGCGATGGCGGTGGTCTCGATGTGCATGGTCGCCGGGCCGCTCGGTTCAGAAGACGCGTTCCGCCAGCAGGCGCTGCAGGTATTGGCCGTAGCCGCCCTTGGCGAGCGGCGCGGCGAGCGCGGCGAGCTGCGCGTCGTCGATCCACTTGCGGCGCCAGCAGATCTCCTCGGGACAGCAGGCCTTCAGGCCCTGGCGCTTCTCCAGCGTGTGGACGAACTGGCTCGCCTCGAGCAGCGAATCGTGCGTGCCCGTGTCGAGCCAGGCGTCGCCGCGGCCGAGGATCTGCACGTCCAGCCGGCCGGCCTCGAGGTAGCGCCGGTTGAGGTCGGTGATCTCGAGCTCGCCGCGCGGGCTGGGCGCGAGCGCCTTCGCGTGCTCGACCACGTGCTCGTCGTAGAAGTACAGCCCGGTGACCGCGTAGCGGCTCTTCGGCCGGGCCGGCTTCTCCTCGAGGCTGATGGCGTGGCCGGCCGCGTCGAACTCGACCACACCGTAGCGCTCGGGATCGATGACGGGGTAGGCGAACACGGTCGCGCAGTCGCCGTTGGCCGACGCCGCCTCGAGGCGCCCGCCGAGGTCGTGGCCGTAGAAGATGTTGTCGCCGAGCACGAGCGCGCTGGGCGCGCCGCCGAGGAACTGCTCGCCGATGAGGAAGGCCTGCGCCAGGCCGTCGGGGCTCGGCTGCACCGCGTACGAGAGGTCGATGCCCCAGTGCCGGCCGTCGCCAAGGAGCTGCTGGAAGCGCGGCGTGTCCTGCGGCGTGCTGATGACGAGGATCTCGCGGATGCCCGCCAGCAGCAGCACGCTGAGCGGGTAGTAGATCATCGGCTTGTCGTAGACAGGGATCAGCTGCTTGCTGATCGCCAGCGTGGCCGGATGCAGCCGGGTGCCGGAGCCTCCGGCGAGGATGATGCCCTTGCGGTTCACGCGCGGTCTCCTTCGGTGCGGGGCGGGAGGATTTCGTCGAGCAGGCGCAGCACGCCAGCCTCCCAGGCCGGCAGCGCGAGGCCGAAGCGCTCGCGCAGCCTGCGCGTGTCGAGGCGGGAGTTCAGCGGCCGCGGCGCGGGCAGCGGATAGGCGCTGGTGGGAATGGCCGACAGCGCGCCCGGCGCCAGCTTGAGCGGCACGCCGCGGGCGCGCGCCTGCTCGATCACCAACTGCGCGTAGCCGTGCCAGCTGGTCTCGCCGGCCGCGACCGCGTGGTACGTGCCGGAGAGCTCGGGCGTGGCGCGGGCGGTGCGGATCATGTGGGCGCTCAGGTCGGCGAGCAGGTCGGCGCCGGTGGGCGCGCCGACCTGGTCGGAGATCACGTTCAGCGCGGCGCGCTCGCCGGCCAGGCGCAGCATGGTGCGGGCGAAGTTGCCGCCGCGCGCGCCGTAGACCCAGCTGGTGCGCAGGATCAGGTGCCGGCAGCCGCTCGCGCGCAGCGCCTCCTCG
>Ga0209051_1000990_pt1 | contig 27441 bp, 21 predicted proteins | sample AraplaCvi_mMS_r2_2_FD_184286 | JGI IMG/M metagenome (GOLD analysis project Ga0209051, IMG submission 184286) | Arabidopsis root microbial communities from North Carolina, USA - plate scrape MF_Cvi_mMS_r2 (SPAdes) (version 2) | ecosystem: Host-associated > Plants > Roots > Endosphere | place...
CGACCCCCGCCAGCCGCGCATGGCAGGCCAGGGCCGCCGTCGCGACGGTCTTGCCGACACCGGTGTCGGTGCCGGTGACGATCAGCGTGCTCATCGGCGGCTCGCCGCGCGTGCCCCCGACAGCACGTCGGACAGCACGCCGCACGCCAGGCCGACCTCCTCGGCGGTCAGCGACGCCCGCGCCGTCAACCGCAGCCGCGAGGTGCCTGCCGGCACCGACGGCGGGCGGAAGCACCCCACCCGAAGCCCACGGTCCAGACACGCCGCGGCCGCCGCCAGCGCCACCTCGGGCTCACCGAGGACGACGGACACGACCGCCGACTCCGGCTCGACGGGCACACCGCACGCCGTCGCCAGGGTGGCCGCGTGCCGCAGCACCGCCGCCGCCCGCCACGGTTCGTCGAGGAGGACGTCGAGCGCGGCGAGCGCCGCGCCCACCGCGGCCGGCGCGAGACCGGTGTCGAAGATGAACGGACGGGCGGCGTCGACCAGGTGGGCGCGCACCGCGGCCGGCCCCAGCACCGCGCCACCCTGACTGCCCAGCGCCTTGGACAGCGTCGTCGTCACCACCACGTCGGGGGCGCCCGCCAAGCCGACCTCGGCGACGAGCCCGCGGCCCCCGTCACCGCGCACGCCGAGGCCGTGGGCCTCGTCGACGACCAACAGGGCCCCGTGGCGACGACACGCGTCGTGCAGGTCCCGCAGGGGCGCCAGCACGCCGTCGGCGCTGAACACCGAGTCGGTCACCACCACCGCGCGCTCCTCGGCGCGGTCCCGCAGCGCCGCGTCAACGGCGTCGACGTCGCGGTGCGGCGTCACCACCACCCGCGCCCGGGACAACCGGCACGCGTCGACCAGCGACGCATGGGTCAGCGCGTCGGACACCACGACCGAGCCGGGGCCCGACAGCGCCACCACCGCAGCCAGATTGGCGGTGTACCCAGAGGAGAAGACCAGTGCGGACTCGGCGCCCATGAACTGGGCGAGCGCGGTCTCGAACCGCTCGTGCAGTGCGGTGTTGCCGGTCACCAGCCGCGAGCCCGTCGAGCCCGCGCCCCACTCGCGCAGTGCCCGGACGCCGCCGTCGACGACGCGGGGATCCAGCGACAATCCGAGGTAGTCGTTGGAGGCCAGGTCAAGGCCGTCGGCACCGGAGTCGCGCGTGCGCAGGACGCGGCGCAGGCCGGCCTCGCGGCGCTGACGTTCGACGTCGTCGAGCCACGCCAACGGGGAGGTCATCGCACGCGTCACGTCTGGATCCTTCCGAACTCACACCCACCTGAACGGCGTTCAGGTTAGCGCACGCGCGACCTCCACCATCGCCGCGCAGATCCGCGCCACCTCGTCGGACGTGCACACGTAGGGCGGCATGGCGTAAACGAGCTTGCCGAAGGGGCGCAGCCACACACCGTGGGCGACCGCGGTCGCGGTGGCCAGCGCCATGTCCACCGGTTCGCGCATCTCGACCACCCCGATTGCACCGAGCACCCGCACGTCGGCGACGCCGGCCAGCTCGCGTGCCGGCTCGAGTCCCGCCCGTAGTCCCGCCTCGATCTCCCTCACCCGGCCCCGCCAGTCCTGCCCGAGCAGCAGCTCCACCGAGGCCACGGACACCGCACACGCCAACGCGTTCGCCATGAACGTCGGACCGTGCATCAACGACCCCGGCTCGCCGTCGCTGATCGTGGCGGCGACCTCCCGCGTGCACACGGTCGCCGCGAGCGTCAGATAGCCCCCGGTCATCGCCTTGCCGACGCACATCACGTCGGGCCGCACGCCGGCGTGGTCGGCGGCGAACAACTCCCCGGTCCGTCCGAAGCCGGTCGCGATCTCGTCGAAGATCAGCAGCACGTCATGCCGCGTGCAGGCGGCGCGCAGATCGGTCAGATACCGGGGGTCGTGGAACCGCATGCCGCCCGCGCCCTGCACCACCGGCTCGACGATCACCGCCGCGACCTCGTGGGCGTGCGCGGCCAGCAGCTCCTCGAATGCCGCGCCGTAGGCCGGGTCGTACTCGGTGGGCACCTGCGGGGCGAACACCTGCGGCACCAGCACGCCGGTCCAGATCGAGTGCATCCCGCCGTCGGGGTCGCACACGCTCATCGGGGTGAACGTGTCACCGTGATACCCGCCGCGCCACGTCATCAGCCGGTGCTTGCCGGGCATGCCCCGGCTGCGCTGGAACTGCAACGCCATCTTCGCGGCCACCTCGACGGCCACCGAGCCGGAATCGCTGAAGAACACCGCGTCGAGGCCCTCGGGGGTGATCTCCACCAACAACTGCGCCAGGCGCGCCGCCGGCTCGTGGGTCAGACCGCCGAACATCACGTGGTTCATCGTCGCGAGCTGACGCGTCACCGCCTCGTCGAGCACCGGGTGGCCGTGCCCGTGGATCGCCGTCCACCACGAGGCCATCGCGTCGAGCACCTCGACGTGGCGGCCGTCGTCGACGACCACGAGGGACGCCCCGTGGGCGGCCACCGCGACCAGCGGCGGGAGCGCACCGGCCCCGATCGTGCTGTACGGATGCCATACGTGCGCCGCGTCGACGGCGCTGATCTCCTCGGGCGTCAGCGGCGGCATGGGACGACCGTATCGCCTCGTGTTGGGTAGATTGACCGACGACCATGTTGACCCTTTCTCCTGCCCGAACCCACCCCGCCACCGGTTCGGGTGACACCCGGCGCGCCGACGAGCCCACCCCGTCCGCCTCGTCCTCCAGGGCCGCCGGCTTCTACCGGTACGACCTCGACGGGCTCCGCGGCATCGCCATCGCACTCGTCGCGGTGTTCCACATCTGGTTCGGCAGGGTGTCCGGCGGCGTCGACGTGTTCCTGGTCCTGTCCGGCTTCTTCTTTGGGGGTCGGCTGCTGCGCACCGCGCTGACTCCCGGCTCGTCGCTGTCGCCCGTGCCCGAGGTCAAGCGGTTGATCCGGCGCCTGCTGCCCGCCCTGGTCGTCGTGCTCGCCGCCTCGGCGGTGCTGACGATCCTGATTCAGCCCGAGACCCGGTGGGAGACCTTCGCCGACCAGAGCCTGGCCAGCCTCGGCTACTACCAGAACTGGGAACTGGCCAACACCGCGTCGAACTACCTGCGGGCGGGCGAGGCCGTCAGCCCCCTGCAGCACCTGTGGTCGATGTCGGTTCAGGGGCAGTTCTACATCGCGTTCCTGGCGCTGGTGTTCGGGTTCGCGGTGGTGTTCCGCAGGGTGCTGCGCTCCCACACCCGGACGGCGCTCATCGTGCTGCTCGCCGCCCTGACCGTCGCGTCCTTCGTCTACGCGATCGCCGCCCACGACGCCGACCAGTCCACCGCGTATTACAACAGCTTCGCCCGGGCCTGGGAGCTGCTGCTGGGCGCCCTCGTCGGCGCCCTGGTGCCCTACGTGAAGTGGCCGATGTGGCTGCGTTCGACGGTCGCGGTCGTCGCGCTGGCCGCCGTCCTGTCCTGCGGCGCCCTGATCGACGGCGTGAAGGAGTTCCCGGGGCCGTGGGCCCTGGTGCCCGTCGGCGCGACGATCCTGTTCATCCTCAGCGGGGCCAACCGCATGGCCGACCCGCACCTGGCCTCGGTCGACGGGCGGTTGCCCGCGGTCAGCAGGCTGCTCGCCACCCGGCCGTTCGTCTCGCTGGGCTCGATGGCCTACTCGCTGTACCTCTGGCACTGGCCCCTGCTGATCTTCTGGCTGGCCTACACCGGCGACACCCGCGCCGACTTCCTCGAAGGCGGAGGCGTGCTGCTGGTCTCCGGCGTGCTGGCCTGGCTCACGATGAGGTTCGTCGAGGAGCCGCTGCGGTTGCGCGCCACCGCGTCCGCCGCCAAGCCCAAGGCGGCGGTCGTGAAACCGCTGCGCACCCGGTTCCGGCGACCCACGATCGTGCTCGGGTCGATCGTCACCCTGCTCGCCGTCGCGCTGACGGCGACGTCCTTCACGTGGCGTGAGCACATGACCATTCAGCGGGCCAACGGCAAGGAACTCTCCGGACTGTCCGCCCGCGACTACCCCGGCGCGCGAGCCCTCGTCAACAACGCCCGGGTGCCGAAGCTGCCGATGCGCCCCACGGTCCTGGAAGCCAAGGACGATCTGCCGATCTCCACCGTGCAGGGCTGCATCAGCGACTTCGGCAACGTCGACGTCATCAACTGCACCTATGGTGACCCCAACGCCCCCAGAACCATCGCCGTGGCCGGCGGGTCGCACGCCGAGCACTGGATCACCGCGCTCGACCTCCTGGGCCGCATGCACCACTTCAAGGTGGTGACGTATCTCAAGATGGGTTGTCCGCTGACCACCGAGGAGAACCCGCTCGTGATGGGTGACAACCGGGCCTACCCGAACTGTCACGAGTGGAACCAGAAGGTGATGCCGAAGCTGATCGCCGATCACCCCGACTACGTCTTCACCACCTCGACCCGGCCCTGGAACATCAAGGACGGCGACGTCATGCCCAGCTTCTACCTCGGCATCTGGCAGAAACTGTCCGACGCCCACATCCCGGTCCTGGCGATGCGTGACACCCCGTGGCTGGTCAAGGACGGCAAGCCGTTCTTCCCCGCGGACTGCCTCGCCGACGGCGGCGACGCCGTCTCGTGCGGCATCAAGCGCTCCGAGGTGCTCTCCGACCGCAACCCGACGCTGAACTACCTCGCCCAGTTCCCCTTGCTCAAGCCCCTCGACATGAGCAACGCGGTGTGCCGGCAGGACCAATGCCGCGCGGTGGAGGGAAACGTGTTGGTGTATCACGATTCTCACCACATCTCCGCGACCTACATGCGCACGATGGCCCCTGAGTTGGGTCGTCAGATCGCCCTCGCCACCGGTTGGTGGTGACCGTGGTCTCCGCCGTGTGGCCGGGATCGGCCTATCCGCTGGGCGCCACCTACGACGGCGCAGGCACCAACTTCTCGCTGTTCTCCGAAGTGGCCGAGAAGGTCGAACTGTGCCTCATCGCCAAGGACGGCACCGAGGAACGCGTCAACCTCGACGAGGTCGACGGCTACGTCTGGCACGCCTACCTGCCTGCCATCACGCCGGGACAGCGCTACGGCTTTCGGGTGCACGGTCCGTGGGACCCCGCCTCCGGTCACCGGTGCGACGCCTCCAAGCTGCTGCTCGACCCGTACGGCAAGGCCTTCCACGGCGACTTCGACTTCGGCCAGGCCCTGTACTCCTACGACCTGGAGGCCGACGACCTCGCGACCGGCGGCACGCCGCCGCGGGTGGATTCCCTGGGCCACACCATGGTCAGCGTCGTCATCAACCCGTTCTTCAACTGGGGCTCCGACCGTGCCCCCAACACCCCGTACCACGAGACCGTGATCTACGAGGCCCACGTCAAGGGGATGACGCAGACCCATCCCGGCATCCCCGAGGATCAGCGCGGCACCTACGCCGGGCTCAGCCACCCGGTGATCATCGACCACCTCAAGTCGCTCAACGTGACGGCCATCGAACTGATGCCGGTGCACCAGTTCATGCACGACCACCGACTGATCGAGCTCGGGCTGCGAAACTATTGGGGCTACAACACCTTTGGCTTCTTCGCCCCGCACCACCAGTACGCGTCCAACCACAGCGCCGGCGGTGCGGTCGCCGAGTTCAAGAACATGGTCCGGTCCTTCCACGCGGCGGGCATCGAGGTGATCCTCGACGTGGTGTACAACCACACCGCCGAGGGCAACCACCTGGGCCCGACGATCAACTTCCGCGGCATCGACAACGCGGGCTACTACCGGCTGCTCGACGGCGACCCCCGGTTGTACAAGGACTTCACCGGCACCGGCAACAGTCTCAACGTGCGCCACCCGCACTCCCTGCAGCTCATCATGGATTCGCTGCGGTACTGGGTGCTCGACATGCACGTCGACGGCTTCCGATTCGACCTGGCCTCGACCCTGGCCCGGGAGTTCTACGACGTCGACCGGCTCTCGGCGTTCTTCGACCTCGTCCAGCAGGATCCGGTGATCAGTCAGGTGAAGCTGATCGCCGAGCCGTGGGACATCGGCGAGGGCGGATATCAGGTCGGAAACTTCCCTGGTTTGTGGACCGAGTGGAATGGGCAATATCGCGACACTGTGCGTGACTATTGGCGGGGAGAACCCGCGACACTCAACGAATTCGCCTCACGGCTCACCGGATCGTCGGATCTCTACGAGGCGACGGGCCGCCGGCCCAGCGCCAGCATCAACTTCGTCACCGCGCACGACGGCTTCACGCTGGCGGACCTGGTGTCCTACAACGAGAAGCACAACGAGGCCAACGGCGAGGACAACCGCGACGGCGAGAGCCACAACCGGTCCTGGAACTGCGGCGTGGAAGGGCCGACCGACGATCCCGCGATCCTCGAGCTGCGCGCCAAGCAGATGCGCAACGTCCTGGCGACGCTGATGGTCAGCCAGGGCACGCCCATGATCAGCCACGGTGACGAGATCGGCCGCACCCAGGGCGGCAACAACAACGTGTACTGCCAGGACTCCGAGATCGCCTGGATGGACTGGTCGATGTGCGAGACCAACGCCGACCTGATGACCTTCGCCCGCAGGGTGACCACGCTGCGCAAGGAGCACCCCGTGTTCCGGCGCCGACGGTTCTTCGACGGCAAGCTGATTCGCAGCGGCGACGAGGAGATCCGCGACATCGCCTGGCTCACCGCGGCCGGGGTCCCGATGACCCCGCAGGACTGGGACGCCGGATTCCAGTGCGTCGCGGTGTTCCTCAACGGAGAGGCCATTCCCGCGCCCGACGCCCGCGGCGAGCGAGTCGTCGACGACACCTTCCTGCTCTGCTTCAACGCCCACTCCGACCCCGTCGAATTCGTCGCGGCGGAGGGCGACTACGCCGCGGAATGGACCGCGGAAGTCGACTCGGCGACACCCACCGGAACCAGCGATCTGGTGGTCAAGGCCGGCGAGACGTTCACCGTCGCCGCCCGCTCCATCATCGCCCTGCGAAAGACGGCCTAATCATCATGACCATCCTCTCGACCTACCGCCTCCAGATGCGCGGACCCGCCAGCGGGGAGGCGTTCACCTTCGCCGACGCGCTCGCCCAGCTCGATTACCTTGCCGATCTTGGGGTTTCGACCCTCTACCTGTCACCGATCCTGACCGCGAGCACCGGGTCCACGCACGGTTACGACGTCACCGACCCCACCACCGTCTCCGAGGAGCTCGGCGGGGCCGACGGGTTGGCGGCGTTGTCGGAGGCGGTCCACGCCCGCGGAATGGGTCTGGTCGTCGACATCGTGCCCAACCACGTCGGCGTCGACGATCCCACGCAGAACGCCTGGTGGTGGGACATGCTCACGCACGGCAAGGACTCCCCCTACGCCTCCTACTTCGACGTCGACTGGACGCTGGACCCCGACGGCAAGATCGTCCTGCCCGTGCTCGGCGACGACGGAGACCTCGACGACCTGACCGTCGACGGCGACCTGCTGCGCCTCGGTGACCGGACCTGGCCCGTCGCTCCGGGCACCGGTGACGGGTCACCGGCCGAGGTCTACGCGCGCCAGCACTACGCGCTGATCGGCTGGAAGCACAACGTGTGCGGCTACCGACGGTTCTTCTCCATCACCTCCCTGGCCGCGCTGCGTCAGGAGGACAGGGCGGTCTTCGACGCCACTCACGTCGAGGTCAAGCGGTGGTTCACCGAGGGCCTCGTCGACGGACTGCGCATCGACCACCCAGACGGATTGTCCGATCCCGCAGGCTATCTCGAATGGCTGCGGGAGCTGACCGGACCCGACGCCTGGATCGTCATCGAGAAGATCCTGGCCCCAGACGAGGCCCTGGAGCCGTCACTGCCCGTGGCGGGCACCACGGGGTACGACGCCCTGCGCGAGATCGGCGGCGTTCTGGTCGACCCGGCCGGCGCGGGTGACGAGGAGCCGCTGGAAGCGGTGATCCGTGGGCTCAAGGTCGACACCGCCACCGGCACACTGGCCAGCGAGCTCGCCCGCGTACACCGGGCGATCGTCGCCGCGATCGGCGCCGACCACCCCGGGATTCCCGACGCCGTCGCCGCGCTGCTCTCCCACATCGGGGTCTACCGTTCCGACTACCGTGGCCTCACCGCGGTCATGCCCACGGCACTGGCCGACACCGCCTCTGCCGAACCGTCCTTGGCCGAGCCGCTGACGCTGGTCGCCGCGGCGCTCGAGCACGTGGAGCCGGCGACCCGCATCCAACAGCTGTGCGGCGCGGTCACCGCGAAGTCGGTCGAGGACTGCCTGTTCTACCGTGACGCACGGCTGGTGTCGCTCAACGAGGTGGGCGGTGAACCCGAGCGTTTCGGCGTCAGCCTGGCGGAGTTCCACCACGCCACCGCACTGCGCGCCCGGTTCTGGCCGTCGGCGATGGTGACGCTCTCGACGCACGACACCAAGCGCAGCGAAGACGTCCGGGCACGAATCGGCGTGCTGTCCCAGGTGAATTCGCGGTGGTCCGAGCTGGTCGACGGCTGGGCCGGGACCACGCCCCCGCCGGACGCCGACACCGGCGCCTTCCTGTGGCAGATCGCCTTCGGCGTCTGGCCGGTCGACGGCACCGTGACCGACGACCTGCGCTCGCGGCTGCACGCCTACGCGGAGAAGGCCATCCGGGAGGCGGCGCTGCACACCACGTGGAACGAGCCCGACGAGGACTTCGAGAACGCCGTGCACACCTGGCTCGACGAGATCGTCGACGGTCCGGTGGCGGCCGAGATGTCGCGCCTGGTGGGCGAATTGGACGTCCACGCGCGTAGTGACTCGACGGTCCAAAAACTCCTCTCGTTGACCGTCCCCGGCATCCCCGACGTCTACCAGGGCACCGAGACGTGGGACGACAGCCTCGTCGACCCCGACAACCGGCGGGCCGTCGACTACGCGGCGCGGCGCGCGGCGCTCTCGTCGGGCGACGACGAGAAGATGCGCGTCGTCACCGGCGCGCTGCACTCCCGTGCCGACCGCCCCGAGTCGTACCTCGGCGGCGGATACCGCCCGGTGCTGCCCGACGGCACGGCCGCCGGGCACCTGATCGCCTTCCAGCGCGGGGACGACGTGCTCGTCGCCGCCCAGCGGTGGACCGTCCGGCTCGCCGAGACCGGTTGGGGCGACACCTCTCTGGCACTGCCCGACGGCGAGTGGGTCGACCGCCTCACCGGCCGCTCGCTGCGCGGCCGGGTCGACGCCGCCGACCTGTTCACCGACCTCCCCGCCGTCCTCTTGGAGCGCACCCGTGCCTGATCACGAATTCGCCGTCTGGGCACCGTTGCCCGAGCTCGTCCGGCTCGACGTCGAGGGGACCCTGCACCCCATGACGCGCTCGGACGACGGGTGGTGGCGGGCCACCGTCGACGCGCCCGCCGACGCCCGCTACGGCTTCGTCCTCGACGACGACGACACCGTCCTGCCCGACCCTCGCTCGCCGCGGCAGCCCGACGGGGTGCACGAGCGGTCGCAGCTGTGGGACCCGTCGACGGTGGCGTGGACCGACTCCGGGTGGACGGGCAAGTCGATCGAAGGCGCGGTGATCTACGAACTGCACGTCGGCACGTTCACCCCCGACGGGACGTTCGACGCGGCAATCGAGAAGCTGGACTACCTCGTCGAACTCGGCGTCGACTTCGTCGAACTGATGCCCGTCAACTCCTTCAGCGGCACCCACGGCTGGGGTTACGACGGCGTGCTCTGGTACAGCGTGCAGGAAACCTACGGCGGCCCAGACGGTTTGGTGCGCCTGGTCGACGCCTGCCACGCGCGCGGGCTGGGTCTGCTGATCGACGCCGTGTTCAACCACCTTGGCCCCTCGGGCAACTACCTGCCCAAGTACGGGCCGTACCTGACCGAGGCCAACACCGGCTGGGGTCAGGGTGTCAACGTCTCCGAGGCCGGCGCGGACGAGGTGCGGCAGTACATCCTCGACTGTGCGCTGCGCTGGATGAGGGACTTCCACGCCGACGGTCTGCGGCTGGACGCCGTGCACGCGCTGGCCGACCACACCGCCATCCACATCCTCGAGGAGATGTCGAGCGACACCGACGCCCTGGCCGAGCAGGTGGGCCGGCCGTTGTCGTTGATCGCCGAGAGCGACCTCAACGACCCGCGCCTCATCACCCCCCGCGACCGCGGCGGGTACGGCATGACCGCCCAGTGGGACGACGACATCCACCACGCCATCCACACCGCGGTCTCGGGTGAGCGGCAGGGTTACTACTCCGACTTCGGCTCCCTGGAGTCGTTGGCGAACACTCTGAAGCACGGCTACTTCCACGCCGGGACGTACTCGTCGTTCCGGCATCGCCGCCACGGTCGGCCGCTGGACACCGCGACCATTCCCGCCACCCGCCTGCTGGCCTACACCTCCGACCACGACCAGGTGGGCAACCGCGCCGTCGGTGACCGGCCCTCGCAGAACCTGACGTTCGGCCAACTCGCCGTCAAGGCGGCGTTGGTGCTGACCTCGCCGTACACGGCGATGCTGTTCATGGGCGAGGAGTGGGCGTCCTCGAGCCCCTTCCAGTTCTTCACCTCCCATCCCGAGCCGGAGCTCGCCCGCGCCACCGCCGAGGGCCGCAAGGCGGAGTTCGCCCACCACGGGTGGGATGCCGACGAGATCCCCGACCCGCAGGACCCCGAGACCTTCCAACGGTCCAAGCTGAAGTGGGACGAAGTCGACACCGGCGACCACGCCCGCCTGCTGCAGCTGTACCGCGCGCTCATCGAGCTGCGTCGCGAGCCCGACCTGGCCGACCCGTGGCTCGACCACATGACGGTCGACTACGACGAGGAGCAGCGCTGGATCACGCTGCACCGCGGGGCATTCAGCATCGTCTGCAACCTGGGGGACGACTCGGTGACCGTGCCGGTCGGCGGCGAGGTGGTGCTGGCTTCGGCCGACGCCGAAGTCGGCGAGTCCACGACGCTGCCGAAACAGTCCTTCGTCGTCATCCGGACGTCGTGACGGCCGCCGTCACATCGGGGTCGGCGCACCAAAGACGGGAATGACGCCGACGGGCAGTATCGCCAGCGCGATTCCGGCCACCGCGACGATGGTGACCGTTCGTCGACTCGGCGGCTCGTCGATCTCCGGCTGGCGAATCGCGTACAGCACGTAGACGATTCCGAGGTCGTAGGCGATGGTCGTCCACCAGCGGATCCAGTCCACCCCGGTGAGGAACACCGGGAGGAACAGCCCCAGGGCGAGGACGACGGCCACCCTCCGAGTCAGCAGGGCGTCCCGGAAGCGTCGAATCGGCACCCCCGAGGCCAGGCCGATGAGGTACATCGCGGCCGCGAACACCGCGGCCCCGAAGAGCGCCGAACCGACCAGCGCCAGCGGGCCGATACCGAGTACGAAACGCAGTGCGTCACCGAAGCCTTGGTCGAACAGCGGCAGGATCGCGCGACACATCCAGTCGTGGTAGTCGACGTCGTAGCGAACACCCTGGAGGATCTGGGCGGGAGTGAGGTGACCCGCGATGGGGTGGTTCATCGGTCCGTGCGGCACCGACTGGCACAGCGCCCGGGAGATTCCGCGCTCGCCGAACACCGTCACCGCCAATGCGGTCACGAGACCGGGCCCCACACTCAGCGCCGCACACACCCGGAAGGCCCCGGCGCCGAGCTCGGGTGCCAGCACGGTGAGCGCGGCGACCGCCCCCAACGCGAAGAGGAACGGCGTGGCCTCGTGCACCAGGGTCAACACCGCCAGCACCGCGCCGTGGACCACGCTGAGGATCACCGTTGCCCGGCGACTGGTGACCGCGGTCAGCGACACCGCGAACGCGGCGAGCACGGCGGCGCCCAACAGGTCGGTGCGCGCGGAGAACAGACCGAAGGCGAACCCGAATGGCAGCACCGGAATCAGCAACGCCACGAGCAGCTTTCGCTGCGACCGTGGACCCCGGCGCAGCACCGACCACATCAGCAGGGCCAAGCCGAGGCTGTAGGTCCCCGTCAGGATCCACCGCAGGACGCGCAGCGCGTCGAAGTAGTCGTCGGGCGGAAACCACGTGACGACTTCGCCGGCGAGCCCGCGTCGGACGAAGCCATGGGAGTAGTCGACCGAGAAGTACGAGTAGAAGTAGCCGTCCGGGACGACGGTCGTCGCGATGGCCACCAGCACGGCCATCCACACCACCAGCAGCAGCGCGAACGTCACGTGGCGGCGACGGCTGGGGCCGGCGCCCATTGCGGTGCTGGACAACTGGCCCCCGACTCTCGGCGTTCGCGGCCCCGTGCTCGACGCCGCGGTTCGCCGCACGAGTATAGGGTCTGTCGACGTGAGCGCTGAACCGGCAGTGTCCTGGCCGCGATGAGGGTCGTGGTGGCCATCCACGGCACCCGGGGTGACGTCGAGCCGTGCGCAGCCCTGGCCCTGGAGATGCAGCGCCGCGGGCACGACGTCTCGACGGCGGTACCGCCCAACCTGGTCGGCTTCGTCGAATCCGTCGGACTGCCCGCGGTGAGTTACGGCCCGGACTCCCAGCAGCAGCTGCGAGGCGACGTCTTCGAACGGCCCGACGCCCTCACCGCCGCCACCCCGTCGGATTGGCTGCGGCTGGGCAACCCGCTCGACGCCCTGCGCAAGGCCCGCGCCGCCGCCACCCGCGGGTGGGAGGAGATGAGCCGCACGCTGTCCTCGCTCGCCGCGGGCGCCGACCTGGTCGTCACCGGCACGGCGTATCAGGAGATCGCAGGCAACGTCACCGAGGCCCTCGGCATCCCCCTGGCCGAGGTGCACTACTTTCCGGTCCGCGCCAACACCTCCGTGATGCCGGTTCGACTTCCGATCAGGGTGGTCGGCGGCGCGTATGCCGCCGGTGAGTGGATGCACTGGCAGCTGCTCAGACCCGCCGAGAGCCGGCAACGCCACCTACTGGGGTTGCCGCCGGCGACCAGCCGGCCGGTCGCGCGCATCGTGGGCCGCGGCTCCGTGGAACTGCAAGCCTACGATCCGGTCTTCTTTCCCACCCTGGCGCAGGAGTGGAGCCCCCGGCGCAGGCCCGTCATCGGCTCGATGACGCTGCAACTCCCCACCGCGGTCGACGGCGACGTCGAGTCCTGGATCGCATCGGGCGCCCCTCCCGTCTACTTCGGGTTCGGCAGCATGCCCGTCGACGACTTCACGGCCACGGTCAGCCTCATCGGCGAGGCCTGCGCCACGCTCGGCGTGCGAGCACTGATCTGCGCGGGATCCTCGGCGTCCGAGGCCACCACCACGACCACCACCGACGCCGTCAAGATCGTCGCCGCCGTCAACCATGCCACGGTGTTTCCGCGGTGCCGCGCCGTCGTACACCACGGCGGAGCGGGCACGACGGCGGCCGGGTTGCGCGCCGGCGTCCCCACCTTGGTGCTGTGGGTGGCCGCCGAGCAGCCGCTGTGGGGCAAGCAGGTCGAACGCCTCGGCGTCGGCACGTACCGCCGCTTGTCGGCCACCACCGGTGAGACGTTGCTCGCCGACCTACGAATGGTGTTGGCTGACAACACCTCTGAGCGCGCAACGGCGCTGGCCCAACGGATGACCCCGCCGTCCGACAGCGTCGCGACCGCCGCGAGTCTGCTCGAGGGAGTAGCCCGCGGCCGCTGACACGAGTTGCTAACCCCGAGCAGGAGACGGTACGTTCCCGCTGGTGTGGACGACGGTGATTCTGCTCGGCCTCACGGTGAGCATCGAGCCCACCCGTCTCGGGTTGATCGCCCTGCTCCTAACCAGGCCGCGCCCCATCCGGCATCTGATCGTGTTCCAGCTCACCGGTCTGACGATCAGTCTCACCGTGGGTTTCACCGTCTTGTTCGTGTTCCACCACAGCTTCTTCGGCCACAGCGACGTCAGTCCGGCGCCGCTGCAGATCGCGTTCGGTGTCGTGCTGCTGCTCCTGGCCGCCGTGCTGGCGTCCAACATCCCCCTGGATCGGTTCTCGCGGCAGAAGGTCCCGTCGAGCGGCGGCGCCGACGACCCGGCCGCCCCCGCCGCCACGCCCGCCCCGACGACTCGGCGAGGACACCTGCTGCGCCGGGTCCGGCGCTTCCTCAAAGGCGAGTCCTCCGCGCTGTCGGCCTCCATCGGAGCGGCTACGGCCATGCCGAGTATCGACTACTTCGTCCTTCTGGCCATCATCATCGCGTCCAAGGCGCCGGCGCTGGAGCAGGCCCTGGCCCTGCTGACCTTCCTCCTGCTCGCCGGGGCCGGGGCGTCGATTCCGCTGCTGAGCTTCATCGTGGCGCCGGAGAAGACCCGCGTGTGGGTGCAGAACCTGAGCACCTGGATTCGCCGACGCACGCGCAAGCAAGCGGGTCTGTTCGTCGGCGTCGTCGGTGCCCTCCTGATCGCCATCGGCGTCCTCAGCTGACGGCTCAGGTCAGGTAGCGGTAGGCCGGGGAGCCGGGTTCGAGCGCCTCGACGTGCATGTCGGAGCGGCGCATCCGTTCCATCAGACCGTCGTAGCCCGCCGCCGAACCGAGCTCCACGCCGACGAGTGCCTCACCGGTCTCACGGTTGTTGCGCTTGACGTACTCGAAGAGCGTGACGTCGTCGCCCGGGCCGAGCACCTCGTCCAGGAACCGCCGCAGCGCGCCCGGCTCCTGCGGAAAGTCGACCAGGAAGTAGTGCTTGAGGCCCAGGTGCACCAGGGACCGCTCGAGCACCTCGTTGTAGCGGGACACGTCGTTGTTGCCGCCGGAGATCAGGCACACCACCGTCGACCCCGGCTCCACGGTGCCCTCGGTGCACGCCTCCATCAGCGCCGCGACCGACAGCGCGCCCGCGGGCTCGGCGATGATGCCCTCGTTTTGATAGAGATCCAGCATCGCGGTGCACACCGCACCCTCGTCGACCGAGGTGATCGACACCATGTCCCCGGCCGCCGACAGCACCGCATACGGCAGCGCACCGGCGCGGGCGACGGCGGCGCCGTCGACGAACTGGTCGACGTGGTCGAGCGTCACCGGCTCACCGGTCGCCAGGGCCGCGAGCATCGACGCCGCACCCGCGGGCTCGACGCCGAGCACCGAGGTCTTGACCGTGCGCTCGGCCAGGTAGGTGGTCATGCCGCTGATGCAGCCGCCCCCGCCGACCGGCACGATGACGAGGTCGGGCTCGGCCTCCAGTTGCTGCAGGATCTCCACGGCGATGGTGCCCTGACCGGCCATGGTGCGCAGGTCGTCGTACGGCGGCACCAGCGTGGCACCGGTGCGCTCGACGTCGGCGAGCGCGGCCGCCGCGGCGACGTCGAACGTGGCGCCGCCGACGATGAGCTCGATGAAGTCGCCGCCGTGATAGCGGATCCGGTCGCGCTTCTGCTTGGGAGTCTTGGCGGGTACGTACACCCGACCGTGCACGCCCATCGACCGGCACGCCTTCGCGAACCCCTGGGCGTGGTTGCCTGCCGACGCGCACACCACGCCGGCCGCGAGTTCGTCGGGCGTCAGCTGCATCAACAGGTTGTAGGCGCCGCGCAGCTTGTAGCTGCGGACCGATTGCAGGTCTTCCCGCTTGAGGTAGACCTCGAGGCCGGTGATCGCCGAGAGTCGGTCGCCGTACTCCAAGGGAGTCCGACTCACCACACCCGAGATGCGCAGAGCCGCCTCGTCGATGTCCGAGGCGCCAAGCGGCGCGGAACGGCGAGAGGCGTGACTCAGATCGGCGGACACCGATCAATGGTGCCACTACCCCACCGGGCAGGCGAAATGGGTTTCACCACGACGCGCCCGACTCGAAGTTTCGGCTTCCCGAAATCTCGTTTACGAGCTATCGTGGTGTCATGACCACGCCATCGGAAGTTCACATCGCCGGCGTCCCGTGGCCTGCCTACAAATTGGTGGCCCTCGCGGTCGGTGCGCTGGTCTTCCTGATCGTCGGCGTCGTCACCGCCAGTGCCGCGCCCGCCGTGCTCGGTGGCGCCGCCGCCGCGACCGTCGTCTGGCTGGCACAGCTGCCGACGCGGTCCTCGAAGGCCTAACTCTGCTGCTCGACCAGGCCGCGTAGCGTCGCCAGGTCCGCGGCCACCGCCGCCGCGTCGGCGGCGAACTGCTCGTCGGTCACCCCCGCGAAGCGACGCACCGTGAACACGACCTCGCACCCCCGGCCGTCCAGGCCGGCCGGTATCACCCGCATCGGGTTGTAGAAGCGCGTCCCGTCCGGCAGCGTCACCACGTGATCCAGCACCCCGAAGTCGTTGCGCGGAGCGAATCGAACCTCGGCGGTGGCGAGCTGGGGGTCGGCCAGACCGGCGGCCCACCGGGCCAGGTTGGCGGGGTCGGCGGCGAACGAGTAGACCTCGGTGGCGTCCGCGTCGACCCACTGGCTGACGTGCAGGGAATCAACAGTCGTGTCGTCGCTCATTCCTCCATGGTGGCCGACACACTGTTCTGATGGGCCCAGATGCGCACCGTGACGACGCCACACCGCAGGAAGTCCAGGAATTCGTCCGGCGCGCCGAGCACCTCGCGGGCGACGCCGGGCAGCGCGTCCCGTCGTGGTTGCGCCCCGGCGACCCCGAGAACCGCTGGCCGGTCCTGATCGCCATCCTCGCCGCCATCGCGATCCAGCACGCCATTCCGGTGCAGTACACCGTGCTGCCCCGCTGGCCCCTGATCGGCATGGAGCTCTTGCTGGTCGTGGTGACCCTCGTCGTCAACCCCATGCGCATCTCCCGGCGCACCACCGTGGGCCGGTGGGCCAGCCTGATCCTGACCGCAGCCATCACCGTCGACAACTGTGCGTCGGCCTTCGTGCTGGCCAAGCGGATCCTCAGCGGCCAGGTCAGCAACGACGCGTCGGTACTCCTCGGCGGCGGTGCGGCGATCTTCGTCACCAACGTCATCGCCTTCGGCATCTGGTACTGGGAACTGGACCGCGGCGGACCGTTCGCGCGACGTTCCGGCGAGCAGCCCTACCCCGACTTCCTCTTCCCGCAGATGACCGATCCGAGCAAGGCCAGACCGGACTGGCGGCCCACCTTCGTGGACTACCTCTACGTCAGCTTCACCAACGTGGTGGCGTTCTCCCCCACCGACACGATGCCCCTGGCCCGCTGGGCCAAGATGATGATGACGCTGCAGGCCCTGGTGTCGACCACGACCATCGCGCTGGTGATCGCGCGCGCGGTCAACGTGTTGCGTTAGCCGCCCAGGCAGCCGGGGCCGAGCAGCGCCTTGAGATCGCCCATCAACGCCGATGACGGCGTGACGCGCAGCGCCTGATCGAGTTCGAGGGTGGTGATGCGGTCACCGCTGATCAACCGCAACCGCACCTGGGACGTGCCGGGGTGGTTGGCCAGCACCTGCTTGAGCGCGCCGACCTTCTCGACCGTGCACTGCCGGGTGGGAAGACTGACCGCCACCGGGCGGTCGGCCTGGGCGTTGGAGAAGTCCGGGACGACGAGGTCGTTGGCGATCAGCGAGAGCCGGTCGTCGCGCGAGTTGACCTTGCCGCTGACGATGACGACGGTGTCGTCGGCGATCTCGGCGCCGAAGGTCGAGTAGGTATGCGGGAAGAACATCACCTCGATGCCGCCGGTGAGGTCCTCCAATTGCGCCGACGCCCAGGGCATTCCGTTCTTGTTCACCCGCCGGTTCACCGACGCGAGGATGCCGCCGACCCGCACCTGCGAATCGTTGGCCACGTCACCGTTGAGGATCGCCGGGATGGGCGTATCCACCTGTGCCGACAGCAGGTGGGCGATGCCGTTGAGCGGGTGGCCGGACACGTAGAGCCCGAGCATCTCCCGCTCCAGGGCCAGCTTGTGCTTGTCCTCCCACTCCTCGTCGGGGACCTTGATCGCGAAGACCGCGTCGGCCGCGGTGTCGGCGCCGCCGAACAGGTCGAACTGACCCATCGCCTCGGCCTTCTTGGTGCCGAGCACCGAGTCGACGGCGTCGGTGTGAATGAGGAACAGGCCCTTGCGGGGATGCCCCAGCGAATCGAAGGCGCCGGCCTTGACCAGTGATTCCGTCACCTTCTTGTTGCACGCGGTGACGTCGATCTTGTTCAGGTAGTCCGAGAAGTCGGTGAACTTGCCCTTGTCGGTGCGCGTGGCGATCAGGGACGAGACGACGTTGGCGCCGACGTTGCGCACTGCGCCGAGGCCGAAGCGGATGTCGGTGCCCACCGAGGCGAAGTTGACCACCGATTCGTTGACGTCCGGGGGCAGCACGGTGATGCCGAGGCGACGGCAGTCGGCCAGGTACACCGCCGCCTTGTCCTTGTCGTCGCCGACCGAGGTCAGCAGACCGGCCATGTACTCGGCCTGGAAGTTGGCCTTGAGGTAAGCCGTCCAGTACGACACCAACCCGTAGCCGGCGGCGTGGGACTTGTTGAACGCGTAGCCGGCGAACGGAAGGATGGTGTCCCACAACGCCTTCACCGCGGCCTCGGAGAATCCGTTGGCCGTCATGCCCTCGCGGAAGCCCTTGTACTCGGCCTCGAGCACCTCGAGCTTCTTCTTGCCCATGGCCTTGCGCAGCGCGTCGGCCTTGCCCATCGAATAGCCGGCGACCTTCTGGGCGATGAACATGATCTGCTCTTGGTAGACGATCAGGCCGTAGGTCTCCGACAGGATCTCCTTGAGCGGTTCCTCGAGCTCCGGGTGGATCGGCTTGATTGGCTGGCGACCGTTCTTGCGGTCGGCGTAGTCGTTGTGCGCGTTCATGCCCATCGGGCCGGGGCGGTACAGCGCGAGCACCGCGACGATGTCGTTGAACTCGGTGGGCTGCATGCGGCGCAACAGGTCTCGCATCGGCCCGCCGTCGAGCTGGAACACCCCGAGGGTGTCACCGCGGCCCAGCAGTTCGTAGGCCTTGGCGTCGTCGAGGTCCAAGGCCTCCAGGTCGAGTTCCATGCCCCGGTTGGCCCTGATGTTGTCGATGCAGTCACCGATGATCGTCAGGTTCCGCAGGCCGAGGAAGTCCATCTTCAGCAGGCCGATGGCCTCGCACGACGGGTAGTCCCAGCCGCTGATGACCGCGCCGTCCTGCGGACGCTTCCACAGCGGGATCGCCTCGATCAGCGGCTCGGAGCTCATGATCACCGCGCAGGCGTGCACGCCGGCGTTGCGGACCAGACCCTCCAGACCACGGGCCGTCTCGTAGATCGCCCGGACGTCGGGATCGGTGTCGAGCAGGGCGCGGACCTCGGCGGCCTCCTTGTACCGCTCGTGGGTCGGATCGGTGATGCCGGAGAGCGGAATGTCCTTGGCCATGATCGGCGGCGGCAGCGCCTTGGTGATCCGGTCGGCGATGGCGAAGCCCGGCTGGCCGTAGTTGACGCGCGCCGAATCCTTCAGCGCCGCCTTGGTCTTGATGGTGCCGAAGGTGATGACCTGGGCCACCCGGTCACTGCCCCACCTGTTCGCCGCGTATCGCAGCATCTCGCCGCGGCGGCGGTCGTCGAAGTCGATGTCGATGTCGGGAGCCGACGGCCGTTCCGGGTTGAGGAACCGCTCGAACAGCAGGCCGTGCGGGATCGGGTCGATGTTGGTGATGCCCATCGCGTAGGCCACCAGCGAGCCCGCCGCCGATCCGCGGCCCGGGCCCACCCGAATGTCGACGGACTTGGCGTAGTTGATGAGGTCGGCGACGATCAGGAAGTACGACGGAAAGCCCTTGTCGCAGATGACCTTGATCTCGAACATGGCCCGGTCGGTGTACTCGGGCGGGACGGGTGCGCCCTTGAACCGGCGCTCCAGTCCGGCGGTGACCTCGTGGGTCAGCCACGACGCTTGGTCGTGGCCCTCGGGCACCGGGAAGATCGGCATCCGGTCCTTGGGCGCCCACACGTCGGCGTAGGACTGCACCCGCTCGGCGATCAGCAGCGTCGAGTCACACGCCCCGGGCACCTCGTCGTCCCACAGCGCCCGCATCTCCTGCGCCGACTTGAGGTAGTAACCGTCGCCGTCGAACTTGAAGCGCGTCGGGTCCGAGAGGGTCTTGCCGGTCTGCACGCACAGCAACGCCTCGTGGTTGCGCGACGCCTCCCGGGTGACGTAGTGGCAGTCGTTGGTGGCCAGCGGCGGGATGTTCAGCGTGCGGCCGACCTCGAGGAGGCCCTCGCGGACGCGGCGTTCGATGTCGAGGCCGTGATCCATCAACTCGAGGAAGAAGTTGTCCGGCCCGAAGATCTCGCGCCACTTGGCAGCGGCCTCGACGGCCTCCTTCTGATGACCCAGCCGCAGCCGGGTCTGCACCTCGCCCGACGGGCACCCCGTGGTGGCGATGATGCCCTCGGCGTGTTCGGCGATGATCTCGGCGTCCATCCGCGACCACTTGCCGAGCTGCCCCTCGAAGGAGGCCAGCGACGACAGTTTGAAGAGGTTGCGCAGACCCGTGGCGTTCTCCGCGACCATGGTCATGTGGGTGTAGGCGCCACTGCCCGACACGTCGTCGGACTTCTGGCTCGGGTCGCCCCAGAGCACGCGCTTGGTGTCGAAGCGGGAGCCGGGCGCGATGTAGGCCTCGACCCCGATGATGGGCGTGATGCCGGCGGCGGTCGCGGCGTTGTAGAACTCGCTGGCGCCGAACATGTTTCCGTGGTCGGTCATGCCGATGGCGGACATGCCGAGCCGCTCCGCCTCGGCGAACATGGGCTTGACCTTCGCCGCCCCGTCGAGCATCGAGTACTCGGTGTGATTGTGCAGGTGCACGAACGACTTGCCGGCAGCGCCGGCGCGGGGAGCAGACTGATCGACCATAGGGCCGCCAGTCTATGGCCGCCCTCCGACGGCGCTCGGCGTGTCGTCATTCGTGTCGCGACGAGTCGCCGCCGCCGCACCATCCAGGCCCAGGCCGTGCGCCATCAGGCGGTCCAGCTCGGTGGTGATCGCGGACAGGTCGGACACGCCGTCGACGAAGCCGGCGTAGAAGACGAGGCCCAACAGCATGGCGTGCAGCACGTCGACGACGGGGGCGACCTCGACGCCGTCGGCCAGTTCGCCTCGGGCGTGCGCGGCGCTCACCAGTTCCATCAGGCAGTCCCGGATGCCGGTGCTCGCATACGGGCGCAACTCGACGTTCCTGGCCGACTCCAGTCGGGCGGTGACGATGAAGGCGACCTGGGAACGATCGCGGCCGTCGAGGTGGCGGACCGCCGCGACCAGGGCGGCGAATTGTTCGACCAGGGTGGTCGGCCGCTGGGCCTGCTCGACCAGCTCGGCGACGACGGCGCCGGCCTCGACCACCAGGCACTGGTAGATCTCCTCGCGGGAGGCGAAGTAGTAGTGCAGGGTGGGGCGGCTCAGGTCGGCGGCCACCGCGATCGCCTGGAACGTCGTCGCCTGGTACCCGCGTTCGTTGACGACCTGACGGGCCGCTCGAAGGATGCGGTTGCGCGTCTCCACCGAATCGGAGTTGACGGGACGCCCGCGCCGGCGCGCGACCGCGGTCGACCGATCGTCGCGCTGCGTCATGCTGGCAAACCATATGGCATAGCTGTCACCAGGTCAATCATTGGTCGGCGGCAACCCAGGAGCGAGGTTGTCCGGACGGGATCGCATCGGGGACCGGCCGGCCCGGTCGACGTCCGGCCGCCCCCGGGACTGGCGGCGAGGCGCGGCGCCGGGGACAAATGCCGTTCGCAGTGCGGCTTTCGTGACGTGTGCACCGGGCCGCCCGGCGTGACGGGACCGGTCGACGTCGGGCCACCACGGGCGGTGGCCGGTGTGACGCGAGGCGGTCGCCTCGGCCGGTTGGCTCTCGCACCGGGTTCGCCTGGCAACGATATGGGGGCGATCGGCGCCGCGGACTCAGGAGCGGGCGCGCCGCACCGCGTCGACGGTGAACACCGCGAGCGCCACCCAGATGAGCCCGAACCCGACCCACCGGCCGAGCGGCATCGGCTCGTGCGCGACGAGCACGCCCCAGCACATCTGCAACGCCGGGTTCAGATAGAACAGCAACCCCATCGTCACCATCGGCAGACGTTGCGCGCCCGCGGCGAACAACAGCAGCGGTATCGCCGTCACCGGTCCCGCCAGCACCAGCAGCGCGGCGTGACCCGCGCCGTAGCCGACGACGTGGCCTTGCCCCATGATCTGGAGGACCACCAGGTAGCCCACGGCCAGTGGCAGCGCGAGCAGGGTCTCGACGGCGACGCTGACCCGCGGGTCGGCCACCACCACCTTCTTCACCAGGCCGTACAACCCGAACGACACGGCCAGGCCCACCGCGACGTACGGAGGTGACCCCACCTCGGCGGTCAGCACCACCACGGCGAGCACGGCCAGGCCGAGGGCCACCAGCTGCCACCGGCCGATCCGCTCGCGGAACACCACGACGCCCAGCGCCACCGTGACCAGCGGCGTCACGAAGTACCCCAGTGCCGCGTCGACGACGTGACCGTGGGTGGCCGCCCAGATGTAGATGCCCCAGTTGACCGAGATGAGCGCCGAGGCCCCCAGCAACAGCAGCCACGTGCGACCGCTCAGCGTCCGGAGGTCCCCGAACCGGCCCGCGACCGCGAGCACCGCGCACAGACACACTGCGCTCCACACGATGCGGTGTGCCAGCACCTCCAGCGAACCGGCGGGCAGGAGCAACGGGAAGAACCCGGGGCACAACCCCCACCAGACGTAGGCACCGATACCGGCGAACATGCCGGTGCGCCTGCGTGATTCGGCGACCGAGCCGTCGCTCACGAGTCGTCGTGCCGCAGGATGTCCAGCGCGTGTTGCAGATCGGTCGGGTACGGGCTGGTGATCTCGACGCGGCGGCCGTCTGCGGGGTGCGCGAACGCCAGCTCACGGGCGTGCAACCACTGCCGTTCCAGGCCGAGTCGCTTGGCCAGCGTCGGGTCGGCGCCGTAGGTGAGGTCACCGCAACACGGGTGATGCAGCGCCGAGAAGTGGACGCGGATCTGATGCGTGCGCCCGGTCTCCAGGTGCACGTCGAGCAGGCTCGCGGCGGCGAACGCCTCCACGGTGTCGTAGTGGGTGACGCTGTGCCTGCCCCCCTCGCTGACCGCGAACTTCCAGTCGTTGCTGCGGTGCCTGCCGATGGGCGCGTCGATGGTGCCGCTGGACGGGTCGGGGTGCCCTTGCACCAGCGCGCTGTACCGCTTCTCGACCGTGCGCTCCTTGAAGGCCCGCTTGAGCACCGTGTACGCATGCTCGGAGATGGCCACCACCATCACCCCGGAGGTGCCGACGTCGAGACGCTGCACGATGCCCTTGCGCTCAGGCACGCCGGAGGTCGTGATCCGGAAACCTGCCGCGGCCAGCCCGCCCAGCACGGTCGGCCCCGTCCACCCGACCGACGCGTGCGCGGCGACCCCGGCCGGCTTGTCGACGGCGACGATGTCGTCGTCGGCGTAGAGGATGTCCATGCCCTCGATGTCGACTGGCGAATTGTCCAGGGGCGCAGGCGGTTCGGGAAGACGCACCTCGAGCCAGGCGCCGGCGACGAGGCGGTCGGACTTGCCGACCGGGCTGCCGTCGAGTTCGACGCCGCCGTCCTCGGCCATCGTCGCCACGATGGTCCGGGACAACCCGAGGAGCCGCGACACACCGGCGTCGACGCGCATCCCCGCCAGGCCTTCCGGCACCGGCATGGACCGGGTCGTCATCAGTCCCTCTCGGTATCGGCTTCGGTCACCGGGCCCGCGGTGGTCCGCTCGGGCGACTCGGTGTCCGGCCGGCGCCGTCCCTCGGTATCGAAGTCGAAGCCGAACAACGACAGCGCCACCAACAGGATCGCGCCCCCCACGACCGCGGGGTCGGCGACGTTGAACACCGGCCACCACCCGATCGACAGGAAGTCCACGACGTGCCCGCGCAGCGGCCCAGGAGACCGGAAGAAGCGGTCGACGAGGTTGCCGAGCGCACCGCCGAGGATCATGCCGAGCCCCAGCGCCCACCACGGTGAGACCAGACGACGGCCCATCCAGATGATGCCGACGACGACGGCCGAGGCGACCAGCGTCAACACCCAGGTGTAGCTGGTGCCCATCGAGAACGCGGCCCCGGAGTTGCGCACCAGCGTCCACGTCACCGTGTCCCCGATGATCGACACCGGCTGCTGCGGCGTCAGCAACCTGACCGCCAGCACCTTCGTCACCACGTCGAGGAGCAGCACGACGGAGGCGACCGAGAGCAACAGGCGCAGTCGCCGCCGCCGTGGCGGTGCGGCGGTGTCGTCGCCCGCGGTCGCGGACTCCGTCGATCCCGTTGATTCGTCAGTCACTCCCCCATCATCCCAAAGGGCCGATGGTGAACAATCGCCGCATGATGCAAGCGTGCCCGCGGGCCGTCACCGGATGAGCCGCGTCGTCGTCGTCACCACGGGCGGCACCATCGCCACCAGCACGGGCGCCGACGGCGTGGCACGGCCCACCCAGACCGGTGACGACCTGACGGCAGGGCTGCACACCGGCGTGGACGTGGACGTCGTGGACCTCATGGCCGTGGACAGTTCGCAGATGCAGCCCGCCGACTGGGACCGGATGCGCGCCGCGGTGGCCTCGGCCAGCCAGGCCGGCGTCGACGGCGTGGTGATCACCCACGGCACCGACACCATGGAGGAGACGGCGCTGTGGCTGGAGCTGACCCACCACGGTGACCTGCCCGTGGTGCTCACCGGGGCGATGCGCAGCGCCGACGCCGAGGACGCCGACGGTCCGGCCAACCTGCACGACGCCGTGACGCTGGCGGCGAACCCCGACGCCAGGGGCATCGGGGTGGTCGTGACGCTGGCCGGCACCATCTGGCAGCCGTTGGGACTGACCAAGACCGGCGCCGGCTTCGTCGGCGTCGACGTCACGCCCCGACCGCGTCGACGGCCGTCGCTCGGCGACGTGTCCGCAGCGCGGGCGCCCCGCGTCGACGTCGTCGCGACCTACGCGGGTGGCGACGCGGTGGCGCTGGACGCATGCGTCGCGGCCGGGGCCCGCGGAATCGTCCTCGAGACCCTCGGATCGGGCAATGCCGCCGCGGCGGTGATCGGCGGCGTCGGCCGGGCGTGCGCGGCCGGCGTGTCGGTGGTGCTCTCCAGCAGGGTGCCCGGCGCCCGCGTCACCGTCGGCTACGGGCCGGGGCGCCAGCTGGTCGACGCAGGCGCGGTGGTCGCGGCGAGGCTGGCGCCGCCGCAGTCGCGGGTACTCCTGGCGGCGGCGCTGACCGCAGGCAGTCCGGTCGACGAGGTATTCGCGCGGTGGGGCGACGCGCCCGAGGTCCGTCCCGCAGCGGTGCGGTAGTCACTCCGCCTCCGCCATCGCGGCGACGTACGCCGGCCAGTCCAGACTGTCGACTGGGTTGGCCCGGGCCACCTCGGGGCTGTCGTGGGACAGGGTGTGGGCCTGACCCGGCCCGCTGGCCCTGGTCTCGAAGCGCACGGTCATCACCCCGTGCCCCGCGCCTTGAACCCAACCGTGGCCGAATCGGGAGTGGACGACGTCGTCGCCGATGCGCCAGGGCACGTCGGCGGGTTCGGCGACCGACGCCACCGGGCCGGTCTGCAAGCCGACGGAGGCCTCGAGCGTCTGCTCCAGATCGGGGAACAGGGATTCCTGCAGCACGTCGGACAGCCCGGAGAACCCCACCCCGAGCAGCCGCACGGGCCCGATCTCCACCGGGTCGAGCAGCAGCCGGTGGGCGGTGCCGATCAGCGTGGCCGGGTCGGCGGTGGCGTATGGCAGGGTGGCCGACCGGGTCAGGGTGCTCATGTCGGAGCGCTTCAGCTTCACGGTGACGGTGCGTGCTCCCCGGCCGTCGCGCATCAGCCGCGCGTGGGCGTGCTCCCCGATGGGACCCGTGGCCTCGCGCAGCTGATCCAGCGTGTTCAGGTCGGCGGCGAAAGTCGACTCGGCACTGATTTGCTTGGCGCTCAACCGTTCCGCCACCGGCCGGTCGTCGACGCCGCGCGCCAGCAGGTGTAGCGCGGGCCCCACCGTGGCACCGAGGATGTCGGCCACCTCCGAGGCGCTCAACGCCGCCAACGCGCCAACGGTGTCCACGCCGAGTCGATGCAGCCGTTCCTCGGCGACCGGGCCGATGCCCCACAGCCGGCGCACCGGCAGCCCAGCCAGCAGCGCCCGCTCCTCCTCGCGGCGCACGACGCGGATGCCGTCGGGCTTGGCCAGGCCGGAGGCGATCTTGGCCAGCTGCTTGCCGGAACCGGCACCGACGGAGGCCACCAGGCCCGTCTCGGCGCGCACCCGGGCACGCAGATCCTCGCAGAACCGGTGGACGTCCTCGGCGCCGGCGCCGGCCAGCTCGGCCGGCTCGCCGAAGGCCTCGTCGAAGGACAATTGTTCGAGGACGGGAACCAGGGCGCGGACGGTGTCGAGCACCCTGTTGCTGGCCACCCCGTAGACCACCCCCCGGGGCGGCAACACCACCGCGGCGGGACCGACCATGCGCCGGGCCTGATGCATCGGCATCGCCGACCGGGCGCCGAACACGCGCGACTCGTAGCTCGCGCCCGCGACCACACCACGGCCACCGAGCCCGCCGACCAACACCGGTCGGCCGCGGAGGGTGGGTCGCGTCAGCTGCTCGACGGAGGCGAAGAACGCATCCATGTCGAAGTGCAGCACCCACCGCCCCTCCATGCAGGCGATGCTAGGGCGCGTGTCCGACGCACCGGGAATCGAGGGGAGCCTGACCAGCCCACGAGCAAACTCGCCAAACATTCCGTTTGCCGGATTCGCCGAGCGGTGGGCATCGACCACACAATTGTCTACACTCAATTCGATTCATTCATTGCGTCCATTTCTGCAAGGAATTTCATGACTGTCCGATTGAAGCGAGTTCTCCTCACCCTCGCGTCCGGCTCGGCACTCGCCGTGGGCCCGTTGCTCTATGGGACCGTCGTCGTTCCTGCGATCGGCCACGCCGACACCGACACCAAGCCCGCGCCCGCCGAGAAGGGCTTGAACTGCCCCGACGGCACCGTCGTCGACGAAGAGAACCATCAGTGCGTCGACCTGGTCGCCGGCATCAGCAAGCAGCTGCAGGCCCTGCCTCCCCCACCCTCGCTGGCTGCCGGCGGCGGCGGCCTGGGTGGCGGTTTGGGTGGTTTGCCGGGCGGCATTCCGTCGCTGGGCACCGTCAACCTGCCCGACGTCGTCCTGCCGAGCGTCGGCCTCGGCTTGGTGCCGAACCTCGCGGTCAACCTGCAGCCGCAGATCCCCGGCCCCTCGCTGCCGGCCATCAACCCGCTCAACCCGCTGGGCCTGCCCCCACCACCGCTCTGATCGACTTCTCCAGCGGTGCCCGACGATCCTCGATCGCCGGGCACCGCTGTGTCAGCCGTGTTCCTTCTAGGTGACGGGGGCGTCCGATGTCGCGTTCGGTGCCCCTGACCGCGCGATCGCCCCACCCGTTGCCCGCCATCCTGTCGGCGTTTCGCGACGAGGACTACTGGCACTCTCGGCTGGGGGCCTTCGAGGGAGGATCGCCCACCCTGGACGCGCTCGACACCGACTCGGCGGGCCGCACCACCGTCGCGATGACGATGCGCTTCGGC
>Ga0209051_1000991_pt1 | contig 27413 bp, 27 predicted proteins | sample AraplaCvi_mMS_r2_2_FD_184286 | JGI IMG/M metagenome (GOLD analysis project Ga0209051, IMG submission 184286) | Arabidopsis root microbial communities from North Carolina, USA - plate scrape MF_Cvi_mMS_r2 (SPAdes) (version 2) | ecosystem: Host-associated > Plants > Roots > Endosphere | place...
GTCGCCGCCACCGTGAAGGTGCCCCACGGCGATTCGGCCAGCGCCTTCACCACGATCAGCGCCAGCACCGCGAGGATGATGATCATGATCATGAAGGTGCCGAACAGCGCGATCATGCCGGGCACCGTGCCCATCTCCTGCTTGACGAGGTCGCCGAGCGAGCGGCCGTCGCGCCGCGTGGAGATGAAGAGAATGATGAAGTCCTGCACCGCGCCCGCGAACACCACGCCCGCCAGCACCCACAGCAGCCCGGGCAGGTAGCCCATCTGCGCGGCGAGCACCGGGCCCACCAGCGGACCGGCGCCCGCAATGGCCGCGAAGTGGTGGCCGAACAGCACGTTCTTGTCGGTCGGCACGTAGTCGAGGCCGTCGTTGTGGCGGTGCGCCGGCGTCTTGCGGTTGCCGTCCAGCCCCAGCACCTTCTCGGCGATGAACAGGCTGTAGTAGCGGTAGGCGATCAGGTAGGTGCAGACCGCGGCGGTCACCACCCACAGGGCGTTGACGCTTTCACCGCGCGTGAGGGCCACGGTGCCCAGCGCGAATGCGCCGGCCACGGCCACGACGAGCCACACCAGATGGCGGCGGATGCTGTGCATGGGAATGTCTCCTGGGAATGAACCCGGGAGTTTTGCCGCAGGCGCGCGCGGGCGCATCCGTCGGACCGCGCGGCCCGCGTGCGTGGCTTTGCGTAATGGAAAACCCTCAGCGCCGGTTGACGCTGCGGCCCTATCGCACGGTCGACATCACCGTCGCGCGGCAGCGGGGCTGGTCGCGCGGCGCCAGCAGGTTGCAGTTGTCCAGCGCGCGCTGCTGCATGTCGCTGAGCCGGGGCTGCTCGCCGGGCGGCGGGCCGTCCCACTGGCGGTAGACCGGCGGCGGCGGCGGCTGTTCGGCCCAGCGCTCGCGGCGTTCGTATTCGCGGCGCTGCTCGCGTTCGTAGGCGCGCTGCTCGCGGCGCTCATAGCGCTCCTCGCGGTCGCGCTGGATGCGCCACATGCAGGTGTTGAAGTCGACGCCGGAGCGGCCGCTGGCGCAATAGCGGCGGTCGTTCTCGTACGAATCGGGATCGCGCTGCGCAAGGGCCGGGAGCGTGGTGGCAAGGCCCAGAATGGCCAGGACGATGAGTTTTTTCATGGGGACCTCTCCGAGGTTCGGTGACACCGGCACAGCATGCCACACCGATCAGGCCGCCCCAAGGCAGGCATCCCTGTAGGCCCATGGCTCCGCTGATCCGTTGAGTTGGATTGAGTGGCGCTTTTCAAGCGCTAGAGCCGTCGCGCCTGCATCGGCTGGCGCGACCAGTAGATGCCGTCCAGCCGGTCGAGCCGCACCTCGCCGCCGGTCGAGGGCGCATGCACGAACTGCCCGGCCCCCACGTAGATGCCCGCGTGCGAAGGCGTGGCGGCACCGAAGAGCACCAGGTCGCCCGAGCGCAGTTCGGACGTGGGCACGGGATGGCCGAAGCCGGCCATGCGCGCCACCGTGCGCGGCGTGGCCTGGCCCGCGCTGCTTCTGTACACGTAGCCGATGAGGCCGCTGCAATCGAAGCCGCCCTCCGGCGTGTTGCCGCCATAGCGGTACGGCGTGCCGACCAGGCCCAGCGCATGGATCGCGACGTTGCTCGACTGCTCGGCCGTCAGCGCGGGGGGTCCGTAGGCGGCCGCAGACTCTGGCGCCCGCGGGCCTGCGCAGCCCAGCACCAGCAGGCAGGCGCCGATCGGAAGCAGCCGAAGAAGCAGAAGCGGCATGCGGGGGCGCGGCGTGGGGACGGATGCATCGGACATGCGGCTCCTTCAGGACTTGGCTGTCTTCTTCGCAGGCTTCGTCTTGCCGGCACCGTTGAGCGCGACCGCCTGCTGCACGAGCGCCTTGAAAGCGGCCGCGTCGACTTGCTCGCCTTCGAAGATGTCGATCGCACGGCGCATGTTGCCGTCCAGGCTCGAATTGAAAAGGCCGGCCGGGTCAGGCAGCGACGCGCCCTTGGCGAAGGTGAGCTTCACCTTGTCCTTGTAGGACTCGCCCGTGCAGATGATGCCGCCGTGCGACCACACCGGCGTGCCCATCCACTTCCACTCCTCGACGACCTCCGGGTCTGCCTGCTGGATGAGCTTGCGCATGCGGCCCAGCGTTTCGCCGCGCCAGCCGCCGAGCTCGGCGATTCTTTTCGAGATGAGCGCCGATGCCGGCTGGTCCGGGCTACTCGCGTCCGACTTTTTCATGTCTGAAGGTGCTTCATTTGCAATGACCGTGGAGGATAGCCATGCATCGAATCAATGCAAAGCGCAGAGGGCCGGCACCGGCCATCGTATGGCACGATCGCCGCATGCCCGAGCCCTCCCGCCGCATACCGTACCGCACCTGGCCAGGCGCGCTTGCGGTGCTCCTTGCCATTGCCGCCTACGTAGGCGGCCTGAGCTTCTGGGACCGCCGCACGCCCGGCAGCCGGCCGCTGCCCACAGGGGAAACGGTGGCCGTCGGCCATGCCAGGTTCGTTCCCGCCAGCGGATGGGAAATGGACGTGTCGCGCTCCAGGGCCGGCCAGTCGCTGATGCTGTTCAAGGGCGGCCACAAGTTCCTGGTGACCACGCGTGCGTGGGCCGGCGGACCCGACGGACCGCTGATGCGGCAGCAAAGGCTCATGGAGCGCGGCCAGCGCCTGAACATCGATGGCGACGTGTCCGACTTCGTCACCTCGTGGGGCCTGCAGGGCAAGACCTTTGCCTACTACGGATCGAAGCTGGCTGGCCGCTTCTGGCAGGTGGTCGACCTCCGGCGCCAGTCGCTCGTGCAGATCGATTGCTACGGCGCCAGCGAGGGCCTGAACGAGGCAATGGCCGAGGCCCGCAGCATGCTGGAATCCATGGACCTGGAGGCACCGCAGTGAGCCCGCCCGCCTTCGAAGGCCAGCAGGACCGCGGCGAATGGCCGATCGGCACCGATTCGTTCTTCCAGCCGCAGCGCGCGGCCTTCTGGCTGCTGGCGGCGCTGATCGTCAATGGCCTGTTCTACACCGTCAACATGTTCGCGATGGGTTTCCGTGTCGTCCCCGTCACGGCCCTGCTGGGCATCCTGGTGTGGGGCATCTACACGCTGCTTTTTCTCCTGGTCTTTCGCACGCTCGACCTGCTCGAGCAGCATCCGCCGGAAGCTTTCGTGCTGGCCTTTGCGTGGGGCGGGCTCGGCGCCGTCTACTTTGCCGCGCCGGCGAACATCGCCATCCAGAGCCTGTGCGCCAAGCTGGTGTCGCCGGATTTCGCGGCGCTCTGGGGGGCGGCCGTCGCGGGCCCGATCACCGAGGAGTTCCTGAAGATCGCCGGCGTCATCCTGCTGGTGCTGGTGGCGCGCAACCAGTTCCAGACCTACCTGTCGGTGCTGATCGTCGGCGCCATGGCAGGCCTGGGTTTCCAGGTGGTCGAGAACCTCAGCTACACCGTCAACGCCTCGATGCACTTTCCGCTCGAGAACCAGGTGTCCCCGGTACTCATCAACCTGCTGACGCGCGGGCTGCTGAGCGGGCTGTGGAGCCACGCGGCCTACACGACCATCGCGTCCTTCGGCGTCGCCTGGTTCCTGCTGCATCCGGAGCGCTCGATGGCCGCGAGGATCGCCTGCGCCGTGCTGTGCTTTGCGCTCGCGTGGGCGATGCATTTCATCTGGAACTCGCCGTGGCTCGAAGACCTTTTCGACGGCGGCTACGGCGACATGGCCGTGCTGCTCGCCGTCAAGGGCATTCCCGCGCTGGTTGCGGCGGGCCTCTTCTGGCGCGTTGCCGCGCGCGAGAACGGCGCCTACCTGCATGCGCTGGCCGCCTACTTCGTGCCGGAGCGCGAGCTGATCCGCGACGACGAATGGATCCGCCTGGGCGCACCCCTGCAGCGCTACCGGATCCGCAGGCAGATGGGCTGGACCTTCGGCCTGCGGGCCAGGCGGCTGAAGACGCAGCTGCAGCGCGAGCAGCTGCGCCTGATCCGCAAGGCCATGACCTATGGACGCGGTGCGCAGACGCTGCGGCATGAAGTGGCGATCCGGCGCGTGCGCGCCGAACTCGATCCGCTCATCGCCGAGCGGCCCTGAGGATCGGGACCATGGCCCTGGATCCTCCGGAGCGTCCGGCAGAGCCCGCGCCTTCGCGCCGCAGGCGCGGACTGCTTGTCACGGCCGCGGCGTGCGCCGTGCTGGCCGTGGGCGCATGGGCCGTCGCAACCGGCATCGTCGAGATTCCCGAGCGCTTCAATCCGTGGGCGCCGCTCGACGTGGCGGCGCCGCCCAACTGGCTGACCGGCTTCAAGCTCGAGCGGGCCCGCCGCGAGCCCGCGCGCTGCCTTGCGGCGCTGGCGCAGACCGGCATGCAGTACGACCTGCTGCCCGACCGCGTCACCGGCCCCGGCTGCGGCTTCAAGAACGCCGTGAGGCTGCGCTCCGCCGGCGTGCGCCTGGGCACGGCGCCTTCGCTGAGCTGCCCGATGGCGCTGTCCTTCTTCATGTGGGAGCACCACGCGCTGCAGCCGGCCGCCAGGCAGCGCTTCGGCCAGCCGGTGGCGGCCATCGAGCACCTTGGCAGCTATGCCTGCCGCAACGTGAACCGCGGCGAAGGCGCCGTGCCCGGTGCTTCGCGCAGCCGGCACGCCACGGCCGATGCGCTGGATGTGGCGGGCCTGACGCTGGCCGACAGCCGCCGCATCACGGTGCTGCAAGCCTGGCCCCGCAGCAGCGCCGCGAGTACGGACGATCCGGCGGCGCTGCTGCTGCGCGATGCGCACCGCGGCGCCTGCCGTTTCTTCAACGGGGTGCTGGGCCCCGACTACAACGCCGCGCACAGCGACCACTTCCATCTGGAGACCGGCGGGTACGACATGTGCCGCTAGCTGGCACACCAGGGAGGTGGCGCCAATGCGCCAGCATCTTGAAGCGTGGGCACTACGCAGTGGTTTTGCTCTTCTTGCGTGCGACCCACGCTGCGAGACCTGCACTGACGATGGTCCAGGCCCCAATTCCAACGGCCATCGCGTTCTCGGGCTTCATCGGTAATTGAATCGGAACGATGCCAAAGACAATGCTGGCGGCTGCAATGGCAGCCAGCATTCCAAGCGCCCGACGTGGACTCGCCGCGGCGACGCCGCCGACCCAACCACCCAACACGGCAGAGGCCGCACCGCCCATGAGGACATACACGCGCAGCATTCGAGCGGCTTCATCCTCGCCGTGACGCCCAATCCCCGTACCTGGAAACGCGAGTGAAAAGAGGATTGGCAGGCCCAGAAACAAGGCGACGCCGAGCAAAGCCCCGCACAGAGTGAAGATCGGACGCTTCATCAGCTGATCGGCCAGAAGACCACGCGACGCGACGCGTGCAGATCAGAGTAGAGGTATCCGTTGCTGCTCCACGGTGATCGAAAGGTATCAATGCCGAGGGAGAAGCGAAGGAACGTCGTCCACGACGGCGTCAGTCGATTCCGATCCCACAGGTCGATGTGATCTCCAGTGGGAAACTTTGCCTCAGCGGTACGCAACCAGTAGTCCTCGAAATATATGATGCCTGTGCGACCGGAAAGACTCTTGTCGAAGCTTTTTCCCTGGTGTGTTTCGGCATCTGGACAGCCAGCGAATGGGCGACGCATCAGCCAGTTGGCCAATTCGGTCGCGCGGAGCACCATTCCGTTTCCGGAAGGGCCAAATTCGCAACGTGGGCCGGGAAATGTCTTGAAACTGACACCCGACTTTTCCAACGCAATGCCGACCCGTATCGCGCATTGGTCGTCATACGCCTTCTTTCCCGTGCGAGGGTTCACGCAAGGGTCATCACTCGGGTAGTTTTTCCATATCGCCGCGAACGATATCGGCTTTGCCATTTCTGGGAGCGGCATCTTTTTTCCTTCCTGTGCTTATCTAGCCCGGTGCAGCGAACTGACTATCGACTACCGCGAGTCCGCTGCATCTTATCGGCTCAAGCTTATGCCGCCAGCCACCAAAAAGGCTACGTCCAAACAGGCTCTTTCCTCTGACCGTGAACTATTGCCGCGTTCTGCAGGCAAGCACGATGCTGGAACTCCTCGGCCGTCGGATCAAAGGGTGAGAACCTTGGAGCTACACGGCTTGTGCCTCGCTCGAAAAGAGCTAGGCGGCTGCAGGGTCTTCCCCCAGAATGCCGCCGGCGCTGCCGTCTGCACCCCGCAAACCGCGCACCCCAAGGACCGCCTATGAGCTGCTCGATCCGCCGTTTCCTCGCCACAACCGCCGCGGCCGTCGGCCTGGCAACCGCGTTGGCGTCCTGCGGTGGCGGCGGGGGTGGAGGTGGCGGAGGGATCGGCGTTCCATTGACGTCCGCGCCGCCCACCACCACGGCGCAGTTGCCGGAACGCGAGGCGCTCATTGCCCGTGCGCGGGCCCTCGAACTCAACACGCCCTACGTGCCGCCGCCCGGCAACGTGCTGGAGCACCACACCTCCGGCTATGCCAAGACGATGTGCTCCGCCGTGTTCATCACCGGCATCGACCCCGAGGTCGCCGCCGAAAGCCTGGGCTATTTCGTGGGGCCGTACGAGCAGCGCAAGAACGTCGGCAAGCCCGTGGTCGACCGCGTGAAGAAAGAGGTTCGCATCTCGATTCCCAACGGCCCGACGCTGGTGGCGCGCCACTTCGGTTCGCAGGGCTGCGTCACGCTGCCGGCCGGCCGGGACGACGTTCTCTTCACGCCCGTCGAAGTCAGGAGCGCGCTGCCCGATCCCGCGACCCAGCCATGGCCGATGGGCGACGTGCTGCCGGGCGACCCGCCGCCGGCCGAAGTCGACACGGCCAAGGTGAACCAGGCCGTCGATGCCGCGTTCGGCGTGCCGGAGGCCTACACATCGGCCTTCGTGGTCACGCACAAGGGCCGCATCGTCGCCGAGCGCTACATGAACGGCATCGGGCCGGCCACGCCGCTCGAATCGTGGTCGATGGGCAAGAGCGTCGTGGCGACGATGATGGGAGTGCTCATCAAGCAGGGCGTGTACAAGCTCGACCAGCCGGCGCCCATTCCCGAATGGCAAGGCGCCGGCGATGCGCGCCAGCAGATCAAGATCTCCGACATCCTGCAGATGTCGAGCGGCCTGCGCATCAAGGCGCCGGACGATCCGGACTTCGACCCCAACGGCACCTACCCCGATCACGTCTACTACTACACGGGCCGCATCAACGCCTTCAACTACGCCGCCACCCGGCCGCAGCAATGGCCGCCCGGCGCCGTGGGCCGCTACCGCAACACCGATCCCGTGCTGGCCAACTACCTCGTTCGCCTCGCGGTGGAAAAGCGCGGCGAGGAATATCTTTCGTTTCCGCAGCGCGCGCTCTTCGACAAGATCGGCATCCGCTCGATGGTGATCGAGACCGACCCCTACGGCAACTTTCTCACGCAGGGCTACGACTTCATGTCGGCACGCGACTGGGCGCGCCTCGGCAATCTCTATCTGCAGGACGGCGTGTGGAACGGCGAGCGCATTCTTCCCGAGGGCTTCGTCAACTTCGTGAGCAGCGTGGCACCCGCCTGGGCCGCGGACAAGCGCCCGATCTACGGCGGCTTCTTCTGGATCAACGGAATGAACTCGCTGGCGGTGCCGGCGTCGGCCTACTACATGCTCGGCGCCGGCGGCCAGTTCGTGCTGGTGATTCCATCGCACGATCTCGTCGTGGTGCGGATCGGGCATTCGAAGGGAGAGCGCTTCGCGGGCTCGACGCTGAACAAGGCGCTGGCACTGCTGACCACCGCGGTGCCCCGCGTGCGCTGAGCCTAGAAGCCGAAGACCAGCAGCAGGTTGTTCGCGGGCATCGCATGCCGCTCGCGCAGCGCAAGCCCTTGGCGGTTCGCCTCGGCCACCACCTGCTCCAGGCGCCGTATGCCCCATTCGGGATTGCGCGCGCGCAGGTCTTCGTCGAACGCCAGGTTGCTCGGCGCCGGTGTGCCTTCCTCTTCGAAGTAGGGGCCGTAGGTGATCAGCAATCCATCGGCAAGCAGATGCCGCGCAGCGCCTTGCATCAACGCGGCGCACGCGGCCCAGGGCGCGATGTGCAGCATGTTGGCGCAATAGATCGCATCGAACTTTTCTTCTTCTCCTCGAGCAAACGCGGCGCCTTTCGACGGCCATCGAGGCGCCATCACGTCGAGCAGCAGCGGCGCACGGAGATTGGGCAGCGCGGCCTGCGCGACGCGGCTTGCGAGCGCAGGGAGCATGCGCGCGTCTGCGTCGGTGGGCTGCCAGGTCCACCCGGGCATTGCGGCGGCGAACCAGGCGGCGTGCTGGCCGGTGCCGGATGCGATCTCGAGCGCGCTGCCGTGCTCGCCGAGGATGCCGGTCAGCACCTCGAGGATGGGCTGCTTGTTGCGGTCGGCGGCGGGGCTGTGGGGAAGGTCGGGCATGCGAATCGGGCCTGGACAGGTGTGGTTGATCGGGACAGGAATTTTGGCAAGGCAGCGCAACTCAGCCCTGCCCGAACTCCCGCGCATGCTCCACCGCATACTTGATGAGTTCGGCCTGCCCCTCGATGCCGAGCCGCCTTTTGATGCTCTGCCGGTGCGCCTCGACCGTGCGAACGCTCAGGCCGAGGTCGCGCGCGATCTGCTTGCTCGATTCGCCGCGGCCCAGCGCAGTGAGGATCTCGCCCTCGCGCGGCGTGAGCAGCGGCCTGGGCGCCTGGTTGCGAAACAGCTTCTTCGACACGGCCGGACTCAGGAAGGTGCCCCCGGCCGACACCGCCTCGATGGCGGCGACGATCTCGGCCGCGGGCGCGTCCTTCAGCACATAGCCGCGCGCGCCTACCTGCAGGGCCTTCTGCACATACTCGGGGTTGTCGTACATGCTGAGCATCACCACGTGCGGCGCGGGCTGATGGCGCTGCAGCACCAGCGCGGCCAGGTCGATGCCGTTCATGTCCTTCATGCCCACATCCATCAGCAGCAGGTCGGGCTGGAGCGTTTCGATGAGCGCCAGCGCCTCGGCCGCGCTGCCGGCCTCGCCGACGATCTCCAGGCCGGCCACGGCGCCGAGCCGCGCGCGCAGGCCGTCGCGCACCAGCGGATGGTCGTCGACCAGGAAAAGGCGGACCGGGGCGGCGTCGTTCTTCATGCCGGTTCAGGCCTCGCGCTGCGCGCCGGCACTTCGGCCACGATGGTGGTTCCGCCTTCGCCCGACTGCACGTCCAGGCGCCCGCCGATCGACTCCATGCGCTCGCGCATGTTGCGCAGGCCGATGCCGCGCCGCGCATCGAGCTGCATCGCCTCCACGTCGAAGCCGGTGCCGTCGTCGCCGATCGCAAGCCGCACGCCGTCCTCGTCGGAAAAGCCCAGCGCAATGTGCACGCGGTGCGCCTGGGCATGCTTGCGCACATTGGTGAGCGCCTCCTGCGTGACGCGAAAGAGCGCGGTCTTGGCTTCCTGCGAGAGCTCGAAGGCCTCGCCCTCGATCATGATCGACGCATCGATCGCGCCGTCTTCGGCGAATTCGTCGCCCAGGCGCTCGAGCGCGGCCGGCAGGCCGAGCGTGTCGAGCAGGGCCGGCCGCAGGCGGTGCGAGATGCGGCGCACCTCGATCAGCGAATCGTTGAGCCTTTGCAGCGCCTTGCTCAGTGCGGGCGGCGCGGGCTGGCGCTCGCGGTCGAGCGCGTCCACCGCGGATTCGATCAGCAGCTTGGCCGACACCAGCGTCTGGCTGGTGCCGTCGTGCAGCTCGCGCGCGAGGTGGCCGCGCTCTTCTTCCTGCGACTGCACCACGCGCCGCGCCAGCAGCCGCATCTTGGCCTCGGCCGTGCGGTGCTCGCTGAGATTGAGCAACAGCCCGGTGGCGCTCACCACGCCCAGGCACAGCGCCGCGATGCCGGCAATCCAGAGCAGCGTGGTGGTGACGTTGGCGCTCATCTGGCGGTCGAGCGCCTGCATGGTGGCCTCGATGTCGTCCAGGTACAGGCCGGTGCCGACCATCCAGTTCCAGCGCGGCAGCGCCGTCACGTAGCCGAGCTTGGGCGCCATCTGCTCGCTGGAGGGTTTGCGCCATTCGTATTCGACATAGCCGCCGCCCGCACGCGCGCCCGCGATCAGGTCCTGGATGGTGAAGCGCCCGCGGGAGTCGCGCATGTCCCAGAGGTTCTGGCCCACCAGATCGGGCTGGCGCGAATGCATGAGCGAGCGGCCCTGCATGTCGTAGACGAAGAAGTAGCCGTCGTCGCCGTAGTCGAGCGCGGCCAGGCGGCGCAGGGCCTCGCTGCGGGTTTCCTCGTCGTCCTGGCCCGCGTCGTACAGCGGCCGCACGGTGCTCACGGCAAGGTCGACGTAGCTGCGCAGTTCGCTGCGCCGCTGGGCCATGTAGCTTTTCTCGATCAGCGCGCGCTCGCGCTGCGCCAGGTCATGCTCCTGGTGGCGCACCGCCAGGGCCACCAGCACCAGTGCAACCAGCAGCGGTGCAACGGCCAGTGCGACGATCTTGGTGCGGAGGTTCATCGGGAGGCAAGACTACCACCGGGCGGGGCCGCGAACCTTAAGATCGCAAGGGCACGGGGGACGCAACACACGGGAGCAGATCGCATGCACAACCGCTGGGTGGCCGTGCTGGCCTTTCTTGCCTTGGCCGGCACCGGCACCACCATTGCCGGCGCACCGTTCACGGCGGTGTTCGGCGGAACGGGCCGCGCATGTTCGGGCGGGCTGTACGTTCGAACGCAAACCATCGAATGGAATTCGAGCTTCAGCATCTGCAAGCCCAGGCGCTACCGCGTGCTGGAGAAAGACCTTGCCGCGGACCATGGACGCATCGTCTTTCGCCTCTCGGCGCGCAGCCGGCAGTGCCGCTACGAGGTGATCGAGGCGGAGCAGATCAGCACCTACGGCTGGAGCGTGCAGGGCTACCCGTCGCTCGAGGCCTACCGGAAGCGCGCCCTGCCCGGCTGGCACCATTCGCCCCGCGATGACCGAATGGTCCTGTCCTGCCCGATGGTCCGGCTGGACTGAGCCCCCCGTTTCCTGGTCGTCGCTGAAGGCCTCAGTGCAGGCTCGTCGGCCGGCCCGAGGCCACCCAGGCATCGAGCCCGCCCGTCAGCGGCAGCGCGCGCCGCGCACCGCGCGCCAGCAGCACGCGTGCGGCCAGGGCGGCCGACACCTCATTGGGGCAGTTGCAGTAGAGGACCACGTCGCGCCCGCCGACCAGCGGCAGTTCCGGATGCCGCTGCTGCAGCGCCTTGAGCGTGTATGGCAGCGCCCCGGGAATGCGGCGCGGATCGACCTGCACGCCGGCCTCACCGCGCACGTCGATCACCAGCGGCGGCGCCTCGCTGGCCAGCAGCTCGTGCAGTTCGTCCACGCTGATGCGCGGCATGCCGGTGAGCCGCATGAACGCCCGCCGGCGCCAGTAGCGCACCGCCAGCATCACGGCCAGCACCACCACCAGCGCCAGGGTGGCGATGCCGCCGGCCTGGGCCAGCATGGCGAGCACTTCCTGGATCTGGTCGCGAAAAACCCAGCCCAGCCCAAGGAAGACGCCGGTCCAGACCAGCGCGGCGCCGATGTCGAAGCCGATGAAGCGCCACACCGACATGCCCAGCGCACCGGCCATCGGCGGCGCCACCACCGACACGCCCGGCACGAACTTGGCGGCCACCAGCGAGAGGCCGCCCCACCGGCCGATCAGCGATTCGCCGCGCCGCACGCATGAATCGGGCGACAGCGAGATGCGGCACAGCAGCCGCATGAAGCGGTAGCCGAAGCGGCGCCCGGCATAGAACCAGGCGCCGTCGCCCAGCACATTGGCCAGCACCGCGGCCAGCACCACGCCAGCCACCGAGACATTGCCGGCCGCCAGCAGCGCCCCCGACACCACCAGCACCGCGGCCGCGGGCACCGGCAACCCGAGGCGCGCGGCAAAGCTCGCCGCGAAGACGATCGCGATCGCGTTCTGCACCAGCAGCGACATCAGCTGTGCCATGGCGGCAGCGCGAGTTGGGGGGTGTTCACTCCTTGGCTGCCTACCTGGGCGCGTCGCCCTTGCGGTATTCGGCCGTGAGCTCGTCGAGCTTCTGCTTCAGCGCCGGGTCCAGCTTGTAGTCGGCCGCGGCCAGCGTGGCGTCTAGCTGCTCGGGGCGGCTGGCGCCGAGCAGCGGCGCGGTGATGAGCGGATTGGCCATGACCCAGGCCACCGCCAGCGTGGCCAGCGGCACGCCGGCTTCGTCAGCCAGCTTGTGCAGCTCGGTCACGGTGTTGAAGCTGCGCTCGTTCCAGTAGCGGTCCTGGTACATGCCGCCGGCGGTGCCGAGCGTGAAACGGGTGTTCTGCTCGGGCGCGGCACCGGGCTTGTACTTGCCGGTGAGCAGGCCGCCGGCCAGCGGGTTGTAGGGAATCACGCCCAGGCCCTCTTCGCCCGCGAGCGGCAGCAGCTCGCGTTCGATCTCGCGGAACAGCAGGCTGTAGCGCGGCTGCACCGACACATAGCGCGTGAGCTTTTGCAGCTCGGCCTTGCCGAGCGCGCGGGCCAGCCGGTAGGCCAGGAAGTTGGACACGCCGATGTAGCGCGCGCGGCCTGACTTGACGATGACGTCGAGCGCCTCCAGGCTCTCTTCGAGCGGGGTCTCGCGGTCGTCGCTGTGCAGCTGGTACAGGTCGACATGGTCGGTCTGCAGCCGCTTGAGCGAGGCATCGATGGCGTCGAGCAGGTGCTTGCGCGAAGCGCCCTGGTCCCAGCTGTTGGGGCCGACCTTGCCGACCGCCTTGGTGGCGACCACGAAGCGGCGGCGGCCCGCGGCGCCCTGCTTCTGCAGCCAGCGGCCGATGATCTCTTCGGTGCGGCCCGTGGTTTCGACGGTGCCGCCAAGCGGGTACACGTCGGCGGTGTCGAGAAAGTTGATGCCGCCTTCGGCGGCCTTGTCGAGGATGCGGTGGGACACGGCCTCGTCGGTCTGCAGGCCGAAGGTCATGGTGCCGAGCGCAAGGCGCGAGACGGTGAGGCCGGTGCGGCCGAGTCGGGTGGTCGGAATGCTCATGAGGGTGTCGCTCCAGGCGATTGAAGGGCGACGGCCATCATAGTCACGGCAGCGCAAGGCTGCAGCGCTCAGGTGCTTTCGAGATGCACGCCGGGTGCGCCGCGCTCCACCGCGAAGCGCGCCATCGGCGCGACGGCGGCGTCCTCGGCCTTCTCGTCGTCCACGGCGCGGAACTCGACCGTGCAGCCGCGCGCATCGAGTGCCATCTGCGCATAGCCGCGCTTGTCGCCGCGGCCGTAGCGCAGGTGGTCGTTCTTGGCGAGCATGTGGGCCACGTTGGCGGCGCTGGGCCCTTCGGATGTGATGGCGCCGCCGACGAATTCGGTGGCCACCGCCGGGCCCTGCGGCTCGCGGCGCAGGTCGGCGGCCCAGAAGGCGTGCACGTCGCCGCTGATGACCAGCGCATCGCCGCCGCGCGCCTTGTTCGCGGCCAGGCCGTCGAGCAGGCGCGCGCGCGACGCGGCATAGCCGTCCCAGCCGTCCATCCAGTAGCCGTGCTCGGGGCCGCGCTTGCGGTCGGCCTCGGCCAGCAGCGTGGGCTGCGCGATCACGGTCCAGCGGGCGGGCGGCGCGGCGAGCTCGTTCGCGAGCCAGGCCTCCTGCCTCGCGCCGAGGAAGCTGCGCTCCGGCGCCAGCCGGTCGGCGCAGTCGGCCAGCGGCGAGGCGCTGCGGCCCGCGAGGCAGGCGTGGTGCGAGCGGTACTGCCGCCCGTCGAGCAGGAACACGTCGAGCATGCGGCCGAAGCGATGGCGGCCGTAGATGGTGGCCGCGGCGCCGGCCGGCCGCATGCTGGCGGGCACGGGCATGTGCTCGTACCACGCCTGGTAGGCCGCGGCGCGGATCGCAAGGAACTGCGCAGGATCGATGCTGCGCGGCGAGACGTCGTCGGTGTAGTCGTTCGCCACCTCGTGATCGTCCCAGGTCACGAGCCAGGGAAACGCGGCGTGCGCGGCCTGCAGGTGCGGGTCGCTCTTGTAGAGCGCATAGCGGTCGCGGAACTCGCCGAGCTGCGTGGGAATGCCGCCCTGGTGGTGGCGCACGTGGCGCGAGCCCCAGGAGCTTTCGTAGATGTAGTCGCCCAGGTGCACGACGAAGTCGAAAGGCTGCATGGCCATGTCGCGGTAGGCCGCGTAGTAGCCCTGCTCGTACTGCTGGCATGACGCGAAGGCGAAGCGCAGCGGCTGCGGCGCGGCATCGGCCTCGGCCGGCGCGGTGCGGGTGCGGCCGGCGGGGCTTCGCGCGCCAAGGGCCGTGAAGCGATACCAATAAGGGCGACCGGGCGCGAGGCCCTGCACTTCGACGTGCACCGAATGCGCGAGCGCCGCGGTGGCCGTCGCCCTGCCCCTTGCGGCGAGGCGCGAAAAGGCCTCGTCGTGCGCCACTTCCCACTGCACGTCGACCGGGGCCTCGCCCATGCCGGCGCCCTGCAGCGGATCGGGCGCGAGCCGGGTCCACAGCACCATGCCGTCGGGCCTGGGGCTGCCGGATGCCACGCCCAGCGTGAACGGAAACTCGCGCGAGGCCTGCTGCGCATTCAGACGGAGGAAAGGCTGGCCGAGCGAGGCGGCGGCCACTCCGCCGAGCAGCAGGCGGCGGCGCGAGACCCTCATGTTCTTGCGCGCGCGGCCAGCGCCAGGTCGGGTCGATCGGTGGTGATCTGGCGCAGGGGCATGGTGAGCCATTGTGCAATTTCATCGGGCTCGTTGACGACCCAGGCGCCCAGCCGCTCGCTGCCGAGCGCCGCCAGGCACTGCGGCCAGGTGGCAGCCAGCAGCTTCTTCTCGACCGCGACGATGCAGCCCGGTAGCGCCGCGTAGCGCGCCAGCGCCCGCGTGATGCCGCCCAGCATCTCGGCCGAACGATGGTCGAGCGAGGCCAGCACGCGTCCGCGCGGCCAGTGGGCAAGCACCTGCGCCAGCACCTCGGGCACGAAGCAGGTCAGGATGCTGCGTTCGGCCACGCCAGCATCGTGCAGCGCCTGCACGGTGCGCGCGATGGCGCCGGGCGGCAGCTCGCCGGCGGCGTCGGTCTTGATCTCGACGTGCAGTTCCATGCGGGTGGGCGCGAAGAGCTTGAGTACTTCGGCCAGCGAGGGCACGCATTCGCCGGCTTCGCCGCCTCGCTGTTCCCCCGGCGCGCCCTGTCCCTTGCGCAGGCGCATCGCCAGCACCCGGGCGGCGTCGTGGTCGCGCACCGCGCCCGTGCCCTCGGTGGTGCGGTCGAGCAGCGGATCGTGGATGACCACAGCCTGACCGTCGCGCGTTTCCTGCACGTCGAACTCGACCGCATCCGCACCCAGTGCAATGAGGCGGCGAAAACCGCTCATGCTGTTCTCGGGCCAGAGGTTCCGCGCGCCGCGGTGTCCCACGATGATCATGGCTGCAATATCCTTTGCTTATTTGCTGCTGTCCACCAGCCCCTTGACGAACGAGCGCTGCAGCGCCACCACCACGACGATGGGCGGCAGCATCGTGAGGAGCGCGGCGCTCATGGCCACGTTCCAGGCCGGCTGCGAATCGGCGCGCGGAATCAGGTGCTTGAGGCCGATCACCGCGGTGGCCATGTCCTTGTCGGTGGTGAAGAGCAGCGGCCAGAGATACTGGTTCCAGCCGTACAGGAAAAGAATGATCGCCAGCGCCGCGATGTTGGAGCGCGACAGCGGCAGCAGGATGGTCCAGAAGAAGTGCATCGGCGAGGCGCCGTCGATCCGCGCCGCCTCGCACAGCTCGTCGGGCACCGTGAGGAAGAACTGGCGGAACAGGAAGGTGGCCGAGGCCGAGGCGATCAGCGGCAGGATCAGGCCCGGGTAGGTGTCCACCATGTTCCACTGCAGCTGGATATCGATGGTGTGGCCCGTGACGGCGTTCCATGCCGACGAAAGGTGCAGCGCCTCCACCACCCACTGCAGCGGCAGCGCCGCATTCGCCACCGATTCGTAGGTGGGCGAGATGCGCACTTCGATCGGCAGCATCAGCGACACGAAGATGAGCCAGAACGCCGTCATGCGAAAGCGGAAGCGAAAGTACGTGATGGCAAAGGCCGACAGCAGCGACACCGCGATCTTGCCCACGGTGATGCCCGCCGCCACGACGAACGAATTGAAGAACAGCCGGCCGAAGTTGGCCTGCGTCCACGCGGTGCGCAGGTTCTGCACGAACTGGTCGCCGGGCAGCCACGGCAGCGGCACCTGCTGCACCTCGGCAATGGTGAGCGAGCCTGCGACGAAGGCCAGGTAGAGCGGCACGCAGACAAAGGCCACGCCCACCAGCAGGATGGCGTGGCAGATGCCGTCGAGAACCGGGGCGCGTTCAACCATGCGATGGACCCTCGGGCCGGTGCGTCATACGTCGTAGCTCACGCGCCGCTCCACGTAGCGGAACTGCAGCAAGGTCATCAGCAGCGCGAAGACCATCAGGATGACCGACTGCGCCGCCGACGAGCCGAGGTCCAGGTTGATGAAGCCGTCGACGTACACCTTGAACACCAGCACGTTGGTCGCGCCCACCGGCCCGCCCTGCGTGACCGCATCGACGATGGCAAAGATCTCGAAGAAGCCGTAGACGAAGTTCATCACGGCCAGGAAGAACATCGTGGGCATGAGCAGCGGCAGCCCGATGGTGAAGAAGCGCCGCAGCGGCCCGGCGCCGTCGACCGCCGCCGCCTCCAGCAGCGAGGAAGGCACCGCCAGCAGGCCGGCCAGCAGAAAGATGTAGTCGTAGCATACATGCTTCCACGAGGCGGCCAGGATGACCAGGATCATCGCGTCCGAGCCCACGCGGTTCGGATCCCAGGCCAGGCCGATCGCATGCAGCAGCTGCGCGAGCGGACCCACCGCGGGGTTGAAGAGAAAGGCCCACAGGATGCCCGCGATGACCGGCGCAATGGCATAGGGCAGCAGGATGATCGCCTTGTAGATGCCGCGGCCGCGGATCACCCGGTCGCTCGCGAAGGCCAGCACCAGTGCCACCGCGAGGGTCAGCAGGTTCTGCAGGATGGTGAACACCACCGTGACCCGGACCGACTCGTGGTAGGTGGCGCTTTGCAGCAGCTGCGCAAAGTTGTCGAAGCCGACGAAATGCACCGTGTTGCCGAACGGATCGGACAGGAAGAAGGCCTGCCCGAGCGCGCGGAACGACGGAATGAAAAAGAAGAACAGCAGGATCGCGAGCTGCGGCAACAGCAGCAGCACGGGCAGGCGCACGTCCTTGAAGTGCGCGCGCTTCAGGCCCGCTTCGATCATTGCCGCCATGGATATCGTCCGCTCAGTAGCGGCCCTTGTTGAGCTTCTCGTACTGCCGCAGGATCTCGTTGCCGCGCTTGACGGCATCGTCCATGGCCGCCTGCGGCGTTTTCTTGCCGGCCACCACGTTCTGGAACTCGTCGCGCTGCGCCATCATGGTCTGCGTGAAGTTGCCGAAGTGAAAGCCGGTGGAGTTGGCCGTGGGCGTGCCGCGCGTGAGCTGCAGGATCGCGATCTCGCGCGTCGGGTGCTCCTTGTAGTAGCCCTGCGACCTGGCCAGTTCGTAGGCCTTGTTGGTCAGCGGCACGTAGCCCGTGGCCTTGACCCACCAGAACTGCGTCTCGGGCTTGGCAATGTAGGCGAGGAAGGCCGCCACGGCCTCGTACTCGGCCGGCTTCTGGCCCTTCATGACCCACAGCGAGGCGCCGCCGATGGTGCTGTTCTTCGGCTGCTTGCCCTCTTCCCACGGCAGGTAGGTGGCGCTCCAGTCGATCTTGGATTCGCGCTCGATGCCGCTGTGCGCGGCGGTCGAGGCAAAGTAGGTGGAACACTTGCCCGAGGTGAAGAGCTGCTCGGGGCTCAGGCCCTGGCCGGCGATCTGCATCACGTCGTCGTCGATCCATTTCTTGATGCGCGCGACCTGCGAGACGACCGAGGTCTTGTTGTAGACGAACTCGGTGTCCAGCCCCTGGTAGCCGTTGGCCTTGGTGGCGTAGGGCAGGTCGTTGATGGCGCTGTAGTTCTCGAGCAGGCTCCAGTGGTAGTCGCCTGCGAGCACCGAGCCGCAGGCCGAGATGCCCTTCTGCTTGATGGCATAGAGCTGCTTCTCCAGCTCCTGCCAGGTCTCGGCCGGCTTGGCGAAACCGGCCTTCTCGAAGTGCGCCTTGTTGTACCAGAGGATGGGCGAGGACGAATTGAAGGGCATCGTCATCAGCTTGCCCTTGTAGCTGTAGAAGCCGGCCACCGGCTTCACGAAATCGGCCCAGTCGATCTTGTAGCCGCGCTGGTCGAGCAGGTCCTGCACCGGCATCGTGGCGTCCGACAGCAGCATGGTCATGAAGCCGCGCTCGTAGATCTGCACGAGCGCCGGTGCGCGCTTGGCGCGGTAGGCGGCGATGGTGCCGTTGATGACCTCGTCGTAGTTGCCCTTGTAGACGGCGGTGACCGCGTACTTGTTCTGCGAGCTGTTGAAGTTCTTCACCAGCTCTTCGACCCGCTCGCCGAGCGCCCCGCCCATGGCGTGCCACCACTGCACCTGCACCGGCTGCGCGGCGGCCGGCATGGCGCCGGCCAGCCAGAGCGTGGAGGAAAGGGCCAGCATGGCCAGCGTGCTGCGTCGTTGGATCTTCATCGCGTTCTCCTGTAGGGTGTGTGTCGATGTCGGTATCTGCTTTGCGCTCATGCGGCCCAGAAGCCGCCGGGAGCGAACTGCTCGGCGATCGCGCGGTCGAGCCAGCCCAGGTCGTCGAGCAGGTCGAGCAGTGTGTAGCGGCGCCGGATGAGGCGTGCGCGGCGGTGGTCGGCGGCAAACCTGGCGGCGCCGATGCCGAGCTCACGGAAATGGCTCGCGCCGCCGACGGTGGCCAGGCGCTGCTGCATGTCGCGCGCGCCGATCAGCTGGCGCTTCAGCTGCGCGCGCAGCGCGGGCCAGGCGCGCACCAGCTGTTCGAGGCGTGCGCGGCGACTGCCGGACGCGGCCTTCGCATCCATTTCGCCGCGTGCGGCGGCCCTGAATTCCTCGTTGCCGAAGGCGGCCTCGATCTCGCGCGACAGCGCGGCCTCGTCCCGGCCGTCGCGCGCCTGCGATGCGGCGGCCGCGATGGCGGCCTCGGGCTGCGCAAGGAGCCATTCGTACATCGCCAGCATGGCCACGCACCCGACGCCCACGCAGGCGCCATGCGCCGCGGGCTCGCCATCGACCTGCAGGTTCTCCATTTCCCACAGGTGCGAGAACTGGTGGTCGCTGCCGCTCGCAGGACGCGAGTTGCCATGGGCCTGCATGGCGAAGCCGCTGACCAGCAGGCCGGCCAGCAAGCCGGCCAGCGCCTGCGGTTCATGCACGGCCAGGCGCTGCGGCGCGCCGAGCCAATCGCCGAGATGGTCCTGCACCAGGGCATAGGGACGCGGGTTGATGGGCTCCACGCCGAGCGCGTCGGCCAGCAGCCAGTCGGCGCCGGCCACCGCCTTGCCGGCCAGGTCGCCGTAGCCCCAGGCCGTCATGCGCGGCGGCGCGGCGCGCAGCACGTCGAGGTCGGCCAGCACCGCCACGGGCGGCGGGCATGCGAGCGTGCGCTTGAAGCCGTCTTCGCCGAGCAGCGCGGCGCCCGAGGCCGCGTAGCCATCCATGGAGGCGGCGGTTGCAAGGCACGCGTAGGGTTTGCCGGCGAGCGAGGCCGCATGCTTGACCAGGTCGCCGACGACGCCCGAGCCCACCGCGAGAGGCGTGGCCGCCTGCGTGGAAAGCTGCTGCGCGATGGCCGCCGAGCGCTGCACGCGCGGCTTCAGGCGAGGCTTCGCAGGAAAGACCAGCGGCGCCGCGCAGGGCACGCCCTGCGATTCGAGCAGGGCCTGCGCCGAAGCACCCACCACATCCCAGGTGTTCTCGTCGGCCACCAGCATCCAGCGCCGGCCCGGCGCGCAGCGCTGCAGCACCCCGGGCAGCAAGCGCACCGCGGCGTGCTCGATGACGACTTCTTTCGTGACCGCCGCATCGCGCAGCGCGGCCCTCAGCGGGGATGTCGAATCGCTCATGTCTCCTGCAATCTGGACGCCGTTTTCCGGTCGATGAACAAGTGTATAGTTTGAAAGACATTTGTTTCAACCGCGTGACTACCCGTAGTCCACCGCACTCGTGCCACCATCGCGGCCGCAGAATCAACGACGACAACCACGGAGAATTCGGATGGCTGAGGAAGATCAGGTGGCGGTGCGCGTGGCCTGGCTCTACTACATGGAGGGCCTGACGCAGGACGGCATCGCCACGAAGCTCGGCCTGACACGGCTGCGCGTGAACCGCCTGCTGGGCGAGGCGCGCGAGAGCGGGCTGGTCAGCATCAAGATCAACTCGCGCCACGAGAGCTGCCTGCGGCTGGAAGAAGAACTGCGCAGCGTCTGCGGCCTGCGCGAGGCAACGATCATTCCGACGCCGGAAAGCCCCGAGCTCATCCCCGTGCTGCTGGGACGCACGGCCGGCGAATATCTATCGAAGCACATCGAGACGAACCGCGTGCGCGGCGTGGGCGTGGGCTGGGGCGCCACCTTGCGCGAGGCCATCCGCCACGTCGCATCCGGCCAATGGCCCGAGGTGCACGTCAACTCGATGATGGGCGGCCTGACGCGCGGCCTGGAGATCAACACCTTCGAAACGGCCAGCGCACTGGCCGCCCGGCTGGGCGCGCAATGCAGCTACCTGGCCGCGCCCCTGTACGCAGGCAGCGCCAAGTCGCGCGACACCATCGTTTCGCAGGATGTCTTCAAGGAAGCGTTCGGCCAGATCGCGGCCAACGACGTCGCGCTGCTGAGCGTGGGCGACCTGAGCACGCGCTCGCTGCTGGTGCGCTACGGCCTGCCAAAGGACGTGCCGGTGGCCGAGCTGCGGCAGGCCAAGGCGGTGGGCGACATCATCGGGCAGTTCCTCGACCGCCACGGCAAGCCGGTGAAGCATGCGCTGAACCTGCGCGTGGTGGCGCCTTCGCTCGAGGAGCTGGCGCGCATTCCGACGGTGATCGTTGCTTCGGGCGGCGAGAACAAGGCACCGATCATTGCCGCGGTGCTGCAGGCCAGGCTGCTGTCGGTGCTGATCTGCGACGAGCAGACGGCGCGCACGGCGCTGAAGCTCTACCAGGCGCTGGCCGCGCAGGCCTGAAGAAGAAGAAGAAGAAGAAGGACCGGCTAGCCGGCGGAGCCCTCGCAGGCCACCTCGTCGCTCGGCCGCGCGTGAGCTCTTTCGCTCGCCCGTGCGCTCATCAGCGCCCAGGCGAACACCCCCATCCCCGCGAGCGCGAGCAGCGCACCGACCCACCCCGTCGAGGTCCAGCCCAGCCCGGCCGCAATGGCCACGCCGCCGAGCCAGGCGCCCAGCGCATTGGCCATGTTGAAGGCCGAGTGGTTGAGCGCGGCGGCGAGCGTCTGCGCGTCGCCGGCCACGTCCATCAGGCGGATCTGCAGCGCGGGGCCGATGGCCACGGTGGTGCCGATGAGAAACACGTTGATCGCCGCGGTGACCACGTGGTGCGCCGCGAACGAGAACATCGCGAGCACCAGCGCCGCATAGACGAGCAGGCCGCCGATGGTGCGCATCAGCGACTTGTCCGCCAGGCGCGAGCCGACGAGGTTGCCGGTGACCATGCCCAACCCGAACAGCGCGAGCACGAAAGGCACGCCGCCCAGCGGCAGGCCGGCCACTTCGATGAGCGTGGGCTTGATGTAGCTGAACACCGAGAACATGCCGCCGAAGCCGATGGCGCCGATGCCGAGCGTGAACCACACCTGCTTGCGCCTGAGCGCGCCGAGCTCGCGCCAGGGGCTGGCACCCGCGGGCGGCGCCAGGTCGGGGATGTCGCGGCGCAGCAGCGCCACCGCCGCCAGCGCGATGAGGCCGACGAACACGAAGGCCGCGCGCCAGCCGAACAGCTGGCCGAGCCAGGCCGCGATCGGCACGCCCACCAGCGTGGCGCCGGTGAGCCCCAGCATCACGAGGCCCACGGCGCGTGCGCGGCGCCCGGGCGGTGCGAGCGTGGCGGCCACCAGCGCGGCCACGCCGAAGTAGGTGCCGTGCGGCAGCCCGGTCGCAAAGCGCAGCAGGTTGAGCGACATGTAGCCCGGCGCCATCGCGCTCGCGAAATTGCCGGCGGCGAACACGGCCATGAGCGCGATCAGCAGCGCGCGGCGGCGCCAGCCGGCCGCGAGCACCGCGAGCACCGGCGCACCGATGACCACGCCGAGCGCATAGGCGCTGATGACGTGGCCGGCCTGGGGGATGCTGACGTCGATGTCCTTCGCCACTTCGGGCAAGAGGCCCATGATCACGAACTCGCCGGTGCCGATGGCGAAGCCGCCGACGCCGAGCGCGAGCACGGCGCGCAGGAAATTCACGGGCCGTGCGGAGGGGGAAACAACGGAAATGTCGGTGTCCGCGCTGTCCAGCGCGGGTGGGGAGGCGTTCAAGGCCAGGCTCCTGGGAGGTGCCCGGCGGCAGCGGGCAGAGGCCTGATTTTAGGGTAAACCCTGAATTTCTGCCGATACGGATTTGCCGGAGGCCCGGTACTGCAGGGCTCAGATGGCCACGAGCTGGCGCACGCCCTGCGCTTCCATGTCCTTGCCGAGGCCGCGCGCGATGACCTCCCCGCGCTCCATCACGAGGTAGTCGTCGGCCAGTTCCTGCGCGAAGTCGTAGTACTGCTCGCACAGCACGATGGCCATGTCGCCGCGGTCGGCCAGCATGCGGATGACGCGGCCGATGTCCTTGATGATGCTGGGCTGGATGCCTTCGGTGGGCTCGTCGAGGATCAGCAGCTTGGGCTTGGGCGCCAGCGCGCGCGCAATGGCAAGCTGTTGCTGTTGCCCGCCGGAAAGGTCGCCGCCTCTTCGGTTGATCGTCTGCTTGAGCACGGGGAACAGGTCGAACAGTTCCGACGGGATGGGCGTGCTGCCGCTCTTGTAGGCCAGGCCCATGCGCAAGTTTTCTTCGACCGTGAGCCTGGCGAAGATTTCGCGGCCCTGCGGGACGAAGCCGATGCCGGCCCTTGCCCTTTCATAAGGGGTGGCTTTGTGGATCGGCTTGCCTTCGAGCTCGATGCTGCCGCTCTTGATGGGGACCAGGCCCATCAGCGACTTGAGCAATGTGGTCTTGCCTACGCCGTTGCGGCCCAGCAATACCGTGACCTTGCCTAGCGTGGCCTCGAAGCTCACGTCTCTGAGGATATGGGAGCCGCCGTAGTACTGGTGGATGTTCTTGACTGTCAGCATTTTGTGGATGCCTTCCTTTGTCCTTGTTGGAGGCGCCCGGCACGCGGCACGGCGCGGTCGGCGGCACAGAGGGGCCGCCCGCACCGCGCCGCATGCCGGGCGCTGGCTGTGACGTTGATGCCGTCGGTCCTGGCCACGGCAATGGCCTCAACGCCCAAGATAAACCTCGATCACGCGCTCATCGGCCTGCACTTCGTCCAGCGTACCCTGCGCCAGCACGGAGCCGTCGCACAGCACGGTGACGATCTCGGAAATGGTGCGGATGAAGCTCATGTCGTGCTCCACCACCATCAGCGAGTGCTTGCCCTTGAGCGTGAGGAACAGCTCGGCGGTGCGCGCCGTTTCCTCGTCGGTCATGCCGGCCACGGGCTCGTCGAGCAGCAGCAGCTTCGGGTCCTGCATCAGCAGCATGCCGATCTCCAGCCACTGCTTCTGGCCATGGCTCAGGTTGCCGGCCAGGCGCGACACGCTGTCGGCCAGGTGGATGGTCTGCAGCACTTCGGCCAGCCGGTCGCTCTGCGCCGAGTCGAGCCTGAACAGCATCGAGGCGCGCACACCCTTGTTGGTCTTGAGCGCGAGCTCGAGGTTCTCGAACACCGTGAGATGCTCGAACACCGTCGGCTTCTGGAACTTGCGCCCGATGCCCAGCTGGGCGATGTCGGCCTCGCGATGGCGCAGCAGGTCGATGGTGCTGCCGAAGAACACCGTGCCCTCGTCGGGCCGCGTCTTGCCGGTGATGATGTCCATCATCGTCGTCTTGCCTGCGCCGTTCGGGCCGATGATGCAGCGCAGCTCGCCCGGCGCAATGTCGAGCGACAGCTTGTTGATGGCCTTGAAGCCGTCGAAGCTCACGCTCACGTCCTCGAGGTAGAGGATGCGGCCGTGCGTCACGTCCACTTCACCCGGCGTTGCAATGCGGCCGAAGTCCGCGGAACGCCCGCCGGATTCGGTGCTGCCGCCCGCGTAGTGCACGCCCTTGGCGCGGGCGGCGCGCTCGGCGCCGGCTTCCATCAGGTCGGGCGTCATTCAGAAACCTCCGCGCTTCGCGCTGCGGTATTCATGCGCGCGCTCCCTTCACTTCGGCCACCAGCGGCGCGTGCAGCGCCTCCGGCTCCACGCCTTGGGCGGCGGCCATGGCGCGCTGCGCTTCTTCGCGGCCGGCGCTCACTCCGGCGGGCGCCTTCTCCCTCGACAGCCACTTGCGCACCAGCCCGACGATGCCGTTCGGCAGGAACAGCGTGACGGCAATGAACAACGCGCCCAGGAAGTACAGCCAGTACTCGGGGTACGCCACCGTGAGCCAGCTCTTCGCGCCGTTGACGATGAAGGCGCCGATGATCGGCCCGATCAGCGTGGCGCGCCCGCCCACCGCGGCCCAGATCGCAATCTCGATGGAGTTGGCCGCGCTCATCTCGCCCGGGTTGATGATGCCGACCTGCGGCACATACAACGCACCGGCCACGCCGCACATCACGGCCGAGATCACCCAGATCGTGAGCTTGTAGGGCAGCGGGTTGTAGCCCGAGAACATCACGCGCGTTTCGGCATCGCGGATGGCCTGCAGCACGCGGCCGAACTTGCTGCCGATGAGCCACCTGGCGAACAGGAAGAAGCCCAGCAGCGTGGCGCCGGTGAGCGCGAACAGCGTCATGCGCATTTCCTGCGTGGCGATCGGAATGCCCAGGATGCGCTTGAAGTCGGTGAAGCCGTTGTTGCCGCCGAAGCCGGTCTCGTTGCGGAAGAACAGCAGCATCGCCGCGAAGGTCATGGCCTGCGTGATGATCGAGAAATACACGCCCTTGATGCGCGAGCGGAAGGCGAAGAAGCCGAACACGAAGGCGATGAGGCCCGGCACCGCGACGATCAGCACCAGCGTGGCGATGAAGCTGTCGCTGAAGGTCCAGTGCCAGGGCAGCGTCTTCCAGTCAAGGAACACCATGAAGTCCGGCAGGTCGCTCTTGTAGTTGCCGTCGCGGCCGATCTGGCGCATGAGGTACATGCCCATCATGTAGCCGCCGAGCGCGAAGAACAGGCCGTGGCCCAGCGAGAGGATGCCGGTGTAGCCCCAGATCAGGTCCATGGCCAGCGCGCAGATCGCATAGCACATGATCTTGCCGACCAGCGCCACCGCGTAGTCGCTCATGTGCAGCGGGCTGTCCAGCGGCACCACGATGTTGAGCACCGGCGCCACGGCGCAAACCACGATCAACGCGATGAAGAAGGCCGTCCAGCCCTTGCCGCTCAGCAGCGGCCCCTTGGTGGGGAGTACGACCTTGCTCATGCCTCGGCGCTCCGGCCTTTCATTGCGAAGATGCCCTGGGGCCGCTTCTGGATGAAGATGATGATGAAAACGAGCACCGCGATCTTCGCGAGCACCGCGCCCGCCCAGCCTTCGATGAACTTGTTGAGAATGCCCAGCCCCATGGCCGCATACACCGTGCCCGCGAGCTGGCCGACGCCGCCCATCACGACCACCATGAAGCTGTCGACGATGTAGCTCTGGCCCAGGTCGGGGCCGACGTTGCCGATCTGGCTCAGCGCGCAGCCCGCAAGGCCCGCGATGCCGGAGCCGAGCGCGAAGGCGTAGGTGTCGATGCGCGCCGTGTTCACGCCCATGCACGAGGCGATCGGGCGGTTCTGCGTGACGCCGCGCACGAACAGCCCGAGCCGTGTGCGGCCGATCAGCCAGCCCATCGCGAGCAGCACCAGCACGGCAAAGATGATGATGCAGATGCGGTTCCAAGGCAGCGTGACGTTGCTCAGCATGGTGAAGCCGCCGCTCATCCAGCCGGGGTTCTCGACGCCGACGTTCTGCGCGCCGAACAGCGAGCGCACGAGCTGCTGCAGCATGAGGCTGATGCCCCAGGTGGCCAGCAGCGTCTCGAGCGGCCGGCCGTAGAGGAAGCGGATCACGCCGCGCTCGAGCACCGCGCCCACCAGGGCCGAGGCCAGGAAAGACACGGGAATGGCCGCGACGAGGTACCAGCCGAAGGCCGCCTCGGGCATGTACTTCTGGAACAGGCCCTGCATCACGTAGGTGGCGTAGGCCCCGATCATCATCAGTTCGCCGTGGGCCATGTTGATGACGCCCATCAGCCCGTAGGTGATGGCCAGGCCCAGCGCGGCGAGCAGCAGCACCGAGCCCAGGCTGATGCCGCTGAACACCGCGTTGATGCGGTCGCCCCAGACCAGCGAGCCGTCGATGCTGGCAATGGAGGCGACGATGGCGGCCTTGACGTCGGCCTCGGTCTCGTCGGCGAGGCGCTGGTTGAGCAGCAGCTTGGTGTCGGGGCTGCTGTTGGCGCCGAGTTCCTTGGCCGCGGCAAGGCGCCTGGCCTTGTCGGCACTGGTGAGCATGCTGGCGGCGCGCACCAGCTGCAGCTGCGCCTTGATGCCGGGATTGGTCTCGGCGGCCAGCGCCTTCTCGACCATCGGAATGCGCGATTCGTCGGGCTCCTTGAAGAGCGCCTGCGCGGCTTCGGCGCGCACCGCGTCGTCCTTGCTCGTGAGCTTGAGCGCGGCCTGCGCGGCATCGAGCGCGCCGCGCATCAGGTTGTTGTTGACCACGTCCTCGGCCGTGTCGGGCACCTTCGCTTCGGCGCCGGTCACGGGGTCGTAGCCCTTGTCATCCTTAATCACGAAGACCTTGTCTTCGGTGTACTTGACCGCGTCGTCCGACATGGCCTGGATGAAGGCAGCTGTTTTCTCGTCGGCCGTGATCACGGCCTTGTTGAGCGCGGTGATGCGCGATTCGGATTCGCCGGAGGCAATGGCCTTGGCTTCGTCGGCGGTCAGCGCGTGGACGGCCGTTGCCATGAAGAGCATGGCGGCGAGTGCACAGTGAAGGGGTCGTCGAAGCATTGTGAATTTCGTGTTGCCCCCTCTCCCCCTGGGGGAGAGGGTTGGGGTGAGGGCCGGCGGCCTTCCAACAGACGCGGCGGCCGAATGACCGCCGCCGCCCTCACCCCCGCCCTCTCCCCGAAGGGAGAGGGAGCAAGGCAGGGGCTTGCCGATGAATTACAGCGACTTGCCAGCCGGCTGGTCAGGCTTCTTGTCGTTGCCTTCGATGTACGGGCTCCAGGGCTTGGCCTTGACCGGGCCCGGCGTCTTCCACACCACGCTGAACTGGCCATCGGCCTTGATCTCGCCGATGAACACGCTCTTGTGCAGGTGATGGTTCTTCTCGTCCATCTTCGAGACGATGCCCGAGGGT
>Ga0209051_1000992_pt1 | contig 27400 bp, 26 predicted proteins | sample AraplaCvi_mMS_r2_2_FD_184286 | JGI IMG/M metagenome (GOLD analysis project Ga0209051, IMG submission 184286) | Arabidopsis root microbial communities from North Carolina, USA - plate scrape MF_Cvi_mMS_r2 (SPAdes) (version 2) | ecosystem: Host-associated > Plants > Roots > Endosphere | place...
AAGGCCGTCAACGAGATCAAGGGCGGCAAGATCAACTTCCGCGTCGACAAGCAGGCCAACCTGCACTTCGTGATCGGCAAGGCGTCGTTCGACGAGACGAAGCTCGCCGAGAACTACGGTGCCGCGATCGACGAGATCATGCGTGCCAAGCCGTCGTCGTCGAAGGGCCGTTACCTGAAGAAGGTCACCGTCTCGACCACGACCGGCCCCGGCATCCAGGTCGACCCGTCGATCACGCGCAACTTCGCAGAGGCGTAGAGCCACAAGCACTTTCGTAGGCAAGCTCCTCGGTACCTTCGGGTGCCGGGGAGTTTTGCGTTACCGGGTTGGCACCATCACGGTGGCAAGGAGTGCCCGGTGGTCGGTGCCCGGCAGTTCGACGGTGGCGGTCGACACGGCGGTGGCGTTCCTGGTGAGGACGTGGTCGATGCCGAGCACCGGGGGATACGGCTTGTTCGCGGGAAAGGTGAAGCTGCGGCCGGACCCGGCCTGTCGCGCGGCGTCGGCGTAACCGTTGGTCAGCAGCGCACGGAACGGCAACATGTCGTACGTCGAGTTGAAGTCACCCCCGACGATCACGGCGCCGTCGGCGGCTTCGGCTGCGACGTCATCGAGGGTGCCGGGGAACTTCTTGATGTCCTTCTGCCAGCCCATGATTGGGCGCGGCCATGGGGCGTCGAGGTGGACGGTGAGGAGCGAGACGTCGCGGGAGACGCGGGGAATTTGCACTACGGCGCTGACCATCGCCAGCGCGTAGCCCGAGATGCTGGTGGAGTCCTTGATCGGATACCGGCTGTAGATGCCCACCCCCGCCGACACCGGGCGCGCGTCCAGCGTCTGATGGGGGAAGGTCTTCGCGATGCCGGCGGCGGCCAGTCCGCGGGCGGCCTGTGGAGTGAGCTCTTGGACCATCAGGACGTCGGCGTCTTCTGAGGCGACGCGGGCGACGGCGTCCGGGTCGGCTTCGCCGTAGAGCATGTTGACCGTCATCGTCCTGACGGCGACGGATGAGGGGTCGGGGGTGGCGCTGAGGAACCACGGCACCTGCAGCGCCACCAGCACCGCGGTGAGGAGGGCCGCGACGACGGCGAGGAGCCGTCGCCGTGCCCACACCCCCAGGACGACGGCGACCGGTGCGCCGAGCATCAGGTACGGCACGGTGATGACGACGTACAGCACGCCGTGGGTGGGGATCGGCGTGAAGCTGACGACGAGGGCCGCGGCAGCCGCGAGGAGGAGGGCGACACCCACGCAGGGGGCGACGACTCGGCGTGCGGTACTCAGGCTTCCCCCTCGGATGGCGCCAAGCCGTACCTACAGCGACGCGGTGTTGAGACCAGTATCCCTGCGTCCAGCCGGGCCGGCACTGCAGACTCGTACCGTGACCGCGCCCTCGAGATGGATTGCCGCCGCTTTCGGCGTAATGTGCGCCGCCATGACCAACGTTGCGTCGGCGTCCGCCGAGCCGCCCCCGGTGTCGCCGCAGGCGCAGGCGGCGGGTCTGGTCGACGTGCGGTCGGTGGTCCCGGACGCGAGGATCGACCTGCGGTATGCGACGGCCGACAACTTCGTCGGCGTGCAGCTGTACCCGGCCGACGCGCGGTGTCTGGTGCACGAGTCGATGGCCGACGGTTTGGCCACGGCGGCGAATCAGCTTCGCGCACAAGGCAAGCAGCTCGTCTTCTGGGACTGCTACCGCCCGCACGAGGTGCAGGTGCGGATGTTCCAGGAGGTGCCGAACCCGAATTGGGTTGCGCGACCGAGTGATTACGCCCGCAGCCACGAGGCGGGCCGCTCGGTGGACGTGACCGTCGCCGACGGGCACTACGGGTGGCTGCTCGACATGGGTACCGGGTTCGACGACTTCACCCCGAAGAGCCTGGCCTACGCCACCGACGGGGTCACGGCCGAGCAGCAGGCCAACCGCGCGCTACTACGGTCGGCGATGCAGGCCGGTGGCTTGACCCCCTATGCGGGGGAGTGGTGGCACTTCGACGGACCGGGCGCAAAGGATCCGCGGCCGATTCTGGACGTGCCGGTGAACTGAGCTGCTGCGGATGTCAGCTGGCGATTTGTTCGCCGCTCCCGAGGCACACGTGTGACAGATTTGCGAACGGAAAATCGCAGGTCACGCAGGCGCCGTCGGTAACTGGTGGTGACACCGGCTTTTGTCCGGTGTGAATCAAGGCGGCCCACGCGTTACCGTGTAGCCCAAGCAGACCGTTGATCATGACTTCCCCCGAACTTCATCGGGCCAGCTCCCCCAACCCGATGCTAGAACATTAGCCGATGGCAACGTCGGTGTGAACCGGGGAGAACCCTTGAGTTTGGGGAACGGCGCCCTAGGTGCGTTGGAACGCAAAAGGCGCTGGTCAACGAGGCGATGCACTCGTTCAGTCCGACTGGCAAACCTCGAAAATGGGGGGAAGCAGGTGGGCGATCTGGAACCCGATTTCAGCAAAGACTTCGGGTGGTTGCCCAATGGGGTCGGAGATGTCTAGGGTCTCGTCGACGGTCAGCAAGGAGCGCCGTGCCGCAAGGTCGGGAACGGTGTTCGCGCCATGCTCGGAGATCAGCCGGGAGGCCTCCGCCAGGGTGAACGTTCGATGCAGCCGGTGAGGTGCCAGTTCTAACACCGCGTCGCGGTGCGCCCTGGTCATCGTCAAGATGAGATCAGCGGCCGACGCGATCTTCACAGTGAGCTGACGCGCGGCGAAATTGGCGGGGTCTCCGCCCAAGCGCTCAAGGACCGGTGCAGCTTCATGGTGCACTCCATAGCCGATCACGGCCCGAGTCCCGGCACTAGACCAAAGGTCGGCATTCTGATTCGTGGCTCCGTATGCGACAGCTAGCCTTTCCGCCGTCGGCGAGCGACAGATGTTGCCGGTGCAAACGAACAGAACACGCATCACGCTCCCCGCTTTCTTGAATGGCGTCTACGGGTGGACCCGAAGCGATACCGCCATCAGGGCACCGTACGGGCCTATGTGCTGCTGCCATGTCCACAGAAATTATTCCTCGGACTGACGCCTACTGCAGCGGACTCGCGCTTCCCAAATAAGCACGTCCGCGAGGTCCCGGGCCACCGCACAAAGTACCCACCTAGGATGCCGATACTGCCATCTCACCTCGAAGCATTCTATAAATGTTAAATGCCCGTCGCCCTGCCAAGCTAACTTACGGGTAGCGCGTTAGAATCTCGACACTAGGCCTCATGTGTTGATCGCATTCCTGTCGTGAGGGTGGTGAGCGGTGATTCCGCTGGTTTGGGCGGACGACGGAGCCCTTTCGGCCGTAGCCAGTCGAAAAGTGCCTATGCAACTCATCTCGGGCGAGCGCACCGGCGGCCACCGACGCCGCGCCCAGAATTGCCCCACCAATTACGTCGCTGAAGCAATGGGCGCTCACGTATAGAACGATCACGCTGACCATCAGCACAGTCACGGTCACAACCGTTGCAAGAGCGATTCGTGCAGCGCCATTTCGCCCCGCGCCGAAGTACACAGCGACTATTCCTAATAGTGCTGCATTGCCAGCGACGTGACCGGACGGAAAGGAGCTCACTCCGTCCCTGAGTAGTGGCTCAGGAATGGTTAGCAACTCCGCAGCAGTCCAAGGTGCCTTCACCACGATCGCCTTCAAGCAATTTTCGACAACCGCGGCAATACCGACGGTCCCAGCAACTATCGCTGCGGGAAATGCCGAGCGCAACTTCCATGACAATAGTGCACCGCAGAGGATCGCAACTATTAAGACCGACCTCGGGCCCAGAAGGTGGAACACTGCATGCGAAGCACCGTCCCACCCTTTGACGTGATGAGAGTCGAACCAGCCTGCGACCGCGGCATCGAGGCTCGCAGCCCAACCGAGATGAACTGCGGCGGCTAGCCAAGCAAGGACTGCGATCAGGCATACGGCGACCAGGGGCAAAGACTGCAGTTTGCGGGGTAAGCGAGCCACACATGAAGACTAGGACGGCTACCTGTGAATAGTCCCAGGTGTATGGCGCCTCTGACGGCTCTAGCACTACCAGTGAGTGCGGTTGCTACTAGCGCCTACACTACAGAGTCATCGGCAAAACCTGTGCACCTGCCAGCCCGGATAGAGCGACGATCTTGCGAAGAATCGGACGGCTAGAAGCTGCAGGCCCCAAACTCCGGTGGTCTTGGCTCAGTCCAGATGATTTAGCCTAATCTAATCTAGAAGTTGGCGGTGCAAAGACCATCGTGCTTACTGCAAAAAGTAGCGCACTTTGCGCGCCCGGCCTGCTCCGGCCGAGAGCACCACTCGGCGGTCTTCATGTCGATCTTCGCGGCCTTGCCCTGGGGGCTCGCAGCGGAGTTGCCGGGGGCTCCGGTCGCTATTCCATTGTCGCAAAAAAGATTAACTAGAACTGCCGATCTCCGAGAGCCGTCAATCTGCCGCTTCACTTTCTGCCATGAGGTGACTTTGCAAGCGTCAGTAGCGAGCGTTCCACCGAACACCGTTGAGATGACAGGCGTCGATCCCCATTCCGCAATGACTGAGGACGCATCCTCATATGTCTTTCCGACAAGTGGGTCTGTACCTGCTGAGGAAATTCCGAAGGCGTGGAGAAGCAGGACCAGCGCAGTGGTTACGACCACGGCAACGCGAATGACAACGCCCACGAACCCCCCCAGAGTTTGAGTATTTAAGCAGCCCCCATGCCCCCGGTGCTTGGGGCGCACCGAGATGGTAGCCAAATAGTTTTTCAAAAGCTAGCGAGCAGCTTTGCGGCCCGCGCGTGACCGGGCAACTCAACGTCTATGTCGAACCGCTTACTGACTAGGGCCCAGTTCTTTGTAGATCGACGCGTGTCGATAGTCATCGACGATCGGCTCGCAGCTCTTGATGCGTCCTTTCCGCGACGCCTACGGGCCCGGAGCGTCTCAACTCCCGTCCCGCAAGTCTTCAAGAGAAGATGTTGTCCCACAGGTACTCGTAAAGTGGTTTTCGGGCAGGTGGTCTCCGACAAGAAGGTGCGCATCCGCACCGCGATTTCCACGCCGGTCCCTACACGGCCGCCGCTCACCTCGAGTTCGCCACCGCGGCCTGGGGCGACTTGGGCGATGGCGGGCTGCATCCATCGGATCGATCCCTACGCAGGACTACGCGCTGCCCGTAACCCGCGCAAAGGCCCACAAATGAAGGCGACGCAAACCTCGGGTGATTCACTCTCGCACCCGATCGATGCGGCCGAGAGTCGAGAGTTTGCCGCTATTAAGCAGGCTCGTCCCAAGTCGGAGCCGGACCGCACCTGGTCGTGAGTCAGGAGAGGGCGTCGGCTGGTTTGAGAACGCCCCACTACGCCCGAAAATTTAGGGTTCTACCCCATTCTAGGCGGCGCTTCTTGGCATAAGGTCGGGTCAGCAGACGTTAATGCGAGTAACCGGGGGAGACGAAACATGACGGCTGAAGTGTGTCCCGCTGACGATATCGGCACTGCCACGCGGGCGGCGGCCGCGTCGACCACGACTACTCCATCGCTAGCGTTGATGGTAGACAGCGTCGCGCAGGTAATTGCCGGCATTTCGATCATCGGTCATGCCTGCAATGAGCTTCGAGCCGCCGGCTGGAGTGCCAAAATTGCAGCTAACCGCATCACAGTCGACGACGTCGTCGAAGCTCAATTGATTCCGTCAAGGTTCGGAGCGTCAGGCCTGGTCGAGGCTCGCTGGGTCGTCAGTCCGGTCGCGGAAGCAATTCCATCAGAATTGTAGGCGCGTAGCGCAACCGCCGAGCAGTGCACACCGTATGGCGTTTGTCGGGAGGTTCCATTCGTCGAGTGGACGCCGAGCGACTCGCTAATATGGCCGACGATTCAAAGTGCAGCCGTAGCGGCGGGTTCGTTCTAGTCAACGCCGCAACACCCGCGGCCTATTGGACGTTAGCAAGACAGTGAACAGGCGGGTGGGCACCGGTGTTGGACAGTTAGAAGGGAGCGTATTGAGGTCGGCCCAACACGGCGCGATGGGAACCGGACTAATGCGAGTGGGAGCGGTTGCACTCGCCGGCCACTGGGCAACGAAAGCTCGCCCCATCCAACGGACCCTCCTATCGACAGGACGGGCGCTCCCAACTCGATTCAATCGACTGCCTCTACGTATGCAGCGAGTCTGGCTGGACGCAGTTTCTATATCGCTACCAAAGCCGTTGGGCTAGGAGAAGCTTTGGACGCCGGGCGCCGAACACGTTCTTCGACTGACCGTGCACCCTTCGCCGGAACAGGTCCTGGCGTCCGATGTACGTCGGTGATGGGTACGCCGGCGCGCCGATCACCTAAGCGATCGCTGTCTACGGACTGGGTGTGCCCGCAGCACGATGTCTTACGCCGGTCCTAAGAGACCACATCCATCAGCAGGTCGCATTCGTGGCCAGACAATATCGGTGCACCAGCAGTCGTGAAATCGACCTCAGATGCGCTGGCCTACCCGAATTTGTGTTGTGCTTACACGCTGCATCAACCTCTGGAACTGCAGCATTCGAAGCGTCCGACGCCTTGGGCTTCTCATTCGCTTGACGGTGGGAGGTTTGTGCCCTGTGCACTCCACGACGATCAGGGAACGGGTACTAGCATGGGACAAGGATCCAGGGGGAACTACAACTGTGCGTGCTATCGCTACACCATCCAAATTACTGCGGTCTCTACATGTTGCTAAGTTCGCCCCGCAAGTGCGACTATATTTCGGTCTGCTTGTCGATAAGGGGGTCGGAACATTGGACGAATTCGATGTAAAACTGGCGGAATATGCGCTCTTTCAACGGACTCAGCTGCTTCCTGAACGCAGGACTGGCAAGATATATAGTGTGGCCGACCGGCTTCGATTGCGCTCCTCTTATTCAAGCTTCGTAAAGAAGCATGCTGCTCAACACGCGTCTGAAATTCTGGCTGAGTATCGTCAGGAAATGCGGTCTCAATTCGACCGCCGTGTTGCATTCATACCGTCTACAATCCGCTCTGTTCTAGACATCGGCTGCGGCCTGGCTGGTTTCGACGGACCCTTGTATGAACATTTTCGCAGCAACGAACCGGAAATCTATTTGCTAGACCGGACCCAGGTCGAAAGCAGCGTCTGGTATAAGTTTCACGCTAAAGGCGCATTCTACAACTCGCTAGAGTTGGCCTCGTTGAACCTTGTGCGCAATGGTGTTCCTGAGCACCGGGTGCACTGCTTAGAGGCCCCAGACGACGGAATATTGGACGGCCTTGTTCATTCGATCGATTTGGTCGTCTCGACTATATCGTGGGGTTTTCACTACCCAATAGATATCTATGTGGAGAGTGTTCAAAGAATAATGTCGAGCGGGGCTGTGCTACTCGTTGATGTGCGGAAAGGCACGGACGGGCGCGAGGAATTGGAGCGCTACTTTCCAGGAACTACAGATGTTGTCGACGAAGGTGAAAAGCACTTCGTTGTGAGGTGCGTCAAGTAGCGATTCGAGGTCACGGAGCCACGCACGAACTCCGCGGTACGTCCAGCGGCGGCCGGACCGAAGTTCACCCAACCGGAACGGCCGACAATCCGGGGTCGGAACACCGGCTTGATCCCGGCACGTTCGCTAGCCCGTTCGCTTGAGAGGTTATGGGGCGCGGGCTATCCTTTGAAGGATCGCTCGGGGGGGTAGATGGGGATTGGCAGTTGCCTGCGGCAGGGCTCCGTTGAGAGTTGGCGGGTCTGCTTAGCGTCAGGATCGGTATGCGCCGGCAGAGTTTGTCGTTCTTGTGTAGCCGCGCCTCTCGCTCAATCAGCGAGAAGATCTGTTTGGTGACCGTCGATCTCAGGAGTAGCGCCAGACTTTCTGGACGCGTCGTATGCAGGTCAGACCTCTTCGCCAGTGAGCGCTTTCATGGCATTTTGTGCACACTTGATGTTCGACACGGCATCTGCAGTAACCCAAAATTACAAACCAGGGCAACTCGCGGCAGAGCGGCTTGCGTAGTGGCGCTTTCCGTTATCCGCGTGGTCGATTCTGCCGAATTCGGTGCACCCTCCAAGTCGGCCGCGCGAAGAGGGAGATCTAACGAATGAGGGTCTTGTTAGCGATTCCTTGCCTGTCCGGCGGTGGCGCAGAATTTGTGGCTGCACAGTGGGCGCGGTATTTGGAGCAAATGGGCGATCAAGTAACCGTTTACACGACGCATGGTACGCCGCAAGATCTAGCGCCCCTCGGGGTCACAATCGTCAAAGCGCGAGCGGGGAACTTTTTTCAGCAAGCACTTGGTCTGGCGCGACATCTCAGGGCGGAACCGGTGGATGTCGTCGTCGCATTGATGCCCTACACAAATCTAATGAGTATCGCTGCGGCGTATAGTCTTGGCTCTAGGCGGCCCAAAGTTGTAATTAGTGGACACAACTTTGCCAACGGCTTGAGATCCGTGCGGGATGGCTCTTACACACGCATCCAGTGGCTTGCGAGACGACTATATCGCTATGCCGACCTGTTTGTAGCTGTCTCGCACCCGGTGGGTGCTGAAGCGGTCGCGGAGTACGGCCTGTCCCCGAACGGCGTGGTCGTGATTCCAAACCCAGCCTTGGTCAAATTGCAGGGTCGCCCGACTAAAACCTCCTCTGAGCCCACCGTCTCGAATCGCTTAGACATAGTGGTGCCCGCCCGACTGATTCCCCAGAAACGCCCACTGATTGCCTTGGAAGTTGCCGCGGCTTTATCGCGGGGCTTTCCGGGCGAGATCACTGTGCACTATTACGGCGTCGGTCCCCTCCACGACAAGGTCGTTGATCGTGCGACCCAACTTGATGTCAACGCGGTAATGCACGGCTGGGTTCAAGACTGGTTCGACGAGTGCCCGGCCGGTTCGATCGTGCTCCTTGCATCCCTCGCAGAAGGGTTCGGTAATGTCTTGGTTGAGGCTGCTGCGGCCGGCTATAAGAGCGTTGTCTCGTCGCGCTGTATGGGTTCTGCCGATGCGATTGTGCCGGGCATCACCGGCGAACTGGTCCCTGACGATTCGATAGATGACTACGCTAGCGCGGTGCTAACCGCGTCGCGCGAGGGAGTGCGCGACGTGCAGCCCTGGCTACAACGTTTTTCCTTCGAAAGCAGTGGAGGAACGCTCCGTCAGCAGCTATCGCAACTGGTTGTGCTTAAACGTGACCTTCGAAAAGGGCTAGGGGCTTGACGCACCGTGTAGGTCGCTCGGCCTCGGTCGGACGTACATCACTCGATGCCTCATTTGGCACTCTCTGCGCGAAGTTAATTGGATTCGCGCGGAACATTGCGCTTGCCGCCGCGATCGGCACAGGCCTCGTGGCGGATTCGTACAACGTTGCGAACCAGGTCACAAGTCAAATATTTCTCCTCGTCGGCGGCGGGTCGATAGCTTATATACTGGTGCCACATCTTATTCACCATGTGCGCACTTCTGTCGACCGTGGCGACGAGTACGGCAGCTTTCTACTATTTGCTGCAGCGGTCTTTGGGGTTTTCCTCACCGCGCTTTTGCTGATCTTTAGCCCACTGCTCATCAAATTGATGGGCGGTTCGTCTTGGAACGAAGCCCAGTCATCACTGGGGCTGCGATTCGCCATGTGGTGCATGCCTCAAGTGTTTTTCTATGTTCTGTTCGAGGTCGCTTCTCAGATAATGCATGCGCGCGGTCGTTTCAGCGCCGTTGCATGGATGCCAGTAATTAGCAGCCTCGTCATTATCGTGGCGTGCATACCGATTGTTGTGGCGGGAAATGTCCGCGCAGACTCGCCCACGTCAATGAGTGCTTATGAAGTGACAATTCTCGGGGCGTCAACCCTACTCGGGGCGATAGTGCAGACCATGCTCCTAGTGATTTTTCTTAGGCAAGCGGGCTTTCGTCTACGTATAAAGTACAAGATCCGCGGCTTAGGCTTACGCGCCACTGCTATGGGTGGACTATTAACTGTCGGAGCGACGGTTTGCTTTCAATTAGCTAATCTCGCGACCGCCGCCTTTTCAACACAGGCCGGGAGTGCGGCCGAGCTGTCAGGACATAGTGGCCGTGGCTACACCGCAATCTTCTATGCGCAAGTTATCTTGTACTCCGCGCAGGGCGTTGCGGCGGTGAGTCTGGCTAATGTGTTGTTGCAGCGATTGTCGAAGCATTACGCAGACAGAGACGACCGAGCCGCCTCGCGAGATCTTAATCAAGCGATTCTTGTAGTCGGTGCGCTTCTTATCCCGACGATGTTTGTCTTCATATGCCTAGGCCCGCTCGGTGCCGAACTAATGTTTACCCGCGGCGAGACCAGTTACGCTGCCGCGCAATTCATCGGAATAATATTGGCGGTGCTGTCCATCGGGCTTGTACCCTACGCCCTACATACCATACTCATTCGACCGTTCTACGCGGTCCGTAACGCTAGAACTCCACTCCGAAGTGCCGCTATCGTGGGCATTCTATGGATTGCCGGATCGTCGTTGACCAACTTACTGTTGCCGCCACAATGGGCACTTCTTGGCATCGCTGGATCTTTTGCCCTTGCTTACTTGATCGACATGCCTTTGAAGATCATTAGCTTACGCTCGCATCTTGGATTTAAAATATCTGGTGACGTCGTTCGCGGATACCGCTCTGCGCTGCTTGGCGGGATCTGTGCAGCCGCAGTAGTTGGCATAGGCGTGATCTATGTACAGCCATATGTTCCTCACTTCTGGCTACCGCGATCCATCTTATTTGTCGGTGCCGCTGCGGTCTTCGTGGCGATCTACTATCCGCTGACCGTCAGAAGCCCTGCGTCGATCCCGGATTTACTTCGGTGGCTCAGGACGTGAAGTACCCGGCTTGTGCCGACACTCGGGGAGGAATGTTATGGAGCGACGCCTGATTGTTGAGCAGTTCGACCCCGAAAGACCGCGACCAGGGGGCATAGACACCTGCATACGGGGCCTAGTGAGGTACTGTCCGCCGGATATTGATTTGCGAATCGCCGGCGTGGACGCGCTTGGAAACAAGCGACTCGGGGAATGGCGACAATACGAGATTGGAGGGCGCGTGGTTCAATTCATGCCCGTCGCCCGGGTGGACCCAGCGAATCTTCGACGACGGTTCCCGCACTCGGTGCTGGTGGCGTTCGGCCTGCGCAAGTATCGTCCTTCGCCCGACGCGGATATCGTCCAGACGCACCGCGTGAACATGGGTGCCACGGCACTTGGACTGTACAGTCGCGCTGGCCATGTGCAGTTCATCCATTGGGATGGCGAGGACGAAGTTGTGTCCGGTAGCGAGTCATACTTTCGTCGCGCAGTCTTCGCGTATCGGCGTTTGGAAACGTATGTGGTTCCCCGTTCTGTCGAAACTGTGGTATTCAACAAAGCAGGGGCGGAACGACTCCAATCGATTTCACCGCGCGTTCGCTTCTCGCCCACATGGTACGACCCGGTTGAGTTTTTTCCCGCAGAATCTGAGCCACCAGTTAAGTCGCGGATCCTCTGGGCCTGTCGCATTGACCAGGGCAAGAATCCTTCGTTGGCCATCGATGTCCTGACTGCCCTTCCTCCGCGGTATAGCCTCACGGTGGCGGGAAGTGGAACGCTGGAGTCGGCAATGCGAGACCGCGCTCAAGCCTCACCCGCGGCAGAACGAATCGCCTTTCTGGGCGCCGTTCCTAAAGCTGAGATGGGAGCTGTGATGCGCGAACATGATTTGATGCTGATGACATCACGGTCCGAGGGATTCTCGCGTTCGATCGTTGAGGGGCTCGCATCAGGCCTGCCTGTGGTGACAGCGGCAGCTGCCGAACCAAACGGCTTGGTACAGAACGGTGTAAATGGGGCTCGAGTCGAAGGGCACGCTACGCACAAATTTGTGCCAGCCGTGGAAATCGCCTCAGCGATAAGCGCTAAGGCTGCGCGCGACTCTGTATCCGCCTTGAGTGCCCTTCGAGTCGTCCCAGACGTCCTCAGTCTTGGGGGCGCAAAATGAATTATCTGTCGTTTGGACCAAGTCAACGGCCCTGCCCCACCGCACTTGTCCAACCACAGACGAACTCGAGCACATGACTGTGGCCTCTAAGAACCCGCTTCGGACACGACTGACGTCCTTCTTGTCCGCTTTCGGTTTCCCCATTGTGTATGCGGTAGTCGCAATCGTTGTGGCTCTAATGCTGTTGTCACCCGCGATCGCGATTTCCGCAGTAGCGGCCGCAGGGTTGGCCGGAATGTTTTTCCTACCATCCAATGCGCTGCCCGCTATCGCTATTTGGTTGCTCGTACTTGTTCCGGTCGGTTACATGGACGTTCCGAGAATGATCGGTCGATATGCGTCTCCAGCGGTGCTCATCATTGCGATCTGGCTGATTCGAGTAGCGTTCGAGGGGCGTTCGAACGTCGCACCTAAGCGGACGCTACGAGGCTGGCCCATCGTTCTGCCATTTTTTGCTCTGCTAGCTGTTTCGACGCTCGCAAGCGGCGTTGATCCGGCGAGGTCGATCGCTTGGATCGCGGTCTTCAGCATTTGCGTCGTGGCTCCGGCGATGGTCGCGCAAACGTCTCTTCACGATGCTTGGCGCACGGTGAGACCCACTTTTGCTGGTATAGGTTTGTTTCTTGGAATTCTGGCTGCTGTCGAATATTTCGCCCACATCAATCCATGGACTGGCCTGTTCCGGGCCGATGTCCTACAGCAAGAGTTTTCTTTCATCCGGGCCAAGACGAGTCTTGGACACCCGTTGATCACTTCAGCGGTTGCTAGTGTTTCCCTCGCCGTATCTGTGTTTCCCTCGCATCGTGGACGCCAATGGCCGTACTGGATCTGCGCCGCCGGCGCGCTCGTTGCGGTGATCCTCTCGGTATCCCGAGGCGGAGCCATCGCGCTGGCCTTCGCAAGTATCGTCGGAGTCCTTGCGCTATTTCGCGGCAGATCTCAGCTGGGCGGGCGCAAGCGCCACCGCACAGTCTCGGTGGTCCTCGCCGCGACGTTCCTGGTCAGCATCATTTGGTCGCCGCTTCTGAACGCGCGCAGCCAGACGTCGGGTGCCCGCAAGTCGACGGAATACCGTTTCGAGATTCTGTCGAACACGATTGCAATCGTGAGCGACAGCCCGATCCTTGGACTAGGCCCTGGTGCTTCCGACGTTGTATACATCGGCATGTACGGCTGGAGTATAGAGAGTTCGGCGCTTCAGCTACTTTTATCTGTGGGCATCCCGGCTTTTCTCCTATTCTTGTTCGGCCTGGGTGCGGTGGTTAGGATCGCTATACGAAGGTCAAGAGCTGGTGTTGCGGCGGGCATCGTGGCCTTCTTTGCCGCTATTTCTGGGTACAATGCGATCAATTCGAATCCCGCAATGTTAGCGTTGGTAGCCCCGCTCGTATTCTGCGCCGTTGCTCCTTCCCGTGCTGCGGAGCCCAAATTGCAACAGCACCTGATGGGTTCGGGCGTTCTGAATGCCGTCGGTTCATGTGACGTTGAAGAAAACCTGCTCTGAGGCACTTTCATATCCGCCTTACTTAGGTGCGGTCTAACTCTCGTAGATTTGTGGCGGTGGAAAAGCGCCTATCATCGGTTAGCTATTTGAGTTGCTGCCGTTGGCGGACAACCGGCGCGTCTTATCTGGTAGACGGGCGCTAGCGCCGGACGCTCTAAAGTCGCATATATCAATCGCCGAAGCCAAGTGGCACGAATGGGCCCAGGCTGCTCTTGCGCTCGGAATAGAGTGCACAGCGGGGCATTTGAGCCAGCGCAGCACTGGCGGTCGAGTAGTATGTAGCAATGGGGATTGGATATCTCGGGGCGAAAATGTTGTGGAACGCGCGACAGCGTGGCGTATCGTTCGGCGAAACGCTGACGTTGGCCCACCTGTCCTTGAGGCTGTTCCCTGGTCAAGTCTCGTCGTTGCGCGACGTATACAGGGACGAATATGAGCAGGACGAGACTCCTCTCGATGATTATCACTGGGGGCACTACGTAGACGGTTTTCTTCGGGATTACCTCGGTGCTTCTACGATTTCCGTCCTCGATGCATCGCCGTATCAGGGTGCTGATCTGATCCACGACATGAATTTCCCGGTGCCCCTCGAATGGCACAATCGATTTGATGCTGTAATCGACGGGGGATCACTCGAACATATCTTCAATGTCCCAAATGCCCTATCCAACCTTGCGAATATGTTGAAGGTCGGTGGCAGTATCTTTGTCAACGCCCCCGCTAACAATCTCATGGGGCATGGGTTCTATCAGTTCAGTCCGGAACTAATGTTCCGCGTGTTCTCTGAGGCTAATGGATTTAGGATAAACAATATTTATATGTATGAGGCGAGCTATCCAAGCGTCGAGCTTACGAAGAATGAAATTTTGTATCAAGTTGTTGATCCGGAGAGTGCCCGGAAACGAGTCGGCCTTCAGAACAAGAAGCCGGTGATGATGATGGTTGAAGCCACGAAGACGTCTAATAAGAATATTTTCGAAACCGCCCCTCTTCAGAGCGACTATGTCGCGGCTTGGTCTTCAGAAACTGAAGTTGACGGGTTGGGCTGGCGTAAGAGAGTCGGTGCGGTTGTGGCTGCACTCCCGTTGGCTCTAAGTGCCCCGATTCGGGGGTATCGCGAAAAAAGAATTTATAGTCTGAGAAACAAAGAGTTTTACACTCGGCAAAGATGGTGATAGGTCAGATCTATGTGAACTGTATCTCTTCGTTCTGCCCGTGCCCCTTAACTCGACAACAGTCGCGCGCGGGCCACTCAGCTCTACTGGGTGCGGCAGTCTCGGTGAATGTTGTCGGCAGTGCCCCAACGGCGCGATCCATGGAGAGGTGCCCATGCCCAGGATGCCGAGCCGCGTTACGAGCAGGATTCGTCGCGCAGGACCGTGGTGTTGTGAGTTGTGACGAATTGCTTGAACACACCGGCGCCACCAGCGAGCTTGCTAGGCGATACTGCCTCCGGTAATCGCCTTGCTGTGGCAGACAATGCAATGAGCAGCGAAGACGCACTCGCTGCCGGGGATGAGCACGACGTTTGGTCCGCGGCGACAGAACCGTCGAATGCGGCATCCGAAGATCAGGCGTAGTCGTAGCTAAATTTGCGGGCAGAGACTGCTCGACATGTTCCCGTTTGACACTGATCGTCGTCACGCCTCACCACTGCGATGCCGCCCGGTGCCTGTCAGCCATCGGGATTGTCATCGTCTTGCGAGACGACAAACACGGCGCGCATTCCCACATGACCGCTAAGTACATGGATTTGCTTCGCCGTTGAGCACGGTTTGCGCCGCGCATGGAGTTAGTGGCCGCAGCTTCGATCCTTGCCCTTCTGACCTGTACTTTGAGGTCCTGTTGGGCTACCGCGTCCGAGGGAAGCACTGCCTTTACCACCAAAACCGCTGCTAGGCAAACCTTTCGCTGAGATCCCGAGTTCGTATCCGGCTCCGCAAGACGGCGCTCACAGGGCAAGGTCTGAACGCAGGTCTAACCGAGCGCAAGTAATACGTTTCGCAATTGAAATTGCTGCCTCGGCGACTGGTTCACGTTGTCAGCCGTAGCCGATCGACTTGATCTGCGGGCGTAGTTGGACCGTCTGGTGGCAGCGCGTCCCTTCAGATGGGTCGGCCACAGAATTGCGGCCTGGGATAATCGAGAGAAAAAGTCGGTTGCTCGCCGGTACGCTGCGGATGGATCCTGGGGGGATACGGACGATCATTCCGCCAACGTGTTGAACGATCGCAGCATTGGATTTTGGCGCTACGCGCGTTCATTTGAGTGAACGACCTGGCGCACATGAGAGCAGTCTACGGCGACACAAGATCGGTCGGTATGCCTCTAAGAGAATGCGGCAAGGTCGGTACACGGATCTGATAGTCCCGCGGTCGTCGGTACACCTCTGCTCCCAGGGCGCTTGGCGACCGTGTTTTGATTCAAATTGAACGGTTCTTTGGGTCCGTGGCGCAGTAGCTCAGCGCAGGCTAGTGTCTAATTAGTTAGGGGTGCTCTATGGGGCGAGCATCTGGGGGTTTAGGGGGCAGGCATGGCGTCGCTCTGTAGCGATATTCAAACACTCGAGTGCCCACGCGTGTGGGGTCGCAATCGTAGGTGGCGCTGGGCAATCACCCTGCGGTTAGCGGGGTAGAGCAATGTTGCTAAAACTGACGCGGGAGGGGATTCAATGACTCACGTCCATGTACGGGGGCCTGTTGCAGACGCATTGATCGGAAAAATCGAGCGTCGGGAGCAGGTAGTCGCGGTGTTGGGCCTCGGCTACGTGGGTCTGCCTCTGGCAATGGCGTTCGCAGCTCAGGGCGTTGCCGTTCTTGGCTATGATGTTGATCCCGCCAAGATTGACACGCTGACCGCCGGACGATCCTACCTAGAGACGGTGCCATCTTCAGCAGTGGCGGCCGCAGTACAGGCGGACAAATTCGTGCCGACCGGAGACGTCTCGAGACTTAGCCAGGCTGACGCTTTGCTCATCTGTGTTCCCACGCCGTTAAGTAAGCACCGCGACCCAGACCTGTCGTATGTAGATGCGACCGTACAGAGCTTGGTGCCGTATTTCCGGAAGGGACAAGCAATTGTCCTAGTCTCGACGACCTACCCTGGAACGACTGACGAGGTGGTGAGGCCGCACCTAAGTGGATCGGGGCTCGTCCCGGGCGAGGACATCTTCCTCATCTACGCCCCCGAGCGCGAGGATCCGGGGAACCAAGACTTTGACACAATTACCACACCAAAAGTCGTCGGCGGCGAAAACGCGGATGCACTGGCGATCGGTTGTGCGCTTTTCGGGGTGGTTGTTCAGAAGGTAGTCCCTGTGAGTTCGCTTGCCACGGCGGAAGCTGTGAAGCTCACAGAGAATATTTTCCGCTCCGTCAACATAGCGCTTGTTAATGAGCTCAAAGTGTTGTATGACCGGATGGGTATAGACATCTGGGAAGTTATCGACGCAGCAAAGACTAAGCCGTTCGGTTTTATGCCGTTCTACCCAGGCCCCGGATTAGGGGGACATTGCATCCCTATCGACCCGTTCTACCTGACTTGGAAGGCTCGGGAATACGGTATGGCGACTCAGTTCATAGAACTGGCAGGCCAGATCAACAATGCGATGCCCGAGTACGTCGTGCAGCGACTGGCTGAAGCAATGGATGCGAAGTCGGGAAAGGGCTTGAACGGTGCCAGAATTTTGCTTGCTGGGGTCGCCTACAAAAAGAACGTCGATGATACGCGCGAGAGCCCGAGCTTTGAGATCATGGAACTTTTGCGCCGACGCGGCGCCAAGGTGGACTATTGCGACCCTCACGTGCCCGAAATCCCTAGAATCCGAAGATTCCCGGAGCTCGAAGGGATGCTATCGGTCGACCTGTCAAACGATGTCGATTTGATCTACGACGGGACGATCATTTGTACCGACCACGATCGGCTCGACTACCCGCTGTTGGCGGCACATTCGCAGATCCTGGTTGATACCCGCAACGCTTTGAGAAACTTTGACGATCTTGAACTCAAAGTGGTCAGAGCCTAGGGCGGCGTCAGGCATGAGCGACAAAGTGCTTACTGGCAGAGAATCAGATGTACAACGCCGGCCCCGAAAGGTCCTGGCGGTGGCATCTTCTGGCGGGCATTGGGTGCAGCTGTTTCGTCTGCGGCCTGTGTGGGACGGGTGCGATGTGACTTATTTGACGACAAATATTCAACACCGGGAACAAGTGATGGCTGATGCGCTTGAACGAGGGCAGACGGTTCCTGGGTTCTTCACCGGCGTGTCTGCGAACCGCTGGCAGAAATTTCGTCTTGTGTATCTCCTGCTCCAGGTGGCCATAGTCGTAGTGCGCACTCGACCCGACATGGTTATCACCACCGGGGCGGCACCGGGATATTTCGCCATTTTGATTGGTCGATGCATGCGGGCGCGCACAGTGTGGGTCGACAGCATCGCAAATGCTGACGAATTGTCACTCTGTGGAAAGAGAGTGGGCCGCTATTGCGGCTTGTGGCTGACCCAGTGGGAGCATCTACAAGGCAGCGAAAAGGCGGGCGCAGGACTCCCAGCATTTCAAGGAGCAACGCTGTGATCTTCCTGACCGTAGGCAGCGAGCTACCCTTTGACCGACTGGTACGTACCATCGACGAATGGTGCGTCGATCGCGGTCGCCAGGATGTTTTCGGTCAAATCGCCGAACCCGGGACAGGTGGCTACCGTCCTACGAACTTCGAATGGCGTCCATTTCTGTCCACTCACGACTACGACCAACACTGTAGAGACGCAGATTTGATTGTCGGTCATGCCGGCATGGGATCCATCATCACGGCAATGACTTATATGAAGCCGATCGTGATAATGCCGCGTAAAGCCGCCTTTAAGGAAACGCGAAACGATCATCAGATCGCGACCGCCGAATGGCTGGGCGAGCGAAACGGCGTATTAGTGGCCCAAGACGAAGTCGTCTTGCGTGCGGTGTTAGACCGCGCTTCGGAGCATGGCACTGCTCGTACTTTGGAGTCTCCACTCGAGCCCTATGCTGAGCCGCGATTATTGGCGACTATCCGAGACTATCTGCTCTCATCCTAGGCCATCGCCTTCATCATTTCAACGCTGGCTGCAGATTCGCAACGGGTCGACTGAGCGCCTCGAGTTAGACGACGAGTAGCGCCTTTTCGGGTGTCTCAAGTGGTATCTAATGTGAGACGTTAAATTACTACTGGAGAGGCAAACACAATATTTGACCGCCTTAACTTTGGCGATCCCGTTTGCCACTCATGTGTTTGGTCATATATCCCGAAGAGGCGATATCCTGAACGGTGCAGGAGCGTCACGAACTCGGTGAAATAGACGTGAAAGGTATTCTCGGGATTCATGCTGGCCTCGACCTGGATGAAGTCGATAGAGGCCTCATCGATTAGTGCCGCAGCTCCTCGCACGACTTCTAGGTCAAATCCTTCGGTGTCCACCTTGAGGAAATTTAAATGCTTAATTTGATGGTCGCGGCAGAAATCATCTACCGTCGAAACCTCGACCTCCTCGTCTCCGTCACTACTGATTGAATACATGCTAGAGTGCCCCGCGCTGGTATCAATTTTCATCACACTTTTCGATGCACCGAGGGCGAGCTGGTGACAGCTGGCGAGGGGATTTTTCCGTGTCCGCCGCTGCAATTCTTCGTAGGATTTCCGAACCGGCTCGAACGAGTATATACGCGCGCGTGGGAACAAGATTGAGTATTCAATGGCGCTCTGCCCCGAGTTCGCGCCGACATCAAAAATACTACTCACAACATATTCGGGATAAAATCGCTTCAAGTCTCGGGCGAAATAAACTCCCTGAGGGAAGTGTCGCCTGACCGGCCACTTTGCCGTTGCTGCTAGGCGACTTTGCACTGCCTCGCGAAATGACATTGAACCGCCTTCTGTCTGTTCGCCGGGGGGAACTGAATACGATACTCGGGCAGTACGTGAAGACGTGCAAAAATCTCCACGGGAACCGCTTAATCACGCCGTGCCACGTGCCCAGGCGACTGTGCGACGTAACCCATCTTGGAATGCCGTCAGCGGGCGGTAACCCAACAAGCGTTCGGCTTTCGCTATGTCAGCCTGGGAATCTCGGACGTCCCCGGCCCGTTCGGGGCCGTACACGGGATCCGGAAGGGGGCCAATGATTGTTCCCAGCTCAGCCCAGGTCTGGTTGAGCGAAATTCGGCCTCCGGCTGCTACGTTGATGACCTCGCCTGAAGCGTGCGGTGAGTCAGTCGCGCGGAGCACGCCATCCACGACGTTTTCGATGTACGTGAAGTCTCTGGTTTGTTCGCCGTCGCCATGAATGGTTGGCGCCAACCCGGCCAGAGCCGCCTTGATGAACAATGACAGGACCCCAGAATAGGGCGACGAGGGATGTTGGCGAGGACCGAAAACGTTGAAGTATCGGATGGATACGGTTTCCATTTGGTAGAGCCGAGTAAACAATTGGCAGTAGGTTTCGCCTACTTGCTTTTGCAGAGCGTATGGAGAGCGCGGGTTAGCGGGCATATCTTCTACCTTGGGGAGGACCAGTGTATCGCCATAAGCCGATGACGATGCCGCATAAACTACTCGCCGTACTCCCGCGTCCCGCGCTGCGATGAGGATGTTGAAGGTTCCATTGATGTTCGCGTTGTGCGAAGGGACAGGCATCGCAACTGACCGAGGTACAGATGGAATGGCAGCTTGGTGGAGGACCACTTCGCAGCCTTGAACGGCCTTCGCGGCTACTTCTGGGTCTGTAATGTCGCCATGAAGGAACTCGGCCTCTACAGGTAAATTGTCGCTTCGGCCGGTCGAAAGGTCGTCCACTATGCGCACAACGTGACCCTGTTGGACCAGCGCGTGGGATAGGTGTGATCCTATGAAGCCGGCCCCGCCGGTCACCAGATAGTTAGTCAATTTTTCAAACCCCCTACTGAAGGATTTTATACTCTGTTGCGCTGACCTGGACGGCTTGGGCGCAGAACGGTGCAAAGATGCGAGCTAATGTGATGATTCAGTCGGCCAAAATATCAGTTGGCTTGCCTCGCGGGGTTGTGGGAACCCACCCGTCGCGCTTCAGGCGGCGTGACGGTCGGCGAATTCTGGCGACGAACAACCGAGTGTCTGGCTGTTTCGCGACAGCCATCAGTTCTTGTGGCTGCCGCGCTTATGCGGCGCTTCGCCGTAGTAGCCGTAGGCGTAACTGTAAGAGGAATCGCCGCGTGCTGGGGTCATCGTGAACACGGTGCCCAGTAGGGACGCGCCGACATCATTTAGGCTGCCAACGGCGTGCGCGAGCTGATCGCGTTTGGTCTGACCGAATCGGGCCATAATGAGTACGCCGTCAGCGCTGGCGGCAAGCAAAGCGGCGTCCGTGACCGCCAGCAACGGGGAAGTGTCTACGATGACGTAGTCGAATTGTGCTCGCAATTCGATTAAGAGCTTTTTTGCTGCCATTGACCCGAGTAATTCACTTGGATTTGGTGGAACAGTGCCAGCCGTAAGAACTGTTAACCCGGGGAAACTGGTTTTCTGCAGCACCTCGGTCAACGTGGCTTTGCCGCTGAGCACTGTGCTAAACCCGACCTGTCCAACCAGGTCCAGGTATGTATGCAACATAGGTCGTCGCATATCTCCATCGACGAGAACCACATTATGTTCGGCTTCTGCCAATGCCAATGCCACATTGATGGCCGTTGTAGTTTTTCCCTCATTCGGCATTGAACTTGAAACGACTATCACTCTTGGTGGGTTGTCCACCGCAAGAAATTGAAGGTTTGTTCGAAGCTTGCGAAACGCCTCGGCAATTGAAGAACTGTCCTTGTCAAAGGAAATTGCGGGAGTTTTCCGACGATCTTTGTCGAGCGGAATGCTGCCGACGATTCCGGTGCCGGTGACGGCCTCAAGAGTTTCACGACTTTTAATTGTGTTTTCGAGCAGCTCGCGGATAACAGCCAGGCCCACTCCAAGGAGCACGCCAATGGCGAGTCCAATCGCAATGTTACGTGCTGTCTTCGGGACGATCGGGTCAGTAGGCAAAGCGGCCCGCTGTTCGACGACGACGCGGGCGTCAGGACGAGAACCGTCCTCGGGTGTCTCCAATTCGCGCGCCAGAATCACGAATTCATCGGAAAGGGTGTTGGCAATATCGCGGGCTTCTACTGGCGAGGCGTTGAGTACTGATACGTCGATCAGAACGGTGTCGGGCTTCGCGGTTGCCTTTACGCTTTCACGCAGCTCATCCGCAGTTATGTCGAGCCCGAGCTTATCGATAGTGCGTTGTGCCACGGTCTGGCCCATCAGCAGTTCGGCATACGAGACCACACGCTCTTGGGACAGTCGGTTACCCTGGTATGAGTCCGACGCCGATGCGCTAGCCGTCGTTGTGGACACAAAAAGTCGCGTCGATGCCTGATAGAGCGGAGTCGTAAGCAAACTGCTTGCAACGGCTCCTATTCCGGCGGCGACGATCGTGATCACTATTGTGACCCACCGGGTGCGCAACAGCTTTAGGAAATCTTGGAAGTTCAATGCCGCCCCTTCATTGATTCTCGTGTATCCCTCTTTGCTCCGACATTGAGCTCGCGACCTGCGGATCGCAGCTTATCAAGGTGGCGGCAATGGTAACGGTGAGGTTGGGAAAAAGGGTGCACGGTTGTATGTGTAGCTAGCATCGGGCGTGGGTTAACCGGCACAATCGGCTACCGCGACCACCGGATCTACGGTGTCAAGCAGCGGTTGGATCGGAACCCTGGGGGCTCCTTCCACCGTTGGCTCGGAGAGTCGGAAAGTAAGTACGGCGGTTTTCCCGGGCGGTATTGCGACTTGGGCTTCAAAGCTTGGGTGGTTGCGCTCTGACGCTCCGAACACCCGGATCCTTGTGTCATTGGCTACGACGCCAATTAATTTCGCATCCTTGGTTGCGAGCAATCGGACCGACGTGAGCATTGCGCCCTTTGGAATGTTGTCCGCGAGTCCGGTGAAGAATCCACCCTGGCCTGCGACGTAATCCGACAATGACGTCGCATCTGCGAGTGTATTGGTCAGTCGAACGGTGACGGTCGACAGTCGTGTATCGCTCTCGCATCCGTCGGCGACATACTCGATCTGCCGCTTCAAGTAGTAGTCCATCTTGTTGCCGCCGAGATTGTTGATGACGATTCCAGCGTATGGCGCCGGATCGTCGGGAACCACGTGCGCCAGTGGAGTTTCCTCCAGGAGCTTCTGGTCGGGCGGTAACGAGCTCCAAACCGAGATTCGACGCTCGCTGACCGCTCGACCCAAAGCGTCGAACAACTTGCGAGGAGACTCCACAGGGCCGCTGATCTTCTTGACCACTTCGGTGGCAACACCCTGCAGGTACTGCTTCCGCGCCGATTGGTCTGTGGGGAACCGGCTGTACAACGTCGACTCGGTCAGCTCGACGACATTGCCCTCCGTCACCGTCTCGCCACCTGGCATCACCACCGGTCCGGTTGCGCCGAGGATGTAGCTCAAGACAACCGGGTCGATCGCGATGACTCCGTCGACCTCCATCCCCGACTGTTGGGCCCACATCGACTTCCAGATTTGTGCCGCATACGGAAAGTGCGAGCTCTGATTGCTGTTTTTGAAATCAGTTGTCGGCTTCGTGAACCCATACTGCTGGTCGAAATCTTGTCCGAGGCTGATGGGAGTGAACGGCTTGTCGAGTTCGGTGTTGGTCCCTAGCGCGTCCACACTAGGCTCGCCGTCGTCGAATCGTAGGATCCCGAATCCCCCGAGCAAGCCCCCGGTGCCTCGCGCTTCGGCGTTGGTCTGGAAACCCATGAAGTAGCTGCGGGGTCCGTCGGCGCCCATCATCGACGGCGCCAGCCGGGCCGCGAGGGCCGTGCCGCCTAGAAGGCGCGCAACGTCCGATGTCTGGGCCTGTAATTTCGATCGGGCGTCTCCAATCACGGAGAGATACCGCGGATTCGAAATCGCCATGGCGTCAGCGTCGAGCCGGGCCGCGGCCGCGGCGATCTTGCTCAGCGCCGGCTCTTCACGGCGCAAGGCCGTCACATCTAGACGGCCGTCAGCCAGCATCTGACTCGGTGCGACAGTCGCGCCGGCGTCTGCAGCGGGCTTCAGCACCTCGGCGGTCAGGCCGAGCACCACGTCGGATATCTGTTGACCGGTCTTGAAGGGGCTGCCCAACCACGGCACGATGGAAGCGATGTTCCACGGGAGGCTGTGTGCTGCGTCCCGAGCAGCCTGCGCGTGAGACTGCGCGTCACCTGCAAAGCGCGTCGCATCAGCCGTATTGCCCTGCAGCAGAGCATCTTTGGTTTGCTGCGCGCTTGTGCGCGCTTGTTCGAGGTTGGTCTTGGCTGATTGCGCTCGGAACCCGAGCCAGCAACCGAAGGCGATGACGACGACCAGTACAGCAAGCCCGGTCCAAACAACTGGGCGGCGCCTGAACCAGTGCTGCCCTCCATCGTCGTCTTCTACAGTTCGAGACTTGTCGTCGGAGACCGAATCGTCGTCAGATCTACGCCTACTAAAAGGGCCCACTCAGTACATTCCCCGCGCTCCAGTTGCAGTTTGCACTAGTAAGACAGCTACAGAACGTTGACAAAAGAAACAACTCGCCAGATGCCTGTGGCATTGACTGGCGAGTTGCGTCCAAGTCCTCGTTCTACTGAGCGGTCTGGTAGGGCCCGACCTGGAAGGTGACGGCGATTGCGTTGGCGAAGGCGCTTACCCCGTCGCCAACGTTGGTAAAGAAGGTGCCGATCGGCCCCGGGATGAAGCTGCCGATTGCTTTGAAAAGCTGACCAGTGCCCGCGGCTACGACGTAGGCGGCGGTACCGATGTAGACGACCGCACCCCTAATTATTGCTTGGGTTCCAGCGGCAAAACCCTGCACTGCGTAGCAACCCAATGAGAAGTCCACAGTCGCGCAATTCACGGTAGCGGACGGGGCAGCGAGTGCGGCGCGTGAGATGACCGGACTGAGGTCATCCGTCACGGCGCTGCCGACGCGCTCCATGATTGTTGTGGTGTTCGGAGACGCATGGGCCATCGTCGGCGCAAGCGCGGCAGGCGTCAGCACGGTGGCGGCTGTCAGCGCCGCCGCGGCAGCGCCTACCTGGAATTTCGTGAAGCGAGTGGCAACGGTCGACATTTCTCCCCCAGCTGTTTGACCAAGCTAATAGCGATAAACATCCCAGACTGTGAGCTTCTTGTCAACAGGAAACGCCAGCTGAGGTGGGACGATGGTGGGCACAATACGGCGAAAGACGTGAAGTCGAGGTGAGGAAGTCTGGCTCTCTGCAAACCGAGACAAGCAATATCTTGCGGAGATCTGTCGGTGCGGTCAATAATCTTGTTAGCTGTCGCCGCCGGGGGGGTTGGACATGGCCAGTTGGCTACTTTTTTATTTCATTGGGTGCATATCTGTCATTTTCGCGGTGAGTTCCATCGCATTCACGAAGCGGGCCTCACACCAAATGGGGCGTTACGCGACAGCGGGATTGTCGTTGGCCGCTGGCCTGCTGTGGCCGCTGCTGGCGGTCGCGGCGGTGCAGGCAGTGGCACTGCTCATTCTGAAGACGGCTCTCGGGTCGGTGCGGGGCCTCGGCAGCGGTGCTGCCGGAAGTGTTGAGACTCCAGCCGTGGCGAGCCTGAGTCCAGCGCCCGTCGCCGCCGCGGCCTGACGCTGCGCACGCGCCCGCGCACCTACAGCAACCGCACAGGTTCCTGACGCGACAGTCAATCAGTCCCTCTGGCGCCGAGCGCTGTGCGAGCATTCCCGATGGGTCAGCGCTCGCGAGGCCCATGGGCGCGGTAGGTGGAGGTCGGTACATGCGTCGCACGGTTCGTTCAATTGGGGTTGTCTTCGTCGCGATGCTTGGGGCCATCGGCCTTGCCATCGGCTCGGCTTTTGCGGCCGCGCTGGCGTTCGGCGCAACCACGGCACTCATCGTGCCCGGTACCGGAACCCACAACATCAACCCGCCGAACGCGGTCGTCGGTTACAAGGAGAATGCGAACAACCGCTTCATCAACGCTCTAGGTCCGCAATGCATCACCTCCGATGGTTGCGAGCTCCAGGGCGTCGACTATCCCGCCAGTTTCTTCCCGATCGGGTTCATCCCGAACTGGTGCCCAGGCTTCTCCTGCGACACCTGGAACAAATCGGTGGGCGAGGGCGTCACCAACCTTGACGCCGCGCTGAATACCGCGTTGGGCCCGGACCCGTCGGACACCGATCCAGTCATCATCTTCGGGTATTCGCAAGGCGGAGCAGTCGTTTCGCGGGAGATGTACAACATCGCCGAGAAGGACAAGGGGCGCATTTCCGTCGTCACCATCGGCAACATCAACAACCCGCTGGGGCTGTGGTCGCGTCTGAGTTTCCTGCCGACGATCCCCGGGTTGAACATTTCGTTCAAGCCACAACTACCCACCGACATCGGGGTGAAGAGCACCAACTATAGCTTCGAGTACGACCCCGTCGGCGACGCTCCGCAGTACTGGGGCAATCCCTTGGCCGTGGCCAATGCGCTCGCTGCCTTCGTCTACGTGCACGGCTACTACTTGGATCCGACCTCCAACTCGCCGTCAGACTCGTTGCCGTACGGGTACGACGACGGGACGTTGGCGAGCGCCATCGACGACGCGCCGCACCGGGTCCACAACGACGCGACGTTCGTCCTCATCCCTCAGCAGGGCGCACTGCCGCTGTACCTACCCGTCCTCGACATCGGAAAGCAGCTGGGCATCAGCGGGCTCGTCAAACCGCTTGTCGCACTTCTCAACCCGGTGACCAAGTTGCTCGTCAACCTCGGCTACGACCGCATCACCAATCCCGGCATCGCCCGGACGCTGTCGATCCTTCCGTTCAACCCGTTGACCTTCAACCCGGTCGACTTCTCGGTGAAGTTCGTGGCGGCCATCGCCCAGGGCATCCAGGATGCACTCGCCGGGGGCGCTTCGTTGACCCCAGCCAAGACGCCGGAGCAGACGCCAACGATGCTCGCTGCCCGCAGCGGTACTAACCCGCAGACCGTCGACCCCGTCGAGAACAAGAAGGTCACCCCGGTCGCCCTGAACTCCACCACGACCGGTACCGACCTGCCGCAGGTGTCGGGGGAGAAGGGCTCGACGGATCAGGACGCCGACGCGAAGGCACAGGCTGCCGCGGACAAGGCCGCTGCTGACGCGAAGGCGGCAGAAGAGAAGGCCGCTGCCGACGCCAAGGCCGCCGCGGAGAAGGAAGCCACCGAGAAGGCTGCCGCCGACGCCAAGGCTGCTGCCGAGGAGAAGGCGGCCAAGGAGAAGGCCGCCCAAGAGAAGGCCGCTGCCGACAAACTGAAGGCGGACAAGGAAACTGCCGAGAAGGAGCAGGACGCCGCGGCGAAGGCTGCCGCGGACAAGGCGAAGGAAGCGGCCGACAACGCCAAGGACGCTGGTGCCGCCGGTGACGGCCCGACCAAGGAGGTCACCGGATCCGACACCGGTACCACCACAGCCCCCGCGAAGGACGCTGGCGCCGGCGACGCGGAGAAGCAAGCCGCCTGACCCGCGGAGGTACGAAAGAAGCCCGGCACTCCGCGAGGGAGTGCCGGGCTTCGTTTTCGTCGGTGACCGTCAGGCGACGGTGACGGCGCCAGGCTTGAGGTAGGTGACCAGGCTGACGTCGATCGACTCGTCGACGAAGTAGTACTGGCACCCGGTCAAGTACTTCATGTAGCGGTCGTAGTTCTCGACGCCGGCCGCGGCGATGGCCTCGTCCTTGTGGTTCTCCAGGGCGGCGGCCCAGATGCCGAGGGTCTTGATGTAGTGGTTGCGCAGCGACATCGCCTCGGGAACCGTGAAGCCGGCCTTCTCGCCGCGCTCGATCATCATGTCCGTGCTGGGCAGGCGCCCGCCGGGGAAGATCTCGGTGACCATGAACTTGATGAACCGCGCCATCTCGAAGGTCAGCTTGCGGCCGC
>Ga0209051_1000993_pt1 | contig 27270 bp, 29 predicted proteins | sample AraplaCvi_mMS_r2_2_FD_184286 | JGI IMG/M metagenome (GOLD analysis project Ga0209051, IMG submission 184286) | Arabidopsis root microbial communities from North Carolina, USA - plate scrape MF_Cvi_mMS_r2 (SPAdes) (version 2) | ecosystem: Host-associated > Plants > Roots > Endosphere | place...
CGACACCGGGCGGGTTCGGCGGGTAGGCCAGCGACGGGATCACGGTGGTGGACACGAATGCGGCGACGGCGAGCAGAACCGCCACCGCCCGGGAATCGGGGGCCATCGCGTGCCGGCGGAGCACGGACAGCAGCACGGTGAAGGCCACCGCGAACAGCGCGCCCATCACCGCGCCGAACACCAGGGTGCCCACGCCGGCGCCGACGTTCTCCTGCAGCGCCCGGGTGAAGACCTCGTGCGCGTGGCCGTGCTCACCGGTCAGGGCCGACTCGGCATGGGCACGCCCCTCCTCGTAGGCGATGGACTGGTCGATCAGCGGCGAGATTTCGAGGCGGGCATAGGCAAAGGACGCCAGCCCGGCGACCAGTCCCGACGCCACCCCGAGGCCGATGTACTTCTTCTCCATGTCGAATCCCGTTCAGTGGCAGGGGAAGCCCAGCAGATGCCGGGCGTCGTGGACGAACTCGTGAACGTGGGTGTCGGCACCGAACACCGACACCGCACCCTGGTCGTAGCCGAGGAAGTAGTACGCGATCAGGGCGAGCACCGTCGTCGCGGTGAGCCACAGCGCCGTGCTGACCACCGTGCCGTCCGGGGTCTCGACGGCGTCGCTCCAGCGTGCCGCCGATTCGTGTGAAGCAGTCATCTCCGGGATCCTCCTGAGGAAATTATTTCCACCACACAACTATTGTGTGCAGCGGCGAGTCTTGGCCAGCGCGTGGTCCACGTCAACCCGAACGGCCTTCAGGCCGTCCCCCGAAACGAGTTGTTAACAAGCCGTCGCGGTCTCTGTAAACCCTGCGTTACGAGCTGCTCCCAGGGTTTGCGAAGCGCCGTCATACTGCGTTTAGTTGCGTAGTGGAAGTATTTTCAGACTGAACTAAAGATCGGAGACGACCGACATGCACGGTCCACACGACGTCGGAGGCCGCGACGGTCTCGGCCCCATCGCCACGGAGTTCCTCGAGCCCGGCATACCCGATTGGCGCTATCCGTTCGAGGGGCGGATGCACGCGGTCACCGCGATGGCCATCGCCAAGGGCGCGTTCAACCTCGACGAGCAGCGCCACGGCATCGAGCTGATGCGGTGGAGTGACTACACCGACTCCACCTATTACGCGCACTGGCTGTTCTCGGTGGAGAAGCTGCTCAACGACAAGGGGTACATCACCCACGACGAGATCGATTCGCGGATGGCCGAACTCGGCACGCCGAGCATGACGCCGCACCCCGAGAAGCCGGCGACACTGTCCCCCTTCGCCGCGAAGATGGTCGACGTGCTGTGGAAGGGCACGCCGCACGATCTACCCGCCGATGCACCGCCGGCGTACGACGTCGGAGCCACCGTGCGCGTGCGAAACCTGCACGACACCACTCACAACCGCCTGCCCGGCTACCTCAACCGCGCCACTGGGGTGATCGCCAAGCAGTACGGCGCCTTCCACGACCCTGCTGCCAGCGCCCATCAGCAGGCCGACGTGCCGCACCAGCTCTACATGGTCCGGTTCACCTCGACCGAGCTGTGGGGCGACGCCGCCGCCGAGGAGTTCGACCTGTACGCCGACCTGTTCGAGGACTACCTCGAACCCGCCAATTGACCACTACCCCAGACGAAGACGAGGAGAACCGACGATGGACTGGCTTTCACTAACCGATGTCGAGGCGCGGGTGAACGCGCTGGAGTCACTGATGGTCGAGAAGGGCTTGGCCGAGCACGAGGCCGTCGACGCCGTCGTGGCGTCGTTCGAGAACGACATGGGACCCGTCAACGGCGCGAAGGTCGTCGCCAGGGCGTGGACGGACCCCGAGTACAAGGAATGGCTGCTGCGCGACGCCACCGCCGCCATCGCCGACATGGGGTTCACCGGACTGCAGACCGAACACATGGTGGCCGTCGAGAACACCGCCGACCGCCACAACGTCGTCGTCTGCACGCTGTGTTCCTGCTACCCCTGGACCCTGCTCGGCATACCACCGGCGTGGTTCAAGTACCCCCAGTACCGCGCGCGGGTGGTGAAGGAACCCCGAAGCGTACTGGCCGAATTCGGCGTCGAGCTGCCCGACGACGTCAAGATCGACGTCTGGGACAGCAGCGCCGAGATCCGTTACCTGGTGATCCCCCGGCGACCCGAGGGCACCGACGGCATGACCGTCGACGAATTGATGCCGCTGATCAGCCGCGACTCCATGGTCGGCACCGCGCTGGTCGGGGCGGGGGCTTAGATGACGACCGCCACGATCGACCTCACCGGCTTCGACGACTGGCGCGGCGCGTCGGCACTCCCCCGGTCGAACGGTGAACTGGTCTTCGACGCCCCGTGGCAGGGACGACTGTTCGGCCTCGTGGTGCACCTCTGCAAGGCGGGTGCCTTCGAATGGGACGAGTTCAAGGAGCACCTGATCGCGGTCATCGACGAGTCGGGACTGACCGACGTCTGCGATCCGGCGGTGTACTACCGACAGTTCGGCGAGGCGTTCTGCCGACTGGCCGCCACCAAGCAGTTCTTCGAGGCGTCGGCGCTCGACGAGCGGACCGTGACCGAGGCGGCGCGGCTCGCGCACGACGACCACGACCACGACCACCCGCATCACCACTAGGAGGACCGACATGAGCAAGGCCACTGCGCTGTCGATCAGCGTCGGCGTCTTCGGCGCCCTGTCCACCTGGCTCACCGCGAGCGTCTGGCCGCTGCCGGTCTGGGTGCTGTTCCTGGCGTGGGCGTCGTTCTTCTTCGTCGGTTCCGGTCCGTCCGGGCTGGTGAAGTCCGTCGCCTGCAACTGGGCGGGCATCCTCATCGCCACCTGCACGCTGCTGGCCGTCAGCGCGACGTCCAGCGCCGTCCTACTGGCCGTCGCGGTCGGAATCGGAAGTCTGACAATGGTTCAGGTCTCCCGCATCCCCTGGTTGTCGGCCACCCCCGCGATCGTGTTCGGCTTCGCGATGACGGTCGGCACGATGGCTGCCACCGGAAACGGCATCCTCACCCCGGGGGTGTCCAACCCGGCGCTGATCGCGGCGGTCACCGCGTTGGTGGGAGCCGCGTTCGGGATCGCATCGGAGTGGGGAGCGTCCGTGATCGCCAAGGTGGGCGGCGTTCGCGTCGTCGAATCCGGGCAACCCGCGTGAATTCGGCATCCCGCACCGACGCCGGATATGCTCGCCGGAAACACAATTCGGAATGACGTCGACCGCGTCAGGAGGAGGGGCCATGCCCACCACCACGAGCACGGACAGCGTCTCCGAGGTGTTCTTCCGAGTGGGACGCTGGTGGACCGAGGCGTTCTCGACCGGCCTGCTCGACGCCGACGTGAGCAGCGTCGAGGGCTGGCGGGTCCTCGGAGTGCTTCGCGGCGGTGACGGGTTCACCATGAGCGACATGGCCGCGGCGATGTCGGTGGCTCCGCCGACGTTGACGCGCATCGTCGACAAACTGGTCGACGGTGGGTTCGTCGTCCGCCGCGTCGACGCGATGGACCGCCGCCGCGTGCTGGTGTACCTCTCGGCGAAGGGAAAGACGAAGGTGCGCAGGCTGACGCGGCAGGAGGCGTCACTGAAGACCGCCCTGGTCGACGAATTTGGCGAGGACACGGCCGTTGCGCTGCTGCGGACGCTGGCCCGGGTGTCCGAGCTGCCGGTGGCCGGCCGCTAGTCGAAGTCGGCGGCGACGTTTCACGCCGCGAACACCCACGAAATGCACCGGTAACCAATGGCATTGACGATCAGTGCCAGGCACGAGTGGACGGAGGTGGGAGGTGTACGGCCAGTTCTCCGTCGGCCCGCCGCGTGACACGCTCGACGTCGCGCTCGTGGTGCCGCAAAGCGGGTCGGCCGGCATCTACGGCCCGTCGTGCGAGGCGTGCGCCGAATTGGCGATCGCCGAGGTGAATTCGCACGCGGGCGTGCTTGGGCGCCGGATCCGACTGATTCCGGTGGACGGCAGCCGCGCGCCGGCTGCCGTGGCGGCGGAGATCGCCGCGCTGGTCGAACTCGGTGCCGTCGACGCGGTCACCGGATGGCACATCTCGCCGGTGCGCCAAGCCGTGGCAAGAGTCACCGCCAACCGGGTGCCCTACGTCTACGGCCCGCTCTACGAAGGGGGCGAGCGAACCCCCGGCCTGTTCCTCACCGGGGAGACGCCGTCGCGCCAACTCCTGCCCGCGATGGACTGGATGAACACCGAGTACGGAGTCGACCGATGGGTCGTCATCGGCAACGACTACGTCTGGCCGCGCGAGACGGGCGCGGCCGCGCGCCTGCACGCCCGGTTGCGCGGGCGCCCCCTGGTCGGAGAGCTGTATCTCCCGCTGGGCACCTCCGACTTCGGCGCGGCCATCCGGCACGTCGAGACCACCGGCGCCTCGGGCGTGCTGCTGCTGTTGGTCGGCGGCGACGGGGTCGAGTTCAACCGTCAGTTCGCCGCGGCAGGCATGGCGACCACGGTGCCCCGACTCAGCCCACACGTCGAAGAGAACATGTTGATGGCCAGCGGATCGGAGAGCAACGACGGTCTGTTCGCATCCGCGGGCTACTTCGAGGCGCTCAACACCGCGGCGAGCATGGACTTCGCCGCGCACTACTACGCCCGCTTCGGCCCCGCTGCGCCCGCGTTGAACAGCATCGGCGAATCCTGCTACGAGGCGCTCACCTTGCTGATCACGCTGGTCAGCAGGGCCGGATCGCTCGAGATTCCCAAGCTCAACCTGGCCGCCGAGAACCTGACCTACGTCAGCCCGCGGGGCGAGGTCACGATGCGGGGCAATCAGATGTCGCAGGACATCTACGTCGCCGAGGCCGTGGGAATGGACTTCGAGGTACGTCAGCGCATCTCTGCAGCGTGACGACCACACGCCGTGATGCACATTTGGCAAATCAGCGACTCGCTCGTTCGTTCGTCGACGATGGTTTGCCGTGACAGCGGATTCAGGGGTTTCAGTGAGTTCGTCGCGGCAATCGACAGGTACTACCGCCGTTGCGTAGTAATAGGTGCTGCCAAGTAGCAGTCACCGATGGTAAGTTCTAGCAATCGTCACCGAAATCGGGGCGAAAGTATGATTCCAAGCCGGAGGATCGCCGTGGTACTGCTCCCGCTGACATCCGTGGAGGACACCGACGCCGCGTCGACCGGCACCACCCACTCCGCCCGCGCGCTGATCCCCCGCGGACTCAGCGCCGTCGGGCGCCGGGGCGCGTTCCTCCGCCGGGCCGTCACCAGGATGCCGCCAATCAGCCAGCTGAGCGACCGTCGATACGAGAGACGGCTGGCGCAACACGCAGGCCACCTGCCCCTACCCTCGGCAGCACAGCTCAGCGTCCTCGCGGAACTCGACGACGCCGGCGTCGCGGTGCGCCCCGCCGAGCTCCCCGCCGACGTGGTCGAGTCCGCGGACGGCCTCGTCGAGTTGCTCCGTCGCAAGTCCGTCGATGAACCGTGCGTCAAGGCGACCCCGCGTGAGCTCGCCGCCGACCCCACCCTCTTCACGTGGGGCCTTTCCGAGCACCTGCTGGATCTCGCCGAATGCCACATCGGTCTGCCCGTGCGCTATCTCGGCATGGAGGTCAAGCGCGAGCTGGTCCGCTCGGCCAGCGGCCGCAACCACGAGGTGGTGCGGCGCTGGCACCTGGACCACGAGGACCGGCGGATCTTCAAGGTCATCGTCTACCTCAGCGACGTCGACGCGGGCGCGGGACCCTTCGGCTACATCCACCAGTCCCACAGCTCTGCGATCCGCGGCGCACGCGGCCTCGACGTCCGAGGCGTGCCGGACGACGACATGAACACCGTGGTGCCGCGTGAGGAATGGGCCCAGGTCACCGGTCCCCGGATGACGTCGGTCCTGGTCGACACCGGACAGGTGTTCCACCGGGTCTTTCCGCCGACCGTCACCGAGCGGTACTCGGTGACGTTCGCCTACTCCAGCAGGTCGCCGTACTACGCATACTCCCGGTTGATGTTGCCGCGTCGCGCCATCGAGCAACTGCGGGAACGACTTTCGCCGCGGCAGTGGGACGCGCTCTGTGTCGGACGCAGCCGGCGGGCCAGCGCCGCCTGAGTCCAAGCGTCAGGCGAAGTCCTTGGCGACGTCGGCGACGCGGCGCAACTGCTCGACGTCGGTGCTCGTCGGGATGAGGTGGACCTCGTCGGTCCCGATCGCCTCGAAGGCACGCAGTACGTCGCGCAGGTCGTCCTCGTCGCCCGTCCAGCCCGTCGTCGGCGCCATGGCGTCGACGAACTCGGCGGGGATCCAGTTCATATAGCGCCGCAGATGCCGGTGCATCTGCGCGCGCGGCTCGTCACCCTCGCCGACGGCGAACCAAAACGACGTCGCCAGATGGGGCTTCGGCTTGCCCGCCTCGCGCCACGCGGCGCGTGCGACGTCGAACAGGGTGTTCTGCTCGTCGACGTCGAGGTTGAGGGTCGTCCCCGCCAGCCCGTCGGCCCACGCCGCCGCGCTACGAACGGTCTTGGGGCCGATGGTGCCGACCAACAGCGCAGGGCCGCCGGGCTGCACGGGTGAGGGACCCACGGGCAGTACCGATTCGGTGACCTTGTCCCCCGCCCACACCCGCTTCATGATCTCGACGCGCTCCGCCATGCCCCGCATCGTCTGCGTCGCCACGTCCGCACCGACCGCGTCGTAGTCCTCCTGGCGGCCACCGACCCCGATGCCGACGGTCAGCCGGCCGCCGCTGAGCATGTCTCCGGTGGCGAGGCCCTTCGCCAGCATGACGGGATCGTGCAATTGCGGAACGACGACCGTCGTCACCAGTCGCACGCGTTCGGTCCACGCGGCCACCGCACCGAGCAACGTCAACGAGTCGGGGTTGCCGAACGCGATGCGCTCACCCCAGCACAGTGAGCTGAACGGGCCCTCGTCGACGATCCGCGCCCAGTCCTCGAGCGCGGCACGGTCGACGTCGAGTTCCATCACCGGCAGGGTCATTCCGATTTGCACGCCCGGATTCTGGCACGCCGACGGGCCTCGCCGCTGCAGACTTCAGCGAGTCAGACCGGCGACCCTCAGCAACTCCGGCCGGCGGAGCACCATGCCGACCCACATCAGGACGCCGAGGTAGACGGCGAACAGAGTGGCGCTCACCAGCGGCGCCTCGATCCGCATGTTCGCCGTGACGGCTCCGCCGAGATACGCGGTGATGCCCACTGCCCCGAGTACCGCGGTGCGCGGGATCGCGTAGACCACGACGCACACCGCCAGCACGACGCCCATGACGAACGCCTGGCCCGCCGGGAAGCCGAGCGCCTCGGTGCCTTCCTTGACCTGCTGGATGCCCGCCAGCTTGCCCGCGGCGTCGACGACCAGAAAGGCCCCGACCAGAACGCTGATCACGACGCCGACCCTGGCGCCGAGCCGGGATCTGGTGGTGGTGGTGGTGGTGGTGACGGCGGTAGCGGCGTCGACGTTCACGGAAGGCTCCTCTGTGTCGGATGTGTGGTACCGGAGCAGACCGTCTCGGACGACGAAACTCATCACGGGTGGCGAGGCGGGGGTTATCCCCCACGGAGATCGCGGGAAAACGCCATACCCGCCGGGCGCCCCGACTCCCTAGGTTGAAGGCATGGTTGCACCGACCCTCGACATGCCGATCCCCCGCCAGGCCGACGCCGTCGTCACCCGCCGCATCGGCGTGGTGCCGTCGGCCTCGATGCTGACCGGCGCCGCGCTGGGCGTCGTATGGTTCTGGATTCCCCTGACGGTCGCCGTCGTCGCCATCTCGTCGATCCCGTCGGTCGTCGGATTCGCCGCCGCCGGCGTCGTATTCGTCTACCTCGTCCGCGGAGTCGACCGGGTGGAACGCGTCCGCAGCGAGGCGGTGTTCGGCTTCGGCATCCCGGTTCCACCGCGACGCCTCTCGCCGTACGACGGATTTCAGCGGTGGGCCCACCAGCTGTGGCTCGACGTCGGCAGCGCGCGATTCTGGAAGGTCGTCGCACACCACTACCTGCGGTTGGTCTACGACCTCCTCGCATCGGGTATTGCGTTGGCGCTGTTGACGTTCGCCATCGCCGGTCCGGCGATCGCGACGGCACTGAACCGCAGCGACGTCGACGCCAAGCTCTGGTTTCCCACCCCACCGCTGGCGTGGGCGCTGGCCGTCGTCGCCTTGGTCGCCGCCGTCGCCATCGTGGTCTTCGCTCCCGTCGTCGACGCCGCCGTCGACCGCTGGCTGCTACCACCGTCGGCCACCGCCGCACTCGAACACGAGGTCAGCGCGCTGACCGACGCCCGCCGCGGTGCGGTGTCCTCGGCGCAGACCGAACGTCACCGCATCGAACGCGATCTGCACGACAGCGTGCAGCCGAGGCTGGTGTCACTGGCCATGACGATCGGCCTCGCCCAGACCAAGCTCGACACCGACCTCCCACAGGCCAAGAAGCTCATCGGCGAGGCGCACGACGACGCCAAGAGCGCACTGCTCGAGCTGCGCAACGTCGTCCGCGGCATCGCGCCCACCATCCTCCCCGACCGCGGCCTCGACGCCGCGTTGTCCTCGGTGGTGCAGCGCATCGAGACCTCGGGCGTTCCGACGGCGTTGAACGTCGACCTCCCGCGGCGACTTCCCGACGAGGTGGAGGCGTGCGCGTACTTCGTCGTCGCCGAGGCGCTGACCAACGTGGCCAAACACGCCCACGCATCGCAGGCGGTCGTCACGGTCCGCGTGGACGAGGCGACCGACTCCCTCTTCGTGTCGGTCTACGACGACGGCGTGGGCGGTGCGACGGCGGCCGCAGGCGACGACGCGACGGGGCTGCGCGGACTCGGTGAACGGGTCGCTGCGGCCCGCGGCACCTTCGAGGTGTCCAGCCCCGTCACCGGATCCACGATCGTGACGGCGGTGCTCCCATGCGGATCGTGATCGCCGAGGACTCCGCACTGCTGCGGGCGGGCATCGAACGGATCCTGACCGACGCGGGGCACGAGGTGGTGGCCGGCGTGTCCGACGCCACCGACCTGCTACGCCTCGTCAACGAGCTCCGACCCGACCTCGCCATCCTCGACGTCCGAATGCCACCGACATTCACCGATGAGGGCATTCGCGCCGCGGCGCTGCTGCGCAGCCAGAACCCGGAATCGCCGGTGCTGGTCCTGTCGCATTACGTCGAGGAGCGCTACGCGTCCGACCTGATCGCCTCGGACACCAGGGGTTTCGGCTATCTGCTCAAGGACCGCGTCGCCGACGTTCCGTCGTTCCTCGACACGGTCGCCGTCGTCGGAGGTGGCGGCACCGTGCTCGACCCCGAGGTGGTGTCCCAGATCCTCGTCCGGTCGCGGCAGCGTTCCACCCTCGACTCGCTCACCCCGCGCGAACTGGAAGTGCTGCAACTGATGGCGGAGGGACGAGCGAACTCCGCCATCGCCGCCTCGCTGCACGTCTCGGTGGGCTCGGCCGAGAAGCACATTGCCTCGATCTTCACGAAGTTGAACCTGACGCCGGACGAGAGCGAGAACCGACGCGTCCTCGCCGTCCTGCGGTACCTCGAATCCTGAACCACGGAAAGGCCTTTTCCATGACGACCATCGCTCCCCCCTCGGCTCCGCCCCCACTCACCCCCGGCAACCGCACCGCGTTGCGCGCCCTCCTGGTCGTCGCTGCGTCGGTCCTGGTCGTCGCGTCCGTCGCGGCCCTCGGCTTCGCCGCCTTCGGAATCGCCTCGCTGCGGGTGAGCACCGACGGCAAGGACCTCCCCGGCGACATGCGGTCGCTGGTGGTCGACGCCTCCGACGTCTCGGTCCACGTGGCGTCCGACCCGAAGGCGACCGCGCCCCGCGCGGACTTGCGGACGGTGGGCTCCTCGCGGGGCGTTCGGCCCGCCCTCGAGGTGACCACCGACGCCGGGGAGACGCGCATCCGCGTCACCCCCGACTCCGGCCACGTCGTCGACTTCGGCGGTCCTGGCGACCTGAAGATCACCCTGCCGCCCGCGTTGGCGGCCACCCTGTCGGTCACCGCCCAGCAGGACGACGGCACGCTGACCGTCGACGCCAACCTCGACAGGCTGGTCGCCCGCAGCGCCGACGGTGACGTCGTCCTGAACGGCGCGGTGCACGTCGTCGACGTCACCGCCCGCGACGGTGACGTGGTGGCCCGAAAGCCGTTGTCGGTCACCGAATCCCTGACCGTCGAGTCCGTCGACGGCGACGTCGCGTTGGCGTTCGCCGACCCCGCCCCCCGCCGGATCACCGCCACGACCAACAGCGGAGACGTCGCGATCACCCTGCCGCCGGCAGGTCCCTACCTCGTCCGCACCCGTTCGGGCGACGCCACCTCCGTCGACGTCCCCGAGACGACCGACCCGGCGCGGGCCGCCTCCGAGGTGACGGTGCGATCCGACGACGGAAGCGTCTCCGTCGACGCCCGCCGACACGGGTGACGACCGCTTTCATGTGAGCTGGCTATGAATCCGCTGAAGGTTCGCGGCCGGCTGGGCAGAATGACGTCATGACGTCAGCGGAGGTAGACCACGCAGGGCCGCGTCGCGCCATCCTCGGCAAGCTTCCGCGGATGCACCGCGCCGACGGGTCGAATCTTCGAACCCTCCTGGTCGACGACGAGCGCGCCCTGACCAACCTCATCCAAATGGCACTGCGGTACGAGGGCTGGGACGTGGACGTCGCACACGACGCCGCCGAGGCGCTGGAGAGATTTCGCACCGACCCGCCCGACGTCGTGGTACTCGACATCATGCTGCCGGACCGGGACGGCTTCGCCGTGCTCGAGGAGATCCGCGGAGCCCCCGGGTACACCCCCATCCTGTTCCTCACCGCCCGCGATTCGGTGCACGACCGGGTCACGGGGCTGACGGCGGGTGGCGACGACTACATGACCAAGCCGTTTAACCTCGAGGAGCTCGTCGCCCGGTTGCGAGGGTTGATTCGCCGGTCGGCGTACCTGGCCCCGGCGTCGGAGGAGACACTCCAGGTGGGCGACCTCGTGCTCGACAGCGCGGGCCACTCCGTCACCCGGGCCGGACGCTCGATTTCGTTGTCCGCCACGGAGTTCGAGCTGCTGCGCTATCTCATGCGCCACGCTCGGCGGGCGGTTGGCAGGCAGGAGATCCTCGACCGCGTGTGGAACTACGACTTCGGTGGCAAGTCGAGCATCGTCGACCTCTACGTCTCCTACCTCAGGAAGAAGATCGACGCAGGGCATCCGCCGTTGATCCACACCGTCCGTGGCGTCGGCTACGTCCTGCGGGCCGACGGGTGAGCGCGCCACGGGCGTGGAACTGGCGCACGTGGTCGCTGCGAAGGCAGCTAGTGGTCGGCGTCTCCGGTGTGGTCGCCACCGTGCTGATCGCCGTCGGGACGATGTCGGTCCTGACACTGCGGGCATCCGTCACGGGCATCGTCGACTCGCAATTGGCCGCAGCCGCGGACGGTTTCACCTATTCGGTGACCAAGTACCGGTCGACCGCGCTGCCCTCGGGCGCGCGGCCGGAGCCAGACTCGATGAAACCCCTCAGCCAAGTGGTCGGACAGGCGCCGGGCAACGTCGTGCTGCTGGTGCGCGACGGGCGGGTCGTCGACTCGGCCCTGTTCGGCGACGGCGACGCGGGACCCGTTCCGGCCGATGCCATCGCCGAACTCGCCCGGGAATCCTGGGTGGGCGAGGAATCGGAGACGGTCTGGTTACCCGGGCTCGGGCTCTACCGGATGGTGGGTCGCCCCGGCGGAGACGGTGAGCTACTCGTCACCGGCGCCTCACTGCGCCCCGCCAGCGCGGCGGCGAGCCGCGAGACCGTCATCGTCGGCGCCCTGACCTCGCTGGCGCTGCTGGTCACCGCACTCAGCACACTCGCCATCGTCCGCGTCGCCCTGCGCCCGTTGGGACGGGTGGCCGACACGGCAGCCGAGGTGGCCGCCCTGCCGCTGGATCGCGACCAGTACGCGATCTCGCCGCGAGTTCCGCTGGGCGACACCGACTCCAGGACGGAGGTGGGCCGGGTCGGCGACACGCTCAACCGACTGCTGGACCACGTCGAGCGAGCGCTGACGGAGGTCGCGGCGTCCGATCGCCGCATGCGCCAGTTCATCACCGACGCCAGCCACGAGCTCAGGACGCCGCTGGCCGCGATCCAGGGTTACTCGGAACTGACCCGTCAGGACAGTGCCGTCCTGCCGGAGACCACGGAGTACTCACTCGCGAGGATCGAGTCGGAGTCGGCGCGGATGAATTCGTTGGTCTCGGACCTCCTTCTGCTCGCTCGCCTCGACGAGGGGCAGGACCTGGAGTCCACGGACGTCGACCTGGCCGACATGGTGGTCAACGCCGTCAACGACGCCGCGGTGTCGGCCCCGGCACACCGATGGGTGGTGGACGTCCCCGAGCATCCGGTCTGGGTGCGCGGCGACCGGGCCAAATTGCATCAGGCCGTGGCGAACCTGTTGTCGAATGCGCGGGTCCACACACCGGACGGAACCACAGTCACCGCGACGCTCGGCTCCCTCGACGGTCCTGCGCAAGCGGCACTGACCGTCGTCGACGACGGGCCCGGCATCGACGCGGCGATGCTTCCGCATCTCTTCGAGCGGTTCGTGCGCGCCGACAAGTCGAGATCGCGGCAGGCGGGGTCCTTCGGGCTCGGGCTGGCGATCACCTCGGCGATCGTGGAGGCACATTTGGGGTCGATCGTCGCCGAGTCCTCCGACGGTCGGACGGCGTTCACGATGCGGCTGCCGCTGAGCACGTCTGCGCTCGTGCTCAGCAACTGACCTGCGCGCACCGCCCTTCAGCACGCCAAGTCGACGTGCATCGTCTTGGCGAGCACCGTGACCGCCGGTGACGAGCCGCCGCGCGAGTCCGTGGTGGAGTACGTCTGACCCGGCTGGACGGATCTCACCGTGCAGGACGAGAGCTGGCCGGTGCCAACGCGGTTGACGATGACGTGGTAGCCGTCGGCCTCCAGTGTGCGCACCACGTCCTCGGCTCGCGACGGACCCGTTGGGGCGGCGGTGGCGACGCCGGCGGACGCGAACGTGGCGGAAGCGATGACGGCAGCAGCGGCGAAAAGCGTTGTGCGATTGACGTTCACGGGTGTCTCCTTGGTGGCCGGGAGCCCGACGCTCCCGATTCCCCTACGCTATGAGCGCGGCACGCGCGAGCCCATGGCGCTTTCCGGAGACTTCGACGGGGGTTAACCCCCTCCTCGATCTACACCAACGACGCCATGATGTCGGCGACCGACCCGGTCGTGGCCTTCTGGAATCCGGTGCCAGCCCAGATGTTCGCCCCATGCGGATCGCCGGCACGAACCGACGCCGCCCGCAGCGGGCTGGTGAGATGGTGGATCTCGGGATAACCCAGCGGCGCTTGCGCGTCGTGTTCGTCCACGAAGCGATTCCGGATTCCGCGGGCGTAGCGACCCGAGAAGCACCTCGTCACCACCGTCTCGGTGAACTGGGGGTCACGCAGGGCAGCCCGGTGCACCGGGCTGCTTCCCGACTCGTCGGACAACAGGAACGCCGTACCGAGTTGCGCCGCAACGGCTCCCAGCGCGAAGACGTCGGCGAGGTCGACGGCCGTCATCAAACCACCCGCCGCGATCACGGGAACGTCGAGTGCGATGCTGCTCGACCGCACCAACTGGCCCAGTGGCTGGGTCGCCGGGGATGCCGCCGGATCGAGCGTGCCGCGGTGCCCACCGGCCGCGGGCCCCTGGACCGCGACGGCGTCGACGCCGCAGGCCACGGCCCGGTCGGCTTCGGCCAGGGTGGTCACCGTGGCGACGGTGGAGATGCCCGCGTCCTTGAGCGTGCTGCACTCCTGCACCGACGGCAGACCGAACGTGAACGACACGACCTCGGGTTTGAGGTCCATGACGACGTCGAGCTTCGCCGCCCAGTGGTCGTCGTCGAACCGTGGGTCGCCGAGACGGGTGTCATATCGCTCGGATTCACCCCCCAGCGCCTTCGCGTACTGCTGGATCGCCTCGGGGCGGGCTGCGCTGGACTGCACGACGAACAGGTTCACGCCGAGCGGACCCGTCGTCAGCCGGCGCGCCGCCGCGATGCGCTCGGCGAGCACGTCCGCGGTGAGGTAGCCCGCGGCCAGGAAGCCGAGCCCACCGGCGTTGGATCCCGCAGCGGCGAGCTCCGGCGTCGTCGGGCCGCCCGCCATGGGCGCGATGATCACCGGCGTGTCGAGTGATCGGACGTCGAAACTCATGGGTACATCCTGCAGCCTCGCACGGATCCGCCCGGGGTGGTTCACTGGATTGACATGGCCATCAGTTTCAACCACACCATCGTGGCCGCCAGAAACCGCGAGGAGTCGGCGGCCTACTTCACCGACGTCTTCGGGTTGGCGCCCGCCCAGGAGTTCGGACCGTTCCTCGCCGTCACCGTCGAGCACGGCGTCAGCCTCGACTTCGCCCAGGTTCCCGACGACCAGGACATCCACCCGCAGCACTACGCGTTCTTGGTCGACGACGCCGACTTCGACGCCATCTACGAACGCATTCTGCAGCGCGGACAACGGCATTGGGCCGATCCGCGCGGCGCCAGACCCGGCGAGATCAACCACCACGACGGCGGCCGGGGCGTGTACTTCCAGGACCCGTCGGGACACTACCTCGAGATCATCACCCGGCCGTACGGCTCCGGTGACTGACGCCCGTCAGCCGTGCCCGCGTTCTTCCTCCTGGCCGACGTAGTCACCGGCCAGGGCGGCGACGTGACCGGGTAGGTCACCCGTGGCAACGTCGGCCAGGCTGGTCTCCTCCAGCACCGACCGCATGCTGGCCCGCAGCGCCCGCCAGACGTCGGTCAGCGCCACGGTCGGGCCGGAGTACGGCAGGTCGCCGAGCCCGATGTCGCGGACGCTGGCGAGCGGGCCGTCGATGCACCGCAACACGTCGGCGATGCTGATCTCGGCCGCCGGCCTGGCCAAGGCGTAGCCACCGTCGCGTCCGCGGTGGCTGCGCACCAATCGGTCGGTCCGCAGATCGGACAGGATGTCGACGAGGAACTGCGGCGGGATGCCCTGAGCCTTGGCCAGATCGTCGGTCTTGACCAGCACGCCCTCGTCGACGGTGGCCAACTGCACCATGGCCCGGACGGCATACTCCGCCTTGGCCGACATCCGCATGGTTCGAATCATGCCACCGGGCTGGCTGCGGATCTCGCGAGGATGGTCCACCATCGACACATGACTACCCGCGTCACCTGCTGTCAGATCCCCCTGCGCATCGGTGACACCACCGGCAACCTCACCACCGCGAGGACCGCGATCGAGGACGCCGCCCGCGACGGCGCGCAGATCGTCGTCCTGCCCGAACTCGCGTCGTCGGGGTACGTGTTCGCCGACCGCGCGGAACTCGAGGCGCTCGCCGAGACCCGCGACGGCCCGGCGATCACCGAGTGGGCCAATCTCGCCGAGGCCTTCGACCTGACCATCGTCGCCGGTTTTCCGGAGGCCGCCGGCGACGCCGTCTACAACAGTGCCGCCGTGGTCGACCCGACCGGGCTGCGCGGCGTGTACCGCAAGGCGCACCTATGGGACACCGAGAACCGGGTGTTCGACCGCGCCGACGAGCTGCCGCTGGTGCTGGACACCGACCACGGCCGACTCGGCGTGATGGTCTGCTACGACATCGAGTTCCCCGAGTGGGTGCGGGCGGTGGCGCTGCAGGGGGCCGATCTGCTCTGCGCGCCGGTGAACTGGCCGCTGCTCCCCAGGCCCGAGGGTGAGCGGCCCACCGAGCAGGTCCGCGCGCTCGCGGGCGCCGGCATGAACCGGATGGCGATCGCCGTGTGCGACCGCGCGGGCGTCGAACGGGGTCAGGACTGGGTCGGCGGCAGTGTCATCGTCGACGCCGACGGCTATCCGATGGCGATCGCCGACTACGGCACACCCGGGCGCATCACCGCCGACGTCGACCTCGCCGAATCGCGCGTCAAGCAGTTCAACGAGAACAACGACGTCCACGGCGACCGGCGGACCGATCTCTACCGCCGTGCTGGGCTACTGGACTGACCGTCGCCCGAACGCCAGCACCGACGGCGGCACCGGGATGCCGTCGGTGAGGTCCGGAGCGCGCAGCGGTTCGCCATAGGTCACGGCCATCGGCACGACACCGGCCCAGGCGTCCCCTGCGACGTCCTCCTCGGGATCCTCGGGCCAGCCGGCACTGACCTTCAACGACCAGTTGTCCTCGGCGATGGGCATTCTCAGCACCTGCGTCGCCGCGATCTCCTTGCGGGTGCTCGGCCGCAACTCGGCGACCCGACCCGGAATGAACGCGTCGGTGAGAGTGTCCAGCAGGCTGGCCTTGTCGTCGCCGGACACCAGCTCGAAGACGCCGAACAACGCCGCACTGCGGTACCGGAACGACGACTCGAATCCACTGCGGGCCACCACGACGCCGTCCAGACTGGTCACCGACACCGCGGCGGACTGTCCCGCCGACAGCGCCCGCAGCCACGGCGATCCGGTCGAACCGTGGATCACCACATCGGTGCCGACGCGTGCGAAACCGGTCGGGAAGATCACCGGGTGGCCGTCGCGCACCAGGGCGACGGTGGCCAGCGGGGTGCTGTCCAGGAGGGCTTCGAGCGCGCTGCGCGACTCGTCCTGCTTTTCGGCGAGCCGAGTGACTCGGGTCGAGGGCTGGGTCATGGGTTCATTCTCAGTCGGAGACGCCCGCACAGCCAATCAGTCGTCGGAACCGCTGCTCAAGCCGAGCCTACGACGTCAGTCGGGAACGCTCGTGCCGTCGGGGACCACCACGGCGAACAGGTCGGCCAGGCCGGCCAGGCTGGCCGCCTGAATGGTCGACGCGGATACCGGATCGCCGCCCACCCCCGGCAGCGACCGGGTCGCGGTGGCCGAGGCCACCACCGTCGGCGCGTAGCCGGCATTGAACGCGCCACGGGCGGTCGAGTTCACGCACATGTGCGTCATGAAGCCCGCGATCACCAGATTGCCGGCGCCCACTGCCTTCAACCTGTCGTCGAAGTCGGTCTCCACGAACGAGTTCGGATACTGCTTCGTCACGACGGCCTCTCCGTCGCGCGGGGCGACGCGCGTGACGATGGCGCCGCTCTCCCCCTCGATGTCATACAGCGAGCCGGGGCCGTCGGAGTGCTGAACGTGGATGATCGGGATGCCCGCCGACCGGGCGCGGTCGAGCAGGGCCGCCGCCTCGTCCAGCGCCGCCTGCACGCCCTCGAGCTCCATGACGCCCTGGGTGTAGGTGTTCTGGCAGTCGATCAGCACCAAGGTCGACTCGCTCAGCGGTGCCGGCGTCAAGGGGAGTTCGGAGAGTGCGCGCAGCGTCTGATTGGTCATCGCCTCAACCTACCGACCGTGGGCGCTACGTACGCCGATCGACGACATTTCGTCCGTAAGACCCACGCTCGGCGCCTACTGGGCCGTGGTGACCGCCAGCACGGCGTCGGCCAGCTCCGGCCGGCACACGATCAGGTCCGGGAGCAGGACGTCGGCCTGGTTGTACCGCAGCGGCGATCCGTCCAGTCGGGAGGTGAACAGACCGGCCGCGCGGGCCACCGCGACGGGGGCGGCCGAGTCCCACTCGTACTGTCCGCCGGCGTGCACGTAGGCATCCGCCACGCCCTGCACGACCGCCGCGACTTTGGCGCCCGCCGAGCCCATTTCGACCAACGTGCCGTTCAGCGCGTCCCGCACCGCCAGCGCGATCGCCGGCGGCCGGGTCCTGGACACGATGACGCGCGGCGGTCCGGGGGCGGCAGCGGGCGGTGCCACGTTCGGCGTCGCCAACGTGACGCCTTGAGCGGGCAGCGCGACTGCCCCGGCGACCAGTTCGCCGGACTGCCACAGCGCCACGTGCACCGCCCAGTCCTCCCGGCCGAGCTCGCCGAATTCCCTCGTCCCGTCCAGGGGGTCGACGATCCAGACGCGATCGGCACTCAGCCGCTTCGAGTTCGCCTTCTCCTCCTCGGTGGCCTCCTCCGACAGCACCGCGTCGGAGGGCCGCTCGGCCGCCAGCGCGGTCATCAGGAAGGCATGGGCGCGCTTGTCCCCGGCGTCCTTTCGCTCGACGGCGGTGGCGTCGGCCAGCTCGGCGCGCACTCCGAGCAGCAGTTCACCCGCCTCGGTCGCCAGGCGTGCGGCCAGCTCGTGGTCGGTCATTTGGCGTCGATCATGTCGATGACGTGCTGTGCCAATTCGGTGACGTCGCAGTCGGGGGTGAGGCGCAGATCGGGATTCTTGGGCCGTTGGTACGGACTGTCGATCCCGGTGAAGTGGGTGATCTCACCGCGCCGCGCCTTGGCGTAGAGGCCCTTGGGATCTCGTCGTTCGCAGTCCTGCAGCGGGGTGTCGCAGAAGACCTCGAAGAAGTCGTAGCCCTGGTCTTCGTGGACCTTGCGGGCCAGCGCCCGGTGCTCCTCCAGCGGGCTGATGGCGGGCACCAGCACGATCTGGCCGGAGTCGGCCAGCAGCGTGGCGATGTGCGCCAACCGTCGGAGGTTCTCGGCGCGGTCGGCCATCGTGAAGCCGAGGTCGGCGTTGAGGCCGTGCCGCAGGTTGTCGCCGTCGAGAACGTAGGCGGGACGCCCACTTTCGAGCAACTTCTGCTCGACGAGCATGGCGACCGACGACTTGCCCGAACCCGAGAGTCCCGTGAACCACACGGTGCTCCCCCGCGACAACCGGTCTTCGGCGGTGACGAGGTTTTGATGCCGGACCGCGTTCGGAGTGGCCGTCCGCGTCGCCGCCGGAGTGGTGTCGCGGACCATGCCCGCTGCCACGGTGCCGTTGGTGTCGGGGTCGATCAGGATGAACGAACCGATCGCCGCGTTGCGGGCGTACTCGTCGAGCAGCAATGGCACCTGCGTCCGCAGCGTGATGCGACCAAGCTCGTTGATCTTGAGCGCCGTGGCGCTCTTGTCGCGGTGCAGCGTGTTGACGTCGAGGCGGTAGTCCAGCGCCGTCACCCTGGCCCGCGTCGTCCGCGTCGTGTGCTTGATGACGTAGTCGCGCCCCGGCTCCAGCGCCGCGTCGTCGGACATCCAACACACCGTGGCGTCGAAGTCCTGCGTGACGTGCGGCTGGTTGTTGGGCCGGGCGATCATGTCGCCGCGGGAGATGTCGATGTCGTCGGCCAGGCTGATCGACACCGCCATCGACGCGAACGCCTCGTCGAGCGGCCCTGCGGGACCCTCGATCTCGGTGATCCGGCTGGTCTTGCCCGCCGGCAGCACCACGACCTCGTCGCCCGTGCGCATCACGCCGCTGGCGATGGTGCCCGCGTAGCTGCGGTGGTCGGCGTGCTCGCGGGTCTGCGGCCGGATCACGTACTGCACCGGGAACCGGACGTCGACCAGATTGCGGTCACCGGCGATGTAGACCTCTTCGAGGTGACTCAGCAGGGCCGGGCCCTCGTACCAGGGCGAGGCGTCGGACTTGGTGACCACGTTGTCGCCGTTGAGCGCCGACAACGGAATCGTCGTCACGTCCTGTACGTCCAGGCGCGCGGCGAATTCGTGGAAGTCGTCACGGATCTTCTCGAACCGCTCCTGGCTCCAGTCGACGAGGTCCATCTTGTTGACCGCCAGCACGATGTGCTGAATGCCGAGCAGTGACGCCAGGAAGGCGTGGCGGCGCGACTGCTCCAGCAGTCCGTGCCGCGCGTCGACCAACACGATGACTAGTTGCGCGGTCGAGGCGCCGGTCACCATGTTGCGGGTGTACTGCACGTGGCCCGGGGTGTCGGCGATGATGAATTTCCGCTTGGCCGTGGCGAAGTAGCGGTAGGCCACGTCGATGGTGATGCCCTGTTCTCGTTCGGCGCGCAGGCCGTCGGTCACCAGGGCGAGGTCGGTGTAGTCGTGGCCGCGCTCCTGGGAGGTGCGCTGCACCGCGGCCAGCTGATCCTCCATGACGGCCTTGCTGTCGAACAGCAGCCTGCCGATGAGCGTGGACTTGCCGTCGTCGACGGAACCCGCGGTGGCGAGCCGGAGCAGAGTAGCCATCAGAAATACCCCTCGCGCTTGCGGTCTTCCATCCCTGCTTCTGAGATTCGGTCGTCGGCGCGCGTGGCGCCACGTTCGGTCAGACGGGAGACGGCGGTCTCGGCGATCACCTCGGACACCGTGCGTGCGGTGGACTCCACGCAGCCGGTGCAGGTGACGTCGCCAACGGTGCGGAAGCGCACCACCTTCTCGACGACCTTCTCGTCCTTGCGGGGCTGCAAGTACTTGTGCACGGCCAGCAGCATGCCGTCACGCTCGAAGACCTGCCGCTCGTGCGCGTAGTAGATCGACGGCAGCGTGATCTTCTCCGCCCCGATGTAGGACCAGATGTCGAACTCGGTCCAATTGGAGATCGGGAACGCCCGGATGTGCTCACCCTTGTGGTGTCGGCCGTTGTAGAGGTTCCACAGTTCCGGTCGCTGCGCCTTGGGGTCCCACTGGCCGAACTCGTCGCGGAAGCTGAACACGCGCTCCTTGGCGCGGGCCTTCTCCTCGTCGCGCCGAGCCCCACCGAAGGCGGCGTCGAACTTGTTCTCCCGGATCGCCCGCAGGAGCGTGAAGGTCTGCATCGGATTGCGCGACGGGATGGTCTCGACGACCCGTCCCGCGTCGATGTCGTCCTGGACCTTGGCGACGACCAGGCGGACGCCGGACTTCTCGACCAGCTCGTCGCGGACGGCCAGCACCTCGTCGAAGTTGTGGCCGGTGTCGACGTGCATCACCGGAAACGGCAGCCGGCCGGGCCGGAAGGCCTTGAGTGCCAGGTGAAGCATGACGATCGAGTCCTTGCCGCCGGAGAACAGCAGCACGGGCTTCTCGAGCTCGGCGGCGACCTCCCGGATGATGTGGATGGCCTCGGCTTCCAGCGACCGCAGGTGGCTCAGTTCGTACTTGCCCGCCGTGCGGTCGAGATCCTGCGTCGCGGTCATCGCTTCACCACTAAGTTGGTTAAGTTAACCAAGATTGCAACCATGACCAGGAATCTAACCGACCGCGGCGCGGCATGTCAACGATCGGCGGGGCTCAGTCCACCGTCGTCGGGGCGTCCGCCGTCTTGACCAGTCGCACCTCCGGCCGCGCCGGTACCCCGTCGGCCAGGAACCACCGGAACGCCAGGTTGCCAAGCGGGTACTCGAGAGTGGTGAGCGAGTTCGGGTGGGCCGTCGTCCCCTTGGACAACACGATCGTCACCGAGCCGTCGGCATTCGGCACCGCGGAGTGGCCGTTGACCGAACTGCGTGCGTCGGCCACCCCGGGGGTGGCCATGAACGGGTTCCACACCACCAGATTCCAGAACCGACAGGCGGGCGGCCGATGGGTGATCACCAACGCCTCGTCGTCGTCGAGCACGAAGCTGCCGTAGGCGTAGCAGGCGTCGCGGGCCGACCAGCCGAAGTTGGCGTCGAGCACTTGGTAAGGCTCGGCGAATTCGTTGGCCGCGTGCGACGTTTCATGACCGAGGGTGTGAGCGTCATCGCTGCGCACCCCGACGGCCAGCGGCAGGATCGCGAACATCGTCCGCATCCAGGCCGCACTGGCCCGTAGCGCCGCCGCGGTTTCGGCGTCACCGTGGCCGAAGCGGTCGGGTTCGTCGAGCGCCTCGATGCGCCAGACGACGGGTCGCCCGGTGCGCGGATCCGCCTGATAGTCACGGGTCATCAACACCGCGGCGTCCGGCGTCGGCCCGAAGTCGAAGGAGAAGTTCCCGTCGTCGTCGAACTCGAGGTCGTCGTCGCGAACCAGCGCGACGATCCGGTCCGACCAGGCACCCGGTGAGGGTTCGTTGTAGGCGGTCACCGAGAAGTACACGCTGTCACCACGATTGCCGCTGATTCGGTACCGCCGTGTCGGGTCGACCGGGCACATCAGGTAGTAGGCGTCGGTGTTGTCGCCACCCCACCGGCGGTCGGGCCGCACCGGGGTGTTGATCTCCACCCAGGCGGGTCGGCTGGGGTCGGCGAACAGATAGGTGTCGAATGCGACACCGAGGGTCGTCGCCAACATGCGATACCCGTCGGCGACGTGCCGGTCGTCGGTGACGGCGCGGTCACCGGTCAGGAACGAGGCGTCGAGACCGCCGAGTGTCTCCAACAGTTCGTGCCATGCCGCCGTCGACTCGTGCGTGGTCATGTGCTGATGCCTCTCGTGATGAGGGTGGCGGTTCGGTCCACCCACGCGTCGTCGAGCGCAGGCCCGTGGGTGAGCAGCGCAAAGAACGTGATGCCGGCAACCGCGGCCACCAGCTCGTCGGCCGTCGCATCCGGCCGGACTTCGCCACGTGCGACTGCGTCAGCCAGCCGATCCGCCAAGCCTTGGGACAGAATCCCCGAGAAGCGTTGCAGCAGAGCGGTATGCAGTGTCGGGTCGGCTGCCAGCTCGCCGACCAGTCCGGTCAGCGCCGCGCCGGCCGCGGGGGTGGTGAGCACGTCGGCGCTGCGCCTGACCATGGCACGGACGTCACCCTCCAGGGTTCCGGTGTCGGGAAGTTCGGTGGCCTCACCGAGCGGAAAGACCGCCTCGTGGACCAGGTGCGCCTTGCTGGGCCAGCGGCGATAGATGGCCGGCTTGGAAGTACCCGCCCGCTTGGCAATGGCGTCGACGGACAGCGCGGTGTAACCCGTCTCGGCGAGGAGTCCCACCGTGGCCTCGAGCACGGCGCCCTCGATGCGCGGATCGCGAGGTCGACCAAAGTCCGTCGTCATTACGAAACTCACAGTAACATAAGTCGGCGTGACCGAGACCACAGTCCACCTCGACGACCTCGCGGAGCCACGCTTCACCCCGGAGGCAGATGGGCTGCGGGACATGATCGCGTCCCTGGCGCCCGACTGCCCACTGGACTCGGATGCCCTGCACGCCAAGGCAATGGCCGACACCGGACTCGACGACTTCGGCGCCGACGACTACCGAGAGCGACTCGAGGTGTATCTCGCCGACCTCCGCGACGTCGACGGCCTCACCGAGGTGGGCGTGGTCAACTTCTTCGGTCAGCTGCTACAGGTGCTGAAGAACCGACTGCTGCTGACCGATCTGCTGTCCCGACACCCCGAGATCCACGACGTCGAATTGCAGCCGCCGGTGGTCATCGTGGGGCTGCCCCGCACGGGCACGACCCATCTGCACAACCTGCTGGGCGCCGGCCCGACCTTCCGGACGTTGCCGTATTGGGAAGGCGTGGAACCCTTTCCGTTGCCGTCCGAGGTGGGTGTCGAGCCGGACCCGCGGCGCAGCCGGATGGACATGGCCGTCGCGGTGATGAACCTCGTCATGCCGCATTTCCCGTTGATGCACGAGATGACCACCGACCACGTACACGAAGAGATCCAGCTGCTCGCCAACGACGTCTCGACGATGCTGATGGAGACCCTCTGCGACGCACCGCGCTGGCGCGAGCACTATCTGTCGCACGACCAGACACCGCATTACGAATACCTGGCCACCCAACTGAAGGCGCTGCAGTTCCTCCGTGGCGGGCGGCGCTGGCTGCTCAAGTCACCGCAGCACCTCGAGCAGCTGACCGTGCTGGACGAGGTCTTTCCCGGTGCCGTCGTCGTGTGCACCCACCGCGATCCCCTGCCGGTGGTGCTGTCGATGATCGCGATGATCACCTACTCGGCACGCATGCACCGCAGCCGGGTGCCGGTCGAACGCATCGCGGCGTCGTGGGTCGACCGGCTCGAGTCGATGCTGGCGACGTTCCTGCGCGACCGCGACACCATCGGGCCCGACCGCTCGGTCGACGTGCGCTTCGACGACTTCATGGCCGACGAACTCTGCGTGACCGAACGGATCTACGCGCTGGCAGGTGAGCCGGTGACCGACGTCGCCCGGGCCTCGATGGCGGAGTATCTGGCCGGGCACCAACGCAATCGACTGGGCCGGGTGGCGACGTCGTGCGAGATGTTCGGCCTCGACGAGTCACGCGTGCGCGAGCGCTTCGCCCCGTACGCCGAGCGCTTCTTGAGCTGACGCCTGGGCCGCGCTTCGAGTGTGAATCCCGCGACGGTCGGCCCGCGTGTCGCGTCGCGAGATTCACACTCGGCGAGAAACCCGCCCTACGCCTTCGATTGCAGGTCGTAGACCGCCCTGCCGCCGACGTCGGTCTTGGTGAACGTCTTCTCCACCCACGCCGTGATGTCGGCCGCCGAACCCGTGCGGTGCCAGGACGGCCCGCCGCGGCCCGAGTCGGACAGGAAGTACCGCACCTGACCGTCTGCGACGTACTGCTGGAACTGCGCCAGCGTCGGCGACGGGTCTCCGCCGGTGAACCCACCGATGGACATCAGCGACGCGCCCGTCTTGAGCTCCAGATCGCCCACCGACATGGAGCCGATACCCGCTGCGGCCCAACGGGTGTGGGCACTCTTGAGCATCGCCTCGAGTTCCGGGCTGTCGGCGTGCCCAAAGCCACCGGGGCCACCGGGGCCACCCGGGCCGCCGAAACCGCCGGCCTTCTGCGGACCAGACATGGTGCCGGGGCCGTTGTGGGCACTGGCCACGTTGTAGATCGTGAACGCCGCCGATCCGCCGAGCCCCACGACGACCGTCGCCACGACGACGGCCACGGCAGCCCTGCCGAGACGATGTGCCCGGACCGCGAGCAGCACCGCCAGCAGGATCGATCCGACCAACACGATCCACCGGATTGCCGGCCACCATTCGGGCGTGCGGTTCAGCAGCAGGAAGGACCACACCCCCGTCGCCGCCAGCATCACCGCGAGGACGACGCGAGCCGCCCACGAGTCACGTCGGGCGACGAGCTGCGCGACGGCGATGCCCACCAGGGCGGCGACGGCCGGGGCGAGCGCGACGTTGTAGTACGGGTGCACGGTGCCCGCCATGAAGCTGAACACCACGCCGGTCACCAGAAGCCAACCGCCCCAAAGCAAGACCCCGGCCCGGACGCGGTCGGTGCGCGGTGCCCGCAGGGTCAGCCACAGTCCGACGACCAGTCCGATCAGCGCCGCGGGCAGCAGCCAGGACGCCTCGGCGCCCATCGACGCGCCGAAGAGTCGGCCGATGCCGGGGTCGCCGCCGAAGAACAGGTTCATGCCGCCACCGCCGGGCCCGTGTCCCGGGCCGGGACCGCCGCCACCGCCGGGGCCGCCGCCCTCGTTGCCGGCGATGCGCTCGATGCCGTTGTAGCCGAAGGCAAGTTGCAACAGGCTGTTGTCGGTCGAGCCCGCGATGTAGGGGCGGGAGTCAGCCGGCCACAGGCTGACCAGCGCGACGTACCAGCCTGCCGACAGAATCATCGTCGCGCCGCCGACGAGCAACGCACCGAGCCGCTTCCACACTCCGAACGGCGCGGCGACCAGAACGGCCACCGCCAGACCCGGTACGACGAGGAAGGCCTGCAGCATCTTGGTCAGGAAGGCGAAGCCGACCGCGCAACCGGTCCACGCCATCCACATCGTCATCCGCCGAACGGTGCTCGCGTCCACGGCGCGCACCGTGCAGTAGGCCGCCACCAGGAGCAGCAGCACCAGCAGCGCGTCCGGATTGTTGTAACGGAACATCAACGCGGCCACCGGCGTCAGCGCCAACACCAAGCCGGCGATCAGGCCTGCGTAGGCGCCGCTGGTCCGCCGGACGGTGAAGTACAGCACGGCGACCGCACCCACGCCCATCAACGCCTCGGGCAGCAGCATGGTGAACTCGTTGAAGCCAAACAGCCTGCCGGACAGGCCCATCACCCACATCGCCGCGGGCGGCTTGTCGACGGTGATCGCGTTGCCCGCGTCGAACGAACCGAACAGCAACGCCTTCCAGTCCTGGGTGCCGGCCTGGGCGGCGGCGGCGTAGTAGCTGTTGGCCCATCCCGACGAGCCGAGGCCCCACAGGTAGAGCACGCCGGTGCCCACCAGCAGCGCCCAGAATGCGGGCCTGGTCCAGCGCGGATCGGCCGGAGCCGGGTCGTCGACGACGGCGTCCGGTTGGACGTCTTCGGCAGTCAGTGTCACAGTCGTCTTCCTCGAGATGGATGGGTCAGTGTGTCCTGCGGGGGTGAAACACCCAGCCGCGCAGGAGGACGAAGCGGACGGCGGTGGCGAGCAGGTTGGCCAGCACCAGCACCGACAGTTCGACCATGCGGTGCGGTTGGTCGACGAAGGCGTGCAGGCCGGCCAACGCACCGCTGGTGATCGCCAGGGCAATCGCGAAGACGATGAGCCCCTCGACGTGATGGCGGGCCACCTTGGTCGCGCCCGACACCCCGAACGTGAAGCGGCGGTTGGCCGCGGTGTTGGCGATCGCCGTCACCAGCAGCGCGACGAAGTTCGCCACCTGGGCCCCGATCAGCGGATGCAGGACCATGAACAGCAGCAGGTAGGCCACCGTCGACAGCACGCCGACGGCGCCGAACCGTACGACCTGACGGAACAACGAGTTCGGCGCGGCCGCCGACGATTGCGACGGAGCCAGTTGCGCGGCAATGGCGTTCACGGGAATCGAGCCGCTGGCGAAGCCGCGCAGCAGCCGACCGACGCCCTTGAGATCAGCGGTGGCCGTCGCGATGATGTCCACCCGGCTGTCGGGGTCGTCGACCCAGTCGACCGGAACTTCGTGAATCCGCAGACCGCTGCGCTCGGCCAACACCAGCAGCTCGGTGTCGAAGAACCAGCCGGTGTCGGCGACGTGCGGCAGCAGTCGGTGTGCGACGTCGGCGCGGATGGCCTTGAAGCCGCACTGGGCGTCGGAGAACCGGGCGCGCAGCGTCGAGCGCAGGATCAGGTTGTAGCAGCGCGAGATGATCTCGCGCTTCGGACCGCGCACGACGCGCGACCCTCGACCCAGCCTGGTGCCGATCGACAGATCCGAATGACCGGAGATGAGCGGCGCGACGAGGGGGCCGACCGCAGCCAGGTCCGTGGACAGGTCGACGTCCATGTAGGCCAGCACCATCGCGTCGGACTGCGACCAGACGTGGTGCAGCGCGCGGCCGCGGCCCTTCTCCTCCAACCGCACCGCGCGGACGCCGTCGAGTTCCTCGGCCAGCTCCGCGGCGATGCGGGGGGTGCCGTCGACGCTGGCGTTGTCGGCGATGGTGATCCGGACCGGGTACGGGAAGCTCTCGCTCAGATAGCGGTGCAGCCTGCGCACCGAGTCGGCGAGCGCAGCCTCCTCGTTGTAGACCGGGATCACCACGTCCAGCACGGGGACGCCGAGCCTGCGGGCCTCCTGCGCGGCGTTCGGCCGCGATCCGAACGCCGTCGCCCTGGGAACCATCGCGACCTCCGTGAGGTCGGCTTCCTGAATGTCCGTCATGTCTCCATCGTCGTTCGGCTGCTCGTGGTG
>Ga0209051_1000994_pt1 | contig 27264 bp, 22 predicted proteins | sample AraplaCvi_mMS_r2_2_FD_184286 | JGI IMG/M metagenome (GOLD analysis project Ga0209051, IMG submission 184286) | Arabidopsis root microbial communities from North Carolina, USA - plate scrape MF_Cvi_mMS_r2 (SPAdes) (version 2) | ecosystem: Host-associated > Plants > Roots > Endosphere | place...
GCAGACTCGACGTCGGGAACGCGTGAGTTGAGGGGGCTCGATGACGGCTGACAACGCCTCGCTCGCGCACGGCTACGACGGCGCCGACCTGGTGCGGGCAATCGCCGCCTACAAGTTCTTCTACCCGACGGTGTCGGGCGCGGCGATCATCAGGGGCAACGTCGCCGCCGGGCTCGTCCCCAACGAAGTCTTCGGCATCTTGGACTGCGGGCCCGAGCAGGTGGTGTTCACCGCCAACTCCGACACCCCGTACGGTCCGTTGCTGCTCGATCTGGCGGACGGACCGCTGGTCGTCGAACTACAGCCGGGTCCACTCATCGTGGTGTCGATGGACGTCAACCAGCGATGGGTGGCCGACATGGGGCTACCCGGACCCGACGCCGGAGAAGGTGGCAAGCATCTGCTGCTCGGACCCGATTACGCCGGCGAGGTGCCTCCCGACGGGTACTTCGTCCACCGGGCCAGCGGCAACCGTCAGATCGTCGGAGTTCGGTCACTTCCCGTCCACGGCGACGTCGCCGGCGCGAAGCAACGGCTGTCGACCGTCGAGGTCTACCCGCTCGACCCGCACCGCGACTGGCCCGAGCCACGGTGGCTTGACCTCACCGGGACGGTGCAGGACACCACGCCGACACAGTGGGAGAACGGCATCGGGTTCTGGCAGGTGTTGCACGAGACCGTCGACGCCGAGGCCGCGTTCGAGGGGTACCGCACCCACTACGGCGAGCTTGCGGCCCTGGGTATCGAAAGGGGACGGCCGTTCGCGCCCGACCAACGGCTCACCGCGCTACTCGAGGAGGCCGCTCGAATCGCCAACGCGCAGTTGCGCATTCAGTCCTTCGACGACCGGAGGCCCGACCGCGTCGTCTGGTCCGACCGCCAATGGGAGTGGGCGGCGCTGCGTTTCGAGGACGGTGACTTCAACACGGCAACCCACGTCGACCTGCCCGCCCGCGAGAAGTGGTTCTACCAGGCCATCGGTGCGTCGCCGGCGATGTTCCGCAGGGACACCCACGCGGGGTCGCTGTACTGGCTGGGACTGCGCGACGGCGACGGAGCGGTACTCGACGGGGGCAAGCACTACACGTTGACCGTGCCGCTGCCGGTGCCCGCCAAGCTGTTCTGGTCGGTGACCGTCTACGACACCGAAACCCGATCGCAGATCCAGACGGAGCAGAACGCGGCCGCCCTGCGCTCGCTGTTCGAGTTGCGCGACCTCGCCGGCGACGAGGTCGAACTGCACTTCGGTCCGACACCGCCGGCCGATGCCAAGGGCCGGTGGATCCAGACTCTTCCCGGCCGCACCTGGTTCACGTACTTCCGGATCTACGGCCCGCTGGAGCCCGCCTTCGACGGCACCTGGCGTCCCGCGGATCTTCGTGCCACACCCTGACCGCCCGCTCCACCTGAAACGGGCACGTCGTCGCGCGTCTGCCTACCTCGGCGCCGCCGCGATGGCCTGTTGCGCCGCACGGTAGAGATCGAGGCGCGAGTACACCCCGAAGGCGCTGCCGTCGTCGAGGAAGCCGCCACCCGGCCCAAGAGTCGCCGTCAGAATGGCGTTGGCCTGGTCGAGCGACAGGTACGGATATGCCGCGGTCAGCAGGTAGCCCGCTTCCGGGGCCACCTTGCCGACGTCCACCGCGTTCTGACCGAATACCGTTGCCAAGCCGTAAGTTTGGATGGAGTCGACGAAACGCGCGTTGTCCTCGGGCCGGACGAAGCGGCTCTGGTCGTCGCGGGCGCACACGGCCACGTCGTTCCCGCACGCGCCGGCCAGCGCGCCGCTCAGATCGGTCCGCGCCGCGGCCAGCGCCTGGCGGAAGTCGTCGATGCGCACTCCGTCCCGGTCGACACCGACGTACCCCGCCGTGTTCGCCAGCAGGTGCGCGAGGTCGTAGGTCGCCAGCGTCCGTCCACCGAGCACGTCCATGGCGTAGTGCGCTCCGATGATGACGCGGTCGTTGCCGTACTCGGCGGCGCGCACCATCATCTCCGGATAACGGTCGGGAACCAGCAGGGCGAGCATCAGCGATTCGGTGTAGCCGTACGTGGTGTGGCCGCTGGGGAACGACGGGCTGTCGACCAGGTTCTGCTCCGGCCCGCGCAGCCAGGCCAAATTGTCCGACGGGGCACCGAAGAAGTCCAGACCGCCGTAGGTCAGCAGGTGCGGCTCGGTCTGGAACGGTCGGGAGTTGCCGTAGGCGTCGGCACCCTCGGTTCCCGCCGGCAGGTTGTAGGCCTTGCCGAAGACGTCGGTGACCCCGCCCGCCTTCTGCAGGATTGCCAGCGCCTCTGCCGAGACGGGTTTCTTGCCGTCGGTGGTCCCGTTGGCGAAGAAGTACTTGCCCGCATTGGAGTCGGTCTTGGTGACGTCCGAGGCGTAGGCGATCACCTCCGCGACGGCCGGACTGACGTTGGTGAAGCGTTCTTCGCCGTCGGCGTCGCGGGTGTAGGAGGTCAACCTCTGATAGGCGCCACCGAGTGACGTCCCCAGACCGTCGGCCAGCTGATAGGCGTTGCCGTCGGTGATAAAGGCGTCGCGCAGCGCCTGCTGCTGCTGATCGGCGAACGGCAGCAAAGTCGGCTGGTTGGCGATCCCGTTCTGGATCGCCCCGGTGACGGTGAGGTTCGACGCCAGGGCAGCTCGGCCGGCCTCGGTGCCATTCAAGGTGGTCAGCGGGGTCAGCCCGCGAAGCACGGCCAGACTCGACGAGCCCTGGGCCGTGGCGGTACCGGGGCTGAGCAACGCACCCGCGCAGACGATCGCGACGAGCAGAATTCCGCGCATCTTCATTGGGATCCTTTGGTCAAGGGAGCAGCCCGATCCTAGGGACTTAAACCGGTCGGCGACAGGGCTTTTGCGCATCGTTCACATACGCGCCCCCAGCGCCGCGCGCACCGACCCGCGCGTAAAGTCCAGAGGGCGAACGCGCAGATCGAAGGCCATTGCGGAGGACCCCGGCGAGGACCGACAGCGTCTCGACGACTCCGACGTCCGGCACCGGTGACAACGCCATTCCAGTGGCTTCGCGGTGAACGACCAGTCCCCAGCTCACCGCGCGTGAACTTCACGCTCAATGGGTATTACCTGCCGATGTATTCAGGACCGCTCCGCGGCGGCGACTACCAAACATCCGCAGGGTGAACCCGAACTTCGTCGCGTCGGCGCGGGACACGGTTCGAACCCAGTTGTGGCCGCTGCCGGTGCTCGGGATCGTGCTCGCTGTCGCCGCGGGAATACTGCTCCCCCGCCTGGACGCGCACGTGGACGCGCGCTTGCCGCCGTGGCTCGCGGCGCTGTTGTTCGGCGGTGACGGTGGTGCCGCGCGCACCCTGCTCGACGCGATCTCGAGTTCGCTCATCACCGTCACGTCCCTGACGTTCTCGCTGACGGTCGTCACCCTGCAGTTGGCGAGCAGCCAGTTTTCGCCGCGGTTGCTGCGGACGTTCACCAGCGACATCTTCGTGCAGGCCACGCTGGCGGTCTTCCTCGCCACCTTCACCTTCGCCCTCACCGTTCTGCGTGCCGTCCGCAGCGCGGATGAGGGCGCGGCCTTCGTCCCCAGAATATCGGTCACGGTCGCGTTCGTGCTCGGCATCGTAAGTGTGCTGGGTCTGGTCCTGTTCCTGGCGCACCTGGCGCGCCAGATTCGCGTGGAGACGATGCTGCGCGACGTTCACGATGACTCCAGTGCCACGGTGCAAAGCTCCACCCGCCCGCTCGGGGACGCCCGTCCACAGCGAGACATCCCGCTGCAGCCGACGTGCGCACTCGATGTCACCGCACCGTCGTCGGGCTTCTTGACCAGTGTCGACGAGGCCGAATTACTTTCTGCTGCAATAGCGGCCGACGCCTACCTCGTCATCGACTGTTACCCCGGGAGCTCGCTGGTCGAAGGGGTACCCATCGGCGCTGCCTGGTCAGCTTCCAAGGGCCTCGACGACGATGCGTTCGAACGATTGCAGGCCGCCGTCTGCGGGGCGATCCGAGTCGGGTACGAGCGGACCGCGGCTCAAGACATCGGGTACGGGCTGCGGCAGTTGACCGACGTCGCCAACAAGGCGCTTTCGCCGGGGATCAACGATCCGACGACAGCAGTCCATGCGCTGGGACACATTTCGGCAATGCTGTGCCAGCTGGCAGGCCGTGATCTGCGCGCCGTCGTGCTGCGGGATGACGACGACAGCGTGCGGGTGGTGCTGAACCGACCCAGCTTCGCCGAGCTGGTGGACGTCGCCATTACCCAACCGCGTCGGTACGGGTCATCGGACCCCCAGGTAATGCAACGCCTGTTCCGGCTGTTGGAGGAACTGGCCTGGCACGTCGAGGGTGGATCACCGGTTCGCGAACAGCTGCAACGTCTTCGAGCGACCGTCATGGGCTCCGACTTCGACGACACCGAACTCTCTCAGCTCGACGACGCGGCACGACGCGTGGAGTACGCCATCGACCGCCGCCTGGCGGGGACCATCCCGTGACGACCACGGTGCCGCCGGCCAGGTCCTGACAGCCTTCGTCAGAGTCCGACACTGCCCTGCATGATGCCCCCGTCGACGACCACGGTCGTCGCGGTCATGTAACTGGCCCGCCCCGAAGCCAGGAAGACGACGATGTCGGCGATGTCAGACGATTGCGCCAAGCGTTGCAGCCGTGCGGGGACGTCGAGGACTGCCTCGCTACCTAACGCGACAGCTCGGTGGGGATTTTGAATGGGTTGAGCGCACCGCCGTCGACCATCATGGATACTCCGGTTACGTATCGGGCGTCCTCAGAGGCGAGGTAGAGGACGGCCTTGCTGACGTCAATCGATTCGACGAACGGGATGTTCAGTGACTGGATGGTCGACATGGCCTGAAACGCGTCCTCGTAGACAGCGCCGTCCATACCCCCGGTAAACAGCTGAATCATAGGTTCGTTGTTCACCATTGGGGTGTCGACGATGGTGGGGTTCACCGTATTCACTCGAATCCCGAACGGCGCCAGCTCGGCCGAGAGGTTACGCATGAGCCCTGTCACGCCATGCTTGCTGGCGACGTAATGTCCGAGGTTGAGTTCCGCGGCCAGGCCCGACGTCGAGCTGGTAAGAATCACCGAGCCGCCCTGATTCTGCTCCAATAGCGTGGGGACGGTCGCCTTGATGGTCCGCCACACACCGACGAGGTTGACGTCGATCTGGTCTCGCACTTGCTCTTCGGTCAATTCCCACAGTTGGGCAATGCCATTCAATGTCCCGGCATTGGCCACCACGATGTCGAGTCGGCCAAACTCCGCGACGCCGTCGGCGACAGCTCCCTCGAGACTAGACAGATCACGAACGTCCGCCACGCTGGCCAAGATCCGGCCACCCACTTGTTTGACAAGCTCGACGGTTTCGGCCAGGTCATCTCTCGTAGCGAGGGGGTAGTCAACGGTCTCACCGTTCACGCCGCAGGCGTCGGTGGCGATGACGGCGGCACCCTCTTCGGCGAGGGTGATGGCGTGCGACCGCCCCTGGCCTCGCGCCGCGCCGGTGATGAACGCGACTTTGCCCTCTAGCCTGTTTCCCATCAAGAGTCCTTTGCTTTTAGTCGGTCATATGTGAGGCAGTCGGAGCGGAGCTAGCTAGCCTGAACCCCAGACCACGCATGGTTGACCGCACTAGTTCCCTCTGCGCCAAGGAATTTCAACATCTGGGCATTTGCCGGCAGGTCAAGAATCGGGGCAAGAAGGGGCTTGTTGATCAAGTTGTCCGCCGCGGTGCTGGTGCGGGCACTATTGGTGGTGTTGACGAAGTCGGCGTAGGACGTCGGCTGAATCATGAAGTCCATGAACGCGCGGGTCACATCGGGCACGTCGGTCTGCGATACTCCGATGACTCCCTCCACGAAGCCAACGGTGCCGTCATCCGGGGTGACGAATCCGATATTCGGATCGCTCTGCATAGCAGCGGCAATTTCGTAGTTATAAGCCATAACCAGATCAGCCTCGTTGTTGAGCAAGCTTTGGCCCAGCCCGGTGACCTTGAACGCGAGGACATGCGGTTTGATCGCGAGGATGGCGTCGCGCGCTTGCTCAAGCTGCGTCGGATCGGTTGACTGCGAGTCAAATCCCTTGTAGAGCAAAGCCGCACCGAGAGCGGCGCGGTCCACTCCGAGCATGACCACGCGGCGCGAATACTTCGGCGCGAGGTTCCAGAAGTCGGCCCATCCAGTGATCTTCTCCTTGACGACGTCCTTGCGGTACCCGATGCCGGTGAAACCGGTGTCGAGCGGCATGCCGTAGGGGAAAAGTTCTCGTATGCGCGGGGTAACCAGCGACAATCCCGGCACGTTCTTGTCGTCGATAGGCAGTACGAAGTTGCCGGCCTTCAACTGTTCGGCGATATCGCAGGAACCGAGCAGCATGTCGTAGGCACCCGGATTTTGCGCAACCGTTTGCGCCACACCAGACAAGCTCTCGAAGCCGGATGCAGTCTGCTTGATTTCCGCACCGGGGTACTTCTTCTGGAAATCTGCGATGTTGTTCTTGCCGATCCAATCCGGATAGTTCAGATAGATCGCCGTCCCGGTGACTTGTGCGGGTGCCGGGGCGCTACTTGGACCGGCGCTCGGCTTGCTGCCGCCATCGCCGCCACACGCAGACAACAGCGACGCAGCGCCGGTAAGCCCCAGCGCGGCAAGGGCTGAGCGCTGCATCATGAGCCGCCGGTTCATCGGCTGTTTGGTTACCTGATCTCGCACGGTCTCCACCCTTCGCATACCCACCCGGACCGCCAGCTTCGACGTGCAGACGATTCCGAGCAGAGTGAGGCACTCCATGGGATGCCCATCACGGTGCTCGCGCTCGTGGAGGTGGGTCAACCTGCGTTTTGTCGCCCACCGCCACCCGTTGGGCGACAACATGTCCACTCCGGGTTCTGCGACCACTCGGGGATTTCGCGACGGCAGTCTGGTTGACAGACGGTCTGCCAGATGTGGTCACCGTGCGGTCGGAACACTCCCTCGCGCGGGTTGCCGCACAGCGTGCCCGGGGTGGACGCCTTGTCAGGACGTTGGCCGCATTTGGTGACACTTCGCCGCTACGCCGACACGCACTGGCAGCGCACAGTGGATATTTCAGCTCCGCGCCGACCCATTTCAGTCGTTCGTTGAGATATGTTGCGCGGCAACTTTTTCCAGGAGAGAACCGTTGTGCCAAGCTCCGAGTCGTGTAACAACGACATTACGCGAAGGGTCGCCGCATTGGCCAGTCCGTCGAACGTCATGAGCTCTGGCTGTGTGCTGAGGACGCATAGCGCGCCGCCAGTTTCGATGATGCGTCTTCCAGGACGACGCACTCCTAGCGCGCGACGGGGCGCGTCTTCGGACATAGCGGCGAGGTGTCTACGCCTACCCGACGGGGATTGCTAGCCGTGTCGGCACCAACCGCACCCAAGAAGCAGCCCAGGCGGGACAAGGATCGACGACAGCGACTTACCGCACATAATGCGATGGCGTTGCCGTCGTTGATTTTGTGGCTGCTGTTCCTGATCGTCCCCTTGGGGATCCTATTCGTGTACTCGTTCGGCGAACTCGACATCATCACCTTCAAGATGTCGTTCGGCTGGACACTGGACAACTACAAGCGCCTGACCGACGCGCTGTACCTCGGCGCCATTACGCGGTCGCTCATCCTCAGCGCCGCGGCAACCGCGCTGACGCTGGCCCTCGGGTTCCCTGTCGCGTACTACATGAGCCGCAAAAGCGGCCGCATCCAACAACTTCTCATCGTAGCCATACTCATCCCCTTCTGGGTGAGCTTCGTGATCCGGACCTATGCATGGATCAACGTCCTGGACAACAACGGTCTGGTTGCCACCGCGCTGAAGTCAGTAGGACTACTCGACGGCGATATCGGGTTGGCCTACTCCGACAAGGCCGTTCTGATCGGGATGACCGCCACCTACTTGCCGTTGATGATCCTGCCCCTCTTCGTGGCCCTGGACCGTATCGACGACTCGCTGCTGCAAGCGGCAGCCGACCTCGGCGCGAACTCGCGACGCGCGATGCTTCGCGTAGTGATCCCGTTGGCCCGTCCCGGAATTGCCGCGGGATGTCTTCTGGTTGGTGTCCCCGCGCTTGGCGAGTACGTGATCCCGTCGATACTCAGCGGCGGTAAGACATTGATGCTGGGCAATGTCATCGGTGATCAATTCCTCAGCGTTGGCGACTACCCGTTCGGTTCGGCACTCGCGACCTCGTTCATGGTCGTGTTGACCCTCTTCCTCGTGATCTCGCGTGCACGCAGCCAAGGCAAGGAAGACATCCTGTGACAAAACACCGCTACTGGCTGGCAGGTGGGGTGACCACACTGGTCTTGCTCCTGTTGTATTTACCGATCATCATGGTGTTCCTGAATTCGTTCAACGCCGACCCCAACCTGGCGGGCTGGGGCGGTTTCACCACACGGTGGTTCTCACAAGTCTTGCAGGACCAGCGCATTCGCGACGATTTCGTCACCAGCTTGACGATTGCCCTGGCCACCACCGTGTTGTCACTACTGGTCGCGATCACTGCGTCACTCTGGATGCGCTCGGCGTCGCCGCGGGGCCGCGCGCTGCTCGACATCACCACCGTCATGCGGCTCGTGCTGCCCGAGATCGTCGTGGCAGTGGGTTTGTTCGTCCTGTTCCGTTGGCTGGACTTCCCTCTCGGGCGCACCTCGGTGATCATCGGACACACGGTGTTTCTGTCGGCGTATGCGACCGTTGTGCTGCAGGCTCGGGTCGCGACGATTGGCACTTCCCTGGAGGCGGCGGCTGCCGATCTTGGCGCAACTCCGTGGCGTGCCTTCCGTAGAGTTACCTTGCCCCAGCTCTATCCGGCCATCACCGTCGCCGGCCTGCTGGTCTTTACATTCTCCCTTGACGACCTCATCGTGTCGCAGTTCCTGGGCGGCGGTGCCGTCGAGACACTGCCGGTGCTACTGCTGGGGCTGATCCGCCACCAGGTGACCCCCAGCGTCAACGCCGTCGGCTCAATTTTGATTCTGCTTACCTTGCTCACCTTCATTGCCGCTTTGGCGCTCGTCGGCGTGCGGTCCTTGAGCAACCTGAGTTCCTCACGCACAGAGAGTGAAGAAGAATGACCACGGAATCATGCGCTCTACGACTGTCCAAGGTGCACAGACGATTTGGCGATTACGTCGCGGTCGAGGAACTCGATTTGTCGATCGCTGACGGCGAGTTCTTCTCCCTCATCGGACCGAGCGGCTGCGGCAAGACCACCACACTGAGAATGATCGCCGGCCTCGACCAGCCCACCTCGGGCACCATCGAGGTGGGTGGGCGCGACGTGACTCGGACGCCACCACACCGCCGGCCGGTCAACACGGTCTTCCAGCACTACGCGCTGTTTCCGCACCTCGATGTCCAGGAGAACGTGGCATTCGGTCTCCGTGAACGGCGGATGTCGAATGCCGAGATCCGCCCCCGCGTCGACAACATCTTGGAACTCGTCGGACTGCAGCAGCGCAAGAACCACAAGCCGAGGCTGTTGTCGGGCGGGCAACAACAACGCGTTGCCCTGGCCCGCGCGCTGGTGCTGGAACCACAGGTCCTCGTGCTAGACGAACCGTTGGGCGCACTCGACCTCAAACTGCGGAAGTCGATGCAGGCTCTGCTGCGCAAAGTGCAGCGCGAGGTGGGAATCACGTTTATCTACGTCACCCACGATCAAGAGGAAGCATTCTCGATGTCCACCCGCGTCGGTGTGATGAATGCCGGGATCCTCGAGCAGGTTGGGCCACCCCGAGATGTATACCAGCGTCCGCAAACACTTTTCGTCGCGGATTTCGTCGGCGCCTCGAATCATATTCCGGTGACGGTCACCGCCCGCGCCGACAGCAACTACGAAACACGGTTTGGTGATCGGCAGGTGGTTTCCGAAGGCCCGGCCAACTTGCCCTCCAATTCGTCCGCGGTGCTCGTGGTCCGGCCCGAAGGAATCACCCTCACTGCACCGTCTCCGGGCGTGCTGCAAGGGACGGTGACGGACACCTCGTACTCGGGTCCGCAGGAGGAACTGACCGTCGACACCCCAGTCGGCAAAATCAAGGCCGTTGCGAGGGGTGCGCTGGACTGGAAGATCGGCGACCAGGTCGGAATGACCTGGGAAGCTTCGTCCTCATGGCTGGTCCCCGGCCCGGCCAAACAGGGTCCCGGTGGTGTCACCGCGACCGACGACGGCGACCGATCGACCGATCTCGTAGGCCGCTCAGCCCCATCGAAGGCCTAGGGCCGCAAGTTGCGGGCAGCATTGACACCCCGTATCGAACAGGTTCAGCCTTTGCGGTCTGAGCCGCAGCGGAAAGCGTCAGCGCGAGAGCCTGCCTTCCGTGGTCATGATTGACCGCTCAGATGTGGTCGCCGACCCGCCGGACGACAACGAATGGATCGGACTCGCGGATATCGGGAGCACGTTCACCAAACTTCGTGCGGTAACCGCCGACGGCCGGATGGTGGGGTCGACTCAGTATCCGACCGTCCACGGGGACGTTCTTGTGGGCCTCACTTCAGCCCAGCGGGAACTGGAACAACTTCACCCCGCGAGGGTCTTCACCCAGACAGTCGCCTGTTCGAGTGCCGGAGGCGGTCTGCGAATGGCCGTAGTGGGATTGGAGCGCGAGCTCACCGTCGAAGCAGCACGGCAGGCCGCCCTCAGCGCGGGCGCCCGAGTGACCACTGTGGTCAGCGCGGGGCTCAAAGGTGCTGGGGATGCAGTCGAACTCCTCAGACGGCAACCGGACATCATCTTGCTCGTCGGCGGCACGAATGGTGGTGACGAGGTCACGCTGCGCGAGTCCGCCAAGGCGCTGGCCGAAGTCGGCGGCGATCACGTTCCGGTGGTGATCGCCGGCAACGACCTGGTCCAGGACGAGGCGGCGGCGTGGTTGTGGAACGCCGGCTGGATGGTCGCTCAAGCGCCAAACGTAATGCCCGCGATTCGGACCTTCAACCCATCTGGCGTGCGGGAAGTCGTGCGTCGCTTGTTTATCAGCCACGTGATCGGCGGGAAACTTGGTGGCGGCGAACAACTCAAACAATTCGTTCAGATGGCGACCCCAGACGCGGTCCTGCGGGGGACAGAACTTCTCACCGGCCTGCTCGCGCAGCGAGGAATCGGTGAGGGTCTCATCGTCGTCGACGTCGGCGGAGCCACGACGGACGTCCATTCGGCGTCGGTGCGAAGCCGACAACCGCAAGGCTACAAACGAGACCTGCTGCCTCAGTCCATGAGCGCCCGATCAGTAGAGGCTGACCTGGGCGTGCGATGGAACGCCTTGGGGATCGTCGAGGCGGCACGCGAAGAAGGGCTCCTCGACGCCACCGAGATCGCCGAACTGAAAGACCGTGCGGCGGCTCGTGAACAGGAACCGACCTACCTTTCCCATTGCCAAGCGGAAGCCGATGTCGATCGCCGTCTGACGATGCTTGCAGTCACGATCGCATTGCGACGTCACGTCGGCCGCGAACGCCTGACGCTCACGCCGCACGGTGCAGTACTTGCGCGAGAGGGCCGCGACCTGATGGAAGCTTCACTCCTCATCGGCACCGGAGGGCCTATGCGAGCGCTGACTCCCGACGATCTGAATGCCTGTCTAGCAAGCGCTTTGGGACGCCAACGGCTGCTACTCCCCCGTTACGTTCGCACAAGAATTGACCACAACTGCGTTCTTGCGGCTGTTGGTCTGCTCACCGGTGAACACGAGCCCACGGCAAGCGCTCTCCTGGAGTCGAGCATGTCGTCGCTCTTTGATCGCAGCAGTACAAACCCACAAGGAGCCCATAGTGACGCCGACTGAGATTGAGCTGCACCAGCTCATTCCCGATGACCTGCCCGACGGGATCGAACTGGTTCGCGAGGCAAAGGAACGCGCGAAGGCAATCCCAGTTGGACGGTCCAGAGGCGTCGAAGTGCGAAATGCCAACAGTGATCGGGCCTTCAAGGAGCGGTGTCGAGACACCGGTCGACTCACGACTTACATCAACCTCGGCTACAAGACCTGGGCCGAAACACGCGACGCTCTCGACGAAATCACCGCAGCTGGAGAAAGGCGTGGTTTCACGCTGGACCGCTTCTCCCTCGTCTCTGATCGGCGAATGGGACTTCCGCCCGAGATGCGCGACGAAGCGCTCGCCGAAACGGGCATCATGATGTACACCGAGGCCGATTGGGTGGGAGCAGCCCGAGACACCGACGTCGAGCCGGAATGGAACGACCACGGCGTGGCCACTCCCGGTGGGGTGGCGACCACCGAGTCCGCGATCCGGGCCGGCTTCGGCTACATCGGCGATTTCGCCGAATTCAATCGTTACAGCTACCCAGGGTGGTACGACGACACCGAGCAGATGATCCGAGGGGTGCAGGCCGCATCGATGATCGCGCAAAAACGTGACGACGGTGTGGTCTTGAACTCGTTCATCGAAGATGGGTACTGCTCGTCATTTCATGACCTCGCAACTTCCCTCGGCTGGAGCATGTTTCAGTGCTACATCGCCGAGGATCTCATCGGCGCCGCCCACGCGCAGAGCTACGGATCGACGTTCTCGGATCCGATCCGCAAGCAGGCATTCGGTTTGGCGATGGACTCCATCAACGTCGACCGCGTGCCGCCAACTTTCGTCCACGGCGACACCAACGGCTTGGTCGGTGAGGACTTCGACCGCAATGCCGTGATCGTTGCCGCAGACGTGATGTACACGATTGCCCGAGAGTTGAAGCACCCGACGGGCGCCGCCATGCACGCGACGCCGGTGTCGGAGCCGATCCGCATCCCGACCGTCGACGAATTGGTCGAGTCGCTGGTGATCGTCAGCGAAGCCGAGAAACGCGTCCGAGCATGTCCGGAGATCATCGACTGGCGGCCGATCTACGACATGCGCGACCAGATCGTCCAGGGCGGTCGGCAGGTGTTCCGCAATCTTCTTGACGGTTTGGGAAAGATCGGGGTCAAGACAGACGATCCACTACAATTGATGCTCGCAACGCGTCGGCTCGGCGCAGGTGCCATCGAGGACCTCTTTCACGCCGGCGAGCCTGACTCGAGCTTCCCGCGCGGATTCAAGCCGCTGGTCGCGAGCGACACATTGGGGCGGCTGCTCGAGAGGAAAAGCGCTGTCCTCGCACGCCTTCGAGTCGACGGCCCGCTTCCGGACCTTCGCGACGTCAAAGTCGTCATCGCCGGGACAGACGTCCATGAATACGCACTGCACGTCTTGACTCAGGCGTTGTCCGCATGCGGAGCCGAGGTAATCAACCTGGGCATCAACACCACCTCCCCCGACTTAGCGAAGGTCGTCGTGGAGACCGCAGCGGACTCGGTCGCCGTGTCGACTCACAACGGTATGGCGCTGAGCCTCGGCCGCCAACTCAAAAAGGAACTCGATGCTCGTCGGGTTAATCCGCGGGTATTCATGGGCGGACGGCTCAACGAGGACCTCGAGCATCAGGAAGCCGCTGACGTTCGGCCGATGCTGCGGGCAGAGGGCATCGTGCCATGCGACACCGTCGAAGAAATGATCGAGCACCTTCGCCACCGATCCACCGACACAGGCGTACACGAGTCGCCGATCAATCACTGAGCACCGCGGCGGGAGCGCCCGAGCCCCATGTTGGGACCAGGGCTCGCAACGGTTTTGGGGCACGGCGCTCGTGCCGATGGTCGGGCCGACGAGAAGCGCCGACACCGAAGGCGTGCGGAGCGCAGTAGAGCGCGAACCTGCTCCAATGAGCCGAGTTGCATCGGATCGGACGGGAAAAGCGGAGAACCGTACCAAAGCATCAATACCGCCGCACGGCAACCTCGAACAGACTTACAGGCTGTCCCACCATGAGGATGAAGCAATGACACTTCGCAACTAGGTCTGTGCGTTTGTTCCGCGCACGCTGTCAACAAGGCACCTATGGGTGGGCTCCGGGCACGGGCCCGGTGGCTCCGACGACCTGTGTTCCGGGGCTCAACAGGAGGATCGCATGGCCAACGACAATTTCTTCAGTTCGCCGATGACGCGCCGGCGCATGTTGTCCCGAGCGGCGATGTTGGCCGCCGGCGCAGCCGGCGGTGGCACGCTACTCGCGGCCTGCGGCAGCGGCGGCGGCACGAACTCCGGCCCGGCTTCGTCCACGCTCAGCGGGCCTCCCGAACCTCAATCGGTCAAGGGCTCGGCTGTTTACCTGAACTATCCAGGTTGGATCGGCTCGAACACTGTCGCCGACTTCCACAAGCAATACCCCGGCGCTGAAATCAAGGAGTCCGCTTCCGGCTTCGAAACCTCCACCAGCGTCGCACAGGCCATTGGCCAAAATCCGAAGGCGTATGACCTACTACTCCTCAACAATGACATCGCTGGGCGCCTAGCCGCAGCCAACCTAATCTTGCCGATCGACGAGAAAACCGTACCCTCGTTGGCGCTGGTTGAGGACCGCTTCCGTAAGGCGATCCCGAACACGATGCCGATCGACACCGATACCTTCGCCATCGGCTACCGCAAAGACATCATCAAGGAGCCGCCGCGAACCTGGGCCGACGTCTGGCGGCTCGCCTCGCAGTACAATCAGAAGGTCGTCTTCACCGGCATGGACCGGCCTGCTCTGGGAATCGCGTTAATCTACAAGGGTTTCAAGGCCGACAGCACCGACCCGAACGAACTGACGCAGGCCAAAGACGCATTGCTGGAAATCAAACCGCACGTGCTGGCATTCAAGGTGTCTGATTTGGCGCAGCCGCTCGCCGACGGGACCGCCGTGTTGAGCGTGGGGCTCTCCTACGAATTCGTCAGCCTGATGGCCGACAACCCAAACATCGATGTCGCGTTCCCCGAGGACGGAACGGTGTTCGACGTCGAGGCGATTGCCGCTGTTGCCGCGACTCAGGCTCCCGAAATCGCGCTCACGTTCCTAGATTTCGTGATGCGGCCGCCCAACTACGCCAACTTCATCAACACCACCCGCGCCGCGCGGGTGAGCACAGCCGCGGACTCCATGATCGACAAGGTCTTGCTCTCCCCCAAGATGGACGTGCCAGCCAACGCAACCATGCAAAACTTCCCTGGCATTGAAGGCGCCAAGGCGATCACCCTGGCCTGGCAGCAGTTTCAATCAGGCTAGGGCTGCCACATCAAACCGTGTGTGCCTGCACGGTGGCGCAATCGTGTGGCAACTATTAGTCGACCCGTGGCACTCAGGTCGTCGATGTGCACTTTGCTCCGGGCACACGCCGTTCGGATAGCTATGATCCACACGAATCCGCGGTGACGGTTCACGGCATCGCTCGGTCGAGCTTCACGAAATCGCGCCTGAGTGCGTCTCGTCCGAAGATGGCCGGTGGACACTGTGTCAGACACATCCAGTGGTTGAGCGACAGAAAGCCATTCGAATCTCAGGGTGAGATTGTCCACACTTGAGATATGCCAATGGACTCCCCCGACGCCCAGACTGGCACCGCTCGCGTGAAGCGTGGGATGGCCGAAATGCTCAAGGGCGGCGTCATCATGGACGTCGTCACCCCCGAGCAGGCCCGCATCGCCGAGGCCGCCGGCGCCGTCGCGGTGATGGCGCTCGAGCGCGTCCCCGCCGACATCCGCGCTCAGGGCGGCGTGTCGCGGATGAGCGACCCCGACATGATCGAGGGCATCATCGAGGCGGTGACCATTCCGGTCATGGCTAAGGCGCGCATCGGCCACTTCGTCGAGGCGCAGATCCTGCAGAGCCTTGGCGTGGACTACGTCGACGAATCCGAGGTGCTCACCCCGGCCGACTACACCAACCACATCGACAAGTGGAAGTTCACCGTGCCGTTCGTGTGCGGTGCGACCAACCTCGGTGAAGCGCTGCGTCGCATCAGTGAGGGTGCGGCCATGATTCGCTCCAAGGGCGAGGCAGGCACCGGCGACGTCTCCAACGCGACCACGCACATGCGCAAGATCGGCGGCGAGATCCGCCGGTTGACCTCGCTGTCGGAAGACGAACTGTACGTCGCGGCCAAGGAATTGCAGGCGCCCTACGACCTGGTGGTCGAGGTGGCGCGGGCCGGCAAGTTGCCGGTGACGCTGTTCACCGCCGGCGGCATCGCCACCCCGGCCGACGCGGCGATGATGATGCAGCTGGGCGCCGAGGGTGTCTTCGTCGGCTCGGGCATCTTCAAGTCGGGCAACCCCGAGGAGCGCGGCGCGGCGATCGTGAAGGCCACCACCTTCTTCGACGACCCCGACGTGCTGGCCAAGGTGTCGCGCGGACTGGGCGAGGCGATGGTCGGGATCAACGTGGAGGACATCGCGCAGCCTCACCGGCTCGCCGAACGCGGTTGGTAAGCCCACCACCGTCCCATTTACGCGACGATTCAAAGGCAACCTCAGTGACCTTGATCATGGACAGGCAACTCGCGTGGGAGCTGGCCGAACAGCTTGGCGGGCGGTTGAGCGATAGAGAGCGCATGGCGGTCTTCGTCGACCTGGGCGGCGGCGATCACGTGGCAGCCATCCACCGCTTGATCGACATCGCCACAAAGTGCGGGCATTCATTGCCAATCGGAACTGCCAAGCGGTTCCATGCGTGGGCCTACGCCCATCACGTTCAGGATCGTTATGCGCCGATCCTCGCTCGGATTGACGCCGCCTGTGCCGTCAACATTGGCAACGTCGCAGACGCATCCGAACGGTTGAAATCCTTTGATAGTAGCTAGGTTTCGCGCAACTCCCGATCCGCCAACCGGTCAAACACTCGCGGATCGAGTCGCGCGACCATGTATGTCGCTACGCCGCACCCAACACTTGTCTTGGCCGTGCGGTTCGTCGGCGAGATTCGATGTCACAACTCGCAGTGCTGATTTCCGATTTGGGCGTACACCTCGGGGCGGCTCTTACGTATCCAGAGTCCAGCGGCCAACCCGAGCACTACCGCCACGGCAATGATCAGCAGACAGATATTGGTGGGGATGCGACGAGTAGTCGACTTGCTCAGGCCACGCTCACGGATTACTCGAGTCGCCGCCCCGCCCAGCTGCTGCCTGCGTTCTGCCGTCGGTGCGTACGCCGCAAGACACTCCTAGTTTGGGGTACCCACCCCTACGGCAGCTAGCTGAGCGTTCGCGGCTTGGGCTCGAGGTCAGCCTCCGAGCGTGGGCTAAAGGTCAGGGGCGTGTCAAGTGATGAGGGCGGGGCCGTCAGCGGCTTCGAGCCTGATGGTCACAGCTTTGGACACCGGCGTGTTTGACCTGCGGGCCGTGTGGTCCAGCGGGATGAGCGGATTCGTCTCCGGGTAGTAGGCCGCCGCGTTGCCGCGTGGGGTGGGATACGGAACCAATCGAAAGTCCTCGGCACGTCGCTCCTCGACGCTGCCGTCGGAGAGCGTCCACTCCGACACCAGATCGACTCGGTCACCGTCGGCGAACCCAGCGGCGGTGATGTCGTCGGGGTGACAGAACACGACGCGGCGACCACCTTTGACCCCACGATAGCGATCGTCGAGCCCGTAGATGGTGGTGTTGTACTGGTCGTGGCTGCGCATGGTCTGCAAGATCAACTTGCCCTCCGGCACCGGCAGCCAGTGCAGATTCTGGACGACGAAATTAGCTTTGCCGGTAACAGTTTCGAATATTCGCGCATCGCGGGGCGGGTGAGGTAGGACGAAGCCGTCCGGCTGACGCACTCGGGTGTTGAACGACTCGAATCCGGGGAGCACCCGCGCTATCGAGTCCCGAATTAGATCGTAGTCGCCGGCGAACTGAGCCCACGGCACCGGATGCCCGGGCCCGAACAGTTCCTGCGCCAATCCGCACACGATGCCGACCTCGCTGCGCACTTCCGGCCCCGGAGGTACCAGACCACCCCGGGAAAGGTGCACCACCGACATCGAATCTTCCACTGTGACAACCTGCTTACGGCCGCCGACAATGTCCTTGTCAGTACGGCCAAGTGACGGCAGGATCAATGCGGTGCGACCGGTCACCAGATGTGAGCGGTTCAGTTTCGTCGACACCTGCACGGTCAATGCGCAGTTGCGCAGCGCAGCTTCCGTAACAGCGGTGTCCGGTGTGGCAGAGACGAAGTTCCCTCCCATCGCCATGAACACTGCGACCCGCCCGTCACGCATCGCGCGGATGGTGTCCACGGCGTCGTAGCCGTGGCGGCGTGGGCTCGTAATGGTGAACTCGGCATCCAGCGCATCCAGGAACGAGTCAGGCATCTTTTCCCAGATACCCATGGTGCGGTCACCCTGGACATTGGAATGCCCGCGGACCGGACACACACCGGCCCCCGGCTTGCCGATCATGCCCTGCAGCAGAAGCAGATTGGTGGCGTCCTGGATCGTGGCCACCCCATGGGTCTGTTGGGTCAGCCCCATGGCCCAACAGACGATGGTCTTCTCCGACGACAGCAGTGCCGCCGCGGTGTCCTCGATCTGGTGTCGAGTCAGGCCGGTTGCGGCCACCACGGTGTCCAGGTCCACCGCGCGGATGTGGGCGGCGTAGGCCTCGAAGCCAGCGCAGTGCCTTTCGATGAAGTCGCGGTCGAGGACGGTGCCCGGATTGCGGTCCTCGGCCTCGAACAGGAGCTTGGCCAAACCCTGGAACAGAGCCTGGTCACCGCCGATACGGATCTGCAGGAATTCGTCACAGATCGACACGCCGTGGCCGACCACGCCATGCACCTTCTGCGGGTCCTTGAATCGTAGAAGGCCCGCCTCGGGCAGCGGGTTGACGGCGATCACCTTGGCGCCGTTGGCCTTGGCTTTCTCCAGGACCGACAACATGCGTGGGTGGTTGGTGCCAGGATTCTGGCCCGCGATGACGATCAGGTCGGCGTGCTCGAGATCGGGCACGGTGACCGAACCCTTGCCGATCCCGATGCTGTCCACCAGCGCGGTGCCCGAGGATTCGTGGCACATGTTGGAGCAGTCGGGCATGTTGTTGGTGCCGAAGCTGCGGATCAGCAGCTGATACAGGAATGCGGCCTCGTTCGAGGTGCGCCCGGAGGTGTAGAACGCTGCGGCGTCGGGCGTGTCGAGCGCGCGCAACTCGTCGGCGATGAGCCCGAACGCGGACTCCCAGCTGATCGGCTCGTAGTGGATTGCGTCGGGGCGCAACACCATCGGTTGGATGAGCCGTCCCTGCTGCCCGAGCCAGTACTCGGTGCGCTCCAGCAGGTCGGGCACGGAATGTCGGGTGAAGAACTCGGGCCCCACGCGACGGGTGGTGGCTTCCTCGGCGACAGCCTTGGCCCCGTTCTCACAGAACTCGGCGTGCTTGCGATGTCCCGGCGTCTCCGGCCAGGCGCAACCCGGACAGTCGAAGCCGTGGCGTTGGTTCAATCGGGCCAGGGCGCGGGTCGTGCGGATCACGCCCATCTGCTCTACGCCGCGTTGCAAAGACACCAACACCGCCTTCACGCCGGCGGCGTGGTCCTTCTCGCCGGTCACGACGACGTCTTCCTCGCTGAAGTCATATTTGCTGTCGCCGGGTGCCACCCAGACATCCTGGGTTGCGCGGCCGCGGGTTACAACGGTTTCGTGATGACCCCTTCACATGCTTCGATAATCAGAAGCTATCGAAGGGGATGGCGTCGTGTCTGACGTACAGATGGTGCAACTGGAATATCTGGTGGCGTTGGCGAAAGAGCGGCATTTCGGCCGTGCGGCGGCGACCTGTCACGTCAGCCAGCCCACGCTGTCGGTGGCGATCCGCCGTGTCGAGCGGGAGCTCGGTATTCCGATCGTGCTTCGGGGACAGCGTTTCGAGGGCTTCACCGCCGAGGGTGCCCGCATCCTCACCTGGGCGCACCGCATCATCGCCGAGCGTGACGAGTTGCTGGCTGATGTGGAACGCATGCGAGGACGCCTGTCGACGACGGCACGGATCGCAGCCATCCCGACGTCGATACCGGCTATCCCGCTGTTGACGTCGCGGCTGATGGAATCACACCCGGCGGCGACGATCCGGGTCGAGGCATTGTCGTCGCGTGAAATCGCCCGTCGCCTAGCGAATTTCGAGGTCGATGCGGGTCTGACCTATTTCGACGAGGAGACTCCACCCGGCTGCCGCCGAACCGTGCTCTATCAGGAAACGTACGTACTCTTGGCGCCGGCAGACGAGCCGTTGATGGTCGAATCAAGTGTCACGTGGGCACAGGCGGCGACACTGCCGCTGTGTGCGCTGATCCCGGAAATGCGCAATCGCCGGATCATCGACGCCTACATGGCAGCTGCAGCTGTTCATTTCGCTCCGGTGGTGGAGACGGACACGGTGGGGGCGATCTACGCGCACTTGAGCAGCTCGCGACTAGCCACCATTGCCTCACATGCGTGGTTGTACGCCTTCGGGGTGCCGACCGGCTTTGTGGCTCGACCCATGAGCGGGGACCACCACGGGCCAACGGTCGGGTTGATCACGCTTGCACGCCAACCTGATTCCCCAGTTGCCGATGCCGTGCACGCCGCCGCAGAAAACTCTGGAATTGCAGAAACGCTTGACGCGGAGCTTCATCGTCTTCTCCACCCTCGGTAGCGCCGTCCCGACATCTGGTCGTGTATGGATGGCCTGCCTGCGGCCGGTGGACACTGTGTCAGGGCTACCGGGTAGTTGAGCGACATATAGCCGTTCGATTCTGGCAGTGCGGTTGGTCACACTTGCGGTATGCCAATGGACTCCCCCGACGCCCAGAGTGGCACCGCCCGGGTGATTCCGTGGCGGGTGATGGCGCTGGAGCGCGTACCCGCCGACATCTGCACTCAGGGCGGCGTGTCGCGGATGAGCGACCTCGACATGATCGAGGGCATCATCGAAGCGGTGACCATTCCGGTCATGGCGAAGGCACCCATCGGCCACTTCGTCGAAGCGCGGATCCTGCAGAGCATGGGCGTCGACTACGTCGACGACATCTCAACGCCGTACCGCCTTGCCGAACGCGGCTGGTAATCCCTGGCCGAATTCCGCACTCCCCTATTCAAAGGCGACTTCAATGACATTGATCATGAACAGACAACTCGCGTGGGAGCTGGCCGATCACCTTCGTCGGCGCTTGAGCGACAAAGAGCGTACGGCGGTCTTTGTCGACCTGGGCAGCGGTGATCACGCGGCAGCCATACACCGGTTGATCAACATTGCCGCCAAGTACGAACACCCATTGACGGCCCGTATGTTCAAGCAGCTCCATGGGTGGGCGCACGCCCACCAGGTGGAAGATCACTATGCGGCAGCCCTGGCACGGATCGAATCCGTCTGCGTCACTGCAGTTTGGCATCGCCGCTCCACGCCGCCGATCGTGTAAAGAGATGCTGACCCGAACGTGACACTCGGATGTTCTCGGCGGTCCTCGTCCTGCTCGCGATCGTGACTCGTCTGCACCATTGACGATCCGTCACGACTTCCTCTCGGATGGTTTACGCGAAGCGGATTGCTCCGCCCATGCGATGTTCGAGACATTGAGAGTTCTTCGAAGAAGAGCACTATGTCGGCTCCCACTTCGGGAGTCCAATGCGGTCCCGGGCCGGGCCCGCGTGCCAGCCAGCAAGCCAGCGGAGGAACCACATGAAGGTTGTCGGATACGCGGACAAGTTGAGCGTCGAGCCTGGAGCAGCAATCACCTTCATGGTGAGTTCCGAGCCCGGTCGATTCTCGGCACGACTGGTTCGCCTGATCCACGGCGATACCAACCCGGCGGGCCCGGGTTACAAGGACGTCGCCGTCGAAAGCACGCTGGACGGCGAGTACGACGGAGCCCTGCAGAAGCTGCGACCCGGCTCCTACATCCGGGTGAGTGGCGGCGCGCAGCTCGAAGAAGCTAGCGACCTCACGCTGCAGATGTGGATCCGTCCGACGCTTCCCGAGAAGTCGTTGCAGACGATCATCGCCAAGGGCAGTGGCGAGGATGACGGTTTCGCCCTTCGGCTCGAAGACGGCCGCCTGACGCTGCGCATGGGGTCGGCGACGGTGTCCGTCAACGAGACCGTCCGAGCAGGCCAGTGGTACTTCGTGTCTGCGGTGTACGACTCAGCTTCAGGAGCTGCGCGTCTTTCGCTCGAGCCGAGCTGGGGCGTGACGTCGGGGCTCGAAGACCACGCATCCGCCACTCTGCCCGCGGGACGCGCCTGGGGCCAAGGTGAGTTCCTGATCGCCGCGGAGACCACGACCGACGGCGAGATCGGCAACTTCTACAACGGCAAGATCGACGCCCCCAAGATCTTCTCGCGGGCCCTGGGCGACGACGAGCTGGCGGCACTTCGCGACGACGACGCATCAGCGCCCACCGATGCGTCCGCGGCGTGGGACTTCTCGCAGGACATCAGCACCTGGTCGATCGTCGACTCGTCGGGCAACGGCCACCACGGTGAGGCCGTAAACAAGCCGACCCGCGGAATGACGGGCCGCAACTGGTCGGGCCGCGAGCTCGGATGGAAGCACTCGCCCGGGGAGTACGGCGCCATCCACTTCCACGATGACGATCTGTCCGACGCCGGCTGGAACCCCTCATTCGAGTGGACCGTTCCCTCCGATCTTCGCAGCGGGGTGTACGCGGTGCACCTCACGGCGGGCGACCACGAAGACTACGTACCGTTCTTCGTCGTCCCCCCTCTGGGCAAGCCGACCGCGAAGGTCGCCATCTTGCTCCCCGTCTTCAGTTACCTCGCATACGGAAACGAGCAGATGCTCGGCCCGACGGGGGCGTATTCCGGTGCGCTGCCGCAGTATCCGTGGCAGGACCAGGACAAGTACGTAGTCGAGACGGGCTTGCGGAGCTTGTACGACAGGCACACCGACGGTAGTGGTGTGTGCTACTCGTCGTGGCTGCGGCCAATCGTGAACATGCGGCCCAAGTACGACATGCCATTCCTCGACCTTGGCAAGGGGTCGCCACATCAGTTCAACGCCGATCTCCACCTCATCGACTGGCTCGAGGAAAAGGGGATCGAATACGACATCATCACCGACCTCGAACTGCATTACGAGGGCGTGTCACGGCTGAGGGACTATCGCCTGGTGTCGACGGCGAGCCACAACGAGTACTGGTCCGAAGCGATGCTCGACGCTGCCGAGGCGTATGCGAACGGCGGAGGCCGATTCATGTATCTGTCTGGCAATGGTCTGTTTTGGGTGACTGCGCTCGATGAGGCGACCGGAACCGGAATAGAGATCCGCCGCAGCGGACCCGCGCAACGTACGTGGAACGCCGCCCCGGGCGAATCGTGGCTCAGCAGTACCGGCGAGCCCGGGGGTCTGTGGCGCTTCAGGGGCCGCGCTCCGCAGAAATTCCTGGGCATCGGCTCGATCGCCGAAGGAGGCGGTGTCGGACGGCCGTACGATCGGCAGCCGGCAAGCTTCGAACCCAAGGCCGCGTTCATCTTCGACGGCATCGGCGACGACGAGCAGATCGGGGCGTTCGATTGCCTGGTCAACAGTTGGGGTGCTGCGGGATTCGAGATTTGCCAGACCGACGCGGCGCTGGGAACTCCCGAGCACACGATGGTCCTGGCGAGTGCCAGGAACTTCGACACTGACGATTGGGCTGTCTTCAGCGAAGAGCTTCAGCTGTCCGCGATTTGGGACGGCGAGATCCGAGCAGACATGGTGCTGGTCGAATACCCCAACGGCGGAGCTGTTTTCGGTGTTGGTTCGATTACCTGGTGTGGCTGTCTGTCGTACAACTCGTATGACAACAACGTCTCGCGGCTCACCGAAAACGTGTTTAGAGGATTCGCTGCAGATCAGCTGCCGACTTCTGGTTCCTGAGTTGCGAGGGGTGTGCCGTTCAGCGGCGCACGGCACACCCCTTCCGTCAGCGCGGCCGGACTGCACACAGGCTCATCTAGCGTTGCGCACCGGAAGTAGCACTGGGAGCCGACTCCTTGTAGCTGGTGACCAATCATCAGATCAAGCCATACTCAGCCTGAAGCGACAGTCGCCTGACGGAAGGTCAGCTTGACCCGCCATGAACCGAAAAACGTTCGTGTACAGCGAAATGCCGGTCGAACTGCTTCGTGGTGAGGCGAGCAGGTCGATCCAGTGAAGAGGTGGACCCTGCTGGGGACTGCCATTGCCTTCGAACTCGTTGGAACGCTGTCACTGCGCGCGTCCCAGGATCACAAAATCTGGCTGGCCTTGGCGGCGCTCGGCTACGTGTGCGCGTTCGTTGGGCTGACGCTGGTTCTCCGGACCGGCCTCGCCATCGGGGTGGCGTACGGAATCTGGGGGGCGGTCGCCACTGCCGGTACTGCCGCCCTGGCGGCCGCCTTCTTCGACGAGCCGATGACTTGGCCAGCCGTGGGCGGAATCGCGCTCATCATCGTCGGGGTGATGTTCGTCGAATTGGGCTCGCACTCATCGGAGGAGAGCACCACGTGATGTGGTTGGTATTGGGGGCGGCGATCCTCATCGAGGTGGGTGCCACGCTGGCACTGCGTGCTTCGCAGGGCTTTCGCAAGAAGCAGTGGATTGCGCCAGTCCTATTGGGTTATGCCACATCGCTTTACCTACTGTGGATAACACTGGGCCTCGGGATGCCGGTTGGTGTTGCGTATGGCGTCTGGACGGCGTGTGGCGTAGCGCTGGTCGCGATCGTGGCGCGGATCATTTTCAACGACCCGCTCACCATGAAGATGGGAGTTGGGATCACTTTCATCGTCGCCGGTGTGCTCGCCATCGAGCTGGCCGGAGTACCTGGCCTTGGGGCTCGCTGAAGCACGTTCTGTTTGGCCACCCGCCCACGCGCATCAGCGGCTGAGGGAAGGCGAGCGTCCTGCACTAAAGCTCGGCGGTGGTAACGCAGAGGCGCGCGGCATGCCGTTGAGGCAATACCGCGCGCCACCACTGGTGCTGGCTGTTCAGCGTTGCGGCGCCAACGAGCCGGACTTCGGCTCGGAGACTGGCACGGCTTCCTTGATGAAGAACGGCGTCACGGCGCACAGCACAATGGTCGCAACGGTCAGCACCACAAAACCCTGAACAAAGCTGCCAGTGGCATCCTTGACGGCACCCAACAGGTACGGGTATGCGAATCCGCTGACGATCCAGGGAACCCCGAGGATGATGCCGTTGACCACACCCGCAGACTTCGGGTGGACTGACTCGACGGCTTCCGCCAAGGACAACGATTCACTCGCGTAGACGCCGATACCGACCAGCGGAACGAGCACTACGACCATGATGTAGTTCCCGGTGGCCAGGAAGAGCGTCATCGCCGCAAGCGAGCCCGCCGTCAAGAAACCACCCACCGTGATGATCTTCTTGGTACTGCCTAGCCGTTCGGCAAGGATCGGCACCGACAGCGCCGCCGCCGAGCCGGCAATGGAAAACAGCGCGGTCAGGAACCCGGCCAGCGATTCTGACATACCCGCCTCCTCGACGAGAATCGACGGCATCCAGCTGGAGATCGCGGCAAACAACCCCACGCCGCCAACCCAAAAGAGCAGTGCTGACAGCACATTTCGGTTAAGCAGCTTGCCGTACGTCCGCTCAGCAGAGACATTCACCGCCGGTTCAGCGGACAGAGTGTGGAGCGGTTGACTGCCGGCGACGGGCGCATTCTTCGACACGAACAGCACTGCAATGAGTACTGCGCCCAGGCAGACAGCCTGCACGGTCAGGCCCATGCGCCAGCCGAATGCGGCTAGGACAGCCGAGAAGACGAACAAACTGAGTACGGCGCCCATGCCGTCTCCGGACAACATGACGCCGAGTGCCCGTCCGGTCTTCTTGCTGTCGCGGAACCAGCTCACGGCCATGGTGTAGGTGGCGACCCACAAGAACCCCACCGAGACGCCTGCCAAGACTCTCGCAACGACGACGAGCCCGAAGCCGTCGGACATAGCAAAGATCGCCTGGCCGAGCACACCGGCGGCCAGACCCGCCATGATGACGTTCTTGCTTCCCCATCGGGAAGCAACGACGCCGCCGATCATGATCATCGCACCCGCGACCAGCCCGGTGATCGAAGAGATCCCACCGGCCTGCGAATAGCTCAGCCCCAACTCCTCGCTGATGGCACCGAGACTGGGGCTCCACCCGACATAGGGCAGAAATGCACCCACGAGTGCCAGGTACGCGACTAAGAGATTTGTCCACCTGCTGTTCGACACAACGCTCCTCCGCCATTCGGACGTTACAAAGATTGTTCTCGTGCGAAGTCGGACTCTGGCTGAGAGTCCGCTCGCAACGAGCTGTCCGTTCCCTTAAAGGTTGCTGCACGTGTGCCTCGTCACTACATCACCGAAGTGTCAAGGAGGATTCCTACGTCAGCGACACAACGTCAAGTCCTGCGATTTCGTAGAGACACAGCGAAGACAACGCCGTTACGATCGACCACCGCACGCCATCCCACCTTTGGAGAGCAGGAACATAAATGAAGAAATTCGAAGCGAATTGGACGCCCTTCACGCCTGTGGCGCCAGAGCGCGTGACGGAGGGCAATCCCGAAACCCGTCTTGCCGAAACCGTTGGGGGCGACAGCTTCAAGTCGGGCCTGTGGGAGGTGACGCCCGGCAGGTTCACCACTGCCCCGCGCGGGTTCGACGAAGTGATTCACATCATCAAGGGCAGCGGTGTCTTGCGTTCTGCCGATGGCGATGCCGTGGAACTCGCCCCGGGCGTCTCATTCTTGATGGAAGACGGATTCGTGGGCGAATGGGAAATCCGTGAGCAGCTCCAGAAGTTCTACGCCAAGGCGCAGACCGTAACGTCCAGCTAACGAAGGCAGCGATAGTCGACCGCCTGCCTGCCGTCCCTCCCGTCCCGACTCTTAGCCGGGACGGTTAGGGGTGTGCATTCAAATAGCGTCGACGGCGGCGCGGGAACAGCGATTGACAGTCTGCCGCACGCCTCTGCAAATCGTCTGACACCTTGGTCGTGTGACGTCGATGACACTTCCCATAGCGTGATAGCTCACGGGTGGACGCTTCAGCACCACTTGCCACCGCCGAACCTCTGGGGAGTGGCCCCACCTCGGGCCTCGACGTAGTCCACAGGACTCTCACCGTGAAAGTTCAGGAATGACTGACGAGACGCGCTCTGGCGCAGAGCAATCATTGGCCCGGGCGGAGCGATACACCTCGCACGAGACGTCCGACGACGACTCGCGCCCTCCGCGGCCCACGATTGCAGTGGTCGGGAGCGGGCCATCCGGATGTTACGTCGCGACCTTCCTTGCGAAGAAGTGGCCGCAATCCGAGATCACCGTTTTCGAGTCGATGCCGACGCCGTACGGCCTTGTCCGGTACGGAATCGCGGCCGACCACCAGGGCACGAAGAATGTACAC
>Ga0209051_1000996_pt1 | contig 27193 bp, 31 predicted proteins | sample AraplaCvi_mMS_r2_2_FD_184286 | JGI IMG/M metagenome (GOLD analysis project Ga0209051, IMG submission 184286) | Arabidopsis root microbial communities from North Carolina, USA - plate scrape MF_Cvi_mMS_r2 (SPAdes) (version 2) | ecosystem: Host-associated > Plants > Roots > Endosphere | place...
GAGCTTGCCCTCCACCGAGGCGTTGAAGCTCCTGAAGAACAGCTTCTCGCTCTCGTAGAGCTGCAACGACGTCGCCCGCTCGGAGCCCACGGTCAGGGACAGTGCGAGGAACACCACCACCATCGACATCTGAAAGATCTGCAGTGTCAGCGTCCCCGTCGCCGGTCCCAGTCGTTCGAAGGAGAACGGGCCCATACCGTAGGCACTGCCGATGGAGGCGATGAATGCGATCGCCAACATCAGCAGGAACAGCATGCGCGTCGACATCCGAAGCGCCGCCCACGCCAGCGGCAGGAACGGCAGGAACGCCAGCGGCAGCCGATCGTTGACGATGAACACCGCGATGGCGACCGCAAGGGCAGCCACCGCCTGCGCGACCGACTCGACGTACTTCGCGCGGTGATGACTGAGCGGCAGCTCCATGAACAGTGGGGTGAGCAGGAGTATCCCGGCCGCGTGTTTGGGGCCGGAGGTGAGTAACCGGGCCATGGCGCCCGCGGGGTCACCGAGCAGCCAGGAGAGGCCCGTGGCGAGCACGACGTAGATCGCCGACACGGTGATGGCAATCGTCAGGAGTTTGACGAGGTCTCGCGTCGAGGTGAGGGTCGGCGAGCGGTCCTCACGACCGCGCATGAGGAGCGCGCCGACCGCCATTTCGATGCACACCGCAAGGGTCAATGCGATGGCGAGCAGCGGCGGCCGTCCTGCCCACAGCACCACCGGCAGTGTCACAGCGGCGACCGCCACCGTCAGCATCCAGATGTAGCGACGCGGAAACCGCATCCCCAACGCAAGGGCGATGCCGGAGTTGGGCCACCAGGCCGACGTCGCCAAGGCAGCGGGTTGGGTCTTCAACGACAGTGCGGCGACCACGAATACGGCAAGCAGCATGGCCGCGATGAAGACCGAGTCCGCAACCTGCCGACGGTTTCGCCGCCGTGGCAAAGATGACCCAAGGGCTGGATCGACACCGGTCGTCACACGAGTCAAACTGTCCGTGACCATCGCGTGCTATCCGTCACCATGGCTCTCTTCGGAACGTCTGCGCATCAACATCCACCGATTGCCACCGTCGTTGCGCGAGTAGGACAATTCGTCGAGCACGCGGTGGGCGATGGCCAGCCCTCTACCCCGATCCGACCACTCGCCGGGCATCGCCGTCTGGCTCAGGTCGACGGCCACCGGTCGACCGTCGTCGGTGAGGACCACCGAAATGCTGTCCGGCAGCAGGGTCACCACCATCCGGAGATTCATCGGCTGCCCGTTGCCCGAATGCTCGATGATGTTGGTGCCGATCTCACTCACCGCGAGGTCGATGCACATCCTGGTGTAATCGGAAACGTGATCGGTGGCCCACACCGAGTCGAGCGTGCTCTGCAACTCTGCCAACGTGTCGGGGCCGGTCACCACCTCCAGCGTGCGTTCAGTCATCGAACGCCGTGTCCGGCGTGGCGTAGGAGGGCAGCACCCGGTTGAGGTTCGTCAATTCGAGCACGGTGGTGACTTGCTGCGGAGTGGCCGCGATGCGGAGATCACCGCCGACCTGACGAGCCATCTTGAGCCCGGAGATCAGCGCTCCCAGCCCTGACGAATCGATGAACTCGGTGGTGCTGAGGTCGACGACGATGCGGCTGCTGCCGCCGTCCACGATTCCTTGCAGCTGTTTGCGCAGCGTCGACGCGCCGGCCATGTTCAGCCGCCCCTCGGGCTTGATGACGGTGACATCCGAGCCAGTCGTGCGGGTGGAGAAGTCGACCATCACGCTCCTTGTTCGTTCTGTCGCTGTTCCGCGCCGCACGCATTGACGACGACGGCTTCAATTCGATGCGATGAAAATACAATAGAGTCGTCGGGTTCGCTGAGCCGCGGAATTCACGTCAGAGGTGAACTCGGATCATTCCGCCGGTGTTCAGACTTGCCGCCCGAGCCCTTCGATTCGGCGCTATGTCAACGCGAATTCGACGATTGGCAGCAGTTTTAGCAAATTTCTCGGACCGAATGGGCGATGAGTATTTCCGGTCGGTGGAATTCACGTCGCGAACGTATGAATGGAACGAGAAATGCCGTGTTGGCCAGCCGCGATGACCGGCTCGGTCGTCGACGGGCAGGCGCCGGGGGCGCCTGGCCGATGACGATCCGGCATTCGGTTCGAAGTTCGTGATTCCCAGTGGTTGCGACGAGGGCCTCCGACTATCATTCGCAGACAGATCTCGCACGCGATTGCGACCAAGTCCGGGGGTAACGAACATCTTTGAACTCGATCGCCAAGAAATCAAGGAAGGGCTCATCGCGGCGGTAGTCGGGGTCGGTGTCGACGACTTCGCAACCAATCGGCTCATCCAACGAATGTCGGCGGACTCCGATGCGGTCGAGTCCACCATTCAGGCGTCGCTCAGTGAACCGGCTCGGTTGGCTGCGCTGGACGGTACCGGCCTGATGGACGGGGGTTCCCAGGCTGCGCTGGACGACGTCGCAGCGCTGACCGCCGAAGCCCTGGCCGTCCCCCATGCGGCGGTGTCACTTCTCGACGGCGAGCGGGAGTTTGTGGTCGGGACGAGTGCTGCGCTGTCGCCCGAGGAGCGGTGGCGTCCCGCGGAAGTGTCCGTCTGCCAATACACCGTGGTGTGTGGAATTCCGTTCGTCGTCGACGACGCCAGCAGGCACCCTCTTCTCGCGAATCTTCCGTCCGTGGTCGACGGTGAGGTGGGTGCCTACGCCGGCGTTCCGCTATTCAGCGATGACGAGCAGGCAGTCGGCACCTTGCACGTCTGGTTCAACCGCCTTCATTGGTGGACGAGCGGTCAGATGATCGTTCTGCAGGACATGGCCGACATTGCGAGTGCGAAGGTCTTTCGCCGGCGGATTTGACGTATTCGGCTGCGCTGAAAATCGATTCGGACACGTGTCACGCGCGAATCGGTCCCCATTTCGATGGTGGCACGCGAGCGCCGATGAGTTTTGCCGACCGCGGTGGTCTGTTCCACGTCACCCCCTACGCTCGCCACCGGAGGACTCATGCCGCGCACCAATCTCTCGATGTCGATTTCCGCCGACGGGTACGTCGCCGGCCCCGACCAGAGCCAGGAACATCCGCTTGGTGTCGGCGGCCAGCTGCTGCACGGTTGGCACATGGGTCCCGAGGCGGATCACCCCGTCAACCGGCAGGTGGTCTCGGAGATGCTCGACGGCATGGGCGCGACCATCATGGGCCGCAACATGTTCGGGCCGGTGCGCGGTGAGTGGGGTGAGTCGGATTGGACCGGGTGGTGGGGCGACGAGCCGCCGTACCACTGCCCGGTGTTCGTGCTGACTCACCACGCCCACGACCCGATCGCGCTGCAGGGGACGACGTTCCACTTCGTCACCGACGGCGTCGAATCGGCGTACGCGCGGGCCCTGGAGGTGGCCGGGGACCGGCCCATCAGCATCGCCGGCGGCGCGTCGTGTGCCCGACAGGCCCTCCGCGCGGGCGTCGTCACCGAGGTCGACCTGCAGATCAGTCCGGTGATCCTCGGCTCGGGGGAGCGGTTGTTCGACGGCTTCGAGGCGGGTAGCCCACGGTTGGAGTTGGCCCGTGTGCTCGAGGCTCCCGGGGTGGTGCACCTGCGCTACCGCGTCATCCCAACGCAGCAGTGATCTCCGGGATCGGCCGGAGGTGCTCGTCGAGCAGCACCGCCACCCCGTCCACGTCGTTGCGCGCCAGGGCATCGACGATGGCGCGGTGCTGGCGGTCGATCTCGGGTACTCGCTGCGGACGAATCTGCAACGCGCGCACCGCCACCCGCTGTTGACGCGACCGCAGCGCGTCGTACAGCTCGGTCAGCACGGAATTGTGGTGTGCCTCGACGATCGCGCGGTGAAAGGCTCGGTCCAGACGCGCCACGGTGAACCAGTCCTGTTCGCGCCCAGCCTCTTCCATTGCAGCGGCAAGCTCGTCCAGCGTCGGCGGAGCGCCCGAGGAGGCCAGGCAGAGTTCCCGCGCCGCGTGCCCCTCGATCAACCGGCGTGAGGCGTAGACCTCCTCGAGTTCGCGCGAGGTCACACTGCGCACCTGGGCCCCTCGTCGGGGCAGGAGGTCGATGAACTTCTCGGAGTTGAGTCGGTGGAAGGCCTCGCGCACCGGGGTGCGGGACGTGCCGACGAGTTCGGAGACCCACACCTCGTCGAGGAATCGACCGGGGGGCAGTGTGCCCCTGATGATCTCGTCGCGCACCCATTGATAGACCCGGTCACGCGCTGACGGTGTCGAGCCCGTCTCAGAGACCTCGACGGCCATGTCGACTCCTTCCGATGTGCGAAGACTACTGGACACGTGACGCACACTCTGTGTATACAAGAAATGTACACGCACCGTGGCTGTCGCTACCCCCGTCGCCCAACCACCCCAGGGAGATCTCGTGGAACCGAATCGTCGTTACGCCGTGTGGCTGTCCGGCCCCAACACCGCCGCCGCCGAGATAGCCCGCCAGATCGGCTACGGCGCGGCCGTCCTCGACATCGAGCACGGCACGTTCGACCTCGCCGACCTGGAACGCTTCATCCCGTTCCTCAAGGCCATCGGCTTGGAGGTCGTCGCCAAAGTGCTTGGGCCCGAACGGGGACCGATTCAGCAGGCGCTGGACTTCGGTGCCGACGTCGTCGCCATCCCGCACGTCGAGAACGCCGCCCACGCCGCCGTCGTCACCGGCTACGCCAAGTTCCCGCCGCTGGGGGACCGCAGCTTCGCAGGCGGCCGCACCTCGGCCTACGGCGGCTTCACCGACGAATGGGTATCCGTTCAGGATGCCAAGACGCGGTGCTACCCGATGATCGAGGACGCGGGCGCGATCGAGCAGATCGACGAGATCCTGGCCCTCGACACCGTCGACGGCGTGTTCATCGGCCCGTCGGACCTCTCCCTTCGGCGCGAACGCGGCGCCTACGCCCGCACCGACGGCGACTTCGCGGACCTGGCCCGCATCGCCGCGGCCGCCCACACGGCCGGCAAGCCCTGGCTGCTGCCCGCCTGGAGCCCGGAGGAGAAGCGGTTCGCCGTCGACCACGGCGCCGACCAGATGGCGCTCACCATGGAGCATGGTGCGCTGCTGGCCGGGTTGTCCGCCGCCCACGACGCGATGACAGCCGTCGACCGCAGCCCCGCCCTGAGCGGCAGCAACTGATGAGCGACGTCCAGGCACACGACCTCGACGACCTGCCGGCGACCAAGAGTCCGGGCCGATTCCGTTGGCAGATCGGCGGATTGCTCGGCGCCGGCATGTTCGTCAACTACATCGACCGGGTGAACCTGTCGGTGGCCACCCCGGCCATCATGGACGACTTCGACATCAGTGCCGCCCAGATGGGCGTGCTCGCGTCGGCGTTCCTGTGGACCTACGCCCTGTTGCAGATGCCGATCGGCAGCATCATCGACAAGATCGGCGTGCCGTGGGTCAACCGCGTCGGCGTCTTCCTCTGGGCCCTCGCGTCCTTCCTGGCCGCAGCGGCCGGCGGTCTGGGCCTGATGATCGTCGCCCGCCTGGCGCTCGGCATCGGCGAGGCGCCGACCGTGCCCGCCGGCTGGAAGGCCATCGGCCAGTGGTTCCCCAAGCAGGAGCGCGGCACGGCCACAGCCATCTTCGACGGCTGCGCGAAGCTCTCCAACGTCATCGGCATTCCGATCATGGCCTTCCTGGTCTCGACGTTCAGCTGGCACGCGGCGTTCCTGTTCACCGGGGTGCTGAGCCTGGCCTATCTGGTCGCCTGGTGGCTGCTGTACCGGAGCCCGGCCCAAGCCGTCGCGGACGGCAAGATGTCGGCCGAGGAGCTCGCGTACCTCAAGGCCGGTGACGCCGAGAACGAGGAGAACATCTCCGAGGGGTCGCTGCGGGGGATTGGCTACCTGCTGGGCCGACGGAAGACCTGGGGGCTGGCCCTGGGCTACGCCTCCTACACCTACGCCTACTACGTGCTGCTCACCTGGCTGCCGGGCTACCTCAAGCAGGAGTTCGGCGTCAATCTCCTTCAGGGTGGTCTGTATTCGATGATCCCGTGGCTGGTTGCGGTGATCGCCCAGTTCCTCATCGCCGGTCTGCTGATGGATTGGTGGATCAAGCGCACGGGGCAGGTCACCAAGGTGCGCCGCATCGTGCTGGTGGTCAGCATGCTCGCCGCACTGGCGGTCACCGGCGCCGCCTACGTCGACACCATCGGCCTGGCCATCGTGTTCATCTCCATCGGGGCCGCCGGACTCGCGGTGTCGGTCCCCGCCGGTTCGAGCATCGTCTCGCTGATCGCCCCGGAAGGCCTCACCGGATCCCTCGGCGGCATCGTCAACTTCATCGCCAACCTCATCGGCATCGCCGCACCGATCGTCACCGGCCTGGTCGTCGACGCCACCGGATCGTTCGCCGGCGCGTTCATGGTGACCGGTGTGGTGCTGCTTCTCGGAATCCTCTGCTATACCGTCGTTCTCGGACGGATGGACCGCATGGCCCCGCCGCCCGTCCCCGCCTGACCCATCACAGGAGGTCCCCATGGTCGTATGTTCGGTCGCCCAGTTCGCCCCCGGCGACGACAAGAGCGCCAACCTGACGTCGATCCGAGGTCTGGTGTCCGAGGCGCGGGCGCGGGGCGGCGAGCTCGTCGTGTTCCCGGAGTACTCGATGTTCACCGTCCCGGTGATGGACGAACGCTTCGTCGCCTCGGCCGAACGCCTCGACGGCCCGTTCGTCACCGAGGTGAAAGCGCTTGCCGCGCAACATCAGATCGCGATCGTGTGCGGCGTCAACGAGGCCACCGACGAGGGTGACCGCATCCACAACACGCTGCTCGCGGTCGACGCCTCCGGTGACGTCGTGGCCACCTACCGCAAGCTGCACCTCTACGACGCGTTCGGGTACACCGAGTCCAGCCTGGTGCGGCCGGGGGAGATCGAGCCGCCGCAGACGTTCACCGTCGGCGGTCTGCGCTTCGGCCTGCAGACCTGTTACGACTTGCGCTTCCCCGAGGTGACGAGGCGGCTGGTCGACGCCGAGGCCGACGTCGTGCTGATGCCCGCCGAGTGGGTGCCCGGCCCGCTGAAGGAAGACCACTGGACGACGCTGCTGCGGGCCCGTGCCATCGAGAACACCGTCTACCTGGCGGCCGCCGATCAATGCGGCACGTCCGGTGCGGGCAACAGCATGATCGTCGACCCGATGGGCGTCGTGCTCGCATCGGTGGGGGAGGAAGAGGGTCTCGGTACCGCCACCCTCGACCCCGAGCGGATCAAGCGGGTGCGGGCGAAGAACCCGGCGATTCACCTGCGGCGCTTCGGTGTCGTGGAGGCGACGCACCCGGTCTGACGTGCACCCCACGGGGGCGCTTGACCGGAATGTCACTTAGTGACACAGTGGTCCTGTCATTAAGTGACAGGAGGTTCAGACATCGACACCGCCCCGGCGCCGAGCACGTCCGAGGACAAGCAGTCCCAGGCACGCCTTCGGGTGTCCCGGCACGCCTGCGAGCTGTTCTGGGAGCGAGGCGTCGCGGCGACCACCGGTGACGACATCGCGGCCGCCGCAGGGCTTTCCACCAGAACGATCTGGCGCTACTTCCGCAGCAAGGAAAGCTGCGTGGAGCCGGTGCTCGCGTTGTCGGCCAAGCGCTTCATCGCGTTGGCCAGTCGCTGGCCGGACGACCTGTCGTTGGCCGACCACATGGCGGCGGACATGGTCGACAACCCCCTCACCGAACGGGAACTGGCCGACGAGATCGCGTCGCTGCGGATCGCCACCCTGTCGGCGACGGAACCGGCCCTTCGCACCGCGTACCTGATGGTGCACGACGACATGGAGCGCGACTTCGCCCCCGTGATCGCCAGGCGGCTGCGCCTTCCGGAGGGCGACCTCACCGCACGCCTGTTCGCGGCGGCGGTCACGGCGGCGTTCAGGGTGGTCGACGAGGACGTGGGACGCCGCGCGATCGTCGAGAAGGAGCGGGTCAGCCAGCAGGAGGCCCTGGCCTTGGTCGACCGCGCCATCCGCGATGCCACCAACGGCCGTCTCGGCGGACCGGTGGATCCGTGACGTAGCCGAATCGTCAACCACCACAACCACACATCCCATCATCCGCATCGCCAGGACCACTCCTGGCGCGCTCGACCATGCCCTCAACCGTTCGTGAAAGGACCGTCATGGCACTGCCCGACCCGATCTCCGTCGAGGACTTCTTCCGCCCGCCAACCCGGGCGGCCGCGTCCATCTCCCGGGACGGCACCAAGATCGCCTTCCTCGCGCCCTGGAAGGACCGCCTCAACGTGTGGGTCCAGGACCTCGACGCCGACGCAGACGAAGCGCGATGCGTGACGGCCGACGAGAACCGCAGCGTGATGCACTTCGAGTGGACCGACGACCCGCGGTGGATCATCTACCTTCAGGACACCAACGGCGACGAGAACTGGCACGTCCACCGGGTCGACCTCGACGACCCCGACGCGCCCGTCGTCGACCTCACGCCGTTTCCCGGCGTGATGGCCGCACCGCTGCGCGAGGTGAAGAACGGGACGACGGCCGTCATGCTGAACAACCGGGACGCCACCCTGCTCGACGTACACCAACTCGACGTCGCGACAGGCGAACTCACCCTGCGGGCGGTCAATCCCGGACACGTGAACGGCTGGCTGTGCAGCAACGAGGACGACTTGTTCGCCACCTCGCTGACCCCCGACGGAGGCCTCGAGTTGTCCCGGTGGGACGACGCCACCGGCACCCTGCGGCCGATCGTCACATTCGACGGCAGCGACTACCCCGTCGGCATTCACCCGCTGGTGGTCACCCCCGACGGGACGGGGGTCTGGATGGGGTCCAATCGCGACTCCGACCGGACCCGCATCGTGCGCGTCGACCTGACCACCGGCGAGGAGACCGAGGTCGACGGCCACCCCGACCTGGACGTCGACCCCCGGGGCGTCGTCAGCCCCATCATCCCGGCGCCGCTGATTCAGGACCGTCGGACCGGGGCGCTGCTGGGAGTGCGCTACTACGGTGAACGCCAGGTCATTCGCGCTCTCGACCCCGAATTTGGTGCCGTCCTGGCCAATCTGGAGAAGCTGTCCGACGGCGACATCGGGCGGCTCACCTCGGACGAGACCGGCCGACGGTGGGTCGTGGGGTTCAACCACGATCGCGATCCCGGCGCCACCTACCTCTACGACCACGGCACCGGGGAGAGTCGACTGCTGTTTAGGCCGTTGCCGCACCTCGACCCGGAGCAGTTGGCGCCCATGCGCCCGGTCACCATCACCGCGCGCGACGGCCTGGCGTTGCACGGCTACCTGACGCTGCCGGTCGGAGTCGAGCCGAAGAACCTTCCGCTGGTGCTGGTGGTCCACGGCGGACCGTGGTACCGCGACGGCTGGGGCTTCGACGCCGGGGTGCAGCTGTTGGCCAACCGCGGACATGCGGTGTTGCAGGTCAACTTTCGGGGATCGCTCGGCTACGGCAAGGCGTTCCTCAAGGCGGCGATCGGTGAGTTCGCCGGGAAGATGCACGACGACCTGATCGACGGGGTGAACTGGGCAGTCGGGCAGGGCTACGCCGACCCCGAGCGCGTCGCCATCTTCGGTGGGTCCTACGGCGGGTACGCCGCCCTGGTCGGGGTCACCTTCACCCCGGACGTCTTCGCTGCCGCAGTGGACTACGTCGGGATCTCGGATCTCGCGAACTTCATGCGGACGCTGCCGCCGATCGCGCGGCCACATCTGGCCAACAACTGGCACCGGTACGTCGGCGATCCCGAGGACCCGACGCAGTTGGCCGACATGATGGCCCGGTCGCCGATCACCAAGGTCGACCAGATCCGTACCCCGCTGATGGTCATCCAGGGCGCCAACGACGTGCGGGTGGTGCAGGCCGAGTCCGACAACCTGGTCACCGCACTGCGTGCGCGCGGGGTGGAGGTGGACTACCTCGTCCAGGCCGACGAGGGGCATGGAGCGGTGAACTCCGAGAACGTGTTTCAGATGTACCACGCCGTCACGGGATTCCTCGCCCGCCACCTTGGCGGCCGCGCATGACCGAGACCGTCGACGAACGCAAGCCCTCCGTGCTGCAACAGGCGGGAGGCGTACCGGGACTGGTCTACGCCAGTGTGCCCAGTGTGGTGTTCGTGGTGGCCGAGGCCGTCGCCGGACTGCACGCCGCGACGGCGCTGGCGGTGGGCGCCGGTGCGGGTATCGCGCTGCTGAGAGTGTTGCGCAAGGAGCCGTTGCAGCCGGCAGTCTCGGGTCTGCTGGGCGTCGCGATTGCCGCGTTCATCGCCTACCAGAGCGGGGAGGCGAAAGACTACTTCCTGGTGGGCATTTGGGGCAGTCTGGTCCTCGCGGTGGTGTTCCTCGCCTCGGTGCTGGTGCGCCGACCGCTGGTCGGGGTCATCTGGGGCGCGATGAGCGGAGGCGGCCAGGCATGGCGGGCAGACGCGTCCGCGCGGATGGGCTACGACGTGGCGACACTCGCCCTGGTGGCAACGTTCGCGGCCCGGTTCGTGGTGCAGAACTGGCTATACGAGCTGGACGCCACGGGGTGGCTCGCATTCGCCCGGATCGCCATGGGGTACCCGCTCAGCGCCGTGGCGCTCGTCGTGGTGGTGTGGGCGGTGCGTCGAGCGAATCGGCGGCTGGCGGTGGGTGCGTCCTACGAGAGTGACTCGACCAGTGCGGCAAGGTCGTCGACGTAGCGGTCGAACCGGTCGTCCGCCGACGTGCGTCGTGCGCCAGGGCGAGCGACGTACGCGGTGCGGAACCCGTGCTCGGCGGCGGCGCGCAGATCCCACGGGTGCGCAGCCACGAACAGGGTCCGCGCCGGGTCGAGGCGGAGCGCGTCGATCGCGTACCGGTAGGCGGCGGGAGCGGGCTTGAAGGTGCGTACCGATCCGGTGGACAGGACGACGTCCCAGCTGATGGCGTTGGTGTTGGCCAGTCGCGCAAGGGAATCGAGATCGCCGTTGCTGACGCCGGCGACCACGTGGTGCTTGCGGAGGGCTGCCGTCGCCGGCGGCACGTCCGGCCACGCCGGGTAGTCGGAGTCCAGATTTTCGACCAGGGCCAGGGCAGCGGGTGAGGGGTTTCCGCCGGCCCGCGCGATGGCCTCGCGGGCAGAGTCGATGACGAACTCTCGGTGCGGCCGCCAGGGGGCGGTGCCGTCCACCACGGCGTTCATCAGCCGTTCGAGGGTCTCCGCCCAGACCGTGTAGAGGGCCGCGCCGTCGTCCAGACCGGCTTCGGCGGCCAGGCGCTCGGCGACCGCCTGCCATGTCCCGTCTTCGTCGACGAGCGTCCCGATGACGTCGAAGACGATGGCATTCACGCGGTCGGCATCCATGGCTCCCACTCAAGCAGACTCATCTTTCAGATTGACTGCAAGTAGGCGAGAACTGGCACCTTCGAGATTGAGTGATCCCCCCAGTGAGCGGTTGCAGCATTTGAGCAACTTGGTCGCGGAAATGGTTCCTCACTCGCCCAAGACGAACCTGGGAGGTGCGCTCTTAACCCGAACCTCTCCCCAGTCACCCTCAGCGACAATGGAATCACCATCCCACCGCAGTATGTCGATGTTCCCGAGATCTTCCTCACCCGAGGCGTCTCTGAAGTGGTTCTCATTTGTCCTGCCCCAGTCAAGTTGCTTGACGTCGGTGAAAATGAGTCTGCCCACTGCGTAACAATAATGTTCTCCCGCCCGTGGCGCCTGATAGGCCGGACTCTCAGGTGTCAGCACCGCATCTAGGTTGAAGGTGAGCTGCCCCGGAGCCTCCGAAATGTCAAGTACATAACTATCTTCCAGATAGACGCCGGCTAAGCCCGGAAACTGCGAGTAATCGATCATTGCTTACCAGTCCCACTCTATTGGTGTGTGATTGCCTTCGCTCCGCCGTGTGACAGGATTTCCTTCTGGGTCGATTCTCTGACCCGTGGCGTCTCTTAGCTCGACATGTGGGCCCTCGCTGCCCGGCGTGCGTGGACTGCCTTCCTTGATAGTCATTCTTGGCACTCCATTCTCGTCCACGTACTTCGGTGGACCGCCCGGTGTTTGGGTCTTAGTCCAACCCTGAGACGTGGCGTAATCCTCCAGCTCGCTTGCCTTGGGGGTGCGGCCCTTGAACAGATCGCCGAGACTTCGTGCCGGAGGCGCCGTGGGCTTGACCTTTGCCCATAAAGCTTTGATGCGCTGACAGATCTGGCGCACTCCGGGGATGTCCTTGACTCGCCTGACGCCCTTTGCAATGTTCTTCGTAATTTTCCACGCGGCAATTGCCTCGGCGATCAACCGAGCGAACTTGGTGATTGACTGAGCCGCCTTGGCGGTACCCGCCACAGCACCAGCGCCAAAGGAGACGAAGGATGCGGCGATCGCGACCGTCGCGGTGACGGCCAATTCGATGGCCAGATCCTTCAGGATGCCCTCGAGTTGGTCGCGCAGGTTATCAAGAGCCGACCCGTAGTCCTTGCAGGATTGCGAGAGCTCGGCACATCCGTCCAGCACCGTCGATGCGGCGTTTCCCAGATCCTCAAGGTCCCGCACGATGAACTCGACCTCGGGCGACTTGGTGTCGCGAAAGGTACGAGCATCGACGGCGAGACCCTCCACGACCGTCTGCGTCTGATACACCGTCGCCATGCGGTCCCACGAATCGGCGGCTTTGGCCACCTTGTCAGTGTCGCCATCGGGTACCGGAACACCGATTTGCTCCACGAGGCCGATGGCGTCGTCGATGAGGCCGTTGCCAGGACCGCCTGCCGACGGCGGAGCGGACAGCGTTCCGTCGATGCTGGCCGGATTGGGGGGCTTCGACGGCGCTGGTCCCGCGTTGCCCGGCGTGGCGTTGTGTTCGGCAATCGCGTGGTTGTAGCCGGCCTGGATGACCACACGGCCGTAGTTCTCCAGCGCCTTTATGAGGTCGCCGACTGCGCCTAGAACTTCGCCCGCGCGCTCGTCGTAGGAGGTAGCCCACGCCGTCCCGGCGTCGTCGGATCCAGCCATGGACGCGGTACCGCCGAGGGTGCCGACGTGGACGCTGAACGCGTCATAGAGCTTGGCCGCCTTCTCGAACAGTCCCTTTCCGACCGCATAGTAGGTATCGGGATCTACGTCCTGAGTGGTCAACTCAACATGTCCACGTTCAGTTGCGCGGCGTCGGTGTAGTGGCGGTGGGCGTTGTGCGCGGCGGCGCGCAACTCGGCGAGGGCTTCCCTCATCTGCGTCGCGCCCGCCATCCATTCGTCGTGCTGCGCGCGGTGCGCCGTCGCCGCACTGCCAGACCAGGACTCGTGTAGACCGGCAATCCGCTGGTCGATCTGAGCCGCGACAGCTTCGGCTCGTCGTTCGAAGGCTTGCAGCCTGTCAGCGAAGGCGAGCAGCTCGTCCAACTCCACGCGGTACCGCACTACAATCCCAGGTCGATAGTGGTGGTGTCGATCGTGGCGGCGGAGTCTGCGTCCTGCTCCGCGTAACGGACAGCCGCCACTCCGAGGTTGTGCGACGACTCGGCAAGTGCCTCGACGAGGCTGGCTGCGCCCTCGTGCCATTCGGTCCAGATCGACGAATACGCTGCTGACGCTGCACCCGACCAGCCGCGAGAGAGGTTATCCCAGTCCTGTTCGAGGGTCCTCAGTTCGTCGCGGAGTTCCACCGCATCGTTGCTGACGGCGTGTGACGTGTTGTACGCCTCGTCGGTGTCGACGCTCAGATGATCCATGAGGCCCCCTGGGTCGTATGTGCGCTTAAAAGCCAGCTTAAAGGCGTCAGCAGGGGCTCGTACTCACCAACTTCTTCGCCCGGCCGCGCACCATCGATGCCACCATGAAACACATGGCTGACGAGATGACATCCGAACGGGAGTTCAACGCGCGCAACATCGCGGAGTTCCGCGGCAACGGCGGCAAGGTGGGCGGGCAGTTCGAGGGCTTCCCGCTGCTGATCGTGACTTCCACGGGGGCCAAGAGCGGCGAGCCGCGGGAGAACCTGATCGGCTACTTCGACATCGACGGCAAGATCTACGTCGTCGGCTCGGCGGCCGGCCGCGACGCCAGCCCGGGGTGGGTGTTCAACTTTCGGGCCGATCCGACCGTCACCGTGGAGATCGGCGCCGATCCGCCGACGCAGATGGTCGCCCACGAACTGCCGAAGGCCGAGCGTGACCACGTCTACGACCTCATCGTCGAGCGGGCGCCCGGCTTCGGGGAGTACCAGAAGAAGACCGACCGGGTCATCCCCGTCTTCGAACTCGCCGCCAGCTGAGGCGGACTTACGCCGATTCGAGGGTGACGCGGTCGCCGCTGCGCATGGTGCCCGCGGTGACGACCTCCAGGTAGGCCCCCGCGCACGGCAGCACCCCCATGTCCAGTGCGGGAACGCGGTTTTCGGCCGCGGGCGTGCGCAGCGCGCCCGGATCCCTCGGCAACGAGCCGTGCTCCAGCGTGGGGATGACGCATCGCGGCGTCGGGCCGATGGCGCGCAGCCGCACGTCACCGACGACCAGCGTGCGGCCCGTCCACTCGTTCTCGGCGTAGGCCGGAAAGCCCGGCGGGGTCGCGATCACCAGGTTGGGTCGGTAGCGCTCGGCCTCGGTGCCGATGCGCTCCAACGTCGCGGTGGTGATGACATGCACCGGTGCGTAGTCGGTGAACGACGTGCCCGGGGTGGCCTCGGCCAACTCCAGCAGCGGGGCGTCGACCTCGGCGTCCAGCCCGAACTCGAGCACCTGCTCGGGGTCGGCCCGCTCCAGCGACGCCCCCGCCGGTCGACTGTGGGACAGGCGCACCGGTCGGTCGAGCAGCTCGGAGAGCCGTGCGTCCACCTCGTCCCCCTCGGCAGAGACCCGAGTTCCGTCGGGCAGCCGGATGCTCACGCGACCGGAATCCACTGTGGCGCCGCAGGTGAGGAGTCCACGCCACAGCCGTGCCTGTTTGGCGCTGGCCACCCGGCCGGTCTCCTCGTCGATCAGCGCCAGGCGACGGTCGTTCTCGACCCCCTGCTCGTCGACGAAGAGTTCCTCCACGGCTTCGCCGAGCATCGACTTCACCGGATAGCGGTACAGCGTGCCCACGTGCATCTGCACGTCGACGGCGGAAGCGGTCATGACGACACCTTATTGGCGTCGAGCAGGTCACCCCACTCACGTGCCACGACGGTTGCGGCGTCGGAGTCGGCGACGGGGCCACGGCTGGCGGCGGTCACCAACGCCCGGCCGAGGGCGAACGGCGAGACGCCGCCGTCGGTACTCACCTGCACCAGTTCGGCGAAGGCGTCCGCGGGGCCGCAGCGCCGCAGTCCCACCAGTATCCCGAGGGCCACGTCCAGGCTCCGCGTTCCGGAATGGTCGTCCGTCCATGGATCGGCGATGCGGCTGCTGCCGTTCACTCGTGGTCTCCCTCTACGACGTCGGCCCGCTCGTTGATCATGAAATGGGGCCGTGCTCCCAAACGATAGTCCGGGCCGACCCGGCGTCGCGGCACTTTCATCCTGGGAAACCGCTGTGCGTCCAGGCGTAGACGCGTCGCCACGGCCGCCCGTGCATAATGGGTCGGCAAGCCCATTCGACCGGGAGGCGGCCATGGCGGCGCGGCAACCACAGCTGGAACGGGTCAGCCTGTTCTCCGACGGCGTGTTCGCCGTCCTGATCACCGTTCTCGTCCTCGACCTGGCACCGCCCGAGGAGGCCACCTTTCGCGCGTTGCTCCCGTCGTGGCCCACCGGCCTGAGCTACGCGGTGAGCTACTTCTTCATCGCGATCGTGTGGGTCAACCACCACCACTTGTTCAGTTATGCCGACGCTGCCACACCACGTCTCGTCTGGGTCAACTTCCTGCACCTGTTCTCGGTGTCGCTGCTGCCCTTCACCACCGAGTGGATCGCCGACAGCCGCTTGGCGGCCGCGCCGGTCACGTTGTACGCCGCGCTCTTCGTGGTGGTGAACGCGACCTATCTCGCGCTGTGCTGGGAGGTCGTCGACCGTCCTGCGCACGAGGACGTGACGCAGCTGATGCGTCGCATGTTGACCATGCGGTCGTTCGTCACGATGGGGGTCTTCGTAACCGCCGCCGTCCTCGCCACGTGGTGGCCCGCGGTGGCGATGGCCATGATTTGTCTGTGCTTGGTGGCCTACCTACGTCCCGATGTTCCGAAGGGGACGCCGTCGGCGGTCGGCGGCAGCTCCGACACCTCCCGGTAGGCCTCGGCGATCACCTCGAGGACCGCGTTCGGCGCGGTGATCAGGGGCGTGTGGTCGGTTCGGTGGGATCGCAGGCGAGCACCCATGCGGTCGGCCATGAACGTCTGAGTCACGGGGTTGATCATTCGATCCTCCTCGGCTCGTAAATACCACGTCGGCAACGTCTTCCACCGCGGTGCAGGAACGCGCTCCTGGATGCACGCCACCGCGATCGGGCGCTGCGTGGCCGCCAACAGAATCGAATCCTCGGCGTCGGCATGGTGGGCGAAGGCGCGGGGAAACGCCTCGTCGGGCAGCCACAGGTAACCGTCGGCGTCGGGTTCGAGAACGGGTGCGTCCGGGTGCGCAGCGTCGCGGTAGAAGACGTCGGCCACGGTCTCGTGTTCGTCGGGGGCCAGCGCCGCAACGTAGACCAGCGCCCGTACCCGTTCGTCCCGGGTGGCTCCCAGAACGGCACCCGCGTAGGCATGCCCGACCAGGACGACCGGACCTCCGAGGCGGCCGATCGCCCGCTCGACCGCCGCGACGTCGTCGGTGAGCGAGGTCAGCGGTATCGGCGCGGCGATTGCCGGCGGGCCGTTGCGGTGCAAGCCGGCGATGATCTTGCGCCAACTGGATCCGTCCGCCCACGCACCGTGGACCAAGACGACCGACGTTCGTGTCGTGTTCACGTGACCACCCTTCTCAGATCAGAGGTTCGCCGCCGTCGACCTTCAACGTCGTGCCGGTGACGAAGGAGTTCGTGATCGCGAAGAGGACGGCGTGGGCGACGTCGTCGGCCGAGCCGATGCGCCCCACTGGATTCGTCGCACCGACGTGGTCGAAGAATGCCTGTTTGCCGTTGTCTCCCAGGGGATCCCATGCACCGGTGTCGATCACACCGGGCGAGACGGCGTTGACGCGGATGGGGGCAAGCTCGACGGCGAGCGAGCGGGTCAAGAAGTCGACGGCACCGTTGGTGACCGCGACGCCCAGGTAGCCGACGTTGACCTTGAATGCGTTGACACCGGAGAACAGGGTGATCGACCCGCGAGGGTTCATTCGCGGAGCAAGCGCCTTCGCGAGCATCAAGGGTCCGAGCACCTTGGTGTCGACGGAGCGCGCGACGTCCGCCCTCTGCAGGTCGCCCAGCACGCCACGCGCCCGCGCCGACGCCGTCGACACCACGTGGTCCAGCGTGCCGACCCTATCGGCGAGGGCCGCGATGGAGTCGTCGTCGGTGAGGTCGACGGCTTCAGCGGTGATCCGTGGGTCGTCGTAGGCGTTCGCGAGCTCGTCGGGGTGGCGGCCCGCGACGACGACGTCGGCACCGTGGGAACGGCATGCGAGGACGATGGCACGGGCGATCCCACTGCTTCGTCCCACGACGAGCACCGTGCTGTCGTGCAGGGCTTCGAACATGTCGCTCCTCGTGTGGGGTGCATGACCCACAGTGTGGCCATTCGGACAGCTGAAGCCTCGGGTCGACCAAGCTCCGATACGGATAATGGGCGCTGTAACCCATATTTGCAAACCTGCAGCGTGGAGAACCGAAACACGGCCCGACGCCGCCGGGCGCCGCGGCACGCCGTCGGCCCAGCTCACGCCGACTTACACCGAACGCACAGGTATCTTCGTAGGCACGATGAGCACCGCAGATGCGTCGGAGAACCGGACTTTCACCGCCAAGGGGCTTGCCACCCGTGAGCGGATTCTGAGCTCGGCCGCCGACGTCCTGCTCGCGGACGGACTGACGGCGTTCAACCTGGACAAGGTGCGTCACGCCGCGTCGGTCAGCGGATCACAGCTCAACCACTACTTCGTGGACCGCCAGGATCTGGTCCGCGCCGTCGTGAAACGCCAGGTCGAGATCGTGTTGCAGTTCCACCGGCAGCCAAAGCTGGGGGGACTCGACACCTTTGAGGACTGGGAGCAGTGGGCCAATCTCAACATCCGCTATCTGCGCAAGGTCGGCTATCGCGGCACCGCCACCTACCACGTGCTGGCCGGTCAGCTGGCGAAGTCGGACGCCGCCACCCGGCAGACGTTCGCCGACGGTTACTGGCGCTGGGTCACGTTGCTCGAAGACTCGTTCGCCCGGATGAAGAGCCGTGGGCTGCTGGTCGGCTCGGCCGAACCCCGCCAGCTGGCGCTCGTGGTCGTCAGCCTGCACCAGGGTGCCGGCCTGCTTGCCTTCTCGTATCGGCAAGAGTGGCCGCTGGCGGACGTCACCAGGTTCGTCGTCAACTACATCCGCTCATTCGCCAAGGACGCCGACGAGCGGGCCCCGCGGCCAGCGCGGAAGTCCCGTCCCCGACGTCGTCCCCACCGCGTCGACCAGGACGCGGCACCGCAGTTCACGGCCAAGGGCATGGCCACGCGTGCCCGCATCGTCGAGGGTGCCGCCGAACTCATCTTCGGACAGGGGGTGAACGGCACCAGCCTCGACGACGTGCGTCGGGCCGTCGGTGTCAGCGGATCGCAAATCTCCCACTACTTCACGGACAAGCAGGATCTCACGCGTCAGGTCATCGCGGCGCGCACCGACTTCGTCGTCGCCTTCCACACTCAGGAGGCGCTCGGTCACCTCGACACCTTCGCGTCCCTGCGGACCTGGGCCGACCTGTGCTGGGCCGAGGCCGGTGAGAACTACCTGCGCGGCGGGTGCGTCTTCGGTTCCCTCACCGGCGAACTGCTCGAAGCCGACGACGTCGTGCTCGACGCACTCGCCGACGGGTACGAGCGCTGGCTGCAGGTCTTCGAGGACGGCCTGTCGGCGATGTGCCGACGCGGCGAGTTGTCGCCGGACGCCGATCCCCGGCACCTCGCCGTCGCAATGGTCGCCGCCCATCAGGGCGGCACGTTGCTGACGCACATCACCGCATCCGCCGAACCCTTCCGGACCGCCGTGAACGCCGCGCTCGACTACGTCATCAGCTTTGCGTCGCGCCCGCCCAAGTCGTCGGCGAGGGTGAAGAAGTCCTCCTAGGGTTCCAGGTCGCCCTGGACATCGTGGGCTACGTAGCCCACAATAATGGGCGGAAGAACCCAATACGTGCTGCCGGCCGATCCAGGGCCTGGCGCGACGGAAGGACGTTCCATGGGATTGGCGTGGCAGCAAGGGCCGCTGGCGACGCGTTCGGCGGGGCACTTCCTCACCCCCGAGCCGTTGCCGCGGCTGCTGTTCGTCGAGCCGCTGCGCCGTCGGATGCGAGTCCGACTGGGCGACGTCTGGATAGCCGACAGCCAGGACGTGGTGTTGTTGCACGAGCCGGGCCGCTACCCCGTCGCCTACTTTCCGCGGGCGGACGTGACGGCCGGGGCGCTGCTCGACGACGACCACGTCACCGAGCATGCCGAGCTCGGTCCGGTGACGTGGTTCGGGGTGCGAGCCGCAGATCGTGACGCGAAGCGGGCGGCCTGGCAGTATGCCGCCCTGCCCGACTACGCGGGCGCGCTGAGCGGGCGCGTCGCCTTCGCGTGGCGGGCGATGGACGCCTTCTACGAAGAAGACGAACGCATCGTGGGGCACGCCGCCGACTTCTACCATCGCATCGACATCCGCACCACCTCACGGCATTTGGTCGTCCGCGACGGCGACCGTGTCGTCGCCGACACCGAGCGGCCACTGGTGCTCTACGAATCGGGCTTCGCGCCGCGCTGGTACGTCCCGCGCGAGGACGTCGACGCCGGTGCCCTACGACCCGTCGAGGGCCAGACGTTCTGCCCCTACAAGGGTTTGGCGAGCTACTACGCCGTCGGCGACCGTCCGCGGGCGGCGTGGTCCTACCCGAACGCCTGGACCGAAGTCGAACGCGTCCGCAACTTCGTGTCCTTCGAACCGGACCAGGTCGAGGTGTATCTGGACGGCGCACGGCTTCATCTCGAACCGGGGCAAACCGTGATCGCCCACGGCGTCGACCGCGGGCTCGACGCCGACGAGATCCTCACGCGCACCTAGCGTCAACGATGGGAGAGAACATGACCGAGGTCTACGACGTCGTCGTCCTGGGCGGCGGCCCGGTCGGCATCAACGCTGCCGACCGCGCGCACGCGGAGGGACTGTCGGTGGCCCTCGTCGAGCGTGAGCTCGTCGGGGGTGAATGCAACTACTGGGGCTGCGTGCCGAGCAAGTCGCTGCTGCGACCGGTGCTCGCCGTCGCCGAGGCGCGCAAGGTCGACGGTGCCCGCGAGGCCGTCGTGGGCGCGATCGACGCCAAGGGGGTGTTCGCCCGCCGGGACCGGTACGTCACGAACTGGGACGACACCCCGGTCGCCGACGTGGTGGCCGGCATGGGCGTCGAACTGATCCGTGGGCACGCTCGCCTCGACGGGGTGCGTCGCGTCGTCGTCACCACCTCGGAGCGACGGCTGGAACTGCACGCCCGGCACGCGGTGATCGTGTGCACCGGCAGCACGGCCACGGTGCCCGACCTTCCCGGCGTCGCCGAGGCGAAGCCGTGGACCAATCGCCGGGCCACCGACAGCAGTGCGGTCCCCGAACGCTTGGCCGTGGTGGGCGCCGGGGGAGTCGGGGTCGAAATGGCCACCGCCTGGCACGGTTTGGGCTCACGGGTCACGCTGCTTTCGCGCACCGCCCGGTTGCTGCCGCGAATGGAACCGTTCATCGGCGAACACGTCCACCGCGGGCTCATCGAGGCCGGCGTCGAGGTGCGAACCGAGGTAATCGTCACCGAACTGCACCGCCCCGGCGGAAGCGGGCCGATCCAGGTCACCCTCGACACCGGCGAGCGGCTCGCGGTCGACGAGATCCTCTTCGCCACCGGCCGGACGCCGAACACCGCCGACCTCGGGCTGGAGAGCGTCGGACTCGCGGCCGGATCGTGGCTCGACGTCGACGGCACGTGTCTGGCCCGTGGCGTCGAGGGCGAGTGGCTGTACGCCCTCGGCGACGTCAACCACCAGGCGCTGCTGACCCACCAGGGCAAGTATCAGGCGCGCATCGCCGGTGCGGTGATCGGTGCCCGTGCCCACGGGCGACCCGTGAAGTCCGACCCGTGGAGTGCCCACGTGGCCACGGCGAACGACCTCGCCGTGCCGCAGGCGTTCTTCACCGATCCGGAGGCGGCGGCCGTCGGGCTCACCGCAGAGCAGGCGCGGGAGCGGGGCCACCGAGTACGGACCGTCGACGTCGACATGGGCCAATCCGTGCCCGGGGCGAACTTCTACGCCGACGGTTACACCGGGCACGCGCGGATGGTCGTCGACGAGGACGACCAGACCCTGCTCGGGGTGAGCTTCGCGGGGCCCGGCGTGGTGGAGATGTTGCACTCGGCCACCGTCGCCGTGGCCGGCCGGGTGCCGATCGCACGGCTCTGGCACGCGGTGCCGTGCTTTCCGACCATCAGCGAGGTGTGGCTGCGGCTGTTGGAGGCGTATCGGGACGGGGACCCAGCTCGCTAGCAAGCTCGGTGAGGTTGCGAGCCAACACGTTTGGCTGGGGCACGCCGGTGGTGACCAGGGGCGCGTTACCCGGCCGGGTGATCAGGGCGCTCCGCATGCCGGCGCCCTGCGCCCCAATGGTGTCCCACGTGTGTGCCGCCACCATCATGCACTCCGATGCGTCGACCTCGAGCTGGGAGGCCACCCGGCGGTAGAGATGGATCGACGGCTTGAACACACCCAGGGTGTCGACGGTGAATTGCCGCTCGAAGTAGTCGCCGAGGCCCGCGTTGTCCAGGGGCGAGGCGACATCGGGCTGATGTGGTGAGTTGGTCAGGGTGACCAGGCGGTAACCGTCGTCGCGTAAACGCGCCAAGCCCGGGACGACGTCGGGATGGGCGGGCATCGTGCGCATGCCCTCGGCCAGCGACCGTAGGTCGTCGTCGGTGGGCGCCACGTCGCGGATCGTGGCGATCATCTGCAGGACCGCCCGGCCGAGGGTGAAGAAGTCGACGTAGTAGCCGGAGAGCGTCAGCGTCATCGAATAGGTGACGAGCTGTCCAAACCAGGTGCGAAGGACATTGGCGTCGCCGAAGATTCGCTCGAAGTGCGGTCCGAGTGATTCGATGTCGAGCAACGTCTCGTTGACGTCGAAGACCAACACCGACGGCGCATCGCCGGCGAAGGGGGAGTCGAGGTTCGTCATCACTCCATTCTGGGTGATGTCACCCACTCATGCCAAGGCGGCGGGGTGACTACGCTTGTCGCAGGAGGGCGAGGGACGCGAGATGGAGCCGAGTGGCTACGAACCCGACGTGCTGGCCTCGGGCCTGGACGTGGTGTTCTGCGGCGTCAACCCGGCCGTCAGCGCGGCCGCCTTCGGACACAACTTCTCCAACGCGAGCAACCGCTTCTGGACGGTCCTGCACCTGGCCGGGTTCACCGACGTCCGGCTGCGCGCGCAGGACGAGCGTCAACTGCTGGCCCATGGCTGCGGCATCACCGCGGTGGTGTCGCGCCCGACGTCGACGGCCGCCGAGGTCAGCCCCCAGGAGTTCCGGGACGCCAGACCCGCGTTCGAGGCCAAGATGCGCCGGTATCGCCCACGGGCCGTCGCCTTCCTTGGCAAGCGTGCGCTGGCGGCCATGCTCTCGACGCGTGACGTCGGCTGGGGCAGGCAGCCCACGGACTTCGCCGGGGCGACCGCGTGGGTGTTGCCGAACCCGAGCGGCCTCAACCGCGGGTTCACCCTCGACGCCCTGGTGCGCGCCTACGCCGACCTCCGCACCGCGGTACCCCGTCGCTGACGGCGACTCCAACGATCACCACGAGTCAAACCATCGCCCGACCGACGACGCCTCCCTTACCGTCACCCCACGTGACCAACGCCCACCTCAGTCGTCGCCGCGCGCTTGCACTCCTCGGACTCGCCGGCGGCGCAATGGCGTTCGCGCCAGCCCTCGCCGCGTGCGGCTCGGAGGGCAGCACCACCGCACTGTCCACCACCGCCCCGACGGGCGGACGTTTTGACGACGTCACGCTCAAGCTCCTGGTCAACCAGCCCCACGTGACGTCGTTCCGCGACGTGTTGGCGCCGAAGTGGAAGGACGCCACGGGCGGCATCCTCGAAGTCACCGCCGCGCCGTACGACCAGCTGACCAGCAAGCAGATCCTCGACGTGCAAAGCGGTACGGGCGAATTCGACGTCTTCGACTACTTCTACTTCGGTCTGGGCGATCTCGTCGAGGCAGGCGCGCTCACCGACCTCACCGGGTGGATCGACGCCAACGGCGACAAGATCGGGACGAGCGGCTACCTCAAGTCGATCTACGACCCCTACACCCTGCTCGACGGGAAGCGCTACGGCCTGCCCTACGACGGTGACGTCCACATCCTGTTCTACAACGCCGAGCTGTTCGACCGGTACAAGGTCGCACCGCCCACGACGTGGGACGAGTACGACGACGTCGCGGCCAAGATCACCACCGACGCCAAGGGCTCCGCCTACGGCGCCATCGTCTCCGGTCAACAGGTCCCGATGATCCTCGGCTGCTCCTACATCAACCGGCTCACCGGATACGGTGGAAACCTGTTGGACGCCAACGGAAAGCCGGAACTCACCTCCGACGCCTCGGTCGCCGCGCTGAACCACCTCGTGAAGGTCTCGCCCGCCGCACTGCCCACCCCGCTGCAGATCGGCTTCGACCAAGCCAACACCGCCTTCCTCAGCGGCCAGGGTGCGATGCTCGACACCTGGACCGACATGGCGTTGCGGGCCGAGGACCCGACGGCCTCGAAGATCGCCGGCAAGTGGGGCGCGCTCTCGTTGCCCGTGGGCGGTGCCAACACCACCCCGCGCACCGCGCTCGACGCCGGTTTCGGGCTGGGCATCTCCACCGCCACCAAGAACCAGGACGCCGCGTCGGCGTTCATCGCCTGGGCCACCGCCGCCCCGCAGAACCTCGTCGTCTCCTCCACGCCGGGCGCGGGCATCGACCCCGCCCGTGGCGAGGTGCTCGACTCCGACGGCTACGCCAAGGTGGTCACCAAGGCCATCGGCCCCATTCGCGAGGGCTTGAACGGCAACCCGCTGGTGTGGCCGAAGACGGCCGGCGCACCACAGTTGCTGCAGGGCTTGGTCGACCAGATCGCGTTGGCCGTGAACGGAACCCAGACCGTCCAACAGTCGCTGGAGAACTCCCAGAATCAGTGGGACAAGGCCCTGGCGTGAGCCAACGCGTCCCACGATGGCTGGCGGCGCCAGCCATCGCCGGCGTGGCGCTGCTGTTGGTCTATCCGACGATCTACCTCGTAGCGCTCGCCCTCACCAAGTCCTCACTTGCCAAGCCGCTCAACCACTTCACCGGACTGGATAACTTCAGCGGGGCCTTCGCCTCGCCGGCGTTCACACCGTCGCTGTGGAAGTCGACGATCTTCGCGGTCGTCGTCGCCGTCGTGACCACCCTGTTGGGACTCGCCATCGCGGTCCTCCTGCGTCACCGAGGGGGCGGCTTCGGCGTCGTCGGCGCGCTGTTCCTGCTGCCCCTGGTGACCGCGCCGGTGCTCGTCGGGGTCGCCTGGAAGCTCCTGCTGGCGCCGGTGGGCGGCGGGTTCGCGAACCTGTTCAAGGCCATCGGCCTCGAGGGCTTCAACCCGTTGGGGTCGGGCGTCGGGGCCTTCGTCGTGCTGTTGGTGATCCACGTCTGGCAGTGGACGCCGTTCGCGACCCTGATCGCGTTCGCCGCGCTCGGCGTCGTCCGACCCGAACTCCTCGAGTCCGCCCGCATCGACGGTGCCACCCCGTGGCGCACCTTCACCACCGTGACGTGGCCCGCGATCGCCCCCAGCATCTGGGTCGTCGTCGTGCTCGAACTGGTCATCGGCTACAAGGTGTTCGACGTCCTCGTCGTCATCACCGCCGGGGGGCCGGGTTTCTCGACGAGCCTGTCGCCGTTCGTGATCTACCAGACCGGCTTGCGCGGCAGCTTCGACATGGGCACCGCCGCCGCCCAGACCCTGGTCTTCGGCGTCGTCGTCGGGGCCGTCGCCACCGTGGTCACGGCGCTTCGGGCCCGTGCGGTGAAGGCCGACGCGTGAAGGTTCGGCTCGTCCTGCTCGGCGGGGTCGCGGTGGCGCTGTTGCCCATTGCCTACCTGCTGTCGCTGGCCCTGCGCCCCGCCGGCGAGGTGCTCAACTCCAGCCTGCTGCCCGACACGGTGTCCTTGGAGAACTTCGTCAAGGTGTTCGACACCATCGAGTTGGGCACCATGCTCACCAACTCCTGGGTCTCGGCCGTCGGCGCGGCGGTGCTGGCGGTCGTGATCGCCACTCCGGCGGCCTATTTCACGGCGCGGCACGTTCGCGGGGACCGTCTCCTGACGATCCTGTTGGCGAGCTACTGCGCGCCGCCGATCGTCGCGATCATTCCGTTGTTCTTCCTGCTGCGCTACGCCGGACTCACCAACAGCCTCGCGGGGCTCGTCCTGGTCAACGGGCTCGCAGGGGTCCCCGTCGCCGCCTGGTTGCTCGACGGCTTCGTGCGGCGCATCCCCGTCGAGATCGACGAGGCCGCGGTCATCGACGGATTGTCGGTGGCCTCGACGCTGCGCAAGGTCATCCTGCCGCTGCTGTGGCCCGGCGTCGTCGCCGCCTTGCTCGTCACGTTCTTCCTGTCCTACAACGACTTCCTCTTCGCGGTGTACCTGGCCGTGACCAAGGAGAGTCAGACGCTCACCGTCGGACTGTCCCTCTTCCAAGGCGATCGCAACGTGCAATTCGGCCAGCAGGCCGCCGCCGGACTGCTCGGCCTCGCCCCCGTCTACGTGCTGGCGCTGGCAGCTCAGCGCTACCTCGTCGGCGGACTGACCACCGGAGCCACCAAATGAGTCACGTCGACGTCGTCGGCCTCACCAAGACCTACGACGACCGCGCCGTCGTCGACGACCTGTCCCTCACCCTGCCCGACGGGTCGCTGACCGTGCTCGTCGGCCCGTCCGGCTGCGGCAAGTCGACCACCCTGCGCATCGTCGCCGGACTCGAGAGCGCCGACGGCGGCACCGTGTCCATCGGCGGTCGTGACGTCACCGCGGAGTCCCCGCGCACGCGTGACGTCGCCATGGTGTTCCAGAACTACGCGCTGTACCCACACCTGTCGGTGGCCGCCAACATCGCGTTCCCGTTGCGCAACAACGGGGTTGCCAAGGACGAGGCGGCACGGCGGGCCCGCGAAGCCGCCGACCGGGTCGGCATCACCGCCCTGCTCGACCGCAAGCCTCGGCAACTGTCCGGCGGTCAGCAGCAGCGCGTGGCCATTGCCAGGGCGCTCGTCCGTACGCCGAAGGTGTTCCTGTTCGACGAACCCCTGAGCAACCTCGACGCCAAGCTCCGCGTCGAGCTGCGCTCGGAGATCCGCCGCCTGCAACAGGAGTCGGGCATCACCGCGCTCTACGTCACGCACGACCAGGAGGAGGCGATGACGATCGCCGACCAGCTGGTGGTCCTCGACGCCGGAGCCATCGCGCAGGTCGGCACGCCCGAGGAGCTGTACCGACGGCCGGCCAACACGTTCGTGGCCGCGTTCATCGGCTCGCCGAGCATGAATCTGCTGCAGGGCGCCCTCCGAGGAGGGACGTTCGAGGGCGACGGGGTCCGGTTCGGCGCGCCCGGTGCCGACGCCGCCGCCGTGACGCTCGGGGTGCGGCCGGAGGACCTGCTCGTCACGCCGTCCGAGCATGGCGAGGGAACCATCGAGATCGTCGAATTACTCGGTCCCCGTTACGTGTTCATCGTGACGGCCGGCGCGCACCGGCTGACCGCGGTGGTCGAGGCGGCCGCGGTGGCCAGCTGGGGCAAGACGCCAGCGCCGGGAGACGTCGTCACCGTCGACGTCCGGGCCGACCGGGTGCATCTGTTCGACACCGCGTCCGGCCGCCGCCGCGCCTAAGTCCCCCGCGAGCAGACGCAAAAGGCCCTGAATCACGGCGATTCAGGGCCTTTTGCGTCTGCTCGCGGGGAGGGTGGGAGCGGTCAGGAGCGCTCGGTGCGGCCGATGCCCCACGCATACGGCGGGGGAGTGCCGTTGACCTGATGGGCGCCCAGCACCTTCGCCTTGAAGATGCGCGGGTTGTGC
>Ga0209051_1000998_pt1 | contig 27177 bp, 15 predicted proteins | sample AraplaCvi_mMS_r2_2_FD_184286 | JGI IMG/M metagenome (GOLD analysis project Ga0209051, IMG submission 184286) | Arabidopsis root microbial communities from North Carolina, USA - plate scrape MF_Cvi_mMS_r2 (SPAdes) (version 2) | ecosystem: Host-associated > Plants > Roots > Endosphere | place...
CCTTCCCAGTCCGCAGCAGAGCATTCCGCGGTTTCCTCCTTAGAGGCTTGTCCAACACCTGCCCTCCGGCCGTTGTCGTGCGCGGGCTCGTGGTGTTGCACGGGCAGGTGTCGGACAACCCTTAACCGAAGCGGCCGTTTAGCGCGCGACATTCCGTAAGTCGGCTTGGGGAGCAATTCCCTGCCCTAGCGAAACGCTTCGGATACAAGCCGCTTTAGCGCCAACGATGAGGCGGACCGCCCAACCGTCGATAACCACGGGCACGTAAACACCCAATTACCGTTGGTTGGTTAAAAACCGTTGGCCCTGGCGCGTGAGCCGCCCAATGGGGAACACCGCCCGCCGCGCAGGCGGCAACACGCACTCTTGTCATAAAGACCCAGCGATGATTTCATCAATCGTGTCCTAGCCAACAGCATACGATGACCAGAGAACTCAACCTGTAATCGCGAACTCCCTATCCTGGTCTTCCGACGGATCCGGCCACGACCATCGGCTTGAGCGTCTCGGTACCGGGATACCTCGAAGAGCGAGTAGATCTCGCATTCGTGCAACGCGATGCCGGCGCAGCCTGCAGTGGCGCGAAGCAGGCTCGCCAGACGCAAGTCCCGGCTCGGCGCTCGAGCTTCGAGATGCCAAAGGCGCCCACATTTTGCGAAATCCTGCTTCTCTTGAGGCGGTCGCCGCGCGTTCTGCGAATGCTTATGCACCTACGGAGGGCACCCTACGAAGTCAAGACCAGCGCACCGAGATCGAAAGCCTGCCGCATAGCCATTAGCACTGTTCCGCCGGCTGAACGGTGAATTCGGCTTCAACTGGTTTATCCATTTAACCGTCTCTGTAAAATTTTTTGCATGCGATGCGAAGTCAGTCAATCTGCTAAATGTCCATTGGCAGGTATTTAAAAGTTTCGAATTGAGGAGATCTCAATTTCAGCCCTGCTGCGCTCGTGATTGGCCGATCCGGCAGTGCCGACAACGCAACTCGAGAGTGACTGCGACCCTTCTGAGTAACGCAACGATCAAGGTATGCAAAGTCACTAGATGCTCACCCATTGAATTCTCCGCCTCGGATCGCCTAGTTCCGAATTCCTGTCTCACACGGAGCAACCGATGACCGATTCCAAAGTTCAAAATCAACCTGCCGACTATGTTCCAGCCAAAGTCTGGAGCCCAAAGAACAACTATGGCGGTACGTTCGGTAGCATCAACCGCCCGGTTTCCGGCGCCAGGTTCGAGAAGGAGTTGCCAGTCGGCAAGCATCCTCTGCAGCTGTACTCGCAGGGCACCCCGAACGGACAGAAGATCACAATCATGCTGGAGGAGCTTCTGGCGGCCGGGCATCCGGGCGCCGAATACGACGCGTGGCTGATCGATATCTTCAAAGGCGCTCAATTCGGAAGCGGCTTCGTGGGCATCAATCCCAATGGCAAGATACCGGCGCTCGTTGATCACTCCACGGATCCAGTCACGCGCGTCTTCGAGAGCGGCTCCATCCTCGTTCATCTTGCAGAACGATTTGGCGCATTCCTACCGACCGAAGGTCGGGCGCGGACGGAGACGTTCAACTGGTTGATGTGGCAGATGGGCTCGGCTCCCTTCGTCGGCGGAGGACTGGGCCACTTCTACGCCTATGCACCGCTAAAGATCGAGTATGCAATCGACCGATACGCGATGGAGACCAAACGGCAGCTGCATGTGCTGGACACGCATCTGGCCACGCACGAGTTCCTCGCTGGGGATCAGTACACGATCGCGGACATGGCGGTCTGGCCGTGGTATCCGGGCAGCCTCTATGGCGTCTACAACACGCACGAGTTCCTGGCCGTCGAGGAATACACGCATCTGCTGCGCTGGTACAGGGCGATAGCAACTCGCCCCGCAGTTGCGCGCGGCAGGGTCGTCAACCGCGTAGCCGGAGAGCCGGGCACCTTCCTTCGCGAACGCCACGACGCCAAGGACTTCGAGTCAATACAGCAAGGCGAATAGTCAGCGCTCCCAGCCCCAGGCTGCACGACCACGCCACCCGCACGCGTCGCGCGCCCTGGTCCGGGCTCTCAAAGATTCAACCGTGTCTCCCAGGGCGATGCCTTCGCCCTTGGAGCTGCCGCATGGACATCCCCGCGGCGCCCCCAAGCATCTAGGCAATTTTCCAGTCCAGCAGACCGCCATACCCAGCGGCGCTTTCCAACCATCAAGGCTTTTTTTATGAAACTGTATTACTCCCCTGGCTCTTGCGGGCTTGCTTCGCAAATCGCACTGCGAGAGGCCGGACAGGCGTACGACCTGATCAAGGTCGACTTCAAAACCAAGACGACGGTCGAAGGCGACTACCTGAAGGTATCGCCCAAGGGCTTCATCCCTGTGCTGAAGATGGACGACGGCGACCTGCTCACCGAGGGGGCGGTCATTCTGCAGTGGATCGCAGACAAGAACCCGGCCGCCAAACTCCTGCCACCCTTCGGAACCCGCGAGCGCTACACGGCGCTGGAGTGGCTCAATTTCGTGGCAAGCGATCTGCACAAGGGCATGGCCGTGATGTTTTCGCCATTCCTCGATGAAGTAACGAAGAAAAGATTTTCGGATGGCAACCTGACCAGCAAGTTCGAATACATCGACGAACACCTGTCCCGGAACGACTACGTCCTGGGCGCGCAATTCTCGGTCGCCGATGCGTATCTCTACAACGTCCTGTCATGGCCGTCGCGGGTAAGGATCGACATCACCGGCTACGCCTCCATCCAGAAGTTCATGGCACGCATGGAGCAACGGGCCAGTGTGCGCGCGGCTTTGCAAGCTGAAGGCCTTCTGGCGAACGACTGAAATCCAAGCCCTCCCGAGGAACCTTCATGCCGACACTTTTCGATCCCATCGCACTGGGCGCGCTCAACGCGTCCAATCGCACCTTCATGGCGCCGCTGACCCGAGCGCGCGCCACCCGCGACCATGTGCCGACGCCGATCATGGCCGACTACTACGCGCAGCGCGCCACGGCCGGGTTGATCATCGGAGAAGCCACTGGCATTTCGCGCCAGGCCGTTGGCTGGCCCTATGCACCAGGACTGTGGTCCTCTGAGCAGGTCAAGGCCTGGATGCCCGTCACGCAGACGGTGCATGACAAAGGCGGGCTCATCTTCGCGCAGCTTTGGCACATGGGCCGCATGGCGCACTCGGCCGTGACGGGCCGTCAGCCTGTATCGGCCAGTGCCACGGCCATGCCGGGAGATGCGCACACCTATGAAGGCAAGATGCCGTTCGAAATCGCAAGACCGCTGGCGACTGAGGAAATCCCAAGCCTGATCTCCGACTATGTCAGCGCCGCAAGCAACGCCATGGCCGCGGGCTTCGACGGCGTTCAGATCCACGCCGCCAATGGCCAGTTGCTCGACCAATTCTTGCGGGACGGAACCAACGCCCGGACCGACGAATACGGCGGCAGCATCGACAACCGGGTGCGGTTGCTGCGCTTGGTCACGCAGGCCGTTGCAGACGAAGTGGGCGCCGATCGCACGGCCGTGCGCCTGTCCCCCAATGGCGAGAGCTACGGCGTGGACGACAGCAACCCGGCGCCGCTGTTCACGGCCGCGGCGGAGATGCTGAACGCTATCGGTATCGCCTTCCTGGAGTTGCGAGAGCCTGGCCCGGACGGGACATTTGGCGCAACCGACGTCCCCCGACTGTCGCCTCAGATTCGCAGGCATTTCAAGGGCGCCCTGGTGCTCAACAGCGACTACGACGTGGCGCGCGCCAAGGCCGACCTCGACAGCGGCTTGGCCGATGCGATCAGCTTCGGGCGTCCCTTCCTGGCCAACCCTGACCTGGTCTGGCGCCTGCGCCACGGCGCACCGTTGACCAAGGACGAGATGGCGACCTACTACAGCCAGGGAGCTGAGGGCTACACCGACTACGAGACGCTGATGTGCAGCAAAGCCTTTGATTGAGCGACTGGCCGCTACCCGCGCCATCCCGCCGTGAGTTGGGACAGCGAAATTTCTTCCATTCCCGCCGGACGCCAGGTTGGCGCCGGCACCCACAACCCTAGAAAAGGAACAAGGATCATGATGCAAGATTGGAACGGCTACCGGACGTCTCTGCTGGAGCGCGTGGGCGACTTCGCCAAGCAAAGTCCCGACGTGATGCGCGGGATGGCGGCCCTGGACAACGCCGCCGCAAAAACTGGCCATCTGGAGCCCAAGATCCACGAACTGATCTCCCTCGCCGTCGCCGTCACCACGCGTTGCGATGGCTGCATCGCCGTGCATACCAAGAAGGCCGCGGAGGCTGGCGCCTCGCTCGAGGAAGTTTCCGAGGCACTGGGCGTGGCCATTGCGATGAACGCCGGAGCGGCGCTCACGTATTCGGCCCGCGTGGTCGAAACGTACCAGCAACTGCCCGGCAAGTAAGCCGCTGCAGGAAGCGCCTTTGGCTTCGTCCCCGGTGGCCGCAAGTATCTTGCCTGTGCCGGCGGGTGGCAGCCCTTCGTCAGCGCATGGTGGCGTGGTTCAAGAACAGTTGCGCTACCCACTCGACGAACACACGCACCTTGGCCGAAAGGTGGCGGTTCTGCGGATACACCACGTGGATCGGCAGTGGTTCGTTGGTCCAGTCGTCCAGGACGGATACGAGCCGCCCGTCTTTGAGCATAGGCGCCATCAGGAAGTCTGCCATCTGGACGATACCCAACCCGGCCAGGCCTGCAGCCGTGTACGCATAGCTGTCGCTCAATGCGATGTGACTGGACAAGGCGACCTGGATCTTCTCGCCGTCCTTCTTAAAGTACCAATCGAACATCTTGCCCGAACGTGCGGAGAAATAGTTGACGCAGCTGTGGTGTACCAGATCGTTGGGATGCATGGGCCGGCCATGGCGTTTGAGGTAGGCCGGCGAGGCACAAGTGGTGTAGTGCATCGTGCCGACGCGGCGCGCGATCAGGCTGGAATCGGTCAGGCGACGGCCTCCGCGAATCGCGCAATCTACCCCTTCCTCGACCAGGTCCACCTGCCGGTCGCTGCAACCCAGTTCGAGCCGGATGTCCGGATACCGCTCGACGAAGTCGGGAAGCGCGGGAATGATCACCTCGCTGGCCAGGCCGGTGGGGGCGTCGATACGCAGCCTTCCCGCGGGGCTGCCCCTTGTTTGAGACACGCAGTCCTCGGCTTCGCGCACCTCCGAGAGAATGCGCATGCAGCGTTCGTAGAAGGCGGCGCCTTCAGCGGTGACGCTGACGTGCCGGGTGGTCCGGTTCAGAAGCTTGACCGACAGCGAACCTTCCAGCGACTGGATCAAGGTTGACACCGTCGCTTTGGGAAGTTTCATGTTCTCGGCCGTGCGGGTGAATCCGCCGGTGTCCACGACCTGGACAAACACTTCCATCGCCAAAAATTTGTTCATCCGTGGTCCTGAGCGAATCGGGTGACAGGAGTCCGCGCAGCAAGGCGCAATCGAGCCATCAAGGTTCAAACGCGCACGCCGCCCCTGATGCGATAGCTTGGCTGGTACATGGTCACGAGCTCTTCCGCCGCAGTGGGATGGACGGCCATGGTCCGGTCAAAATCATCCTTCGTGACCCCTGCCTTCAGGGAGACGCCAAGCAACTGCACCATCTCGCCGGCCTCGTGGCCGAGGATGTGGGCGCCGACCACCTTGCGGCTTGCGGCGTCGACGACGAGCTTCATGAGCATCTTTTCCGTGCGGCCCGAGAGCGTCGCCTTCATCGGGCGGAACTCGGCGCGATAGACCGCGATCTCGGGATACTTCTTGGCGGCCTCTTCTTCCGACAGGCCCACCGTGCCGATCTCCGGCTGCGAAAAAACGGCCGTGGGGATCAGGTCGTGATCGGGCGAGGTCGGATTGTTCTTGTACTCGGTCTCAATGAAGCACATGGCTTCATGGATGGCGACGGGTGTCAGCTGCACCCGGTGGGTGACGTCTCCCAGCGCAAATATGTTGGGCACATTTGTGCGGGAGTAATCGTCCACGACGATCGCGCCAAGCCCATCCACCTTCACACCGGCAGCTTCCAGGCCCAACCCCTGCGTGTTCGGCTCGCGGCCGAGCGCCAGCATGACGGTGTCGACCGAGATCGACTCGCCGCACATCGTTCTGACCAACAAACTGCCGTCAACCTTCTGTTCCACCTTCTCCATGACGTCGGTGAGAACGATGCGGATGCCCTTGTCGACCATGGCTTTGTGCAAGCCCTGGCGCAGGTCGTGATCGAAACGCGACAAGATCTCCTTGCCGCGGTAGATGAGCGTTACAGCCACACCAAGGCCTTGGAACACATTGGCGAACTCGACCGCGATGTAGCCGCCGCCGGCAATCAGTATCGAGCGCGGCAGCTGCGGAAGATCGAAAGCTTCGTTGGACGAGATGCACAGCTCATGGCCAGGGAGCGCTGCATGGGGGTTCGGCGTGCCGCCTGTGGCAATGACAATCCTGTCGGCGGTGACGGTCTGGCCGGTCTGCACCAGGCGCACGGTGTGCGCGTCGACCAACTCGGCGCGGCTGTCGATGATCCGGGCGCCGTTGCTCTCGAGCCCACGCCGGTACAAGCCTTCGAGTCTTAGGATTTCCTTGTCCTTGGCGGCCAGCAAGGTATCCCAGTCGAACGTGGTCTCGCTGACTTTCCATCCGTACCCTGCAGCATCCTCGAAGTGCTCGCGATACTGGGAGGCGTACACGAAAAGCTTCTTGGGAACGCAGCCCCGAATGACGCAGGTGCCGCCGAACCGGTGCTCTTCCGCGATCGCGACACGTTTGCCCAGCGCGGCAGCAACACGCCCGGCCCTCACGCCGCCCGAGCCACCTCCGATCACGAACAGATCGTAGTCATACGCGGCCATGAAAGATTCCTTTTCTGACTGACGCGCGAAGGCGCGCAAAGCGCCCTCTCGTCGAATTTCGTGGCGGTCTGGTGATCGACCCATGGGCTTCGCCGCGTCCTTTCCCCGCCAAGTGGCTTGAGCGTCAAGCGACACAGCGTCGTCGCACCCACGACCTTGAGCGCGAATTCTGACCATGTTCCAGAACTCGATAAAGACACCGGCGACGAATTGAATGTTCAGGCGACTGAACAACGGCGTGCACAACCGGCCGCAAGACATATGAAACCGAGCGTCAGGGTATCCTGGGCCTAAGCTTGCCATCGTGCGGACTCGTAGGAGTCGACCCGCCATCCGGCTTCCTCCCTGCGCACGACTTCTGCAACCCAGTCTGCGAACGCTCGCACGGTCGGGGACAACTGACGATTCTGGGGGTATAGGACCGAAAGCGGCACAGTCGGCGACGCGTAGTCGGCGAGCACCTGCCGAAGGCGGCCGCTCAGAAGGTAGGGCCGCACCATGTAGCTCCCCGCACGGATGAGCCCAAGGCCTTCGAGGCCGCATGTCACGTAGGCATCCGTATCGTTGACGATGAGACGTTCTCGCATCCTGACGCTGCGGTGCTCGCCATTCAACTCGAAATTCCAATCCAAGGTGCGCGCGGTGCGGCTGGACAGGTAGCCAACCGCCTCGTGGTTCGCCAGATCCTCCAGCGATTTTGGCGTGCCGTGACGGGCCAGGTATTCCGGCGAGGCGCAGGTCACCCATTCGAACGAGCCGATGCGCTTTGCTACGAGTGTGGTGGAGTCCTCGGGCGTCCCCGCTCGAATGACGCAATCGATACCCTCCTGCACGAGCTCCACAGTGCGGTCAGACGCCGTCAGCGTGAGTTCGACCTCCGGAAAGCGAGACTGAAAGTCCTTGATGCAAGGCAGGACGACCAAGCGCGCGAGCGAGAGCGTCATGTCGACCCGCAGGCAGCCTCGAGGCTGCCCAGCTCGTCCTGGGAAGCTGGACTCGACGCCTTCTAAGTCCGCAAGCAAACGCCTGCATTGCTCGAAGTACAGCGTGCCTTCCGGTGTCAGGCTGATGTGGCGCGTGGTCCGCTGCAAAAGTCGCACGCCCAAGAACTTCTCCAAGTCCTTCACGGCTCGCGTGACCCGGGATTTGGGCAGGAACAGGCTGTCCGCAGCTCGAGTGAAGCTGTGCATTTCGACCACGCGGGCGAAGATCTGCATCGACTGGAGGCGGTCCACGGGCTTCTCTCCTTGTAGGGCCACTATTGCACGGTACGGAACTAGGTGTGGCTTGCACCGCGAGAAATTCCATTTTTATCGCATTGGCAGGGGGGCGACGACAAGTGATTGTTCCAACGGCGGCAACAAAGTAACCCAGGTTCCGGGCTCGATCTTCATGTGCCACACGCACAGACTGCAAACCGTTCAATTTTGTAGAGCACGTCGCATGAAAACCCTCAAGAAACAGCACCTGGCGGTCGTCACGACTGCCGTTGCGGTGGTCGTTGCTGGCAGCATGTTTTGGAAGCACGGTTCCGAAGCGCATGCTCAAGCCGCCGCCGCACTCCCCACCGTCAAGTACCGGCCAGCCTTGCAGCGCTCGGTGTCCGATGCGCAGGACTACACGGGGCGGCTCGAAGCCGTGGACCTCGTCGACGTTCGCGCCAAGGTACCGGGCTCGCTGCTCGCGGTGCACTTCAAGCCGGGCCAGCATGTTCGCCAGGGTGACGTTCTTTTCGTCATCGACCCAGCACCGTTCGAGACCCAGGTGCGCCAGGCGCAGGCCACCCTGGCAGGTGCCGAAGCACGGCAACGGCTGGCAGACACGGAGCGCGCCCGCGGACAGAGGCTGCTGGAGTCGAATTCGATCGCGCGCAGGGAGTTCGACACGCTCGACAATGCGGCGCGCGAGGCTGCCGCGTCACTGAAGGGAGCGCAGGCCGCTCTCGCGCAGGCTCAACTGCAGCTCAGCTACACCCAGGTTCGCGCGCCTATTGCGGGACGGATCTCCCGGGCGGAAGTCACCGCGGGCAATGTGGTGACGGCAGGCGGGGAAGCGACCCCGCTCACCAGGATCGTCTCTGACAGCAAGCTCTACGCATCCTTCAACGTGGACGAGCAGAGCTACCTCCAGATCATCGCCCCTTCGCTGAGGGCGGGCACGCAGCCTGTAGTGAAGGTCGGTTTGGCCACCGACACCGACTTTCCCTACGCGGCGTCCATCGAAGCGATCGACAACCAGATGGATCCTCGGTCGGGAACCGTGCGGGTTCGTGCGCGCATCGACAAGGTGAATCCCGAGATGCTCCCCGGTCTGCGGGCGCGCATCCGTCTGCAAGGCGGTGCCCCCTACGACGCCGTGTTGGTGGACGAGGCCGTCGTCAGCACCGACCAAGACCGGAAGTATGTTCTCGTCGTCAATGCGCAGAACAAGGTCGAGCGCCGGGTCGTCGACCTCGGCGTGCTGCAAGGAACGCAGCGGGTCGTGCGCAGCGGGCTCGCCCCGGGCGCCAAGGTCATCGTGGACGGCGCTTTCCGCGCGTCGCCCGGTGCGTCGGTGTCCGCAGTCGCTTCAGAGGCCCCCGAGGCTTCCGCCGGCGCCACCAACGGAGGCCGGTCGTGAACATCTCGAAATTCTTCATCGACAGGCCGATCTTCGCTGGCGTCCTGTCTGCGCTGATTCTCCTCGCAGGGCTCGTAGCGTCGTTCAACATGCCGGTCTCGGAATACCCGCAGGTCATCCCGCCGTCGGTCGTGGTGCACGCGCAATACCCGGGCGCTAACGCCAAGACGATCGCGGAAACCGTCGCGGCACCGTTGGAGCAGTCCGTCAACGGCGTTGAGGACATGCTCTACATGGACTCGAAGGCCAGCGGTGACGGTCACCTGTACCTGACCGTGACCTTCAAGCTGGGAACCGATCCGGACAGGGCCCAGCAGCTGGTGCAAACCCGCGTCTCCCAAGCCCAAGCGCGACTGCCCGAGGACGTGCAGCGCCTGGGCGTGACCGCGGTCAAGAACCTGCCGATGATCACCATCGCCGTGCACATGGTGTCGCCAAAGGGGACCTACGACAACAACTACATCAGCAACTACGCCATCCTTCACGTGAAGGATCGTCTGGCCCGGATCACGGGCGTCGGCGACGTGGCGATCTGGGGGCCCGGCGGCTATGCGATGCGTGTCTGGCTGGATCCGGCCGCTTTGGCCGAGCGGGGACTGAGTGCGAACGATGTCGCCAGCGCCATTCGACGCCAGAACATCCAGGCCGCTGTCGGAACGATCGGAAGTTCACCCACCTCCGCGGACACCGCCTTCCAACTCAACGTCAACGCCGATGGCCGACTCAAGTCGCCCGAGGAGTTCAAGGCCATCGTCATCAAGTCCGATGCCCGTGGAGCGATCACGCGCCTGGGCGACGTGGCGCGCGTGGAACTCGGCGCCGAAGACTACGGCATCCGCGCCACGCTGGACAACGCGCCCGCTGTCGCGGTGACCGTGCAGGAAGCTCCCGGTGCGAACTCGCTTCAGATCTCCCGCGACGTGCACAAGGCCATGAAGGAGCTCGAGAAGGATTTCCCCGAAGACGTGGTTTATCGCATCGTCTATGAACCGAGCCGTGCAGTCCAGTCCGGCATCGACGCGGTCATCGAAACGCTGCTGGAGTCGGTGGCGCTGGTGGTGCTGGTCGTGTTTCTCTTCCTGCAGACCTGGCGCGCTTCCATCATTCCGCTTATCGCGGTTCCCATTTCGATCGTCGGCACGTTCACCTTCCTGCTGCTGGCGGGCTACTCCATCAACACGCTGTCGCTGTTCGGCTTGGTGGTGGCCATCGGCATCGTGGTGGACGATGCCATTGTGGTCGTCGAGAACGTGGAGCGGAACATCGCACGCGGGCTCAGTCCCCGTGAGGCGACCTACCAGGCCATGCGCGAGGTCAGTGGGCCCATCATCGCCATCGCATTGACGCTGTCTGCGGTGTTTCTTCCGCTGGCCTTTCTCAGCGGCCTGACAGGCGAGTTCTACAAGCAGTTCGCGGTGACCATCGCCATTTCCACGCTGATCTCGGCGGTGAACTCGCTCACGCTGTCTCCGGCGCTGTCGGCCTTGCTGCTGAAGGGACATGGCGATGCGCCAGACGCGGTGACCCGGATAACGCAGAAGGTGTTCGGCCGCTTCTTCGGGCGCTTCAATCGCACCTTCGATCGCACCTCAGAGGCATATGGAGGAGGCGTCGGCCGTTTGCTGCGGCACAAGGGGGCGTTGCTCGTCGTGTACGCGCTCTTGCTGGGGGGAACCTGGTGGCTTACCGATCATGTCCCGGGTGGGTTCGTTCCTGCACAGGACAAGGAGTACCTCGTGAGCCTGGCGCAACTGCCCGAGGGCTCGACGCTGGACCGCACCGAGGCGACCATGAACAAGATGAATGCCATGGCGCTCAAGCACCCTGCCGTCCTCGGAACATCGAGCTACAGCGGTCTTTCGATAAATGGGGTGACCAAGAGCTCGAGCACGGCTCTGACATTTGTCTTGCTCAAGCCGTTCAAGGAGCGCAAGGGGATCAGCGCCGACCAGGTCGCGGCCGACCTGGGCCGTGAGTTCGGCAGCATCGGACACGCCTTCACCGGGATCTTTCCACCACCGCCGGTCTACGGCCTCGGAACCCTGGGCGGCTTCAAGCTGCAGATCGAGGACCGGGCGGACCTGGGTTACGACGAGCTCTACAAGGCGACACAAGCCTTCATCAAAAAGGCGTCCGAAGCGCCTGAGCTCGGCCCGCTCTTCTCGACTTACAACGTGAACGCGCCTCAGCTCAAGGTGGACATCGACCGCGCGAAGGCACAGCAGTTGGGTGTGGATACGCCAGCGGCCTTCAGTGCGATGCAGTCGTTCCTTGGTTCCTACTACGTGAACGACTTCAACTTCCTGGGCCGCGTGTACCAGGTGCGCATGCAGGCCGACGGCCAGTTCCGCTCCAAGCCGGAAGACATCGGGCAACTGCACGTTCGCAGCGAGTCCGGGCAGATGGTTCCGCTCGCGTCGTTCGCCAAGGTCAGCCAGACGTACGGCCCCGACCAGGTCAGCCGCTACAACGGCTTCACGTCGGCCGACGTGGGCGGCAGCCCGGCGCCGGGCTACTCGTCGGACCAAGCAATGGAGGCCATCCAGCGGATTGCGGCAGCAACCTTGCCACCGGGGATGACGTTCGAATGGACCGACCTGACCTACCAGCAGATCATTGCCGGCAACAGCGCGGTCTGGATTCTTCCACTCTGCGTTCTCTTGGTGTTCTTCGTATTGGCGGCCCAGTACGAGAGCCTGACGCTGCCGCTGGCCATCATCCTCATCATTCCGATGAGCATCTTCTCCGCGCTGCTCGGTGTGTGGCTCACGAAGGGCGACAACAACATCTTCACCCAGATCGGACTCATCGTGCTTGTCGGCCTGGCGTCGAAGAACGCCATCCTGATCGTCGAGTTCGCGCGCGAGCTCGAGATGGCGGGAATGTCCACGTTGAAGGCCGTGATCGAGTCCTGCCGCTTGCGGCTGCGGCCCATCCTGATGACGTCGCTGGCCTTCATCATGGGCGTGATCCCACTCGTTCTTTCGACAGGCGCAGGTGCAGAAATGCGCCAGGCGATGGGCATCTCGGTGTTCTTCGGAATGATCGGCGTCACGCTGTTCGGCCTGTTTCTCACACCGCTCTTCTACGTACTGGCCCGGGCGCTTAGCGGAGGAAGGCCGCTTCGATCTGCCGCGCATCACGAGGCGCCCGTGATCGCCCCGCATCACCTTGGAAATCAACAGCCGGAGGTTCAGGCATGACCCACCCAACCCGAGCGATCCAGCAACTGTCCAGAAGTGCGCTTGCCTTGGCAGCAAGTCTGTTCCTGCTGTCTGCGTGCTCCCTCACGCCCGTCGAGAATCGTCCCGCCATCGACATTCCCGCGACGTTCGCGGAGTACGAGGGGCGCACGCTCGCGCTCCAGCCCACGGAAGACCCAGGCCGGTGGCGGCCGGCCGAACCGGCAGACCAGCAGGCGCCATCTCCATGGTGGGGAGTCTTCGGCGACCCTGTCCTTGTGCAACTCGAAGAGGAGGCGCTCAAGGCGAATCCGGATGTGTCCATCGCGATGGCAAGGCTCAAGCAGGCACGCGCACTGATTTCGCAAAGCGAGTCGGCGCAGCTTCCGGAAGTGGGCGTCGGTTTCGGTCCCACTCGGCAGCGCATCAGCGGCACGGCTGCGGGGCGCGGAGACGGCGCGCCGGGGTCCACGCAAACGCTGTGGCGCGCACAGGCCTCCGTCGCCTACGAGGTCGACATCTTCGGCCGGGTTTCGTCGGGTGTTGCCGCCGCACGTGCCGATGCGGCCCGGCAGCAGGCGCTGGCGCACCAGATGCTGTTGCTCGTCCAGGCCGACGTCGCCAAGACGTACTTTAGCCTGCGACAGTTCGAGGGCGAGCTCCGCCTGCTTCGGGACACCGTGAAGCTGAGACAAGACGCCATGTCGCTGTTGGAGCGAAAGTTCGATGTGGGCGCTGTGGCCCCTTATGTCGTCGACCAGGTGAAGACTGAATTGTTCTCGGCCCGCTCGGAGCAGCTGTCTGTCGAACGGCAGCATGCCCTGGCCTTGCATGCCTTGGCGATCCTGTTGGGCAAGCTGCCTGCGGCGTTCTCCGTCGAGGCAAAGCCTCTCGACAACGTCACGGTCCAGCTCCCGCCAGGCATGCCCTCGACGTTACTTGAGCGCAGGCCGGACATCGCTGCAGCCGAACGCGCCATGACCGCGGAGAACGCGCGCATCGGCGTTGCGAGGGCAGCATTCTTTCCGGCGCTCTCGCTGACGGGCTCCCTGGGCTACGAGTCGGCCGACTTGGCCAATCTGGCCAACTGGTCCCAACGAACGTTTCTGCTCGGTCCTCTGGTGGGAACGGCCTTGAGCATGCCAATCTTCGATGGAGGAAGGCGAAGTGCCGAAGTGGCCCGCGTACGCGGCGTCTACGAGGAGAGAGTCGCCGAATACCGCAAGACGGTGCTCCAGGCCTTCCGCGAGGTTGAAGACTCCCTGGTCTCTATCAGAACCCTTGACGAGCGGATCGTTCACCAGCGGGGAGCGGAAGACGCATCGTCTGGCGTTGCGCAATCAGCCAAAGCGAGATTCGACGAAGGCGACGTCGACTACCTGGTCGTTGTCGATGCCGAGCGCACCCGTTTGCGCAGTCGCCAGTCGCGCATCCAGTTCGAGGGTGAGCGCGCGCGCGCGACCGTTGATCTGGTCAAAGCGCTCGGCGGTGGCTGGGATCTCTCAAAGGCCGAGAGGTCCGACATCAAAGGCTGACCCGACGGTGTCGCAGGAGCGGCCAAGGCTGCCTCCTTCCACGCGGCCGCATGCCGCACTCGAATTCAAGGCATTTGTAGCTGCGCGTTCGAGCGATTGCATCCGCCGCGGACGCAGTCCTAGTTCGGGTGCGGCTGGTCAACGGTCGCCGCCCGATCCCGATCTGTATTTCTAACCAATTTTTGGAGCTTTCCTGTGTCTGTTTCCGATCTCTTCAAACCGCTCACTCTCCTGCACGGCCCGGCGATGAGGAATCGCTTCATGCTGGCGCCGCTGACCAACCAGCAAAGCGAGCTCGACGGCACTGCCTCCGTGTACGACCATTTCTGGATGGAGCAGCTGTCTCAAGGTGGCTACGCGTTGATCCAGACTTGTGCCACGACCGTGGAAGCGGGCGGCATTGCGTTTGCGCGGCAGTTGGGAATCCACAGCGATGAACACCTGCCAGGCCTTACCCGGATGGCCACAACCATTCGGAGCGGCGGTGGCCTCTCGGCGGTTCAGCTGCACCACGCGGGCCACCGTGCCAACCCGCTGCTGGGGGGCATTCCAGCTCCTGCTTCCAGTGACACTTTGCCGGGCATTCAGGCGATCTCGACCGAAGTGGTGGAGCGGATCCGCGACAGCTTTATCGCCGCCGCGAAAAGGGCGCAACTGGCAGGGTTCGACGGCGTCGCGGTGCATGGCGCATTCGGTTGGATCCTTTCGGAGTTCATGTCGCCCTTCCTGAACGATCGCAAGGACAAATACGGCGGGAGCCTCGAGAACCGGGCGCGCCTGACCCTGGAGGTGATCGAAGGCATCCGCCGGGAATGCGGCCCTGATTTTCAGATTGGTTGGCGACTGTCGATCGAGCGGTACGGGTTGCGCCTGGAGGAACTGCGCGAGGTCACCGCATATATCTTTGATCGCGAGTTGATCGACTACCTCGACCTGGCCTTGTGGGACTCTGCGCAGGTCGTCAGAGAAGGGCCATTCCGTGGCAAGACGATGCTTAGCCTCTTCACCGAATTGCCTCGTAAGGGAGTTCGCCTGGGGACAGCCGGCAAGATCATGAGTGCCAAGCGTGCCGGCGAGTTGCTGGACGAGGGCTGCGACTTCGTGCTGATTGCCCGCGCTGGCATTCTTCAGCGGGACTTTCCTCTGCAGGTCAAGGCCAACCCGACGTACGACAGTCCAAGGCTTCCAGTGCCTGCCGAGTACTTGCGCGAGCGTGGGTTGAGCGAACGCTTCATCGACCATATGCGGGGATGGCAGACCTTCGTCTTGCACGGTTCGCGATAGGGGGCGGACGAATACCCGGTCCCCGACTCGCTCCCAGCACAAGGAGGCGGGTTGTCCGCGCGATCGCCGTACTATTACGACCATCGAAGAACGCAGGCCGGAGCAACGCCGAAACTCGGGGCCGAGGAAACAACTGACGATAACCAAAGGCACGTCAATACCCCCTTATCGGCGGCTGAGAACGCACCGCAAACGGTAGGAACATGCTGCGCCAGGTCGGCAGCTCGTCCCTGCAACCGGCAGGTACGCAGCGGATGCGGTCGTTCTCACCAGCTGATCCGAACGACCGGTCCACTGCCCTTGTCTGTCGGTGCTCCACGAAGGCCTCCCGAAGAATCACGCCTTACGCTTTTGCTCCGTAGACAAACGCGGGACTAGGTCAAGAACTCGAGCGAGCACCCTCGCCTCCCCGCCAAGTCGTCGCTGCTCGGCATCCGCACACGCCTGAAGCAAAGCCTGCAGTTCCACTCGGTCGATGCGAGCTCCCGTTTCCGGGTGCTGCCAGCGCCTCGCCGGATCTGCCACCGTGACGATCAAGCAACCCGTGCGTGCCTCGCGGTGGGCCATGTACTTCTTTACTAACTGCTCCGGGATCGTTTCACACAGCTCTCTGGCGGAACGACCCTTCTCCCCAACCTTCAATTCGATGGTGGCCTGGTAGCCTGATACCGCCCGCAGGCGGATGTCGGTCTCCTTGCCATCAGCGGTCACAGCCTCCTGATCAACGGTGTAGGCTTCCCGCGATGCAACTTCCAATTCGCGTGCAATCAAGGGCCGCAGCGTGTTCTCGTCGTCGATCGACGCCCAGCCGGCACGTGGTCCTGTGTCTTTGAGCAACAGTTCTTGAAGGTCGTCCAGCCGATCGACCAACAACTGGGCCATGTCCGTCGCAGTCTTGGGCGAAAGCTCCTTGCGGGACAGGAGAGTGGCCACCTCCGTTGGTGTCCAAGCGCTGGAGTCGATCTCAGCAGCAAGGCGCTCATGAGCCAATGCTGCAATGCGATCTCGCAAGCGCGCGAAGAGCGGGTCGGCAGCCAGAGCCACCTTTGCGCTGAAAGCCTCGGGTCCGCTCGCCTTTATCAATGCCTCGAAGATGAACCGACGCCCGTCCTCGGCAAAGTCGCGCGCCCCGGGCGAATAGACGGAGTCGTGAACGAGATCGTCTTCCGATCTCACGTGCCGATGAAACTCAATCGTCAGACGAAGCAAGGCGGCAGGCGCCAGCTTGGTGGCCCAATCAGTTGTGCCAAAGCCAGTCCGGTCATTGAATAGTGAACCGATGATGCGAACGGCTTCCCCCTTCGGCTCTACGGGGAGTGTCGCCAAGACCGCAAGCATGCTCTCCGCACCGCGCATCGGCGCGAGCGAGAAAAGGACAGGCAGCCAAAACAGCAAGTACAGGCCGGTTCCGGCGGCCTGCACCTGTTCGGCGGCCAGTTCCTCCATGGGCCCTTTGATTTCGGGGCCGGCGTGCGCCAACAGCACGCGTACAACCTGGGACAGCTTCTGTTCATTCGACGGCGAATGCGGAAACTGCATGAGGGCCGAGCCCGAGCATGCGAGCCAGCCAACGAGACGAGGCAGAAGTACCTGGGCTTCGTCCCGCGTGCCGGTCCCCAAGGACTGCAGCACCGTTGAGTGCCAAACCGTCTCGCCACCCGGGTCGAGCAATTCATCGAGGAACTCGGTGCCGATGACTGTCTCTACCTCCGCGGGGTGCGCCCCCGCAAGGCTGCCAATCCAACTCGGCAGGCCGTTCGGCTCCAGCAAGGCATAACGAGTTGCGAGTTCAGCTTCTCCACAACTCAGCTTTGTCGCCCAGATAGGATCCTCCGCTTCTGCGTAGATACCCATGAGGCCGATCGACCACACCACGAGATAGGTGTTCTCCTCTCCGAGTCGACGCTCACATCGAACCGTCGGGCGCATGCTGCGCCAATAGGCCATCAAGGCAAGCCTCAGTCTGTCCGTTACGTCGCGGCCGAAGTGGGAGACCAGGAAGGCGCGATCCCATCTACCCTCGTTTCCGTTGCGGTCCAACTTGCGCAAGACCAGCCACAGATTCCAGATCGTGGTGTTCATTCGACCGGGTCCCAGCGCCAACGCCGGCTGGTCAGCAAGTTCGCCCCGGATCTGAATCCAAGCCTCCCTTTCGTCAGCACGTTTCCTGGCCTGCCGCTCCTGGCGCTTGCGCTGCTCCTCCTGCATCTTCAGGAACTCGGCGTTGGGCTTGCTCGCTTCGATGCTCGAACCGAGCTCGTCCACCAGCGAGGCTGAGTCACCCACCGCCTGACGAAGGGCCTCCGCGCGGTCTTCGAAACCCCGTTCGTTCGCATTGAGGTGCACGGCCAAGTGAAGCAGCACCGACCGACGATCGGCAGGAGTCTTTTTGTCAGCCAGCGCCGCCTGTACCCAATGGCCGTCGCGATCCAATGCGTAATTCAGTGCTCCCTCGTACACGATCCGACCCAATCGGTATCTGGCACTGCGGTCGCTACCAAGGGCTTCGACGCAAGCCAGATCAGCCAAGAGGACACGCGGTCGCCACTCGACAGGCAGCCCGTCAAGAAGCGCTCGCAGCTCCGTTTTGCCTTTCCTGAGGCCATATGCAGCGTCAGTAGACCTCAAGGCCAGCACCGACGCCCCGATCAGGGTCTCGCTCACACTGCCGATTTCAAGCAACCGGAGACACAGCGCGCGCAAGATGCTCGTCATCTCCAGTCGCCCGTCGGCGTCGCGTAACTCCTCGTCCACAACGGCCAGACCGCCACGCGCTATTGCCAGTACATCGGGCAGAAGGGCCTCAAGGCGGCTTCGGCTTATGTCGGCCTTCTGAATCACCCGGGCGACGCTGTCTGCGTATTCGCCGCTTCGCTTGGAATCACTACGAACCCTGGCGAGGAGTTGAACCAACTGCGCTTCAGTGACGTGCTCCGGGTACAGCATGGTCCCGACCCAGCGGGCAAGGCGCTCCGTCCAGCCCGAAGAAAGAGTCACGATGCCATCAATCATCGGTCCGAGGCGCGCATCGCCCAATGCCGCGAGGGCCATGAGCGCTTCGAATCTCTCGCGATCGCTGCAGGTTAGGTCGGCCGCTACGCCTGCGACAAAGTCAGCACATCCCAGCATCCGACCGGCGCTCACCAGCCTGAGAAGCAGCTCTCGGACTTCGGGAGACTCGACGCCCTTGCCCCATGCGGCGAGCACAGTGCTGGTCAACCCCAGCTGCGCAAGTCGTGCAACCTGCAGATTCGGCACTTCGAGGCCACGCCACTGGCCCCGGCCGTATCGTTCGACAAACCCAAGCAACGCACGCTCGCGCTGGAGATCCGTCAGCGATTCAGGGTCGGCCTGAGTCAACAGCGCATCAGGCTCAAGCTTGACGATCCTCTCGAACATGTCCGATCGAAGCAATGCGAGCCAGCCGGCGATGGGTCTCATCGAGGGCTTGAGAATTGTCTGGTTCGTCGGCGTAAGCCCGAACAAGAGACGAGCGGCCGCTGACTGGGCGAGGAGCCCGGCCTGAATCAAGTCATGGATCTGGCATGCGGCCAAGAACTCCATAACCGACCGATGGTGGAAGCGGACGCGACCGTATCCGCCCTCCACAAAGATGGGGCGCTCCAGGAGAGCAGTCACTTCGTTGGCGCTCCAATCAGGAAGCAGCGAACGCGGGTCAATCGGCGCGCCACCCGTCGCGTCACCATCCGACCCCGCGCTGTAACGCACAGTCAGACGCCGGCTCAGAATCACCGCGAGCGCGAGCCGCTGCGCGCCCGTTCGTGCCATTTCAGGCGAGAGGTCTGCCCTCTCGCGCCGATCCGGGCGCGCGGTGAGCCTGGCACGCACATGGGTCTGAATCTGATCGAGGTGCGCGCGGATTCGCCCGTGTTCGCGCCAGTCATCGCACAGCTCGATCATGTCTTGCGGCTTGCACGCAAACTCTCGAGCATGCTTGGCGTCAATTGCCTGAAGCAGGACATCAGGGTTCGCGACGCCACGAGCACGAGCGAACTCGATGATTTGTGGCCCCGTGAGCGGCAGCAGCTCAACCTCGCGGTGAGAAGGCGGCGCGTCGTCTTTGCTCTTGCTAGGTCCATCCATCGCAATGCGGATGAACTCATCTTCTGAGTCGACTACCCCTACTGCGGCCTGTACAGGCAAGATCTCCTTGAACGCTCGGCGATCAATGGGTACTGGTCGAGCGGTGACCACCACGGTCGCCCGTCCCAACGCCCCACGGATGTCGTACGCAAATCGGCGTAGAGCATCCTTGAACGACCGATGAACGAGTTGGAGCTCATCGATCGAGTCGAGGAAGAAGTAGGCAACCTGTGACGAGGATGCCAACCAGTCGGTAAATCGCGTCAGGTCGTCGCCGAAGAGGGTAGCGACAACGCCTGTCGATGCAACGCTCTCGAGCGACAGGAAGAACGCAGGCTCGCCGTGAGCGAAGAGTTCTCTCGCCTTTGACTCGCACTCATAGGTCTTGCCGGCACCGGCCTCTGACACCATGAGAATGCGTTGAGACTTCAGCAGATCGTCCCAGCTGACGCCGGATTCGTCGAAGCGCTCACCCCAGGAAAGCTCGAACGCATCGTCTTTGTCGGAGGGCGTTCTCAAGTCTTTGAACGTGCGATTCATCTTGATTGACGGCTAGTCGTGCTCGGTGACTCTGCGAATGTCGCGCGTCCAGCTCTTCCAGGCGCAGTAGCGCGCCCACAAAGCAGCTGGCGACGGGAACTCGTCGAGGGTCAGGTTGCGCTCGAGCACGCCATCGGACAGTGTCGCGTCGCGGAATACGAAGCCGTCACCGTTGCTGGCGAAGCTAAACGGCACGTCGAGCAGTTGGGCGTAATTGATGGCTTGAGCCATCCCGGCGCCCATGGCGTGGTTGTTGTCCTTAGCTTGGACGACGGCCAATGGGATTTCGGTCTTGAAAAAGAGCGCGTAGTCCGCGCGAAGAACCGTCGAATCGTCCCGCCAAGCCTTGCGCCCGCGGACGACGACCTGGCCCGCCCGCAGGGCGTACTCGCGGTAGATCTGCGATGAGCCCTCCCATCCGGCCGCTTCAATGGCCGGGCGAATGAACTTGTCGCAGATGTCGATTTCAGACTGAGCCTTATTATTCACGGCCCCTCCACCGGGTCATAGGCATTCTGCCTGAACGGAACGAGAAAGCGGCTGTGTCAGCTTTCCGCTCCCATGCGTTCGAGCTCGCTTACACCTAAAAGGCCCCCTGCACTTTCCGAAGCGCGGGCGCTGGAACCTTGCTAGTGAGGACACAGCCTCACATCTCCTCAAGCAGGTCCAGCAAGCTAGCCAGCACGGCACAGAAAGGACGGCGAGTAGCACAGAAGCAGTCGCTCGACTCGCGGTTGACCAACGTCCGCAACCAGTCTGAAGCGTGCGTACGCGAAGGACAGCTGTGCTGCGATTGCGGTCTATTGCGTCTTCGTGCCCAGTGCCAGCTACGCGGCGCACAGCAGACATTCCCGGCAAGAATGATCCATCGCGACGACAACCGCGCAGTAGACCAACTACCAGCGGATTGATGGCTTCGACCTCGATCACTCGAAGCGCATTACCCGGTTGATAGCGCCGCCTGATTCGAACAGTCAATTCCGGAGCCGGTCCTTCGCCGCACGGATGTCTTCACCCTCAGCGCTCTTCTCCCAGCTCTTCGCCAGATTGAACAGCATTGCCGAAGTCCGCGGATAGCCGGCAGCGATCTCTGCCCACTTCTTCGCTTGCTCTGCGAACGTCCTTTCCTGCCCGCCTCCTTCGCCAATCGCCTTGCTGAAAGCGCCACGCATGTTGTGCCGTTCCACAAGGATGCCGCTCTCAACATCGTCGCTGACTAGCCGCTCAATGGCCGTTCGCACCGCGCGGTGCGGCCACCCCTTGTCCGATGCGTCGTTCGGCGCATGGGCAAGAACGTGGCCGATGTACTGCTCCGTGATCCGCACTCGATCTGCTTCAGCGGCGAGTTTCTGGACAGCAAGACACCACTCTACAACGGCTTTCTCGTCGACTTCGCTGCCTGACTGGCCCGGCACAATAGAAATGCCGCTCAGCAGTCGGTACGCTGCCGTCGCGTGAAGACGCTTGGCGTCGTCCATTTGCGGCGCCTCACCCGTCGCGGGCTTGAACACCACCTTGATGAAATCCAAGAACAATTCCGGACGTTGAACAATGAGCTGGTGCAGTTTCAGCGGCTCCTTCCGGCGATCGAACATCGGCAGGTACGCATACTCCCGCTTGGCAATCTCCTCGTCAGAGGCATCTAAGCGTCCTTCCAGGGCCTTGAACACTGCCTCTACGTAGTAGGTGGTCATTGTGCCGTTCGCGGAAAGTGCTGCGTTGATCTGGGCAACGGCCTCGTCAAGCATGCGGAACAATGTGGGCGAGTCCACTTCGGCCAATCGGCCGTGCCCTGCCGCCATCGCTCCGATTGCCCTGCCCTCGGCTATGTAGCGCTTCAACGCAACTGCGAGCTCCTCTGTGCTGCCCTTGATCGCAAACGGGTGTTTCGTCTCCCAGTAGAACTTACTGACCTCCTCGCCGAAATCGTCTACGAGAGCCCACGATGCCGCGCCATCTGGAAGTTGTAAAAACATGCCCGCCAACGTCTCCGCAGACCATCCGTTGGCACCGGCCAGTTCAGCCAGGGCTTCACTCCAAGCCTTTTTGTTTTTGGCAAACATCCACGCCGAAACCGACGACGCCAACCCGATGAGATCGGGCGTGCCGACACGAACGGCGGCGAGCACGAACGTCCTGCTGTCCGCTTCACCCAGATTGGCACTTTCCAATGCTGGGACGATGAGATGAGGAACCTTCACGCGTCGGGCCAGTTCAACGATGGCGTCAACGCCACCGGATCCAAGGATCGCTTTGATAGCCTGTGCGCGCGCCCTGTCAACACTCTCAGTGTCGTCATCTGCCACGCCGGGGAGGTGTGGCATCCAGTCGTCGAAGAGATTCGAATGGAGCAGCAGAGGGTCTTTCGGCTCAAACCGCTGTACGACTGCGTCTACCTTGGCGATCGCTTCGCCTTTGAGCGCCCAATCCATGCTCTGGTAAGTGCGGTTGCGATTCGCCTCATGTCGAAGCGCCTTCCACACTTCGTATTGCGCAGCAGCAGGTGCCGCCGCTAGGAAATCGGCAGTTGCGTTCAAAATCGAATTAAACGAGCCCTCCTGCACCTGGCCCATTTTGTCAATCAGCGTAATCATGCGAGCGGGTTCGCCCATCACCTGATCGAGCGCTAACCGCACGACTTGATCCTGACTGCCCCAGACGATGCCGTAAGTCAGTTCCTCCACATTCGACCCGCCGGCCTCACGAAAGAGCGGCCGCTGGTTCGGAACGGAGTGGTCATGGTGCCTCGGAAGCAACTTGACCAGCAACTCCCACGCAAGCTCAGGAAACTCTCCGATGATCGTGGTCAGCACACCGTCACGCTGTTTCGATGGAGCGTTGGTGTTCGGCGCCCAACACAGGAAGATCGACCGCAGCGTGTTGACCGGCCGGTTCTCCATTTTCAAACCCGGGTCGAAGGCGGAAAGACGGGCGAGCACCTTGCAGACGCGAAGCAGGTACGCCGGATCCCAAGCCAGCACTTCGAGCGCAAACAGCACGAATACATGCGGGCTGGTCGGCGCGAAGACGTCGTCCGATTCAGCAAACAGCGGGTCGACTTCATTGGGGCCGCCCTCGAGCAGGTGCTCAAGGGCGCTCAAAAAAGCATCAGGTGAGCCCTCTGCGAGAAAGGTTAAGTTGTCCCGCAAGCTCGCGACCACGCGCCAGTCCGTGCCGAGCCCGGGCAAGCTGCTGACGATGCCATCCACGAAGCGCTTAGGCGTGGAATGCGGGATCACCAGGCCGACCTCCTCGCCCAGCGCCGCGATCAGCAGAAGGGTCGTGGCCAGGCCTTCACGCAACCACGAGCTGTGGATCTCTTCCGGCTTCTTGTCCAGCCGAAACAGGTCCGAGGCCTTGGGCGGCTCGACGACGCGTCCGAACACCTCCCTGGCGGCAGCAGCAAAAGCATTCAGATCGGCTTGGCCAAGGCGCTTCCCAAGGTAAGTGAAGGCGTCGACGGGTGCGCGCATGCGCCACACGGTGTCTACCCGGTCGATCGGCGGGTCCACGGACACCCTCAGGTCGCGGAATGGCTCTTCCACCGCGTCGTAGTCCTTCTGACGCCCGAGCGCCTGGAGCACAGCCTTGTCCGGCTCACTGGCTGCGTCCCAGCCGCCGGCGAGCAACGCCGGGACTAGGTCGCGGGCCTTAAGAAGCCAGGCCGGGTTCTCGGCCGCGCTGCTCGGAATCTGGCGCGCCAGGACCGCGAGACTTCGGCCGCACCTCCTGGCGCGGTCCATCGCATCTTCCTGCGCAGGGAACATCGAGACCAGCGCCTGCCCGAGCGCATGCGTCGAGGGGCGTTCCAGCACATCGAAGCTCTTGCGATCTTCGTCTGCGCCAGCGCTGATCACAGTCGGCCCCGTCGTCGCCAACTGGCCAGCCCGATTACGCGCCGCACCCCGCGGCAGAAACATGAGATCCTTCATGCTGACCAACTGATCGATGGCTTCTGAAGTATCGACCACGAGGGTTCGCGACTCCAGGTACAGCCGCTTCTGTGCCTCGGCGTTGCGGATCGCGGCCACCGCGAACGCGATGACCTCGTCCGGCGAGTCAGCGGTCAGGCGCAGCTTCGCTTCCCCCGCAATCAGCGCATTCACCAACTTCTCCGCCTGAGCCTGGCGCGCGCACAGGAGGACCTGTTCCGTCAGGGCGGGCATGTAGCGGTTGGAGAACTCGCCCCAGTACTCGTCGATGCTGCGGGCGCCGTGCCTGGGCATCAGCGACAGGACTTCGCGAGCCCACCAGGCGCCGACGCCCGGGTGGTCTGCAAGCCAGTGCTCCAACTGAACTCCATCGATGAGTTCAACAGCGGCCCACTCGTTGAGGTCGTGCTTCTTCTTGAGCCACGTCGGCAGCTTCAGCTTCGGCTTGTCCCAGCTATGCGCAGTCACGAGCACCAGCGTCGTGTCCTTGCGCTCTTCGGCCGACACCTCGTTGGTGCGCTTCTTGTAGTCGCCGTCGGCTTTGCCCGAGACGTCCGCATCGAGCCCGAACTCCCAGATGGATCGGCCCTTCGGCACGAATGGTTTGGCGCCAGCGTCTGTCTGGAGGACGCCGTCGAATCCACGGATGTAGCCTTTCTCGCCATTCGGGAAACGGAAGGCCCCGATGTCATCGACCGACGCGCGGATCAGGTCCGCGATCAGTTCAGGGAACAGGGCCTTGGAGGTCGTGCGTGCTGCCCACGTGCCCAAGTCGAACGCGGTGATCCACTTCATGCATCTTGTCCTTTGAGAGCTTCCATTTTGCCCGGCCGACCCAGCAGCGCCCGCCTACCCCCTCTGAAGGTGAACTCGGCCACCGAAAGCATTCAGCTCTGTCGAGGGGACTGGCGAAGGGAGCCGGAAACATGTCCCCAGTGATCGCTTGCACGGAAAGCTGTCACTGACGCCCTTCGGGGAGAGCGACCGCATTCAGTCTCAAGCTGACTGTGGAGCTACATCCGGTAGGTGTACGGAAAGACTTGGCTGGCAGCCAATATGTTCGGGTCAACAACGGTCAGGCTTCCGTGTGAACCAACGGCCCTAGGTTCACTTGAGTGCTCTGGGTAAACGGGTGCGTGAATAATTGGCTGGCATGCTGCAGTAACTTTCACACGTCTCTTGGCCTGCAGGCGCGGTTACTGGCACTGTTACTGCACAATGCCTCGGAAGCACCCGGACAGATGCGGAAGCAAGCGCAATGAAAAAAGCCCTAAGTAGTTGATTTACTTAGGGCTTTTGGACTTACGCGGACAACCGCGAAAGTAATGTTGGTGGCCTGGGGCGGAATCGAACCACCGACACGCGGATTTTCAATCCGCTGCTCTACCAACTGAGCTACCGGGCCGTTGCTGTGTGCAGCCTCAAATTATACAGCGCTTCTACGCCCTCTGGAAAGGTCAACGCCAAGTTGTTTGAGTTTTCTGTAGAGATGGGTGCGCTCGAGGCCGGTTTTCTCGGCGACGCGGGTCATCGAGCCGTTCTCCATCGCGAGGTGGAACTCGAAGTACGCCTTCTCGAAACCGTCGCGCGCGTCGCGCAGCGGGCGGTCGAGGTCGAAGCTCTGGGTCGATTGCGGGCCGGCATCGGCCACGGGCACGGAGGCCAGCGACGCCATCAGCAGGCTGTCGCCCGTGGTCGTGATGGCGGCCGACTGGCTGCCGGTGACCGGCGTGGGCACCACGCCCGCTGCGGCACGGCGCGCGCTCTCGCGGGCCAGGCCCTGCTCCACCGCCTTGAGCAGCTTCTGCATGGTGATGGGCTTTTCGAGGAAGGCGAACGCGCCGATGCGCGTGGCGTCGACCGCGGTGTCGATGGTGGCGTGGCCGCTCATCATGATGACGGGCATGCTCAGGAGGCCCGAGGTCGACCATTCCTTGAGAAGCGTGACGCCGTCGGTGTCGGGCATCCAGATGTCGAGCAGCACGAGATCGGGCCGTGCGCGCTGGCGTGCAGCGCGAGCTTCGGCGGCGTTTTCCGCGAGCTCCACGTTGTGGCCTTCGTCATTGAGAATTTCGAAGAGCAGGTCCCGGATGCCCAGCTCGTCATCGACCACGAGAATGTTTGCCATGAGTGATGCTTGTTGTGTGCGCTGGTGTCTGCAATGTTTGTCGAGTCGCTGGCCGATCCATCGCCTGTGCGACGGACATTCGTTCGTTCGTGCGACTCAGGCGGCGGAAGACTTCGACGAATCTTCGGTGTGAGCGACCGCTGCCTGCGGCTCGCCTGCCAGCGCGAATGATAGCGAGACTTGTGCCCCCGCTACAGCCCCATCGACGACGCGGTTGGAAAGCTCGATGCGCGCGCCGTGCTCGTCGGCGATCTTCTTGACGACCGCCAGGCCCAAACCGGTACCTTTTGTTTTCGTGGTGACGTAGGGCTCGAATGCGCGCTTGAGGATGTTCTCGGCGAAGCCCGGTCCGCTGTCCTGCACGGTCAGGCGCACGCGCTGGCCGGAGTCGCCGAGCCGCGTGCGGATGATGACCTCGCCGACCTTGCCTGTGCCGCTGGCGGCGGCCTCTGCCGCGTCCTGCGCGTTTTGCAACAGGTTGTGTATGACCTGCCGGATCTGCTGCGCATCGCCCCGGACGGGCGGGCAGCGCTCGTCGAGCTCGGAGCGCAGCGTGATCGGCAGGTTCTCCGCGCTGTAGAGCTGGAGCACGTCGGTCAGAAGGGCGTTCAGGTCCACCGGCTTCAGGTCGGCCGCGGGCAGGCGCGCGTAGTCGCGGAATTCGTTCACCAGCCGCTTCATCGCATCGACCTGGTCGACGATGGTCTTCACCGACTTCACGAGCACGGCCTGCTCCGGCGGCTGCACCTTGCCGGAGAGCTTCATCTCGAGCCGCTCGGCCGAGAGCTGGATCGGCGTGAGCGGGTTCTTGATCTCGTGCGCGAGCCGTCGCGCCACTTCGCCCCAGGCCTGCGCGCGCTGGGCCGAGACGATCTCGGAGATATCGTCGAACACCAGCAGCCGGGCGGCGCCGGGCAGCTCGGCGCCGCGCGCGACGATGTTGATGGCGCCGTCCTGCTGCGGCAGGTCGGCGCCGGAGGCATGCAGCTCGAAGGCGTGCTGCCAGTGG
>Ga0209051_1001001_pt1 | contig 27132 bp, 17 predicted proteins | sample AraplaCvi_mMS_r2_2_FD_184286 | JGI IMG/M metagenome (GOLD analysis project Ga0209051, IMG submission 184286) | Arabidopsis root microbial communities from North Carolina, USA - plate scrape MF_Cvi_mMS_r2 (SPAdes) (version 2) | ecosystem: Host-associated > Plants > Roots > Endosphere | place...
AGCACGTTGCCGGTGGCGGGCGAACCACCAGAGCCGTTGGCGACACCGCCCTTCTCTGTCGCATCGCCGGCATCGGCAATCGCCGTTGGCGGCGTGTTGTTTGCCGTTGCTGGATTGAATAAGACATCGACCCAGTAGTTCTCACTGTTGAAGGTGCTGCTCGGAAAAACACTGGCCGAATTGTAGCTGTAGACGCCGGCATTCGTCGGCGCCGTGAGTGATCCATTCGTTACGGAAGAGGCAAAATAGCCTCCTGTTGCCACGTAGTGCCCGTAGTTGGTGTGATAAGAGACCACATATGTGGTGCCGGCAACGATCGCGACTGGGCTTGAAAAGCTGGCGGCCTGCCAACCGACCCCTGATTCGTTGGAAAAAGTGACCGTCGCCAATCTGGTGCCTGTGCTCGACCACAGCGACCCTGTGTGTGGTCCGATATTCAAATCGCTCTTGTAATATCGAACACCCGTTACAGTACCGGCCACTGAAGATTGGAACTTCATTCCGACTTCGATGGCGTTGGCATCGCCGTCCGGCACGGTGGGCGGTATCGCTGAAGCGGAAAAGAAGTTGTTGCCCGTTACCGTCACTGTTCGGCCACTACCGGGGGTTTCGAGATTGAGGCTGTCGTCTACCGCCCTGGTCTTGATGGTGAACGTACCGGCTGTCTGCGCCACCCAGCTATAGGTCCAGGACTCGTCTCCAACCGCCCGGTGCCACGTCGTACCACCATCGGTGGAGACCTCGACCGACGCGATAACACCGCCGACGTCGGATGCGGTTCCGCTAATGGTGATGGCATTGCCTACCTTAAGCGCGGTCCCGTCGTTCGGCGCAGTGATTAATGACACAGGCTTTGTAGTATCCGTTGACTGTGTTTCGGCTACCAGTCCCGCCTCCAGCGTACCCGGCTGGATGCCCATGTCGGCCAGCAAATTGACCATCGCCTGTTTTACACGCGGGTCGACCGGAGTGGCTTCTAGGTCATGGTTCGCATCAAGCCCCCATGCCCAGTAAACTGTGCCGGCACCGAATACCAATGCACCACTCGGCGCCCGGTAAAGCGTCAGGTTGTGCGTGGCGGTTGCATTGCCGGTCGTCGTGCCGTAGTCCAGCAGATATTCGCTGACCGGCAAGGTCGTCGACGACAACTCGATAAGCCCAGCAGGACGAAATCCATTGTCAGGCGACTCATCCCATTCATACCCAAGATAGTTCTGCTGAAGGGTTGCCGTCTGGCCCGGCTGGAGGGTTGCCACGCTGGTATCGCGCCAGAAGCGCAGGTTGGCGTCATCATACGGGATGGTAATGGCATCACTTCGGTAGGAGTCGACCTGGAACATGGTACCGGTCAGTGCGTTTTCCGGCCGCCCTCCCCCAACCGCGGTCGGCGAGACATAACGTGGATCCCGGAAGGTTCCAGTCCATTGATTATCCGGATCAATTGGGCCGGCCCTTGTCTCCTTGTAGCTGACCAGGGTGCGATAAGGTTGCGCGCCGGCACTGATGCTGGGAGCGAAGCGAGTCTCCCAGTAGACCTCGTTGCCGCTCCAAAAGGAGAGGTTAACCCCGGCATCCCGCGCTGCCTCGACATTGGCACGCTGTTGTCCCGACCAATACTCATCGTGGCCTACACTCAGGAACATCTTGTGATTTTGGATCAGGCTGCCGAGGCGGTCGGAGTCCATTCCAGCCATATAGGACACATCATAACCGTTCTTCTCAAGCCACTGAATGGCTGAGAATTCGACACCGAAGATATAATCCTGCGGCCCGGCCGAGAGGCCGCCGCCCCTGGTTGTGATCGGGCGATTGTAGCTGACAGCATATGCACGACCCGGGGCAGAATCTCCCCCTGGCCCGTTGCCTTGGTAGAGATTGTCGCCCCCCCAGGGGTTGTAAGCCTGCCAGGTCTCATCGGAGGTTTGAAAGATAACATCGCTGTGGCTGCTGTCGTCGCGTACGATGAACGGGATCTGGTTCTCACCAGCGGTGCCATCCTGCCGCACGAGCTTTGCTATGTAGATGCCCGACGTCGCGTCTGCCGGAATTGCCCAGGACGCCGACACTGACCAGTTGCCGGCGTCGACCAGACCGGTAGCGTTATCGCGCAACGGTGTAGGCTGGTTCTGCACGCCTGTATGCTGGATTGTCGTAATCTTGCGCGCGCCCATGCCGCCGTAATAGCCGAGGCGATAGATGTCGATTCGATAGTTGTTGGAATTCGTGTTGATTTTGAAGCTGACAGTCTGGCCGCGATTGACGCTGATGTCGGTGGCAAAACCCTCGATGTTCGTGCTCCCCGCCCCATCGATGCCCCATTCACTCTCTGGATTGCCTTGCTTCTGGTTCTCGGTCACGATCGTGTTGCTGACCGCCGCGGCTGCCGCCAAACTTTGGATTGCCGCAGTCTGAGTGCCTCCCAGATCGGCTGCCGGCGCAGCAAAAAGTGTGGCGCTCTTGGAGGTGGCGCCTCCGGTAACGGGCGCTCCGCCACCGACCGGCGTTCCGCTCGAGGACGTTGAACCGGTTCCTGCGGTTTCGCGAACGCCGGACAATCGGGACAGGCCATGACGCTGGTCGGTGGCTGATGCGCCGATTGGAAAATTAAACGCCTGAAAGGAACGGGACTCATTCGCGCTTCCTTGGTCGAACAGGCTTGTCTCCGGCAGGACGAACCTGCCTGACGCGACGTGCCCGCCCGCCATGGCCGGGTCTTGCCCGGAAATTTTTCCAAGCACGCTCGGTCTGGCCTGCGATGATGACTCTGTCAAAAATGGTTGAGCACCCCAACGGCCTGAGAACTGACCCCATCCCCCGGTAACAGAGCGCGGCGCGACACCGTTGCCCCCCTGAGGTCCGTCTCCGTTGCCCAATGCCAAGGATAGGGGTGCCAGGTCGCTGATCACCTGACCATGCGCATCGCAGACCGCAGCCCCGTTCCGACGATCTTCCCCATCGGATGTCGTTTCCTTGAAGGGAGTGTCGGCCACAGCGCCAGAGGTCGTTCCCACAACGGTCGGCGTGGCGAGCGCGAGTTGACTAGATCCATCGCCTCTGTAGGCCGCATTGCGGGGTTTCGACTTTCGGCCGCCAGAAAGCCACCTGGGAAGCCATGAATCCATGAGTGTAGAGCTGGAAGCCCATCGGCGAGCGTTGCGATTCATGGCATGCTCCCTCATAAATTTTCAAGATAAAATCCCTGAGAACCGGCCAATAAGCAGGCCTTTTAAGTATAATCGATAACGTATGAAATACAGTGTACGCCTTTCGATGTAAAACGGTCGATATCTCTTTGGCGAGAGGACCGCAGCATGCTCAATGTGTAGTTGCGCTGATGACGCCCGCTGGTCACAGACTGTATTCGATACGTAGCAACGAGTAGCGTCTGCTAGCACTCGACATGCGGATGGACCTCAGGCAAGATGCGTTACTGCCTGCAAGTAGCATCTGCATTCGCAACCACCTGAAATCGCGTTCATAGCACTTCTGCCAATCTAACGAAAAGCGGAGTTCATGACGATGGCTGCATATACGTCTTCGCAAGGCGGCACCGTTGCCGATCAGCTTCTCGATTACCTGGTTCTCGAAAATGCGACGCTGATGTTCGGCGTTCCGGGTGCCGGTATCGCACATCTTTTGGAGCGGGTAAGGCAACGACGCGAATTCACCTATATCGTGTGCCGGCACGAGTCCGCGGCTGCCTACATGGCCGACGGTTATTTCAGGGCGACCGGCAACCCCGGCGTCGTCCTGGTCACCAGCGGCCCCGGTGCCACCAACGCCCTCACCGGCACGATGAACGCCAATTTTGGCGGATCTGCCGTCATGACGTTGACCGGCGAGGTGCAGCAGAACTTCCTTGGCCGCGGCTATCTCCAGGAAGGGACAGACTGCGGCCTGAATATTCGTGACATCTACGCTGCGGGAACCCGTTACAGCGCCGATATCGCAGCATCGGCCGGGGCGCCTATCGCTATCGAGCAGGCGCTGCGCGACATGCTGTCAATTCCCCGGCGCGCCGTTCGTCTCGGCATTTCCGACAATGTCGCCTCGGCAAGGATCGACGACGAGGACCCGTTTCAGATCGTGGCGCCGCGACCCCCGGCCCGTCCCACCAACTATCGCTCGCTCCCAGCCGGTGCACCAGTCGACGCCATCCGGCGGGTGCTCAGGGCGATGTCGACCGCCAAGCGTCCACTGATCCTGGTCGGCAATGGCTGCCGCGACGCGGTTCGGGATCCTGACACGGCCGACGCGCTTCGGGCCCTGGCGGAGTGGTGGCAGGTTCCGGTCATGACGACCTCGGATGGCAAGGGCGTCTTTCCCGAAACGCACGAGCTGTCGCTTCGCACCTACGGGTTTGCCGGTTGCCAATGGCCGCAATATTGGATGATCGACAAGGATGGCACTGCGGCCCACGACGCTCTGCTCGTCATCGGCTCCTCGCTCGGCGAGCTTGCGACCTACCGGTGGAACCCGATGCTCGTGCCGAATGGCCCATTCATCCAGGTCGATATCGATCAGGCGATGATTGGGCGCGGCTTTCCCATAACCGACGGGATCGTCGCGGAGGCCGGAGCCTTCATCCGGGCTCTTTGGGATCAGGCGCCGACCTGGCCGGCGGCCCCTGCGGGGGTTGCAGAGCGAAAGGCCGAGATCGCCGCGATCAAGAAGGCCAACTCGCCATTTTCCTCGCCCGACGACTACACCTCGGAAGCTGCTCCTCTCCAGCCTGCCGCCCTTTGCCGAACGCTCAACGAACTGCTGCCGGATGATGCATTGATTTTCATCGATTGCGGAAATTGCGTCGGCTGGGGCCTGCATTCCCTGATCGTTGACCGAAAGCAGGAATTCCATAGCGCGCTTGCCATGGGCCCCATGGGATTTGGTGTCTGCGGCGTGATTGGCGCCAGGCTCGGACGGCCGGGTCGCCTCTGCCTCGCACTGGTTGGGGACGGAGCCTTCCTGATGCAGCTCGGCGAGATCTCCACTGCCGCCGCCCACAAAGTGGGCGCCATCTGGGTCGTCCTGAAGGACGAGGATCTGAACATGGTGGCACAGGGAATGGCGGTGATGTTCCCGAGCGATGGCAGCTTCAGCGATGCCTACAGCCTTGGCACGACCGACCTTGTGAAGGTAGCGGAAGGCCTTGGCGCCAATGCGGTTGGTATCTCGAGCCCCGGCGACCTTCGGGACGTCTGGCCAAAGATCGTCGATGGCGCAAACAGCGGGAGACCGCAGGTGATCGTCGCGCAAATAGACCCCAAGGCCGCTCCTCCATACTGGAGCCCGCCTTACTGGCAAAAGAAGGTCGACTGAGGGAGGGTAAATCATGGTTGCATTGCCTGATGTCGACATTGCGATCGTCGGCGGCGGGATTGGCGGCATTTATACCGGATGGCGGATGCTGACATCGCGCCTGACGGGCTCCGGCCTCGCAGGCTGGGAGGCTGCCCGTGGAAAACTCAAGGTCGCCCTCTTCGAAGGGAGCGACCGCATTGGCGGCCGCCTGCTTTCGGCCCGTTCTCCGCATATGCCCGATACAACCGCCGAGATCGGGGGCATGCGCTATGTCGCACCAGCACAAACACTCGTCACCGGCCTGGTCGAGTGCGTGTTGAAACTGCCCTACCATACCCAGGTTGTCGATCTTCCCGGCAATATCGCCTTCCTGCGCGGCAAACTCCTGCGCACCAGCGATCTCGGCAATGCGGCGGCACTCCCCTACTGGTTCGATCCAGGGGAAGCGGCATGGCTGGCGGCCAGCGGTGCCGGAAGCCCCGCCTCGCTGATCGGGCGCGTCCTGACAAGCCTGATGCCCAGGCTGATGGAGAACCTCAATGCCGGGACACTGCGCCAGTATCTCGAGAAAGTTGAGATCGATGGATTGCCACTGTGGCAGCACGGACTGTGGAATCTCCTCGCCAAAGGCCTTAGTGCGGACGGATATGCCGCCGCCCGTGCGACTGTCGGATATGACTGCCTCGGCGGAAACACCAATGCACTTGACCTGACCGCCGAGTATTACGATTTTACGCCTGGCGTCAGCTACCGGATGGTCAACGGCGGTTACGAGACTGTGCCATGGGAGCTCCAGAACCGTTTCCAGGCGGCTGGTGGCGAGGTCCAGTTCAACCAATGGGTTGCCGGTTTTGAAGGCATCACGCTTGAGGACGGCTCCACAGGTATCAAGCTGCGTTTCCGCGACGGCACGACAAGGACGGCGCGTGCCATCGTGCTCGCCATGCCGCGCCGTTCTATCGAACTGCTGGATCCGGAAGGCAAGGTCCTCGAGCCTGAGAACATCCAGTTCCGACAGGACCTCGCTTCCGTCGCACCAATTCCGCTGTTCAAGTGTTTTTTGCTCTATCCGAACTGCTGGTGGCAGGATTCGAAGGTCAGTTCCGGTCGTTCGCTCACCGACATGCCGATCCGGCAATGCTACTATTGGCCCGCAGGGCCCGACGGCGGGACCATTCCCAAGCGGGACGCACCAGGCCTCGTCATGGTCTACGACGATCTCCTGAACGTGAGTTTCTGGGAGGGGCTGGACAAGCGGGCGGAAGTCCACAAGGCAGGCCTGCCGCTCAACCTTAAGAGCCCGGGTCACCATTGGGCGAAGTTCCAGCCAGACAAAGCCGAAATCGAGGACCCGTCTGACCCGCTCGCCAAACGGCTCGCCGATAACTGGGCACTGCACCCCGCCACCACACAGATGGTGAACGAACTCCATCGAGAACTCATGCAGATGCACGGCAACGACAGCGCCCCGCCCCCCATCGATGCCGCTTATATGGACTGGTCGCGCGACCCCTACGGCGGCGGCGTGCATCTTTGGAACGTCAACGTCCAGTCGGATGTCATGCTCACCCGCATGACCCAACCGGTCGAGGATTTCCCCTGCTACATCTGCGGAGAAGCCTATTCGACCAACCAAACGTGGGCAGAGGGCGCCCTGCAGACGGCCGAAATCGTCCTGCAGCAGCGGCTCGGTTTGCCGAAAGGCGAGTGGCAGCATGGTTGAGAGCGATTTGGGGATCATCGGGCTGGGCTACCAGCTACCAAAAGGCGTGCGGCTCAACGACGACCCGATCTTCAACGCACTGAGGAACAACGCCTCGGAAACGGAGATCCTCGCCCTGTTCCAGGGCTATGAGCGGCGGCATATCCTGGAAGCCGACGAGACATTGGCCTCGATAATGGTGGCGGCCGCCAAGAAGGCGATGATCGACGCGGACGTGACGGCTGATGACATCGACCTGCTGATCGGCTGCGCATCGATCGGCCGTTACATCGTGCCGAGCGACCTCGGAGACGTGCACCGGGGTCTTGGTCTGCCTGAGCGGGCCATGCCATTGCCGCTCGGCAACGACTTTTCCAACTTCACGGAATCGCTCGTCATTGCCGATGCCCTGCTCAAGGCGGGTCGGGTCCGGCGTGTCCTCGTCGTTGCCGGCTGCGACTGGACGCGGGCTGTCGACTACAACGAGGCTCCGTCGATCAGCGCCGGAGACGGGGCGGCCGCTGCCGTGCTCGGCAATGCAACGGTCGGTGTACGATGGGTCGTGCGGGACCAGCAGGCTCTTGTCCAGTCCGATCTTTACGGTGCCATGTACGTCGCCGGGGACCGGATCAAGACCGACGGGCAACCGGAAGACCAACGATATAGCGGTCCCTATTTTCACATGACGGAGAAGGGCATCGACGCCTTCAAGTCTTTTGGCGGTGAAACCGCTCCGATGGCGGCGCTGGAATTGTTGCAGCGCCAAGGGCTTTCCGGCACTGACATCACCCTTATCGGCCACCAAGCCTCGACAGTGCTTTTGAATCACTGGTCCAGCAAGCTGGAAACCGGACCGGCGCTCAGCACCATCCACGATTTCGGAAACATGACCGTCGCGAGCATCGCCGTGACGCTGGCTGCTCGCGAGGAGGACATAACAACGCCCTACGTCATGCTACTCGCGCTCGGCCTCGACTTGCACGCGCATGCCGTCCTGCTGCAGCGGGTGATTTGACGAAACCTACTACCACACTCAATGAAGTGAGCGCACTTTCGGTCCGCGGGGCATTTTTGTGCGACCAAGGTTGGAGCGACACAAAACGTCGAAGTCATCGTCTCGCAGTCCACACATATCAACCTCAGGCAAATTCGTCGGCGAGGCGTGCGCGTTTCCCTTCGGCACCCCAAGCCCGGTAAGCAGCCAGCGCCCCGGGAAGCGAGCCCGGGACCTTGCCGGCTGCTTTTTGCAGCCGGGCCAGGCATTCCAGGGCGAAGGCATGGTCCTCCAGGTGGCCGGCTTTTGCCGTGCGTTGCGCCGCCGCACGAAACAACCTGTTCGCTACCTCCATATGACCGGCACCCGCCTCGAGCAGCCCCTCGAGAATATCCGCCTTCGGACCGAGCCAGGACTCGTTCAGACCTTCCCAGTTGCGCATCTGGTCCGCGCAATCCCAACCCTCGGCACGCAGGGCCTGAGCGTCCTCCGGGGAGCCAAAAGCAGCAAGCGCCAGGGCCGCGACGCCATGATAGTGTACCAGCATGACCTCCGAGGGTTGTCCGGCGAAGAACGGCAACAGGGCACGTGCCTTTTCTGCCCAGGAGAGCGCGCTTCGCCAGTCTCCACCGAGCGCGGCCAATCGGAGTTTGGCGGTGTAATAGCAGGCAACCTGGTTGCTGAAGCGCGATTGCAGCATGTAGGAGAACTCCGCCTCTTCGTCCACAGTAGCATCGGAAAGCTGATCGAACGCCCGGGTCTTGCCCGCCAGTGCGCGGGCTGATTGCAACTCCAGGAGGAGTGTGAAGGCAGAATTGCGCACCCGACCACCGTTCTGTGCGAGAAGCGCGGTACCGGTCGATATCACCACATCGATAGGCCGGCCCGCCGCAACAAGCAGAACGACGACCGTCGTCAGATTGAAACAGCCGTAGACGATTTCGCCGCTTGTAAGGCCGGCGTCGGCACCCGCCTCTGCGCGGGCAATTCCGTCCTCCAGATTTCCGACCCAGTGATTGTGGAACCACACATTGATAAAGGCACAGCGGGCAAAGCTCGCGCCCTTGATGGCGGGTTGCAGCTGCAGGCTCAGATCGCTCCATGCCGCACCCGTCCGCCGGTCACCGGTCATCGCCGCATAGACGACGGAATACATCGCGTAGACATCCGGCGTGAAATCAGCCTGGCCATGAGCAAGCGTCAAGCGCAGGCATCTCGCGCCAAGAAGCGCGAACAATTCCGGCTTCTGACTCTGATAGGCGTAGGGCGCGATGCTTAGCAACAGCGGGACCAGACTTGCGACATGTTCGTCCTCAAGTCTTGGCAAGTCGATGAGATCCGCCGGTCGCCTGTCGCCGAGGAGCGCCGCAATCTGCTCCATTTCCTGGCCGATTGCCCTTTGAAGTTCGGCGCCATCGACCGGCACTTGCGAACCGAGGAGTGCGGCACCATGAAGGCCGATCGAAAGCGATTGCCGAACGGAACCGAGACCGAAAACACGCTCGGCCTCGAGCCGCAAATAGTGCGCCGCGCGAACCGGTTCGCCCGCTGCCTCCAGGTGATGCGCGATGAGCGCATAAACGCGTGATATGTCGAGGACACTGTCTTGCTCGTACCAGTTGGCGATTGCCCGGTGCAGTTGCTTGCGCTGCCCATAGAGCATCAGCTCATAGGCAACGTCGCGCATGATGCCATGGCAAAAGCTGTAGCCGTCCAGCTCGTCGATGTGATCAGTCTGCAGCATGCCGGCACGCTGGTGCATCGACAGGTGGCGGCCGACGATGGCCGGCTCGGCGTTGGCGGTCGGGTGAACGGCGGCCACAAGGGCGGTCGGGAAACGCAGGCCCGCGGCGCTTGCCACCTTGAGCGTCACTTGACTTTCGAGATCGAGACGGTCGATGCGGCGCGCCACGGCGGCGTGTATCGAATCTGGCAGGGGCAGGCGATCGTCGGCCAGATGTTGCGCGATCCGACACGTCCCGTCGACCACTTCGATCAAGCCATCGTCATGGAGCGCGCGAGCGAGTTCGAGACAAAAAAACGGATGCCCGCGGGCGCGTGCTCGCAAAAGGTTTGCCAGTTCGGGCGCGATGCGGTCTGCGCCGAGCCTGGTCAACGCCAACCTGTCCTGTTCCTCGTCCGACAGACCGACCAGCTTAAGGCGCACTACACCGCCGCCGGACAGGCTTTCGATCCGCGCGTCGTCCTCCATCGGCTGCATGGCCATGACCAGACAGAGACCGCGCACGGCACGAATAGCCGCTGCCGCCAGGGTCCAACTCTCGTCGTCGAGCCATTGGGCGTCGTCGACGGTAACCAGCAACGAGCCGTCAGACGCAAAGCGGCGGAGAAGTGATACGAACAGGTCGAGCCTGGCCTCCATGCGCTCGGGCGCGCTCATCGCTTGCAGTTCGGGCGTTTCGGAAAAGTCGAGTTGGAGGATGGGGTTAAGGAGCGCTGCGCGGGGTGAAAGCTCCGGGCCAAGGGCGCGCAACGTCGCCTCGCGCCGTTGAAACTCCGGATGTCTGACCTCCAGCCCAAGCAGTTGCGTGAGTATGTCTCGCCAGCCTCGATAAGGGACGCGATGCTCGATCCGGTCGGCGACACCGGCAAGCGTCGCTGATTGTTCGCTCGTGAGGCGATGATGCAATTCCGCAAGGAGGCGTGATTTGCCCATTCCCGATTCCGCCTCGACAAGGACGAACCGGGAATTGCCGGATTGGCTCGTTTCCTCGAAAGCTTTCAAAATCCGCGCGAGTTCACTGTCGCGCCCATGCATCGACTGGTCGAAGCCGGTGCGATCCTGCCGCCTCGGCGTCCAGACGGGGACATTCAGATCCCACCCACGAACCTGGCTGTGACCGATCGGAATGAAAGAGATTGCGTCCTGCGCGCCGCGGACAGTGGTTTCGTCGCACTGGATGGTGCCCTGCTGCAAGCCCTGCAGCCGTGCGGCAAGGTTGACCGCCTCCCCGTAAGTGGTCCATGCCCGGAAAACGTCGTTTCCGATCAGTCCGCAGAAAGCCGTTCCCGTCGCGACGCCGATACTGCTCGGCTGGCCTATGCCGCGCAGCGCATCACGCATGTCGATCGCAGATCGGACTGCCCGGACCGGATCATCTGCGTGCGCTACGGGCGGAATCCCGAAAACGATCACAAGATTGGCGCCGCGTTCATCCACGCGAATCTGCTGTATGAAGCCGTCGTGCTCGACGACCCTGGGTTCGATTGCGGCAACGACCGACTCCAAGCGGGACAGGATATCGGGCGAAGCGTGATCCAGACGGGAAAGTGCGACGAACACCACGGATATGCGCCTTAGCTCGGCAGTCCAGTCGAGGAGCTGTGTGTTGAGGCGGCTCGCGACAGGAAGCGGGACATGCCCGGCAAGTCGCTCGCGGTCTTGCGGCGTCATCGGCGGGATGGTCAGGGGAATGAGGTCGGCTTGATCGCGCAAGGTCGAAAGGATCGTCGCGTCGGGGCCGATCGAGCGCACGGCTATTGCATCACCGAGAATCGAACACGCGGCCGCGGATACAAGCAACTGTCCCTTGGCCCGTGTGATGCTCGCCGCCTGCAGGTCTGCGAGCCCATTTCCAACGGTGACGTGGAGGCGCAGGCTCCCCGTTCCGATCTCCGCGGTATGACATTGCCCGAAGGCGAGCACGGCATGGAGTTCGATCGGCTCGCCAGAAGGCAGGCTTGCTCGTGACGCGGCAAGAATGTGATGGCCGCAGGTGGCCGCGCGGAGAAGTGCGTCCGAAGGCGTCGAGCCTTCGCACGGCCAGCCGGCAAGCAGGCCGTCGCCCGCAAACATCAGCGGCTCGCCGCCGTGGGCCACGATCACATCGATCAGTCCTGTGAAATGCAATTCCAGCAGATTCGCCAGATCTTCGATGCCAGCCGGTCCCCGGGCCAGGAAATGTGCGGTAATCCGGGTGAAGGCGACTACGTCGAGCCACAACAAGGCCATGCGGCGATCGGAAGGCTCATCCTTCTGTCTCCCGAAGAGCCTCAGCGGCGGCGGCGCGAAACTCTCGATCAGCCGAGCCTCATGCAAACTCGCATCCGACATAGGGGGCCTCGCGCTTTCCCGGAACGCTGAGGGTAACGCAAATTTGCGAAACGATCCACGTCTGAGAGGCCATGCCTCATCCCGACAACGGATTTGGCCGACCGAAGAGGCGTACCTCCAAGGCAGCTGCTCGGTCGAGTTGCGATAGCCCAGAAGCTGGGTGGCTCTGCCATGAGGTGCCCGTCGATGTGATAGTGCACTAAGCTGGGCGATAGCCGTCCAGTGCAAAGCCACGCATTTGACAGCGCGCAACGACGCCATACGTTTTTTAATCGATCGTCATGTCGCACCGCTTACCGATCTCATAGTCTACGCCCGCGGCATACGAAATCTAAAGGCTCAAACACCGTCATCGACTCTCACGAAAAGGCTGCCGGACAGTGTTCGGTAATGTCGTTCGGGCAGAACGTAGTCTTGAGCGCGGATCGGATTCGTTATCTCCCTCGCGGTCGGTGCCTGCATGGTGGTGAGCCTATCCGGATGTACCCGGCACCCGCCCGGCATTGCCGACCTTCGCAGGTGGTGCGAGCCAATCAGTAGCCGGTCGCAGCAATTGCAGCGCCTGTGACCGCGCTTGCCTCATCGGAGATCAGGAACGCAATCAGCTTGGCGATCGAGGATGCCGGCACCCAGTCACGGACATCGGCATCCGGCATCGACTGCCGGTTCTGTGGCGTATCGATCGTTCCAGGAAGAATGGAGTTGGCGGTAATCCGATTGCTCCTGTTCTCTGCAGCGATTGCTTCCGTCAGCCGGATGACCGCCGCTTTCGACGCCGCATAGGCTGCCTGATTTCGTCCTGCCCTCAATCCGGGCGAGGCCGCCACGTGGACGATGCGGCCATGCTTTTGCTGCTGCATGCCAGGCAGGACGGCGGCGCTGATAGTATAGGCAGTTAGGGCATTCATCGACATCAGGTCGTTCCATTGGCCGATCCCCGCGGGATCGACGGGCCCCATCATGAATCCGCCGACCGTATTGACGAGCGCGTCGACGCGTCCGAACCGGTCTCGCGCCTTCTGAACAGCCTCCAGGCACGACGTCATGTCCGTCAGATCGATCCCCTGAAGACCCATGACCTCCGCGTCCGGCGGACATTGCGCGACCAATGCGGCAAGTGCCTCCGGATTTCGCTCCAGACAAACGAGGCGCGCATTCCTGCGGGAAACGATCTGACCGACAACCTCTCTTCCGAGATTTCCACCAGCGCCGGTAATCATCACGACCTGTTGTTCCATGCGTGGTCTCCGTTGTACATTCTAGGCTTCCTGCGCTGCTGCCGGACAGAAGCCCGCGTCGCCAACCCCGCGTTTGGATCCAGTCCGTGACCGGTTATGTGATGTGCTAGTATACGCCCCCTGCCTTGATCAGCCTCGCCGATAAATTCCACATGGGCAAGACCTCTTCAGCCCGGATATCGGATCGGAAAGCCGACGATGCCACCCGCTTCGCCCCCCGTTCCAGGCGACCAGTTCGCTGATTCGTCTGATCGTCCCGATACCGAAAGCGATTTCGGCAAACCGTTACCTTCGACAGAGCGACTTCAGCGTCAAATCGCACCAACCAGACCATGATGGCCCCGTCCGCCTCGTGAACCGTCAGGCACGAGTCCGACACTCGGCTGATATAATAGATGCACCGATTTCCAGCGATCAAGCACCTTTGAGGTATCCACAATGATCACTTGACCACTTCGCTTCGCCGGCGAGGAGCTGCCTCGGCGTCGGGCATAGAGCCGCCAATAGCGATCAGCCGTTTGCCAGATTCAACGCGCGCAAGCGTCTCGAGCGCCAGACGGACAAGAGCCGCCGTTTCCTTCGTGCCTGTCAGGGATTTGGCCGCTCCAAGAGGTTGTCGTCAAGATTTATAGTAGATCGCATGTCAATCTCCCGCGCACTGTTGGATGATTGGCGCCATTTGGTGCTAGAATCTACGCCTGATAGCGATGGGTTCGATACCGCTCAAGACCGGTGAATGCAAAGAGACCCGATCGAATCCCGCGTTGAGGTTCGTTCACGAAGCAGCGGCCGCGTGGGATTGCGCGGGCTCGTTTCACGTCGCGTCGACGTGGTCGGTGTCACTTGCCCGAACCTCTAGAATGCGGTCGATAAGGCCCCATTCTAATGCCTCTTCCGCCGTCATGAAGCGGTCGCGATCCATTGCCTGCTCGAATTCTTCGTAGGTGCGGCCGCAATGCTTGGCATAGAGCCGTGTCATGAGATGCTTGGTCTTCTGCATTTCCTCGGCATGAATCAGCATGTCCGATGCCTGTCCTTGGAATCCGCCCAGCGGCTGATGAATATGGATACTGGCATTGGGGAGCGCAGTGCGTTCGCCCGGCTCGCCGGACATCAACAGGAACGAGCCCATCGAGCGGGCGGTTCCCATACACAGCGTATGCACCGGGGCGTGAATGTGACGCATCGTATCGTACATCGCGAGACCGCTGGTTACGACGCCACCTGGCGAATTGATGTAGAGGTGGATCGGTCTTTTGGAGTTCTCGGCTTCGAGAAACAGCAATTGTGCGCAGACAAGCGCCGAGATCGTGTCGTTCACCTCCCCATTGAGGAAGATGATCCTCTCACGAAGCAGGCGGGAATAGATGTCGAAAGACCGCTCTCCTCTGCTGGATTGTTCGACGACCATGGGGACGAGTTGCATTGCTTCGCGCATAGGCGAACTCCAACATTCGAGACTTTCGGGAGGGCTTGCCGCGTCAGGCGGCGAGCATGAGAGCCGGGCTGTTGCCGTTGGCGACCGTTTTCGCCAGCCGCTCGAAGGTCGCCCCGGTCAGCTCATGGAGGATCCGCAGGCTGGTTCCCCCCGATCCATTCGGGGCGATCGTGAAGGTGACCGTGCTTTCGAGATAAGGCGGGGTATCATCGCGCAATATGTAGCGGATTTCCTTGCCTGGCGTTTCGGAGAGCGACTGTGGACCGGCAAGCGCCTCCCCCGGCAGCCACTTCTCCCGGAATTCCGCGATGCTGATCGCCCGCCAGACCTTCTCCGGCGATGCGTCCAGTTCGTATCTCTGCTCGAAACCGCTTTCCGGCACCTTCGCCTGCACCTCGGGATTCACGTCGTTCATTGATCCATATCCTTCAGCAAGAGCTTGAGAGCGTCGATGCGAGCCGGCCAATAGGCGCGGTATTTCGCCAGCCATTGCGCGATAAGGGCCAGTCCGTCCGGATCGACTTCATAGTTCACGAAGCGGCCCTCCCTTTGTTCACGCACCAGCCTTGCCGCTCGCAATACGGCGAGATGCTGGGACATCGCCGGCTGGCTGATATCCATGCCCTGGCGCAGAGCGCTGGCATTCATGCAGCCGTTCGCCAGCTTTTCGAAAATCGTGCGGCGGGTCGAATCCGCCAGCGCGCGGAAAATATCATGCTCGATCATGACGACACATAAGCATACACTTATGCGATTCGCAAGGCTGTTTGGAGCCGGACCGGGATTTCATGTGGCGGGATTGCGCGCCGCGCGCGCGAGTTCCAGCCGCTCCGACCGTTTAATGCCACGGATCTCGAATGGTAGCGCAACGTTTTAAATAACGTCCCGGTTCGGAAGCAGCACCCCACTTTGAAATGCCGTCCCGATCTGGTGCGAGAAAAAAACGCAATTCGCCGGTCGCCATCCTTTGCAAGACTTCTACCTTGCCGCTGGTCATCGGTTCTATCAGCCGATTGAGAAGTCTGATGAGCGTCGACTTGCCACTACCCGAGAATCCCATGATGCAGAAGGTCTGGCCTCTTTCGGCCGAAAGGAAATTGTCATTGACATGCAACAACGCATCCGAACGTCTTGATGACGCCGGTCTTGTCGAGTGAGCCGGAGGCCAGTGCAGCAAACGCCTCCTCCTTTCATACCGAGTGTGACAAGAGCGGTCAGCCCCATGCCGCTTGAACGTCGAGAAGCAGCCCTGAAAGCCCACCCCACGGGATCGTCCACCAAGCAGCAGCTATTGGCTGTGTGACGGATCCGCCTGGCACTCATCGAGTGATGCCCGTCCGGCGTAAACGGACGGGCGATTGGGGCATTCCGAAGGGCACGATCGAGGATGGAGAGGCCAGTGCGGACGCGCGCGAGGCGTTCGACGAAGTGGGTCATGGGCTTGGCGAGTGCAGAGCCTGCTGGATATTTCTCCTGTGAGAGGCCAGAGAAACTGCCGTCCAATCCAGCCACCGACTTTTCGACGATCAGAGCCGACGATCTCGATGTCGACCAAGCCAGGAACTGGCTCACTGCCAGCGTGAAAAAGACCCCGGACGGCAGCGTGCTCGTCTTCATTCACGGTTTCAACAATCGGTTCGAGGATGCTGTCTACCGCTTTGCACAGATCGTCCATGATTCCGGTGTACACAGTGCACCGATACTGGTCACACGGCCGTCGCGAGGCAGCCTGCTTGCGTATGGCAATGATCGCGAGAGCACCAACTACACACGCAACGCTGGAGACACTCTTCCAGTATCTGGCAAAGGACCCTCAGGTAAAGGAAGTGTCAAGCCTCGCCCATTCGATGGGAAACTGGCTGGCACTGGAGTCACTGCGCCAGATGGCAATCCGCAACGGACAGACATTGACGGACAGCAGGGTTGGACTGGGTGATCAGATGTTCGTCGCGACAACTGGTGCGGCAGCGGCTGCCGGAAACGTTGCTGGCCTCGTCCTTGCCGCACCCGTCGCTGTCGTTGATCAAAACACACACGACAACTACTCGAGCCATGTCGGAAGCTTCGCGAAGGCGAGTACCAGGCCGACGCCACCTACAGATTGCGACCTGAACCGGCCGACACCCGACTGCAAGCGATTAGCCAGCGCAGATGATACAGTAAACTACATGACGACGACGGGCATTTTGTTGCATGCTTTGACCTGTAGCAAAGACAGGAGGTTCCGCATCACGCATATGGGGTAGACATGCGTGCTCTCTTGTGGGCTCACCATCTTTCGGATCGGCATTGCCGTTGCATGCAAGCGACTGTTAGCGCGTGATGTGCCAGATGCGAAGGTCCCCAAAGCAGGACCGGATGGACCTATATGGCCGCATCAGACTTCGGGCCAGCAGCAACGAGGGTTTGGGAATGAGGCGGTCCAACAAGCATCAATCCTCGGCGTTGCTGTCCAGGTTCAGCGATGGACATGGCGTAACCAGTGGATGACCGGCCACCCAGATACACCCGGATAAAATGGCAGAACCTACAACGCTGCCGAGGCGAATATGCTTAACCTGATTTCACATGGAGGTAATAATGCAAATCACACGTCGTGCATTGTCACTTGCTGGTCTCGGCCTATTGGCCTCCAGTTCCCTGTCGACCGCCTATGGTCTTGATGATCCCCTTGTCGACCCGTTCGAGGGGCGCAACGATTTCTGGTTGGCGGTCGAAGCCTATATTTACGGTTATCCGCTCGTCACGATGGAGATGACGCGACGCGTCGTCACGAATGTCTCGAAGGTTCAGGGGTCGAAAGGTCCGATGGGCCAGATCATCAAGCTCCGGGAATATCCGGACGCTTCATTCACCGACGTTACGGCGCCCAATGCCGACACACTCTACACAACTGCGTTTGTCGATGTCGGCAAGGAACCCTGGGTTTTGTCGATCCCTGACATGAAGGATCGCTATTACCTTTTCCCGATGCTTGACGGCTGGACCACCGTATTCGACGTACCCGGAAAGCGGACAACAGGCGGCCAACCGCAATCCTGTGCGATAACCGGCCCCGGCTGGGAAGAGAAACTGCCGGACGGTGTCACCGAATACAAGTCGTCGACCAGCCTGGTATGGATCCTTGGACGCATCTACTGCACCGGCACACCCGAGGACTACGCAGCCGTCCATGATCTCCAGGATCAATGCAAGCTGGTGCCACTCAGCAGCTACGGCAAGGAGTGGAAGCCGCCGGTTGCAAAAGTCGACCCGAAGATCGACATGAAGACCGCTGTGCGCCAGCAGGTGAACAGCATGGACGCCGTCGAGTATTTCACATTGCTCAGCGAACTCATGAAGACGAATCCTCCGACTGCGGAGGACGCGCCGATGATCGAGAAGCTGGCCGAAATCGGAATTGTCCCAGGAAAGGATTTCGACAAGAGCAAGCTGGACGCCCGTTTCATCAAGAGGATCCCCGAGATCGCCTTCGCGCGCATCATGCTGCACTTCAAGTTCAGCGACGGCGACGTCACGGACCTGAACGGCTGGGGCTATACAACGAAAACTGGGACCTATGGGACCAACTATCTGCAGAGGGCCCTGATTACGGCCATAGGGCTCGGGGCGAACCGACCGCAGGATGCAATCTATCCAACGTCGACGAAATCCAAGGATGGTCTTCTGTCCCGTGCCTATTCGGGGTCCGAGAACTATGTCCTGACGTTCCCAAAGGACCAGACGCCACCCGTGAGAGGCTTTTGGTCGATAACGATGTACAACGACAAATACTTCTTCGTTGACAATCCCATCAACCGTTATTCCATAAGTGCACGTCAGGATCTGAAACAGAATGCCGATGGATCGGTCGACATCTACATCCAGAACAAGTCGCCCGGAAAGGACAAGGAGTCGAATTGGCTCCCTTCGCCAAAGGGTAAATTCGTGCTGATGATGCGGCTCTACTGGCCGGATGACAAGCCGCCGTCAATCCTCGACGGGTCCTGGAAAATTCCGCCCGTGAAGAAAGCCTGACAAGGGCGTGATCGCTCCGCCGGCTGCCGGACCCTCGGACAACACCCGACGCGGGCGGCGACGCGGCGGCCCATGCAGGATCTCCGTCCCTGCATGGGCTGTCGCTTTGGCGCTCGCCTGCACCCAGAGCAAGCCCCGTCCCACGGGCGGTCGGCGCCGGACAGTGTTGGTCGCGGCCCACATCGTTGGCGGGGAAGGAGCAAATCGCGTGTGGATGGGGTCTATTGTACAGAAATGCCGCAGGTCAACGGAGTAGGCAAGCGATGGCCTGCCGATCTTCCGCCGTCCCGGCAACGTGGCCGGCAGCGTGCGCTACCGTAATATACGCCCCTTGCATCGGCGATTGGTGCATAATGATCGCGCTTCGATATGGATGCTTCGGCGCGCCTATTTCCGGGTAAGTCCGCCTGACGAGCGTTACGGTCGATGCCCCAATTTGGAGTGGTAGCTGTGACCCCAGACACGAACATGACGATAGGCAGAAACAATGGCGGCGCCGCATTCTCATCCGGCCTCCGGCTCGACGTCGTCGCTGGCCTGACAGCTGCTGCGATCGTTCTGCCCAAGGCTATGGCCTATGCCACAGTCGCCGGACTTCCGGTGAGCGTCGGCCTCTATACAGCCTTCGTGCCGATGATTGTCTACGCGTTGCTGGGCACCTCGCGGGTGTTGAGTGTGAGTTCAACGACAACCCTTGCCATACTGGCAGGGAGCGAACTCGCGATTGTCGTTCCGGATGGCGATCCGGCCAAGATGGTTACGGCACTCGCAACACTTGCGGCACTAACCGGTGCGCTCCTCCTTGCAGCCTCGGTCCTTCGGTTGGGGTTCGTGGCGAACTTCATTTCGTCTCCCGTGCTGACCGGCTTCAAAGCCGGCATCGGGTTTGTGATTGTGCTCGATCAGATACCGAAACTGCTCGGTGTGCACATCGAAAAGGCGGGCTTTTTCCGTGACATCGTCAGCCTTGTTCATCATCTACCTGACACATCGCTGCTTACGCTGACAATCGCATTCGCGGCTCTGGTCGCGTTGGCAGCCATGGAAAAGCGCTGGCCCCATTCTCCGGCCCCACTCGTGATTGTCGCTGCGGGCATCCTGATTTCGTGGGTTATCGGCCTGGATGCCCTGGGCATCGCGACCGTCGGCTTCATACCGCGGTCATTGCCGTCACTCACGCTTCCCAGTGCCGGTTTGGTCGAGCAGCTTCTCCCAGGAGCACTCGGCATCGCTCTCATGAGTTTCACCGAAACGATAGCTGCTGGCAGGGCGTTCGCAACTCCAGCCGACCCACCAATAAGACCCAATCGCGAACTTCTGGCGACCGGCGCTGCGAATGCGGTCGGCGCGTTCTTTGGCTCAATGCCTGCAGGCGGTGGCACTTCACAAACGGCCGTGGTTCGAGCCGTCGGCGGACACTCCCAGACGGCCTCCCTTGTCACCGCTGCAACCTCGGCGGCAACCATGCTCTTCCTTGCACCGCTGCTTGGTTTGCTGCCGCAAGCCGTGCTCGCCGCGATTGTGATCATCTATTCGGTCGGGCTCATTTCCCCGGCCGAATTTGCTTCGATACGAAAGGTCCGGCGGATGGAATTCCGTTGGGCGTTGGCGGCATTCCTCGGTGTGCTCGTCTTCGGTACGCTTCAGGGTATCGTTGTCGCGATCGTCCTTTCGATGATCGGCCTGGCCAGCCAGTCGGCAAAAGCGAAGGTTTATGTCATCGCCCGCAAGCGGGGCACCGACGTCCTTCGTCCGCTATCGCCAGAGCACCCCGACGACCAAACATTCGATGGTCTGCTCATCCTTCGCCCCGAAGGCAGGCTCTTTTTTGCCAATGTGCAGCAAGTTGCCGATCAGATTCACGCATTCGCGGCCGAGTATAAACCGCGCGTGCTCGCACTCGATATGAGCGCGGTTTTTGATATCGAGTATTCCGCACTCCAGACGATGATCGAGAGTGAACGCCGCGTTTCCGCTCAAGGCATAACCGTTTGGCTTGCAGGATTGAACCCGGATGTGCTCGACTATCTTCGAGCCTCCGGTTTCGCCGACACGCTCGGTCGGGAGCGTCTGTTTTTCAGCATGAATGCCGCCCTGCAACACTATTTGGAAGGGCTAGGTGACAGCTAGGCAGAACGGACCAGCCGCGCTGCGGTCGTGTTTCGTCGCACTGCTGCGTGGTTACCGTCATTCCTGCATTGCAATCGTCACGAGGGAGCAACTTTTCCTCGACCGAATGCCACAGGTGAACGGGTCGAACGCGGCTGCCCCCGTGAGCTCTACAGAACCATATGTCCCACGCGTTTGTTTTTAGCCACGTGGATCGTCTTCTCACTTATGGAACGGAGGAAATACCCATGCGATCTAAAGTGGAAAGCCTCTTCCGAAATGCCGGACTGCTGGCCGCGGCAACTGCCTTGACCGCACTTTCCTGCGCGACGTCGGCCCATGCGGACGAGAAGCAGGCCAAGAGCCTTCTGAAAGCGATGTCCGATTACATGGCGGCGCAGCAGGCAATATCATTCGAGTATGATACAAATCTGGAGGTCGTTACCAAGCAGAATCAGAAGATTGCGCTGGCAAGCTCCGGCACGGTCAAGATCAATCGGCCAGACAAGCTGTACGTCACACGCCAGGGTGGCTTTGCCAACGTCGAGATAGTATTTGACGGCAAGACATTGTCGATCCTCGGGAAGGACGCCAACCTCTACGCTCAAGCCGAGGTGCCAGGAACGACCGATCACCTCATCGACGCCCTGCGCGACAAACTCCATCGACCACTGCCGGCCGGAGACATCCTGATATCGCATCCTTACGACGCGCTCATGTCCGAGGTGGTCGACGTCAAGGATCTCGGCAGTGGCGTCATACGAGGCGAAGAATGCGACCACCTGGCGTTTCGCACCAAGGAAGGGGTTGATTGGCAAATCTGGATCGCCCAGGGCCAAAACCCCTACCCTTGCCGCTATGTTGTCACGAGCACCAAGGTCAAAGGCTTCCCGCAATATACGATCGACGTCCGATCATGGAAGGCTGGAGCAGGCTCAGTAGAAGGCGATTTCAATTTCAAGGCGCCCGATGGCGCCCAAAAGCGGGATTTGAAAGACCTGCCGGACGCTGACGAACTTCCCGAAATATTCTCCAAGAAATGATTGGCCTGAAAGGAGAGAAGACATGCTCAGATGGATCGCGATTACAATGCTGGCAGTTGTTGCCGGCGCCTCAAGCATTGAGCTACACGACGGTCTCGCCGTCGATTTCAAGCTGCTGCCCACCGCAGAGGCAAGGGTCGGGCGGCCGTTGACACCCGTGAGTGTCGCCGGTGTTGCCCGCAGAAGCGCACGTCGGTGCGCGGCAGGCGTCTACTACTGCTAGCCAGCGCTTACTCGGGCGCCGATTGGCGCGCCCACGCGAAAGGCGTGATCGTGGCATGCGAGCTCCTCGGTGTTTGCTCTGGGGGAGCTCGCCACAGCCGCGTTTCGCCCGGCGACCAGGACCCGAAAAGTCGGATTCGAGCCGGCGTTTCGTCCTGAGTCTTCAACCCATTTTTGACTTTAACCCACTAGCCCAACGGTCTGAAAGATAATTGGATTTCGCCTGCGGATTCCCACCGAGTTCAGCTTCCAGGTGTCCGCTGGATTTGGAAGCTTTCGGTGGCATGATAAATTTGCGTCTTCCGGTGTGCACACAGGACTGCGGATCGTTTTTCGGATCCCAGACGGAATTGTGAGTTATTTTCAGGCAGGTTCGTTCGCCTTTTGCAGCATAGGAACCTGGCATTCTTTGGCGAAGGGACAAAGAGAAGGCGTCTGTTTTTCAGCACTCCTGAACCAGCTTTATCTGCTGTGGCCGACTTTTCGGGACGTCTCGTCGTCATGGTCGGGTGCGGGCTCGTGATCGGCCGTATTGAAGATTGGAGTTTCGGCGACGCCGTGTACTTCACGTTCGCAACGGGCCTTACCATCAAATACGATCTCACGCCGAAGCATGGGTTTGCAGATATCCTGGCTCTCGTCATCGGATTTTCCGGCATCGTGATGACAGGGATCATTTGCAGCGGTCAGCGTACAGGCGCTCAGCCACGCCGATCGCGATCGGGAGCAGTAAAGATACGCAATTTCTGTGAGGATTTCTGTGGAAACCTGACCTTTCGCAACACGAACATTCCCGCTGTGACCAGGCCAAAGCAGAGCCGGCTAAAGTCCTGATCAATCGGAAAAAAGCTGTTGCGCAGTGACGGGGCGCGTCATGTATTGAACGCTCTGCTTCAGGCGGCGGACGTAGATTTACCTTGTGACGACAAAAAAATCTGATTTACTGCACGAAGTTTCTTGGCATTGAGGGGATTGCTGCCAATGGGATGGACGCGCAGGGATTTTGTGCTTGGCGGAGCGGCTTCGCTTGGCACTTTGGCAATCAATACTCCGACATTCGCTGCAGCACCTTCATATTTTTCCGGCACCAGTGTCGACAACGGCGTGACGTTTCGCAGCACGAACTTCGCCAGGATCGACAGGAAATGGCAGCGCCAGGTCGTCAAGTATTTCAGTAGCGAGCCAATCGGCACCGTCGTTGTCGACACCACCCATCACTTTCTCTACCTGATCATGGAGAACAAGACTGCCATCCGTTATGGCGTCGGGGTCGGGCGTGACGGTTTCAAATGGTATGGTCGCGCCACGATCGACCAGAAGGCACTCTGGCCACGCTGGACGCCGCCGCCGGAGATGCGCCAGCGTCACCCGGAACTGCCGGAATTTGTCGATGGAGGGTCACCGAAGAATCCTCTTGGTCCGCGCGCCATGTATCTGCATCGTGACGGCGTCGATACCGGCTATCGCTTCCACGGGACTCTGGAGCCGGGCAGCATCGGCAAGGATGCCTCCAGCGGCTGCATCCGCATGTTCAACGAAGATGCAATCGATCTCTATCAGCGCTGCCCCATCGGCACCGCTGTACAAGTCCTGCCGCACATTGCCGATCAGGCTGAAAGTGCCGCGAAGATCAGCCAGGCCAATGCGGTCGAATGAGGAAAATCCCCCTGATGTCTGCTTTAACCGGATATTCGAGGCTGGTTGTCGCTGCGACCATCCTTATGACGCTTTCCGCCTGCAGCACCACCGATATCGCCGAAGTCGAGGAGCCTGCAGTCGCGCCGATGACCGGGCAGACGAACGATCCTGCGCCCGGCTTTGCAAATGTCAAAGCCGGCAGCGAAGAGGACTTCATCTTGAACGTCGGCCGGCGGACCTACTTCACGCAGGATTCCGCCACACTCGATTCCGTCGCCAAGGCGACACTGGACAAGCAAGCCATCTGGCTCAACAGCAACCCGCAGTGGCTGATCAAACTGCAGGGATTTGCTGACGATTCCGGGTCCACGTCAGCAATGGCGACACTATCGCAGAGACGTGCCGATGCGGTCATGGCCTATCTCGTCTCGCAGGGTGTGGACGCCAGCCGCGTCTGGGCCAAGGGTTACGGCAATGACCGCGAGGTTCGCGACTGCACGAGCCGCTCCTGCAAGGTGCAGAACCGGCGTGTCGTCTCCAATCTGCGCACGGAGCGCGACGCGGTCTGATCGTTCTTGGACTTGATAGAACAGCTCCAGTCGCAGCGGGCCAGTTTCGAACATCCTTCGCGACAATCGGCTCCAGCGCCCAGCCTGTTTTGCCGCAAGACTTACGGCGGGTTGATCCGTCCGGCAGCCGAGATCGATGGGCGCAGCGGTGAAGCGTCGATCGCGTGGGCGTAACAGTGGCTCGAGAGCGCTACTCATTCGCGGCTGGCGGCCTGTTCAAGTGGATCGTTGACGTTTCCAGGTGAACCTGCCGGGATCAAGAACTTGCTCGATCCACGCCATGTCCATTCCCCCGAATGATGCCTTGGGCGGCGTCCGAGTTACAGCGCCGCTGGCAACCTACGTTCACCGTGCGCCGGCCGCGGTGGCGCCAATTGGCTGACAAAGACGCTGCCGCCGCCGGTCAGCGTTTCGCCTTGGCGGCTACCGCATCAGGCTTGACCAGCTTCAGTCCCCTCGCCTTTTCGTAGCCATGGATCTCCTTCACATCGAGCTTGCGCATGAAATCGATCGTCTCCTGCGTCAGCACCTGGCCAGGCACCATGATCGGAAATCCGGGCGGATAAGGAATGACAAAATTGGCCGAGACCATTTCCGGGCCCTCGCGCAGTCTTCGATCGCATTCGGCACCGTTCAGCGGCACGTATTCGCACAGCGATGCATCGTAGGCGTTGAAGAACGCGCTTCGCATGTCACCTTCGGGCGTCGTGCGACCCGCATCGCTGCGGTACAGCTCGTGGAAATGGCTGAAATTCGGAAGGTCCGGCACATCCGTCATCAGCGACTTGACGCGCGCCTCGAAAGCGGCGCGCTCGGCTTCGCCACCATCGGCCAGCCGCTTCTCGATCCCGTGGCAAATCTCGACAAGGACCCGGATGAGGTGGGCGACATCACTGCGCGTATTGTTGATGTTCGACTGCAGCAACACGCTGTTACGCGAGGTCTTGTTCAGCTGGATACTGTACTGGTTTGCCAACAGCCCCTTGAACTGCGTTCCGTCGAAGCCGGCGGTGCCGCAAACCAGCGTCATGCGCGTCGGATCGAGGTAGAACTCGTCCTCTCGCATTGCCTTGACGGCCGTCGCCCAGTTGGAACCCGGTGCAAGATAGTCCTTGAAACCGGACTGCCGGTAGGCCTCCGGGATCATTTGGTCAGCACCGAGGACGCGGAAGTATTTCGAAATCAACGGGTGTTCGTTCACCGCCTGCCGGATCTTGAGCGCGATCTCGATCGCATTCATCACCAGCCCGTACCCTTCGAGCTCCATCTGTCGGCGGGCGACATCGAGACTGGCGATGAGCTGCTGGTTCGGGCTCGTCGACGCGTGCGTGAAGACCGCCTCATGGAACTGGGCCTCGACCGTATGAAAATCGACGTCCTTGACCAGCAGCATGGACCCCTGGCGGATAGCCGACATCGACTTGTGCGTCGAGTTGGTCTGGTAAACCCGAAGACGCACGAGGCGCGGGTCGGGGATCAGTCGCGTGGCAAGCAACATCTCGTCCGACGGGCTGTCGCCAAGCTCGGCGTGCTGCTTTTCGTAGGCCGTGACGGATGCGGGATCGCGCAGCCATTCCTCGATATCGGCTGCAGCGCCCATCGCCGTGCGCGGACGCAGGAATGGCGAGAAGCGGGCAAACCCTGACCAGGCCTCGTCCCACAGGAAAATGAGGTCAGGCTTGATGGCAAGGCACTCCTCCATCACCCGCCTGACGTTGTACATATGCCCGTCGAAGGTGCAGTTGGTGAGGTCAAGCAGCTTCAGCCGATCGAGCCGCCCCTCTGCGCGAAGCGCCAGCAACGCCTGCTTGATCGTAGCGAGCGGCACGGCGCCATACATCGAGTATTCCGTCATCGGAAAGGCTTCGACGTAGTAGGGCTGCGCCCCAGTGAGAACCATTCCGTAGTGATGCGACTTGTGGCAGTTGCGATCGACCACGGCGATGTCGCCGGGCGCAAGCAGCGCCTGGACGGCCATCTTGTTGGACGTCGACGTACCATTGGTAACGAAAAACACGTGATCGGCGCCAAAGGCGCGCGCGGCCATCTCCTGCGAACGCTTGATGTTGCCCGTCGGCTCCAGAAGGCTATCGAGGCCCCCTGTGGTGGCGCTGCTTTCCGCCAGGAACAGGTTGAGGCCGTAAAATTCGCCCATGTCGCGAATCCAGTCGGACTTGAAGACCGACTTGCCGCGCGCGATCGGCAATGCATGGAACGTACCGATTGGTCGGCGTGCGTATTTCTTCAGATTGTCGAAGAACGGCGTTTCAAAGCGCGCCTGCACGCCTTCCAGAACCGCCAGGTGCAATTCGAGCAGTTCCTCGACCGCATAGAAAATGCGGCGGACGGCATCGGCTGCCGGATCGCCGGCGATTGACTCGACATCGCGGTCGGAGAGCAGATAGACGTCGAGTTCCGGACGAATGCGCCTCAGCGCGCGGGCAAGGCGCAGCGCCGATGCGTCGGGACTGTCGGTTTCCCCGAGCGGATCCAGAACCGAGCGAAGCACTGACACATCGTGCCGCGAACGGTAGGGGAAACCTTCTGCCAGGACAACGGAAACGATGTCCGGGTTCAGCACCGCAGCACAGACGGCGTCCTCGAAGGAACCAACGATGACGGGTTCGTAGACGAAAGCATCTTCCCGACGACGCAGCCGACGGATTTCCTTGGCGAAAGCCGGCCACCGCTCGGCCGGCTGGCTGTTGACGAACAGCACTTCGAAATAGGGCCGATGTCCGCCCGCCTCGCCCGTGGCAGGCGGCATGATGTCCGCCACTTCATCA